>OGYI01000556.1_pt1 | contig 46087 bp, 36 predicted proteins | sample 1576521 | NCBI WGS metagenome assembly OGYI01 (sample SAMEA3541484, study PRJEB24748) | human gut metagenome | biome: human gut; feature: human-associated habitat; material: faeces | place: China | collected 2012
CTCCGAAGGAAACACATGATATGGTCATGAAATTCATGGAAGGTGATGTTGCAGGCGCAGCTAAGATCCAGATCGATGCAATTCCGCTGATCAACGCACTGTTCTGCGAAGTAAACCCGATTCCGGTCAAGACTGCACTCAACCTTATGGGAATGAATGTAGGATCTCTTCGTATGCCGCTCTGCGAGATGGAAGAAAGTAACAAAGAAACTCTGATCAAAGCAATGAAGGATTTCGGTATCAAACTGGCATAAAGACATACGCAGGAGGACAATAAATTATGGTAAAAATCATCATGCACGGATGCTGTGGTCATATGGGACAGGTGATCTCAGACCTTGTAGAAAAAGACGCAAATGCTGAGATTGTGGCAGGAATCGATGTCACAGACAAGGGCAATACCAGTTACCAGGTATTTACAGATATTCATGAATGCAAGACAGAAGCGGATGTTCTGATTGACTTTTCCTCTGCAAAAGCAGCGGATGCGCTTCTTGATTACTGCGTAGAGCGCAATCTTCCGGTAGTACTCTGTACGACAGGGCTGTCTGAAGAACAGCTTGCAAAAGTGGAAGAGACTGCAAAGAAGATTCCGGTTCTTAAATCAGCAAACATGTCTCTTGGCATCAATACTCTGATGAAGCTGATCCAGGATGCTGCGAAAGTTCTTGCAACTGCAGGATTTGACATGGAGATCGTTGAGAAGCATCATCGTCTGAAACTGGATGCACCGAGCGGTACAGCTCTTGCACTGGCTGACAGTCTGAATGAGGCAATGGATAACCAGTATCATTATGTATATGACAGAAGCCAGAGACGTCAGCAGAGAGATGATAAAGAAATCGGTATTTCTGCAGTACGTGGCGGTACGATTGTCGGAGAACATGAAGTAATCTTTGCGGGTACGGATGAAGTGATTGAGTTCAAGCATACCGCATACTCAAAAGCTATCTTCGGCAAGGGTGCGATCGAAGCAGCCAAATTCCTTGCTGGCAAACCGGCAGGACGCTATGATATGGCAGATGTGATCGAAGGTTAACATATTTTTATACAAATAAATCCCCCGGATCTATATCTTATCAGGTACAGATTTGGGGGATTTTTTATATGCCAGAAGATGCCGGTGGCATGTTTTCTGCATTAACCTTTTTTGTATGCGTAAGTGAGCAGAATTTTGGAATCTCGCCAGCGTGCGGCAGAAGTAGGTCCGCCCAATGTGACAGAGATGTAGGTGTTTCCTTTACGGGAACGACATAAACCAACGAAACAATATCCGGCTTTGTCAGTTACACCGGTTTTTAAACCAATGACACCGGCCTGCTTTCCGAGGAGAGCATTCGTTGTTGCGACAGTGAAGTTACGCTTTGTATTGAGACTTTTAAAGGAATAACGCTTAGTGTTGATAAGTTTTCGGAATGTCGGATTCTGAATCGCATAGCGTGCGATGATTGCAAGATCCGATGCGGTTGTATAGTGATTCAGTCCGGTATCCAGACCGTTCGGTGTGACGAAGTGTGTATTCGTACAGCCGAGCTCCCGGGCCTTTTCATTCATAAGTTCGGCAAAAGCGGAAGTGGAACCACTGATGTGTTCTGCAATCGCAATGGCCGTATCATTGTGGGAAGGAACCATCAATGAATAAAGAAGGTCACGCATATAGAAGGTTTCGCCTGCTTTTGCATATAACTTGGATGGTTCGACAGCGGCAGCTTTTTTGGAAAAGGTTACTTTATCATTCAGGCTGCTGTTGTCGAGAGCAAGGATGCAGGTCATGATCTTGGTGGTACTTGCATTTGCATGACGCAGATTTTCATTTTTGCTGTAGAGCACTTTGCCTGTGTCGGCATTGATGAGAAGTGCACAGTCTGATGAGAGGTTATATTTCAGTCCGGAGTGATCCAGAGCACCATTTTTTCCGAAATAGTAGTTGGTTTTATTGATACGTTTGCGACCTGTATAAGCTTTTCCGGTGGAATCAAAATAATAAGTTTTGCCGGATTTTGTGGTATGCCATCCGGTGACGATGAATCCGTCTTTTGAGGCATAGTAGTAATAACCCTTATAACGGAAGAGACGGTTGCGATAGAGATACCCCTGGGCATTTGTGCCGAAGTAATATTTCTTACCGTTCACTTTGTGAAATCCATGCCAGCGCTTGCCGGATTTATTGAAATAACAGAGCTTTTTGTTAATGCGCAAATATTGATTTCTGGCATAGGTTTTGTCTGTGCAGCGATAATAGTAGTAGCGTCCGCGCTGTACAATTTGTCCGGACTCTGCGTTTTGCAGTTTGGGAAGAGAAAAAGCAGAGACACTTGTCGAGCTTGCGAAAAGTCCGATAAACAGTACAGCGAGAATCAGAAGCAAAAAGTTTCTTTTCTTTTTCATTTGTCATACCCTTCTTTTATATAAAAATCTTTTTAAAGTTTACCATGAAACACCAGTTTTTTCCAGAGTAGGATTTTGCCATTTTGTACATATTATCAGTACAAGTAAAAAACACGGTAAAGGAGAAGACGGAAATGAAAAAAATAAAGCAGATTCTGACAGGAGTATTACTTATTATGGCACTCAGTGTGTTTACAGCCTGCGGAAACAACAATATGGCAGCAGATGAGGCTGATACCACGAATGAGAATAATGACAACACCAATACGACGACGGAAGATGAAAATCAGAATGCAGATAAAGATGATAAAAATAACAACGATAACAAAAATAATGCAGACAATAATGCGACAGACAATGAAAACATGACAGATGATGCAGTAATCGACAATGGAGATACTGTATCTGAAGGTACGGAGGGTGCCGGAACAACAGATAATACAACGGATGGAACAACTGCGGAGGATGGAACCGTGGCACAGGATCTGGGCGACGGAGTCCGCGCAGTTGGAGATGGCGTCGGAGATGCAGTGGAAGATGTCGGTGACGCAGTGGGTGATGCAGTAGATGGAAGAGAGTGATCAACCGGCGACTTTACAGTAACAAATAATTCATTATAGTAAATTGATAAAGCAAAAATACTTGCATGAAACTGGATTTCATATTATCATAGCATCAGAGAAATTGAATACGCAGATAAACGGGAAACCCGGGTTCCGAAGTGAATCCGGCTCCTGTTTCTGTCGGACAGGGAGTATTGGAATTATGAAATTTCGTCCATGCATTGATATACATAATGGTAAAGTTAAACAGATTGTCGGAGGGAGTCTCAAGGATGCCGGAGATCAGGCAAGAGAAAACTTTGTTGCTGAGCAGGATGCCGCTTTTTATGCAGAACTGTATAAAGAAGCAGGGCTGAAGGGAGGGCATGTAATTCTGCTGAATGGGAAAGATTCAGAGTATTATGAGGCAACGCGGGCGCAGGCAATAAAAGCTCTTAAAGCCTATTCGAAGGGACTGCAGATTGGCGGTGGTGTGTGTCCGGGCAATGCGGCAGAATACCTTGAGGCGGGTGCGAGCCATGTGATCGTGACCTCCTATGTGTTTAAAGACGGCGGACTTTCCTGGGAAAATCTACAGAAGATGGAAGAGGCAGTTGGAACAGAGCATCTTGTACTGGATTTAAGCTGCCGCAAAAAAGACGATCAGTATTTTATTGTAACTGATCGCTGGCAGAAATTTACCGATGTTCCAGTGACTCTTGATACAATGAAAGAGCTTGGAAGCCACTGCGCCGAGTTTCTTGTCCACGCAGTGGATGTTGAGGGCAAAGCAAACGGAATTGAGACAGAGCTCGCAGGACTGCTTTCCGGATATACAGACCGTCCGGTGACTTATGCAGGCGGTGTGGGAAGTATGGAAGATATCGAACTCCTCAGAAAACACGGCAAGGGGCGGCTGGATGTGACGGTCGGAAGTGCGCTGGATCTTTTCGGAGGGACGATTCCCTTTGAAACACTAATAAATTTATAAAATCAGGAGGTATCTATCATGAGTGACGTACTGGAAACAATCAAAAGCAGAAGAAGTATCCGCAAATACAAGGGTGACATGGTTCCGCAGGATAAACTGGAAAAGATCATCGAAGCAGGAACCTATGCGGCAACCGGTATGGGCAAGCAGTCACCGATCATCATTGCGGTAACAAATAAAGAACTCCGTGATAAACTCTCTGCGATGAATGCAAAGATCATGGGCGTAAACAGTGATCCTTTTTATGGCGCACCGGTTGTACTGATCGTACTTGCAGATAAGAGCAGACCTACATATGTATATGACGGAAGTCTTGTCATGGGAAATCTGATGCTGGAGGCAGAAGCACAGGGAATCGGAAGCTGCTGGATCCACAGAGCAAAAGAAGAATTTGAAAGTGAAGAAGGCAAAGAACTTCTGAAATCACTTGGAATCGAGGGCGACTACGAGGGAATCGGTCACTGTGTACTCGGCTATGCGGATGGTCCGGCTCCGAAAGCCGCACCGAGAAAAGATTCCTATGTATATTATGTAAAATAAAGGAAAACTCGTTTTACAGAAGAGGTCAGTGGGGAAATTTACCACTGACCCTTTTTTGTCCATTGAAAACAGAAACAGAATCTGAATATAATGTAAACAATAAAAATAATGATTGCCAGAGATGGAGGAAATACCAATGAACAAACTTAAACATGCGGCAGCAAAGAAGGTTTTTGCAGGAGTTGCTGATTATGCAGTCGCTCAGGTGCACAAGAATCCTGAAGCGGCATATGAAAAACTGATCGATACTGCTGAGAAATATTTAAAAGATTTCGGAAAGGGCGTAAACTGGGATTACCTGAGAAAAGTTGCCTGTAATCCGGAATATACATTAAACCGTTATGTAACATCCATGGTTCAGGATCTTCATCCGAATGTTCTGAAGACAACTCTGATGAACCTTGGATTTGAGGCTTTTTATAATGGAACAAAGACCATTCACGAGATGAGAGAAATACATAAATGTAACATCCCGTGGATCATTCTGATGGATCCTACCAGTGCATGTAACCTGCACTGCACAGGATGCTGGGCAGCAGAATACGGAAACAAACTGAATCTTTCCTTCGACGACATGGATTCCATCGTAACACAGGGTAAAGAGCTCGGTATCTATTTCTATATGATGACCGGCGGTGAACCGATGGTAAGAAAGAAAGATATCATCGAACTCTGCAGAAAACATAACGACTGTGTATTCTTTGCTTACACAAACGGTACACTTGTTGATGAAGCACTCTGCAAACAGATGCAGGAAGTAGGAAACCTCTTCCTTGCACTGAGCGTTGAGGGTGAACCGGATGTCAACGATATGCGTCGTGGCGAAGGTGTATACAACAAAGTTATGCATGCAATGGATCTTCTGAAAGAGCACGGCCTTGTATTCGGTACATCTATCTGCTACACAAGCGCCAACTACAAGAGCGTTACAAGCGAAGATTTCATTCAGATGCTTGTAGAGAAAGGATGCCGTTACGCACTGTATTTCCATTATATGCCGGTTGGAAATGCAGCATCTGTTGATCTGCTCCTGAATCCGGAGCAGCGAATTTATGTAAAGAACCGTGTAAGAGAAATCCGTAACATGGAACATGGACCGGGAATCTTTACCATGGACTTCCAGAATGACGGTGAGTTTGTAGGCGGATGTATCGCCGGAGGAAGAAACTACTTCCATATCAATGCAAATGGTGATGCAGAACCATGTGTATTCATTCACTATTCAAATGGTAATATCCATGAAAATACAATCCTTGAGATCCTGAAACAGCCGCTGTTCATGGCTTATCATGACAATCAGCCGTTCAATGACAATATGCTTCGTCCGTGCCCGATGCTGGAAAATCCGGAGATTCTGCAGCGTATCGTAAAAGAATCCGGTGCACACTCCACAGACCTTCAGTCTAATGAGACAGCAGAGCATCTTTGCGGCAAATGTCTACATTATGCAGAAGAATGGGCGCCGGTAGCTGAGAAGCTCTGGGCAGAAGAAAAGGCTGAAAAGGCAGCAAAAGAAGCCAATAAATAATAAACAAATATGAAATAATGTAGTTCCATCCGTGTCTGTCGGTCAGAAAAATCCGACGGGTGCGGGTGGGATTTTTTGTTTTACAGGAAATTACTCCGTAATGTTCCAATAGAGCAAAAAATATTGAATAGTGGGGAGGATGGCGCATTTTCTGAGTTTGTCGAAAGAATGTAAAAAAAGTGTGGAAATCATGGACAGTGACGGGCTGAAATTATATAATTACGACATAAAATTTCTATAAGGAGGGCACATGCATGAAGAAGAAAAAACTGGCATTGCTGCTGGCAGTAGCTATGACTGTAACAAGTATTGACAGCACTGCGATGATGGTCAATGCAGCAGATTTTACTTCTGAAGAAGTGCAGGAACAAAGCGTAGAGCTTATGGACGAACCACCCGAAGCAGCAGTGGAAACAGACGCTGAAACCGAAGACGGTGGGGTGCTTTCAGAGAATTCATCCGAAGATGAAAGCATAGAAATTACCAATGAGCTGCAGGAATCCGCGGATACCGAGGGCGAAGACACCGGGATCGATGTTCAGGAAGAGGACGAAGCTTCGCCGGAAGATGTATTCAGTGCGGGGGATGAGATTGCTGTACTGGATGATGAAGTAAAGTCTGTATCGGCAACGAATGTTCTTTTGGATGGTGTTGCGGGGATCCCATTTTATACATCTGCTGATCTGGAGGTTACATATACAGGCGGAAGAGATGCCGTAAGAACATGTCAGTTTAACTATGAAGAGGTTAGTTTAAGGGATAGTTATACAACAGATGGTACGGAGATCACAGTTACATTAGAGGGGGCCGATGGGAATACATATGGTCTTGGAAGCAGACTGGCGGCGGGAACTTACACAATGAAATTTACCTGCGGAGATATTGTAAGTGAGCCGTATAGAGTCAGTATAAAGCAGATGAGTGAATCTCCGTTGTATAAAGGCTCTGTAAATCTGAATCAGGATACAGAAGCAGAGAGTCCTCATCAGGGGGTTGCTTATTATAGTTTTGAAGCTCCGGCAGCAGGAAACTATTATATGGATACCTGTGATTCAAACTATAGAGTATATGTAGACGATGGTAAAAACAGTTATTCTGTTTATGAGAGCAGTAACTGGTATCAGGAAAAGCAGCAGACTGCTTATATAGGCTTTTATGGAGGCAGTCTGAACAGTGATGCAGATGAAGATGCCATTATGAAAATCAAAACACAGTCGGATATTACGTATGTTGAGTATACTTCAGAGTCTGCGGCTGCGATAGAAGGCCTTGACAATCTGTGGCGGTATAGTTATATGCCGGGGCTTCTTAAACTGACATATAAAGATGGCACAACAGATACGCTCAGAGCAGAGTTTGGAAATACGGTATATGATAAGCAGGGGCATGCAGTTTATTCAGAAACATGTGCTGTTGACGGAGAAAAAGAAACTCCGATTGACTGGGACAAGATAGGGAATGCACTTCCTGCCGGAAAGTACAGAATCTATTTTATGTTGCAGCTAGAGGAACAGGATTCTGACAATTCAGTAAATACGCATACAGATCTGACAGTTAATAAGCTGGATTATGACAGCCTTACACCACTGGAGCTGGGGGATCATGAATTAGAAGCAGGTGAACTTCAGAAAAAATGGTATAGTTTTAGTCCGGAAGAAGCAAGTAAATATTATTTTAAGTGGAATGTTGGAGATTACACCGGTGATTCAGAAGGATTTGTGAAAATCTGGTATAAATATGAAAATGGAAAACTTAATTCGTGCTTCGACCATTGGGATATGGAAAGGGGAGAGGTAAGCGTTTCCAAGGGTGTAAAATACGTTGTAGGTGTTGTTAGTGAAAGAGGCAGGAAGGTTTCATTAAATCTTACAAAAGTGAAAACACTGAAATCCATCAAGATGACAAAACGTCCTGAACAGACCACGTTACTGCCTGGAGACAGAGCATGGGTTTCCCTCAGGGGAATGGAAATCACTGCATCTTATGCAGAGGGTGATGATGAAACAATTGCTTTCGGACAGACAGATTCACAGGGCATGGGGTTTAAACAGAATGGCAGTTATAAATGGGAAAATGAAGACCTCTGCCGTGTACCGGTAAGTATGGGCGATTTTCAGATTTATGTAGAATTTGAGGCTGCTGACTGGAATAATGTTCCGAAAATGAAGTTTGGTACAGAAGAAAAACTGGATACTGCATCTGGAAACCAGACAATTCGCAGATTCATCCCGGATAAGTCCGGATATTACTCCTTCAGTGCGACGAATGCTTATATAGATGTTATAGACTCCGAAACACAGGAATGTCTCAGCGCAGAGAAAGCATATCTGGAAGCTGGTAATACATATCAGATTTATGTTGCAGCGTTGAAAAAAGATGTTATTCTCAAGGTTGGGGCTGCTCCCTGCGAGTGGGAAGTAATTGAACAGATTGCAGAAACCTGTACTACAGACGGAAAAATTGTAAAAAAATGTAAAGTTCATGGTGAGACAAGTACTACACTGGAGAGTGCTTCTGGTCATGACTGGAGCAGATGGAAGGTGACGAAGAATGCCACGGTTCTTGCAGAAGGTGTTCAGCAGCGCAGCTGCAGTGTATGTGGTAAGACAGAGACTGCATCTGTAGCGAAACTTCCGGCAACGATCGCCCTCAATGTCAAAGGAACGATCCCGCTGAAAGTAAAACAGTCCTTTACCGTGAAGGTTACAATGGGTGCGGGAGACAGAGTTGTTTCCTGGAAGACAAGCAATAAGAAATACGTTTCTGTCAAGAATGGCAAGATCAAAGGTCTCAAGGCAGGAAAGAGCGCAACGATCACGGTACAGCTTGCAAGCGGCAAAAAAGCAAGATTCAAGGTAAAAGTTCAGAAGGCAGTAGTTGCAACGAAGTCCATCAAGGTTACAAACGCAGCAACCGGAAAGAAACAGGGAAAGAGTGCAGCACTGAAACGTGGACAGAGCCTGAAACTCAAAGCTGCACTTACACCGGTGACAAGTTTACAGAAGGTTACATGGTCTACTTCCAACAAGAAGATCGTAACCGTCAGCAAATCCGGTGTGATCAAAGCAAAGAAAAAAGGTAAAGCTACCATTACTGTGAAGTCCGGAAATAAGAAATATACAATTAAGATCACAGTAAAATAAACATATATGCGAGAAACAAAAAAGTCGAAAATCGTTGTCAAAAATGCCTTGAATAAAAAGGGAAAGAATGCTAGTATGAAATCAAAGCATATTTCTCAAACGTTCAGGGCATTTTTGCTGTCTATTTATTTTTCTAAAATCATTTCAGAAATCCATGCTTTTAAAATCCAATCAAAATCAAAGCAGGGGTTCGAAGTGGTAAAAGAAAAAGAACGACATGTTCCGCGACTCCTGCAGAACAGGAGGCGTGCCTATGGCAAAAAGAAGGAACCGAAAAGTTAGTGCAAAGAGAAACGACAATGAAAGAAGAAACCCGATAGCGAACCGGAAATATAAGGATACAGTATTCCGAATGCTGTTCACGGACAGAGATAATCTTCTTTCACTTTATAACGCAGTAAATGGAAGCAGTTACGAAGATCCGGATGCGCTGGAGATTGTGACATTGGAAAATGCGATTTATATGGGAATGAAGAATGATCTGGCCTTTATTGTAGATACGGGACTGTTTCTGTATGAGCATCAGTCAACATATAATCCTAACATGCCGCTGAGAGATCTGTTTTACATAGCAGGGGAATACCAGAAGCTTGTAGACCACAGATCGTTGTATGCCTCAACATTGCAGAAAATCCCGGCACCGAGCTTCCTTGTATTTTATAATGGAAGCGAGAGGAAAGAAGACAGCTGGGTCAGTTATCTGTCAGAATCCTACGAAAATCTGACCGAAGAGCCAAATCTGGAATTGAAAGTAATTACCTTAAACATCAACGAAGGGCATAACAGTCAACTGATGGAGCAGTGCCAGATTTTGCGGGAATATGCACAGTATGTAGCGAAAGTAAGGGAGTATGCGAGGAGGACAGAATTGGATGAGGCCGTAGAACAGGCGGTCAATGACTGTATACAGAGTGGAATCCTTGCAGAATTTCTTCGAAAAAACAAATCGGAGGTTATCGCGATGAGTATATTCGAGTACGACAAAGAGGAAGAAGAACGGAAGCTTCGAAAGGCAGAATACGAGGCGGGGGTAGAAGCCGGAAAAAAGGAAACAGCAGTAGTGATGAATAAAATGAAGTTTCCGGTGGAGAAGATCGCAGAGGTACTGCAGGTAGACAAAGATGTGATTGTGAAATGGATCGAGGATAAATAATATCATTCAGGAAACCCTCATGGCGGAAGCTGTGGGGGCTTTCTTTTGGCTTCTGCTAACGTTGGGCTTTCTTTTTTGCCTGCTTTGTATTAGAATAATAGTACTGAGTACAATGTAACGAACGGATTGGAGAAACTATATGAAGGTTGTGATTTTAGCGGGTGGTTTCGGTACCAGAATCAGCGAAGAAAGCCATCTGAAACCAAAGCCTATGATCGAGATCGGGGAGAAACCGATTCTCTGGCATATCATGAAGATGTATTCTGCTTATGGATTTAATGAATTTGTGATCTGCTGTGGATATAAGCAGCATGTCATTAAAGAATGGTTTGCGGATTATTATCTTCACAACAGCAATATTACCTTTGATTTCACCCAGGAAAATAAAATGATCGTGCACAACAATGTGCTGGAGCCATGGAAGGTGACACTGGTAGATACCGGGCTGAACACTATGACCGGCGGCAGAATCAAGCGCATCCGGGAATATCTTGATGATGATACATTTATGCTGACCTATGGGGACGGCGTTGCAGATGTCAACATCAAAGAGCTTCTGGAGTACCACCGTTCACACGGGAAGATGGCAACGATCACAGCCGCTCAGCCGGGTGGACGATTTGGCATCCTTGATATTGAAGAAGACGGAATGATCACCAACTTCAAAGAAAAGAAAAAAGAAGACGGCGGCTGGATCAATGCCGGATTTATGGTATTGGAGCCCTCTATCATGGATCTGATCGAGGGTGATGATACAAACTTTGAGAAAGGCCCTCTGGTGCAGGTAGCGCGCATGGGACAGTTAAATGCCTATAAGCACAAAGGCTTCTGGCAGTGCATGGATACACTCCGTGAAAAAAATCTGCTGGAAGAGCTCTGGCAGAGCGGAGAGGCACCGTGGAAGATCTGGAAATAAATATATATAAGAGAGTGAAGGCGAAATTATGAAATCATACAAAATAGCAGTCGCAGGTACAGGATATGTAGGTTTATCACTTGCGGTTCTGCTCTCACAGCACAATGAAGTACATGCAGTAGACATCATACCGGAGAAGGTTGATCTGATCAACCACCGCAAATCCCCGATACAGGATGATTATATTGAGAAATATCTTGCAGAAAAAGAACTGAATCTTACAGCAACAACAGACGGTGCATCCGCATACAAAGATGCAGATTTTGTTATCATTGCAGCACCGACCAATTATGACAGCCGTAAGAACTTCTTTGATACATCCGCAGTTGAGGCGGTGATCGAGCTGGTAATGTCTGTCAATCCGAATGCAGTCATGGTTATCAAATCCACGATTCCGGTTGGATACACCGAGTCTGTACGTAAGAAATATCAGTCTTCCAATATTATTTTCAGCCCGGAATTCCTGAGAGAATCCAAGGCACTTTATGATAACCTTTATCCGTCAAGAATCATTGTCAGCACAGACAAAGACGATGCTCATCTTACAGAGGCTTCTCATACATTTGCCGCACTTCTCCGGCAGGGCGCAATCAAGGAAGACATTGATACACTGTTTATGGGATTTACAGAGGCTGAGGCAGTGAAGCTTTTTGCCAACACTTATCTGGCACTTCGTGTATCGTACTTTAACGAGCTGGATACTTATGCAGAGATGAAGGGGCTGGATACACAGGCGATCATCAACGGCGTCTGCCTAGATCCTCGAATCGGCAGCCATTACAACAATCCGTCCTTTGGCTATGGCGGATACTGTCTCCCGAAAGATACGAAGCAGCTTCTTGCAAACTATGCAGATGTACCACAGAACATGATGTCTGCAATCGTAGAGAGCAACCGTACACGTAAGGACTTTATTGCAGACCGTGTACTTCACATGGCAGGATATTATGATTATTATAATCGCGGGGATTTCAGCGCAGACTGTGAAAAAGAATGCGTGATCGGTGTTTACAGACTTACCATGAAGAGCAATTCCGACAACTTCCGTCAGAGCTCTATTCAGGGTGTTATGAAGCGTATCAAGGCAAAAGGAGCTACGGTTGTTATTTATGAGCCGACACTGGAAGACGGCAGCACATTTTTCGGAAGCCGTGTAGTGAATGACCTTGCGAAGTTTAAAGAGATGAGCCAGGCAGTCATTGCCAACAGATACGATACGTGTCTGGACGACATCAAAGATAAAGTTTATACCCGCGATATTTTCAAAAGAGACTAAAGCGGTTTCATGGAGGAAGACTTTTGAGCGGAAAGGCAACGAGCTGCGATTACTGTGCGAATTATGTGTATGACGAGGACAGTGAGAGCTATTATTGTGATGTAAACCTGGATGAAGACGAATACTATCGTTTTATCAGTACAGAATACAAGGAATGTCCGTATTACCGAAACGGAGATGAGTACCGGGTAGTGCGCCATCAGATGTAAGGGAAACGGAGAAAACAAATGATTACAGTAGAGCTGGATAATTTCAGCCTGAAAGAAATCTGTCAGTCCGGACAGTGCTTTCGGATGTACGAGACAGAAGAAAATACGTATGAGCTGATTGCCGGAGATCAGTACCTGAAAATGACGCAGGACGGCGGTATTGTAAATTTCCACTGCAGCGATATGGAATTTATCTGTTACTGGGTGCCATATTTTGACATTGATGCGGATTACAGCAGCTATATAGCAAAAATAAATCCCAGAGATACTTATCTGAGTGCCGCGGCTGAGTGTGGGAGCGGCATCCGTATCCTGCAGCAGGATCTGTGGGAAATGATCATCACGTTTCTGATCTCACAGCAGAATAATATTTCCAGAATCCGTGGCTGTGTCGAACGGCTGTGCGAGGCTTATGGAGAGAAAAAAATCTCCGGAGAAAAAGAGTACTACGCGTTCCCGAACCCTGAGAGACTTGCGGCAGCATCGGAGGACAATCTGCGTGGTCTTGGGATGGGTTATCGGGCGCGTTATATTGTGGAGACGACGAGAAGCATTCTGAATGGAGAAATCTCGCTGGACAGGATATATCAGTACCGATATTACTCTCGGGCGAAGCAGGAGCTTCTGAAGCTGAGTGGTGTGGGGGAAAAGGTTGCGGACTGCATCTGCCTGTTTGCGTTGCATCATATGGATGCATTTCCGATTGATACGCATATCCGCCAGGTGCTCGATGAGCATTATAAGAGAGGGTTCCCGAACCGGCGATATCGTGGCATGAGAGGCATCATGCAGCAGTATATTTTTTACTATGAACTGAATAAAAAATAAGATTCGAGATCTGTCAGATTTCCTTTAATTTAAATGGAAGTCAGACAGATTTTTTTGACTTTATAGGAAATTACTCCGTAATGTGAAAAATGTGCGGAGAATTTATATTACAGAAAAGTTAAATGAAAATAACAAGTGTATTTCGTACTGTTTATACATGAAAAATATTATCAATTACAATTTAATTGAGAAAAAAAGTCGATTATGTGGTTAGAAAAAGCTAACGAAAATATGGACATTGAAAAATTTTTATGATATAAAAATATAGGTTAGAAGAAGCTAACGGAAAAGAAAGAGGAGGAAGAACATGGCTAACAAGAATTTGTTAAAGAAAATTGCACCGGTTATCTTAAGTGCTACAGTAGCAATGACAGGGATGCCATCTGCAGCTTTTGCAGCCGAATTTTCAGATGAGGATATGATTCTGAATGAAAATGCAGAAGACGAAGAAAGTGATGTGGAAATCACAGATGAGGATGCCGCAGCAGATAATACCGATACAGATGTTACAGTCGAAGATGCAGAGGAAGAAGATGCTGAGACTGTCGATGAAGAAGAAAATACAGAGGCTGAAGATGCTTTTGGCACAGAGGCTGATGCGGGTGCTTTCAGCGCAGAAGATGAGGCAGACGCTGTTTCCGGTGATTTTGTATATGGCACAGCAAATATTCCATATGCCGATTTCTTTTATGGCGAAATGAATGATGTAGCGCAGAATGCGACAATGCAGTTAGATGCAGCAGATCCTGTGACAGCAGCAGGTTATCGCGATGAAGGTATGTATGATGCAGTTACAAGCTGCACAAACAACAAATCCAAAAGATATGATACATCCTATTATACAGAAAACACAGAGAACGGAAGCGTGACTCTTGAAGGAATTAAGGCCGTTAATATTGCAGTTCCGGCAAGCCTCTATAATGATGCAAAGAAAGCAATTGAAGAAGGGAAAAGCTGCTCCAATCAGCTCCTTAAGATTGCAGGCAGTCTCGAGAATGTAAGTGAGACAGCACCTGCCTCAGGAGAATACAAAATCCTGAATGGTGACGGAACACTGACAGCAATGACTACAGAAACAAAAGAACTGAATGTTGAATCTTCCATCACTGCATCCTCTCCATGGGGAAACTATCAGGTCAGCGTGGAATTTGGCAACAACAATCCAGATCAGCCAACAACAGCAAATATGATGGGTGTTATCTTTGAAACATCTGACGGTGAAAAATATGGAATGGAACATTCCCAGAATCTGTGGCTTCGTACAGGTGAGATTGCATTTGCTGTAAAGGATGGTTTCGTTGAACCACATAAGAATACAATCGACAGTAAACGCAGCGCAGGCCTTGAAGGAAAAACAATTACAAAGATCACTTACCTTGTAAAAGATGGTGCGGATATTGTTATTCCGACAAATCTTCTCTGCAAATACAAACTTGCAGACGGTCAGGGAATCACCGGACCGGAAGAGAAGGTTGTATATACAAACAATACATTTACACCGACCAAAGTACAGCTGACTTATAATGTGCCGGAAGGCAGCAGTTACAAACTGACCTCTGTAGAGTATGGCGGACAGGTGCTCAGTGAAGGCAGCTACAATGATTATACATATGATGATTCAACAAAAGTATTATCAGTATACGGAGGTGTCTTTGCGAAGACGGGTGTAGGTACTTATACTCTTACCTTTACAGACAGTTCCGCAGCTCCTTATGAAGACATCACAGTACCGATCGTATTGAGTGCAGATGATACAAAGGTTACCTTTGCTATCCAGAACAACAAGCTGGTGAAGGTTGACCCAAATGGTTCCACTACCTATGAAGTAAAAGATTATATCAAAAACATCACTGCTATCAAGGTTGACGGTCAGGCACTTGGCGGAAGAAAAGCCAATATCAGTGAAATTGCAAAGTCAGTATTTAATGAAAGCACAGGTGCTGTAAACTTTGATGCAAAAGTAAACAATGCTGCCGTATTTGCAAAGGGCGACGGCGGAAGCTACGAAATAGAGCTGACAGCATCCGGATTTAATACAGTTACAGGAACTGTTACACAGGATTCCGGTGAATACAAATACGTATACGCAGGACTTACATGGGATCAGTTCTGGGCATCTGAGGGTGTATACGAAGCAACAAATACTTCAGCTTCTGAGGACAAAGACAGACGTGGCGAAAGTGATATGGGCGGTTTTGATGCTGTCACAAGAGCAACTGCAAACCATGGTCTCCACAGAGGAAGTTTCCAGACAATGGCAATTGTTTACGATGTGAATGGAAAATCTTACGAACTTGCCGGATGGAAAGACAAAACAACAATGATTCTTACAGACGGAAACACTGTTTCCTGCAGTAAAGGAAAAATAAACGGTGCAGATGTCGCTGAGTATACAGTAACCGGTCTGAAATATATTCCGGTTAAAGTAAAAACAGCAGATTATGATGCATTCAAGAAGGCATTTAAAGTAGTAGAAAACGGCGAAAAACTGTTTGGCGGTTATGCTGAAAACAATCTTAGTGCTTATGAAGAAACAGCAGAAGTCAATGCAAATACCAACGGACTTAAGACTGCGACAAAGACAGCTGATGGATTTACATTCAGCGCAAGAGCAAACGGAACAACTTCCGGCCTTAAGGGAGAAGCGCTGAAAACAGCAGATGGCATTACGACTAAAATGAAGCCGGGAAGCGGTAGCTACGGTGAATTCCTCCGTGTAGACCTTACAGGCAACTATGGCGGTCTCGGTGGTGCAATGCAGGCTGTAAAATGGACATATTATGGTGATGACGATACATACAGCAATGCACTTCAGAGCTATGGTACAAAATTTGCGGCAGACAACTGGATGCACAAATTCCACGGTATTCAGCTTGGCCTGACAGATTCTGTACGCTGCAAACTTCCGGCAGATACTGACGGAACAGGATACTGGGAAGTAACCGTTTACGGTCTGGGATACAGCGATTATACATTTAGGTTTCAGGCAACAGACGAAAATATTGCAAAACCGGCAGGCGATGCAGATTCCACACCACTAAAAAATATTATTGCGGAAGCAAAAGCACTTAAAGAGGCAGACTACACACCGGACAGCTGGGATACTCTTGTAAACGAGCTGGAAGAATGCGAAGACATGCTGGCTAATATCGCAAATCAGACCCAGTATGGAATTGAAGAGCAGATTGGTCACTTAAGAGAAGCAATCGACAGCCTTGTAAAAGCAGAATTCAAACTGAATCAGACATCAGCAACACTTTACAGTGGTGCAGCCGTTACTCTGAGCGCGACAACAAATCTGACAGGTGATATTACATGGAAATCCAGTGATGTAAAAGTGGCAACAGTAGATGCAAAAGGTAATGTAAAAGCTGTAAATGCAGGAACTGCAACCATCACTGCAACACTTGGAAAAGTTTCCGCAACATTCACTGTAACAGTTAAGAACCCGTCGATCACAGCAAAAGCAGACAGTTCAGTTATTTACACAAAATCAAAAACTACTACAAAGATTAATGTTGCGAAAGACGGAGTAACCGGAAATGCGACATTCAAATCCAGTAACACAAAGGTAGCAACTGTAAGTGCTAATGGTACTGTAAAAGCGAAAAAAGCCGGAAAAGTAAATATTACAGTTCAGGTTGGAAACTGCAGGCAGGTTGTTAAGATCACAGTTAAGAAACCAACTATGAAGCTTACAAAATCTTCCGCGAAACTGAAAAAAGGCAAGAAGGTTACAATTAAAGTAAAAGCAGCACCAGTTTCAAAAGTAACATTCAAGAGCAGCAATAAAAAAGTTGCAACAGTCAGCAGCAAGGGTGTTGTAAAAGCAAAGAAAAAAGGTACTGCAACAATTACAGTAAAATGCAATGGAATTACAAGGAAATTCAAAATAACTGTAAAGTAATAACTGATATTTAACAATAACAAAGACGGGGGTTGTTTCCGGACAGCCCCTGCCTTTGTATGTTAAAAGGACAGGGAAAAAGCATAAATAAAAAGGACTGAAAAATTATGCATGATAAAAAAAATCTGCTCAAACTCCTTCCGGCAGCAGTGGTGATCGCGGCAGTGACGGTTACGGCGGTACAGGGAAAGGCAACCAACGGGATTCAGAAAGAACCGGAAAATACGGAAGTACGGGATGCCGTGGAACTGTCAGGATTGTTGAAAACAGCATATTTTGGTGATGATACTTCAGCTGACAGTGGTACAACAGATGTCGCAAAAACCAAAAAGAAAAAAGCCAAAAAGAGCGGCATCAAAAAGGGAACGGCGAAAGCGCTGCCGGATGAATCAAAAAAAACGTCCGCAGAAGGTCAGGGAAGCACAACCACCCCTGTCGCAGATGTCCCAAAAGACGGATATAAGGATGGTACTTATCAGGGAAGCGGAACCGGCTTTGGCGGGACAGTCACCGTGCAGGTTACAGTTTCCGGGGGAAAGATCACAGCAATAGACATAGTGGACGCATCAGGAGAGACCCCATCCTATTTCTCATCTGCAAAAGGTGTCATTGGCAAAATGCTGGCAGGGCAGACTCCGAATGTAGATGCGGTCAGTGGCGCTACGTATTCCTCAAACGGTATTATTCAGGCCGTCCAGAATGCACTTTCTAAAGCTGGAAACAGTAAAATTAAAGTGACAAAAACAAACAAGAAGAATAACAAAACAAATAATAAAACAAATAATAAAACGACGAAGCCGGTTGAAATTCTAAAGCCATCAGAAAATGTTACTTATAAGGATGGAACATATACGGCAGAGGCTGAAGGGTTTGATGGATTGGTAAAAGTAACCGTCATGATCAAGAATGGAAAAATAACTGCAATCTCAAATACAAATACAGATACAAAACAGTACTTTAACAAAGCATGGCAGAAGATACAGCCGAAAATTTTGCAGAAACAGGCTGTCTATGGCGTGGACACAGTGAGTGGGGCGACATTTTCCTCAAATGGTATTTTGCAGGCTGTGCAGAAAGCACTGGAAAAAGCAGCAGTAAATACAACACCGATACCGCAGCCGACCGCAGTTCCACAGCCAGAACCGACAACGCCGACCGTGAAATACAAAGATGGCGTTTACACAGGAAACGCAAGGGGCTACTCAGGCATTGTAACAATTACTGCTACAGTAAAAGATGGAAAGATCACAGAACTGAGTAACACAAACAGTGATACAGGTTCGTATTTCAGAAGAGCCTGGAGAGTTATCCAGCCGGCAATCCTTGAGAAGCAGACCGCTGACGGAATCGATACAGTGAATGGAGCAACTTTTTCCTCAGAAGGAATTATCGGAGGAACACAGGAAGCGCTGAAAGCAGCGCTGATCTCAGCAACACCAGAGCCGACGGAAACACCAAAACCAACGACGGCTCCATCTGTAACACCAAAGCCGACAGCGACACCAAGCCCTGCTCCGACAGCAACCCCGACGGCCGCACCTGAAGCAACCCCGACACCGGATCCTGTCCCGACAGCAACCCCGATACCGGCAGAAACTCCAGCTGGACAATATGTAGACGGAACCTACACTGGAAGTGGGGAAGGAAATTATGGTCCGGGCAGTGTAACAGTAACTGTGACTGTTGCGGGAGGTCAGATTACATCTGCTTCTTATACGACAGAGGATGATGAAGAATATTTTACAGATGCATGGAATGGGATTTATGGTCAGATTATGGGAAAACAGACAGATGAAGGCATTGATACAGTAAATGGATCTACCTATTCTTCGTATGGAATCATTGAGGCATTTCAGAATGCCCTCAGTCAGGCAAAAAGACAATAGCCTGTCATATTTTAATCGTGAAAAGGAGAAAATGGAATGAAATACCAGAGTTTTTGTATGAGAGTTTTGTGTCTTCTATTGATTCTGGCTGCGGTAATAGGCTATAATTCTATGCAGAAAAAAGATACGCAGGATCAGGTGACACGGGAGCTTACACAGGTTGAAAAACGTGTGGACGCACTTGAAGAGCAGCAGAAAGAAATCCTGGCCGCTCTCGAGGAAGCAGCCCAAAATCAGGAAACTGCAAAAGCACAGGCAGAGACCGGCGCAAAAGAGAATACATCAAAAGAAGATGCAGCAGACAGCGAAGATACAGATGCTTCCGAAAACTTCTACAAAGACGGTTCCTACACCGGTTCCGCACAGGGATTCGGCGGAGCGATCGAGGTTCAGGTGACATTAAAAGATGATGAGATTACAGATATTCAGGTGACAAGTGCATCAGGTGAAGATTCTACATATCTCTCTCAGGCACAGAGTGTGATAAGCTCGATCATATCTGCACAGAGCACAGACGTGGATACTGTATCAGGTGCAACCTTCAGCTTTACCGGTATCATCAACGCTGTTGTTGATGCTCTTGGAAAGGCGGAAAATTCATGAAAAAGAGGCAGAGAAAGGTCCGGCTGATCCGGGCCGCGATACAGCTTGCGTTTTTCATTTTTTATCCGGCACTTTTTTCCACGGCATTTGCAGGAGTTAAATCGATTTTTCAGGCGCTTGCCGCACACCAGCCGATCACCTGGAATTCTTTTCTTGATGTGACGGGAGTTCTTCTTGTAATTACGATTTTGTTTGGACGGCATTTCTGTGGCTATGCCTGCGCATTTGGTTCGCTTGGTGATGCCATGTATGAGCTGACATTTTTTATCCGGCAGAAGATTTTTCATAAAAAGGGGCGCCATGGTTATCCGGAAAAAGCAGTGCGGGTGCTTCAGAAGGTAAAATATATTCTTCTTGCATTTTTGCTGCTCTCCATATTGACCGGATGGTATGCAAAGCTTCAGGGCATGAGTCCGTGGGATGTTTTTTCCATGCTGACAGCACTGAAATTGCCGAATGCTTCCTATAAAATCGGAATCGTACTTCTTATCCTGATCCTGATCGGGATGTGTACACAGGAGCGTTTCTTCTGTCAGTTCCTTTGCCCGATGGGGGCTGTTTTTGCAATGATGCCGATACTGCCGACAGCGCTTTTTCACAGAAACCGTGAGAAATGCCCGGCGAAATGTGGTCTTTGCAAAAAACGATGCCCGGCGCATCTGGAAATTGACGGAGATACCTCACTTTCGGGAGAATGTATTTGCTGCCATGCCTGCGAAGTGACCTGTCCGCGTAAAAATATACAGATTGGACCGGTGAAGGACCGGGAAACGGAGAAAAAATGAGGAATAAAAAGAAGGTTGTGACCAGTCTGCTCTGTGGTGTGAGCAGTTTGGTGCTGGCCGCGGTGCCTGTAATGGCAGACGCTGATATACAGAAATATACGAATACTGATTTTGCAATGGATACAGTCGTCTCAGAGACACTGTATACAACAGGTAAGGATCTGAATGCGACTGTCGGTGATAAGATCCGCGAAATTGAGACAGGACTGCTTTCATGGACTGATGAGAACTCACAGATCGCGAAGTTAAATGCAGCTTCTGGTGAAACGGCAGAAGTATCCGATGAACTTGCCGATTACCTGCAGAAGATTTTTCAGCTGGCGGAGGATTCTGGCGGAGCATTTGACCCGACGATCGGCAAGATCATACGTTTATGGGATATTGACGGAGAGAATCCACACGTGCCGGAACAGTCAGAGCTGGACGAACTTCTGAAAGATGTCGGTTATGAGAAAGTATCTCTGGACGGAGATAAGGTGACCCTGGAAAAGGGTGCCACACTTGATCTCGGGGCGACCGGAAAGGGAATCGGCTGCGATGTGGTCGCGGATTTTCTGAAAACACAGACCGAAGTGTCCGGAATGATATTGAATCTTGGCGGCAGTAGTGTAATGGCGTACGGCGAGAAACCGGATGGCTCCGACTGGAAGGTGGCGCTGACTGATCCGCGTGATACAGAGGGAGATTATCTCGGTGCGATCACGCTGAACGGAGGCGAGTTCCTTTCTACCTCCGGTGATTATGAGAAATATTTTATGGAGGATGGAAAGCGTTATCATCATATTTTAGACCCGAAGACGGGATATCCGGTGTGGAACGGCCTGGACTCTGTTACAGTTATCTGTGACAGTGGATTACTGGCGGATGGACTTTCCACCGCATGTTTTGTACTGGGGATGGAAGACGCGTTAAAGCTTCTGGATAAATACGATGCAGATGCAGCGTTTGTGGATGAGGATAAGAATGTCTATCTGACATCAGGGATGAAAGACCGGTTTGAACTGATGAAGAATACCTATACAGTCAGGGATCTGTAATAAAATTGATGCAGAGTATTGATTATGACTATCAGTACTCTGCATGTTTTATTTAGAAATGGATTCGTTTTAAAACTTCGTTCGTCAGGGTTCCGATCAGAAGCCCGGTGATGACACCGGAGATCAGAAGAGCCGGTGCATAGTAGATCAGGCCGGAAGTCATTGTGATGAGACTTGCAATGATCAGCTGTCCGATGTTGTGGGAAACACCTCCGGCAACACTGATGCCAAGGAGACTGAAGCCGGAAAACCTCTTCATGAGTGTCATGACGGTGAGACTGAGTGCCGCACCGGCAAGGCTGTAGAGAATGCTGAACAGATTTCCGAACATGAATCCGATCACGATGATACGGACGACGGAAACAAGCGCGGCTTCCTTCCATGTATATTTCTCCAGTATAAAAAGAACTGCCAGATTGGCAAGTCCAAGCTTCATTCCCGGGATTCCTGCAAAAAAAGGAATCAGTGATTCTACATAACCGAAAATGATAGCAACTGCGGCAAAAAGGCCGAGATATGAAAGCTTTTTCTGATTCATATGTGACATCCTTTGTTAGTAGACTGGCTGTAACTGACCGGCAGAACCACGATTATGATCTGGTGGTCGGTTACAGGTATTTATATTCAGACAACAGTATCAAACTCAGGGGAATCATCTTCAGAGGCGTCCCCCTTTTCCCCCTCTATAACAACCTTATTTGGCAGGCAGACGATTGTACCGCCTGTACTGTCGACCGCTTTTTGTTTCATGCAGAGGTGATCCGGACAGTTGGCTTCCGTCATGTGGATTTCTCCGTTTTTAATTTCACATACATTGGTATCATTGATGCGGATCACCTGATCCTTTGCAAGGGAGTAGATGCCGTATTCTTCACCGTTTACCGTGATTTGGACAGTCCCATAGTGACCGCGTCGGATAAAGTACATGCCAGCCCAGAGAATCAGGGCAAAAACAACGATGCCGATGATAAAAGTCAGTTCCTTTTTTTTCAAAGAGAATTCCCCCGAGTTTTCATTTTTCAAAATCAAGTCAGTAGTTCGCTGATTATCATAGCACATGAAACAGAGGTTTGACAAGAAAAAGTTAGTGCTGACGAACGAGGGCGGAGATTTTATGCCAGGCAATGAGGTGGTCACACTTTATTTAAGAAATATTCATTGTTTTATACGGTGGAAAGTGGTAAAATAGTAGGGATTTCTTAAATAGGGTAAATACGGATGATTTCGTATATAAAAGTGATCAGAATAAATATAGAAACAGGAGTTTGATATGAATTTATTTCAAAAAGTATTCGGAACACGAAGTGAGCATGAAGTAAAGCGTATTATGCCGCTTGTAGAGAAGACAGAATCTCTTCGTCCGGAAATGCAGAAATTAACAGATGAACAGCTGAGAGACAAGACCAGAGAGTTCAAGAAACGTCTGGGTGAGGGAGAGACACTGGATGATCTTCTTCCGGAAGCTTTCGCCGTAGTACGTGAAGGTGCGAAGCGAGTTCTTGGTATGGAGCATTACCGTGTACAGATCATTGGTGGTATTATCCTGCATCAGGGACGTATCGCCGAGATGAAGACCGGTGAAGGTAAGACACTTGTTTCCACACTTCCGGCATATCTGAATGCACTGGAAGGCAGGGGCGTTCACATCGTAACCGTCAATGACTATCTGGCAAAACGAGATGCTGAATGGATGGGTAAGGTTCATGAATTCCTTGGTCTGACTGTCGGTGTGGTACTCAATGACATGAAACCGGAAGAACGCCGTGAAGCATACGGATGTGATATTACTTATGTAACCAACAACGAACTGGGATTTGATTACCTTCGTGACAACATGGTTATCTATAAAGAACAGCTGGTACAGAGAGATCTGCACTACTGTATCATCGATGAGATCGACTCCGTCCTGATTGACGAGGCACGTACACCTCTTATCATTTCCGGACAGAGCGGTAAGTCCACCAAGCTTTATGAAGTATGCGATATCCTTGCACAGCAGCTGGAACGTGGTGAAGCCAGCCATGAGATGACAAAGATGGCAGCCATCATGGGCGAAGAGGTTGTTGAGACCGGTGACTTCGTAGTAAATGAAAAAGATAAGATCGTCAATCTTACTGAACAGGGTGTGAAGAAGGTTGAGAAATTCTTCAATATTGAAAACCTGGCAGATCCGGAGAACCTGGAAATCCAGCATAACATCACACTGGCACTTCGTGCACATAATCTGATGCACAAAGACCAGGATTATGTTGTAAAAGATGACGAGATTCTGATCGTCGATGAATTTACCGGACGTATCATGCCGGGACGTCGTTATTCTGACGGACTTCATCAGGCAATCGAAGCAAAAGAACATGTTAAGGTCAAAAGAGAGAGTAAAACGCTTGCGACGATCACATTCCAGAACTTCTTTAATAAATATGACAAGAAGGGCGGTATGACCGGTACAGCACTTACAGAAGAAAAAGAATTCCGTGATATCTACGGAATGGACGTTGTAGAGATCCCTACCAACAGACCAGTACAGCGTATAGACCTCGAAGATGCTGTATATATGACAAAAAAAGAAAAATTCAATGCAGTTGTTGAGGCTGTTAAAGAAGCTCATGCGAAACAGCAGCCGGTTCTGGTTGGTACGATTACCATTGAAACATCCGAACTTCTCAGCAAGATGCTCCGTCGTGAAGGTATTGCGCATAACGTACTGAATGCGAAGTTCCATGAACTGGAGGCTGAGATTGTTGCACAGGCCGGACAGGCAGGAGCTGTTACAATTGCTACCAACATGGCAGGTCGTGGTACGGATATCAAGCTTGACGATGTGGCAAGAGAAGCCGGTGGTCTGAAGATCATTGGTACAGAACGTCATGAGTCCAGACGTATTGATAACCAGTTGCGTGGACGTTCCGGACGTCAGGGAGATCCGGGTGAATCCCGTTTCTATATCTCTCTGGAAGATGATCTGATGCGTCTGTTTGGTTCTGAGAGACTGATGAAGATCTTTACTTCACTTGGTGTTGCTGAGAACGAGCAGATCGAACATAAAATGCTTTCCAATGCAATTCAGAAAGCACAGGAGAAAATCGAGTTCAATAACTTCGGTATCCGTAAAAATCTTCTGGATTATGACCAGGTTAACAATGAACAGCGTGAGATTATTTACAAAGAGCGTCGCCAGGTTCTGGATGGTGAGAACATGCGAGATACGATCTACAAGATGATCACAGATATTGTAGACAGTACAGTGGACATGTGTTTCTCTGATGATGTAGATGCAGTTGACTGGGATCTGAATGAGTTTAATACAACACTCCTTCCGATTATTCCGATCGAGCCGCTTACTACAGAGAAAGTAAAAGGCAAGAGGAAAGATGAAATCAAACATCTGATCAAAGAGGAAGCCGTGAAGCTTTACGAAACGAAGGAATCTGAGTTCCCTGAAGCAGAGCAGCTGCGTGAACTTGAACGAGTAGTTCTTCTGAAATCCATCGACAGCAAGTGGATGGATCATATCGATGATATGGAGATCCTTCGTCAGGGTATTGGACTTGTAGGATACGGCCAGAGAGATCCGGTAGTAGAATACAAGATGAGTGCTTTTGAGATGTTCAACAATATGATCAGTTCTATTCAGGAAGATACGGTACGTATGCTGTATCATGTCCATGTTGAACAGAAGATTGAACGTGAGCAGGTAGCGAAAGTTACCGGAACAAACAAAGATGACACATCTGTTAAGAAACCGGTTCAGAGAAAAGAGGATAAGGTTTATCCGAACGATCCGTGTCCGTGCGGAAGCGGCAAGAAGTACAAACAGTGCTGTGGACGTAAATTGATGAAAGCATAATATATTAATATATAACAGAGCACCGATTCATATATTGATTCACAGGTAACCGGATAACGATCTGGCGAACTAACTGCAACTATGATTAGGCATTCTCTCAGGAGTACCTTCGAGAATGAGTCATCGTAAGCAGTGGATTTTGCCAGAATCTAAAATCATCCGGAAATAACCTGTTCATTCAATATATGAAGCGGTGCTCTTGTTTATATACAAAAACTCCCTACATGATCCAGTTATCATACAGGGAGTTGATTTCACGCTATTCATCTAGAAGAATTTCGCGATTTCTTCGATTGGTTTACGGTGTGGGCGGATTGGTTCTTCGGCTGCTTTGCCGATTGCGATAACGGATACAATAGTCTCTGTTTCCGGGATGTTCAGAATCTCACGGAGTCTGTCTGCTTCACGGAGTCCCATGATCAGAGTGGACAGACCGAGATCTGTGGCTTTCAGAATGAGATTTTCGTTCTGCAGACCAAGATCGTAGCATCCCCATCCGTTGCCGAGTTCGTTATCAGCACTGCCGTCTTTCTGAAAACCGGCACGGTCATGAATGAAGGTTGTGATGATCAGTGAGGCATGTTCTGATTTACCGGCATTTCCGGCATCCGGCAGGCATTCCACGCGGATTTTATCTACCATCTCTTCAGACAGGACACAGTAATAACGGCCGGTCTGGGAGTTTTTCCAGGATGGAGCTTCCTGTGCGGCACGAAGTAGTTCTTCCATCTGTTCTCTGGTGACACCGGCACTGTATTTGCGGACAGTTCTTCTTGTTTCTAATACTTTCTGAAATTCCATGACATTCAAGCCTCCTTAATATGTAAATGAAATGGCATACAGGAAATTCTGTATGCCATTATTATGCCATTTTACGTCAGAAAATGCAATTCTGCAGAACTGTTCATATACAAATATCCGGCACGATAAGGGATTTTTGTTCAAAATTTCAAGATGTATCATCTGATAAACAGATATGCTGTATATCCGATATAACTCAGTACACAGATAGCTCCTTCTGTACGATTCATAGACTTCCTGGTATATGCAAAAACAAACAGCAGGATTCCGCTTACCAGCAGAATTGCACAGTCAATAACAGATTCAGACAGGATATGAAGCGGTGAGATCGTAGCTGACATACCCAGGATAAAAAGAATATTGAAAATATTCGATCCGATTGCATTTCCAAGAGCCAGACCGCTGTCTCCTTTTCGTGTAGCTACGATTGAAGTCACAAGCTCTGGCAGGGAGGTACCGATCGCAACAATGGTGAGACCGATAAAGTTCTGGCTTACACCAAATGATACTGCAATCTGGCTTGCATTGTCTACTACAAGATTACCACCGAAGATAACGGCAACAAGACCACCGGCGATAAAGATAAGAGATTTATACAAAGGCATGCTCTTTTCGTCCGGATAGCTGCTTCTTGTTTTTAAAGCAGAGAGAATCATATTTACAATGTAGAAAATCATTCCGGCAAGAAGCAGGATTCCTTCCAGTCTGCTGAGTCTGCCGTCTGCGATCATAACACAGAGAATCGCAGTGATCAGAATATTAACCGGCATATCTCGTTTCAGAATATCGCGGTTTGTTTTGAAACCAGCCATAAAAGCACAGATACCAACAACGACGAGTCCGTTAAAAATATTTGAGCCGATTACATTGCTGACAGCAATATCATTGTTGCCGGCAAGTGCTGCATTGATGCTGACAGAAGCTTCCGGGGCACTGGTTCCCATGGCAACGATCGTAAGACCTATGATGACACTGGGAATCTTGAGAAACCTGGCGAGTGAAGAACTTCCCTCCACAAAAAAATCAGCACCTTTGATCAATAACACAAATCCAATGAGTAGTAACAGATATTCCATATAAACTCCTTTCCTGTGATAAAAGCATGGAATAAAAAAAGAGACCTTTATCACATCAAAAAAATTGATTGATAAAAGTCTCGTTGATTACAACAATAACCGGCCGCAGGGCGTGATGACGATCATTGTTTCATCCTGTATGCAGGATGATAACTACTCCCTCTTATTGATATTATAGTAAACAAATGGAAAGAAAATGTCAAACAAAAATTTATTTTATCTTTGCCTTTCTGGCTTCTTTCTTAGCTTCCAGGTTAGAAACAACCATTGTGCAGGCAGCATCACCAGTGATGTTTACAGTGGTACGTCCCATATCAAAGATACGGTCAACACCGGCAACAAGTGCGATACCATCTACCGGAAGTCCTACAGAAGTAAGAACCATAGCCAGCATGACCATACCTGCTCCAGGTACACCGGCGGTTCCGATGGAAGCAAGTGTTGCAGTAAGTACGATCGTCAGCATCTGAGAAAGTGTCAGATGGATTCCGTAACAGGATGCGATAAAGATAGCACAGATACCCTGATAGATTGCTGTACCGTCCATATTGATCGTAGCTCCAAGCGGAAGTACGAAAGATGCGATTTCGCGTTTGGCACCAAGTTTTTCGGTACATTCCAGGTTGATCGGAAGAGTTCCTACAGAAGAAGCACTGGAGAAAGCAAACATGATTGCCGGAAGCATGCCTTTAAAGAATTTCAAAGGACTTAATCCACCCAGCGTTCTGACTGTCAGAGAATATACAACAACAGCATGCACAACGTAGCAGATATATGCTGCCAGAAGGACCATTGCCAGAGAACCGATGATTGCCGGACCATTGGCTGCGATAACCGGGCACAGCAGGCAGAATACACCGATCGGTGACAGTTTCAGGATCATTTCCATACATTTCATGAAAATCTCATTCAGATCATTAAATGCGTTTACAACACGGACATTTTTCTCTCCAACCAGAATGATCGCGAAACCAAGGATCAGGGCCATTACGATGACCTGAAGCATATTGGCTTCTGCCATTGGTGAAATGAAGTTGGACGGGAAAATATTTACCAGTGTGTCCATGAAAGAAGTTGCTTCTGCAGCTTCATAAGACAGGTCTGTTGTTGCAACTACAGGAAACAGTCCTCTGAACAGGTTTCCGCCGACCAGACCGATCGTTACAGCAAAAGCTGTTGTGCACAGATAAAAAACAACCGTTTTCAGACCGATAGACCCGACTTTTTTGATATCACTCATTGAAATAATACCACACATGATGGAAAACAGGACGATCGGAACGACAATAAACTTGATTAGATTCAGGAAAATTGTTCCAAAAGGTTTGATATAAGACTCGGCAAAATCAGTATAGTTCTGCATCAGCAGACCGGCAATGATCGCCAGGACCAGTGCGATAAAAATCTGCATGGCCAGTGACATTTTTTTCTTTTCTTTCATTAGGATTCCCTCTCTTTCTCTCCCTTTTCAGGTTTCAGGTATAAAAAATGGCATTGCAAATAAACGCAATGCCTTCGTCGCCATCACCCGACCTTATAATTGTATCATATTGATAAAAAGGATGCAATAAAAATCGGGATTTTGGTATATTTTTCTAGTGATATTGACAGCTATTCACAGGAAGGTGCTTTACCGAACTGTTTTTTATATGCCCGGACAAATGTTGTATAATCATGAAATCCACTTGCCTGTGCTGCTTTCATAACGGGCATTCCCTGACTGATGAGAGAGCGCGCCATGAGGAGCCGTTTACTGGTAATATAGTTGTGGATAGTATAACCGGTCTCATTTTTGAATTTTCGCATCATATGATATTTGCTGAAAAAAAATCGATTGGCAAGCTGATCAATTGAGAGATTTTCTGACAGATTGCGATTGATATATTTCAGGAGCTGTTCTACCTGTGTGTCAGAGGAATATGTTTTTTTGTCCGGGGAACTGCTCGTACGAAGAAAAATCCGGTTGATATATATCATGAATTGAGTAAACAGCGCATTTCTCAGTACTGTATCTCCAAAATGTTTGTTCTGTAAGGTCTGCTTTATTTCTGGAAGCAGATCTTTCAGACGTTCCTGCAGGGCAGAATCGGCTCTTACAAGGTTGAAACTGCGATCGTTTGCTTTTTGAAAGCAGGTATTCAATTCCTGGCAGGAAAGATCATCACGAATCCAGAAAATATAGCGCTCATACGGAACCGATGGATCAATCTCTGGTTTGTGGATCGCACCCTGGCTGACAAGCAGAATATCCCGTGGTTTCAGATGATACGCTTTTCCTTCTATATGATAGGTTACCTTCCCGGAAATAAAAACAATGATTTTATGAAAATCATGATAATGATAAGAAAAATCTTTCTTTGTCTGGTCATTGATATGGAACAGTCGAAAATCTTCTTTCAGATATCCGGTTTTCTCGAGATTATACTGTGAATAATCCATGAGATACCTCCTCAGAAAACGAATGTTTGCTATATATTAGGATTTTGTATAATCATTTTATTATATTATAGCATTTTTTGCAATATGACACGCATTTTATTCTATATACATAGCAAAAAGAAAACTATATACTGGAACAAAAGACGTATGTAAATACGATTACTTAATTCGGAAAGAGAGGATATGGTTATGGATAACTGTATTACAATGATAAAATATCAGGGACTTGGAAATGATTATCTGGTGCTGGATCCAAACAAAAACCGTGTACAACTTCAGGGCAAGAAAATCGCACTGCTGTGCCAGCGAGGCTTTGGACTTGGCGCAGACGGTATTCTCTACGGACCGATTGAAATTGATGGAAAGATGGGGGTTCGTATTTTTAACTCAGATGGAAGTGAAGCTGCCATCAGTGGAAACGGTGTCCGTATTTTTGCAAAATACCTGATGGATCATGAATATGTAAAAGAGCAGAAATTCAGTATTCAGACACTTTCCGGACCGATAGAGGTGGAATGCCTGAACAATCGTGCTACGGAGTTTCGTGTAAAAATGGGCAAAGCCTCTTTTATCTCCAGGGAAATTCCGGTAACGGGAGAAGTTCGTGAAGTAATCAATGAATCGTTTATTTTCCATAATAAAGAATATAAGGCAACCTGTCTGACCGTTGGTAATCCGCACTGCATTATTTTTATGGATCAGGTGACACCGGAACTGGCAAAAGAGCTCGGACCATATGTCGAAAATGCAGATGAATTCCCGGAGAAAATGAATCTACAGATATGCCGAAAGATTGATACCGGTAATCTCGACATTGAGATCTGGGAGCGAGGCTCCGGATATACAAAAGCTTCCGGTACAGGAAGCTGTGCGGCAGCTGTGGCAGCATACAGACTTGGACTTGTTGAAAACAGAGTCAATGTAAATCAGCCAGGCGGTATGATCCAGATTGACATCAAAGATGACGATACGATCTATATGACTGGTACAGTCGGATATGTGGCGGATATGAGTGTGGCTGAGAGCTTCTTCTCATAAGAAAACTTTATAAATAAAAAGAATCTCCGGAATTTTAATCTGTGCGAATAACAGATTGGGGTTCCGGAGATTTTGTTTTTTATATCAACAATATCGTAAAAGAATGATGGATTCGAAAGTGTTTTCACAGTCATTCCACTGCCAGCTTCCGTCATATTTGCGGCAGATATCCTCAATGATAGAAAGACCCAAGCCGTGATAGAAAGTATTTTCTTTGGTAGTGTTATGGTCGAATACTTCCAGAGGATTCTTACTGTTTCTGACTAAAATAGAAAGAAATCCTTTCGAGGTTGTCAGTGACAGTGAAAGGTGCGGTTTATCAAATCCGGAAGAACTGCATGCTTCAATGGCATTATCAAGTAAGTTAAATAGGACACTGCTGAGATCAGTGGGTTGAATCAAAGATTTTTCAGGAAGAAAAATCTGGTAGTTTACATTGATACCGGAATGTTCGGCAAGCATTCGTTTGGATTCTAGGATGACAAGTATAAGATTATCTTCGCAATAAGGATGAAAACGGTCGTTCTGAAAAGTTTCAAGAGCTGTATGAATGAGTTTGTGTGTTTTTTCGCAATTACCTGCATGAAGAAGCTTCTGTGCTTTCTGAAGAGTTTCCGTAAACTGTTCCTGGAATTTGAGAGAGTTGCTTTCTTGCTGATGTATAAACTGTAAATGCTTGTTTTTTAAGGCCTGTTGTTTTTGCAAAAGACTAAGTTCGGAATCGATTTTTTGACTGGTAAATATTTGTAACAGAAGTTGATACACGTTGTAACAGACAATGAGAGCAGCTAGGCTGGTCAAGAGGAAAAACAGATTTAAATATTGTCCACTATAGTGTGCCAGTAGATAAAACAGCTGAAAAAAGATTAGGGAAATAATCAAAGTTATTTTACGTCTGAAAATCATAATACAGAATCCTCCTGATTGGCTGGTGTGAGTTTATTCTGATTTGAGGTGTTTTGTAATACAGAAATACAGTATTTTTCGGCTTCTTCCGTTTTTTTCATATCAGTGAGATAAGCTAAAGAAAGCAGGTGGTTTTCTATATCATGATTCCATTTTCGTATTTTAGTATATTCCTGTTTCATTTCTTCAGACATTTCCAACTGCTTTTTTAGCAATTCTATTTTATGCAGATTTCGGTTTAAATTTGCCTGTTCTTTTTTGAATACGTTGAGTGCATGTATAAATAGAAGAATACTTATAAAGCAACAAATGATATATAGAAAAACAGGAATAAAATGATTAGTAAATGCAGCGTAATGTATAACTTCTGTTGCAATCAGTGGTAGAAAAACAGGAAATGTTATAAGGAGCAGTAGAGTAAACTTCAAGTAATTTATACATTCCTTTAGAAGCGAAACAACATTCTTATAAAACAGATAGTTTAAAGCAAAAATCAACAGCTCTATGATTAGTTTTTCGTGAAAGTTGCATAGTGAATAAATATTTAAGGCATTGTATTTATTGCGATAAATAAACAGATTATAGATCTGAATGTAAATATTTATGGACAGGATTTCCGCTAATATAGATAGAAATAGAAAAATAAAATAAGACAGTATTTTCTGCTTTGCAGATCCTTTGAATAAAACAAAAATATTGAAAAAAATAATCAACTGAATGAGAGTTGTTGTCTCAGATTCATAACCGTATAGTTTGAGCATATGAAGAAACCATAACAGAATAATAGAAACAGCAATGGTAATAGAAATTAATGCTTTTGAATTTGTGCGTTTTGGAAAAAGCTTTGCAGAAAAATATACAGGAATGATTGCATAATATAAAGAAGTAAGTGATGTAAAAAGTAAGTTTTTTAACATGATAAACCTCGGTCTAATTTTTTAATAACAACTGTGCAAAGGAGTCTTTAGTTGACTGGTAGCAGTTGCGACTTACAGGAAGGTGCGTACCGTCAGAAAGTTCAATGCCGGCATGGCTAAATGTATGTATGGCATTTATGTTAACTGCAAAACTCTTGTGACAGATACAGAAATCAGGCTTTAATTGTTCAAGCAGATCCTGAATTTTTTCGCAGCAGTAATAGATTTGTGATTTTGTATGTATCTCGGTATTTCGCAGTTTTCGTTCCATATAGAGAACATCAGAACGAAGAATACGGTAATCCCGGGAATGATAGCTGAAACAGAAATATTGTTCACGGAGATTGTATATTTTTTGGCAAGCAGCAGAAAGAGCTTTAGGAAGATATTCGGCCATTTGTTGCTTATAAACAAAATAAACGTGATTTGTCTCATAAACAGAAGAGGCATATTTCAGATGCTGGCTGATAAAAATAATCTGCGTGTTTGGATTTGAGGAATTGATTTTTTTTGCAAGGTTAATTCCTGACATGGATTCAGAGCCGAGCTCAATATCCATGAGAACAATCTGATATGGACATTTTTTATTGGAAATCTGCTTAAGAAAACCTTTGGCAGAAGAAAAAATATCAAATTCAAATGGAATCCGAAGTGAAGATTGGGTCAGGCATTGGATCTGTTCACACTGAATAACATCATCTTCACATATTGCAAGTTTCAACATAGCGAAATTCTCCTAAACGAAATAATTAAGGATATTATAGCATAATTTCGGGGGGATTTGGGGAAAAGCAGGAAAATGTATTGTATTGTTAAGGCATATTTTTGAATAGCTGCGGTCTGACTTTGAATTGTTTGAATTTGCATCTAGACGGAGTTTGTCAATTATGTATTCAAATATGTCTACTTATGCAGAAAGTGAAAAATAGAGGACAAATTGTGGTAAATTAAGGAAAATAAGAAAGTGAGGGGTACTGCATATGAGCAAGAAAAGCTATAAAACAAGAAAAAGAATCCTTGGGTTAATAGTAGGATTTTGTTTATTGATTACGGGATTCACACCGACAACCATAATGGCATATTCGGCACATACCCAAAGCGAAGCTGTTGCCTGGGCACAATCGCAGCTCGGAAAGGCGTTAGATTATGATGGCAAGTATGGCGCACAATGTGTTGATTTAATTTGTTACTACTATCAATATTTGGGAACTACATCACCGGGAGGTAATGCAGAAGAGTATAGACGAAATAATCTGCCTAGTGGTTGGACCAGAGTTTATGAAAATTATCAGCCGGGAGATATTGCCGTATGGAAACCCAGTTACCGTTATGGTTCTTATTCAACCACAGAGAATGGGCATGTAGGAATCGTTACGTCAGCGGATTCAGTAGGTTTTAATGCTGTTGGACAAAATGTTGGAAATAACAAATTTTGTACACAGAACTGGTTTCCGCTCCAGCTTCTGGAATGTGCAATAAGACCAGACTTTGGAGCTACTTCATCAGCTGCAATTTCCTATAGCAACATTCGAACCAACTGGACCGACACATGGAATGCAGAGATTGCTGGTGATATTCAAAATCCTAGCAGAGCTACCGTATCACAGGTAGGTGCTTACATTTGGGATTCTGCAGGAAACTGTGTGGTAGATCATAGAGAAAACTGCGGTCTGAATTATTCGACTATTAATCAGACCTTGAATATAGTAAGTGAAGCACGCCCAAGTGGATTGCAGTCAGGAGAAACGTATACATATCAGCTTTGGGCAAATGCAAATAATCAGTATTATTTCAGTGGAAAGGCTAGCTTCACAATTCAGGACAATACAAATCCTGTGATTAGTGATGTTAAGATTTCTAATCTGACATCAGAAGGATATACAGTTACATGTACTGCTACAGATAATTACAAAATTGATCGTGTGCAGTTTCCGACATGGACAGCTGCCAATGAACAGGATGATCTGATAAAAGACTGGTGGAGTAATGTGAAATGTCGTGGCGTACAGAATGGAAATACATTCAGTTTTACGGTAAAGCGTTCAGATCATAATGGAGAGTATGGTGTTTATAGAACACATATATATGCTTACGATAAAGCCGGCAATTATTCATATGCACCACTTAATGTAATCAATGTAGAAGAGACAAAAATACCAGATAACGTCAACCCGGGAAATACAGTAACTAAGCCAGGAAATACTACAAATCCTAGAACAATATCTTCAACAGGACAGAATCAGCAATCGGGAGTTTCAAAGAGTAAAGCTCCATCAGTCAAAATAAAAAGAAAAACCAGAAATTCTGTAACATTACAGTGGAAAAAGATGAAAAAAATATCCGGCTACAGAATTTATCGTTCCACGAAGAAAAATTCAGGTTACAGACTGATAAAGAAACTCAATAGAAATGCGGTTAAGTACACAGACAAGCATTTACGAAGAAAAAAGACTTATTACTATAAAGTAGTACCAATGATAAAGTCAGCTGGAAAAGTGCATAAAGGAAAAGCAGCCAACGTAAGGGTAAGAACTTTGAAATAGAAATTTGCTAAGAAATACTGAACCATCAGAATAGAATATCTGGTGGTTCGTGTTTTTCAAGAGAAGAAACTCGATATAGTGAATTGCAAGGAGAAAGGGGAAAATATGAAAAGAATAGTACAAATATGTTTGATAATGACAGGAATTTTTTTGGGGGCTTTTCATGTTTATGGATCTTCAACGTATCAGATTTTAAAAGATCAACAAATAGAATTTACGGATATTCTGGTAGAGGGAGATAGTTTAGTTTTGGTAAGAAATGAAAAAAATGGTTTCTCATCAGAAGGAACATATTTAGGCGTGTATAACTGTGTTGAGAGAATGTGGATTGTAGAATATCAGGCCTATGATGAATATTTGGAATCATCCTATTATGCAGGAGATGGAATATTCGCTTTGTCAGATGGAGAGACCACTACGTTATTAAATACTAAGACGCAGGAATTTTTGAAATTGGATATAAATGTTAATTTTTATAATCTTCATTTTTATAATGGATGTGCGGTGAGCGGTGCCAGAGAATCCTATGGAGATCAATTGTATGGAATTTATGAAATCGATGAAGCTGGAAATTACCAAAATACCGGTATTACAGATTTTATTACCGAGAATAAAATATTGAACCCCGATGATTTTGAGTTTGTATATGCGGATGGAAAGCAGGCTGTTTATATTTATGATGGAGAAGAGTTTTATATATATAATGTTGCTACTGCAGAAGTTTATGACATTTACAATCCAGATTATGCTGATAAGTTCTGGCATGGGTGGACTGATACATTAAAAGTAAGTATATGTGGAGAAAAATATCTCGTTCTTTTAAATATGGAAGGTACTGACGGACAAAATTATTATGCGGTTATGGATTTTTATGGAAGTATGATTACGGAGGCAACGAAATGTGATTTGGCAATAGCAACGGAAAAAGGAAACATTGTAGTAAAAAACGGTGATGGATTAAATGAGATTGAGCTTGCTAAATTGGAAACGCCAGAAGAACAGTCGTTAAATTTGATGCCTTTATTGGAAACAAACCGTTCTTGGAGAAATGAGCAAACAGCTGGAATGGATATTCAGGGAAATACTTATGGAAATGCAATAGAGTATTCTTTTGTCACTAATCCGTTTGGTACAGAAGAATACAGTACGTGCGATGCCTGGTATTTAGGGGGAAATTATTCAAGACTTACGGGAACCTGGTATTTTCCTGCAGATCAGATTCAAGATGGGTTTGCACATATAAGATTAATAGGCGATGGAAATGTAATATATGATAATTCAGAGTTAAATGCAGATAATTGCCAGATCGATTTTGATATAGATGTAAGCGGAATCAGAGAGCTTAGTTTTGAATATAACGGGATTTGTGATATGACAGATATTTTGTTTGGCATGTCTGATGCCAAATTATATAGTTGAGAGATTTTTAAATAAATGATAAAGGGGAAGAAAAATGACAAAAGTTAAAAAATGTTCACAATGTGGAAAAGAAGTGCCTCAAGGAGGGACATTTTGTCCGTTCTGTGGAAATATTATAAATATAAATGGCAAAGTTGAAAGTAGAGAATCAGGTAGATGTGAAGTAGATGATGATATTCAAAAGAAATATCGAAATGATATAAATGAAAAATTACAAAAACAAAAACAACTGGAATATCAAAAAGAAAATTTATTAAAAAAGAAAAAGAGTTTGGGACTGAAAATTGATAATTATAGCAAGATTATGAAAAAAGAGATTCCGCGTTGTGAACGAAATAAAACGGCACCGAATATGCCAGTTATAAAAACTGAGAATTCTAAAATGGACGTCAAATGGTATATAGCAGCAGTTATAGCAGTAGTGGAAATTATTTCTGGTTTTATGCCATGGGTGAGTTTATATTATGCGGATCTGTTTCAAGGTCAAACAATAAGTTGCGCAGGTATTTTTGATTTATTGAACGATATCTCAAAATTCGAAGATTGGACGAACTCAACACCAGAAGTGTTAGGAGTATTTGTATTTATTATTATGTTTGGTTTTGTAATGCTGTTTATAAATGGCTATTTTATAGCACAGGTTTTACAAAAAAGAGAATCTGAGGTAAGTGGAACGATTGCAGGTATCAGCGGAATTGTAGTATCAGTGGCTATCTTATTGTATAAATGGTATCTCGATATTAGTATGGAAGAAGATGGCTGGAGATGGATTTCAATTAATACGCAGGTTGGCGTTTGGTTGATGTTGCTTGCAGGAATCGCTTTGATTTGTGTAATTGTATTTTATAAAAGTGATACAGAAGCAGAGACAAAGAACAAATCAAACCTCGAATTTGAAGTAATGAATTATGATCCAGTTCTGCCGATTCGAATGAAAACTCTTAAAATCAGAAAAGAAAATGATAAATTAATACTTGAATTAACATATGCGGAATTTGAATGGGCAAGTATTGAGGAATTTATAGTAGATATTCAGTTAGTAAGATATGATGGCACTGTTAATATTTTAGCCCGAAATGCACTATTTGAGAAAAAAGGACAAAATTTTGCAAGATTCCAATTGCAGGATGCGGGATATGATCTGGATGGGATTGCAAGCGCAAGAATAAATATTTTGGCTTATAACATATATAAGAGTCAGAAGAAACATGAGGAAAAAGGAAGTGGTTTTTCAGCATACAGTGATTATTCTGTTGATGAACTTCGTAGTGCAAGATTCGCGAGTCCGAATATGGTGATGTGTATGGAAAAAAATATCGGGGAAAACCATCAGTGTTGCTGTGGACAGGTGTATTCCAATAAAAATAATAAATGCCCGCTTTGCGGAAAGGAAAGAAGGGGTAAGTAGTATGAATGATACAGAATATAGAGAAAGATGCAGAGAGTTAGAAAAAAATATACATATGTTAGAATCTGAAGTCAATGTATTAAATAATGAATGTGAAAGGTTGTCGGATTTAAAAGAAAAGAGTCGAAATAGTCTACAGATGTCTTCTTTTGGGGATAATCCGATATTTGTTGAAAAAGCACAAGTTAATATGGAGAAAGAAATTCCAACAATAGGTAAATCTCAAGACAAAAAAACAGAAGATAAATCTGAAATTTCGCAAGAAAAAAAAACACAGATAAATCAATTCTGCCCGTATTGTGGAGCAAAAGTAAAAGGAATGCGATTCTGTGGACAATGTGGAAAAAGAGTAAATTGAGATAGAGAGGCGCGTATGAAGAAATGTCCAAAGTGTGGGAAAGAAAATATAGATGAGGCAAGATTTTGTACATGGTGCAGAGCAGAGTTACCGGTGATATTAGAGAAAAAGAAAAATAATCTAGGGAGAATAATAGCAATTGTAATACTTATAGCAGCTATTTGTGCATGTCTGGTCGGAGTATTTATGCTTTTTAAAGATAAAAACTCTGGAAATGATCAAGGTGAAGCAATAGCACAGAAAGAAGAAAACAAACAAGTAGATAAAGACATATCTGCTGAAAAGAAGAGTTCTGATGTATATGTAGCTCCTTTTATGAACAATGAAGGAAAGTGGGGGTATATAAACACAGATGGAGATGTAGTTATTGAATGTAAATATGATTCAGCTTTTGAATTTGATCGGGATGGATATGCGGTAGTTGGAATGCAGACAGATTCGGATGCAAGTGAATATTATACGATTTATGGATTGATAAATACAAAGGGAGAAGAGATTATTCCTTTAGACTATAGCTATATTAACAGTTCAATTGGTTCCACTTGTGATAATTATGGATATAGAACTATAACTCGACTTCCGTATCCATTTGATTATGAGGAGCAATATTCTGGAGTTATGGATAAGAACGGAAATATTATGATGTCTCCAGAGTATAGCAATATAAGTAATATAGGTGATTCTGGATATTATGTTGCCTGTGAGGCTGAAACAGGAATGTATGGAATTATAGATGAGAATTACGAGTGGATTTGTGAATCGGAATATTCAGGTATTTATAAAGTGTGGAATGGCTCTACTGATAATTTGGTGAAAGTAAATGAAGAGTATCTTCTGATAGCAGTTTATGATTTTCAGGAAGGTCATGGTGCTGAGATTATAAACGAATATGGCGGAACTATTGTACCAATGGAATATTATGATATAAATGCACAATGTGGAATGAATCGTTTGATTGTTGAAAATTCTGAGGGATATTATGGCGCTATAGATTTGAATGGTAATCTGGAAATAGCATGTCAATATGATGAATTAGGAGATTTCTCATATGATGAAGAGACATATGCAATGAAAGATGGTGCTGTTTTCGCAGTAGACATTTATGGAAATGAGCGTTTTCTTACAAATGCAGATGATTGTTGGCAGATTGATTCAAATCTTTATGAAGTAGGGATTAATGAAAACTGGAGTGTTATTGATTCAAATGGTGAATATCTATTTTCAGAAACTTATGATAATCATGAAGTAAATGAGAAGTATATAGCAGGGAGTAATGAAGAGAATAAGAACGGTATATTGATGTTGAAGTCAGGAGAGGTGGTTAGTACAGAATATCAAAAATATATGCTTTCATATAAAGTGCCTGATATAGTAAAAATTTATGATGGGGCAAATTACGGAATGCTTGGTTCGAATGGAGAATTAATAGTCTCATGTAGCTATGATAGTTGTGAAATTTCTGAAGATGGAGTATATATTACTGCTGATAGACAGAGGGATGAGTATGGGAATTATACAGAATGTACTTTATTTGATAGCAATGGTAATGAAATAAGAACTTTTGATACGGGAATTTATAATGTGGGTACTTTCCAGAAGATTTTAAACGCCGCATAAGTGAGTTAATAGAAATAAGAGAAGAGATATGAGAAAAATTAAACATTTTTGTTTTATAGTACTTCTGTTTTCAATATTTATTTTAACAAAAAGGACAGAAGCAGCAGTACAGGATGCAAACGATAGTACATTGACTGTTCAATGGAAAGATGAAAATTTTGGTGCATTGATCTGTAAGGCTTTGAAAAAAGAAGAAGTAATATATGCAGATATTGAGGGGATAACAGGCATCAGTATAGACTCGCAGTATACCGTGAAACTGGATTGGGAAGATACGACAGAAGAATATGTTTATAATGCAGGAAACGATATGTGTGTAATACTTGCATTGCAGGAATTTTCTACACTGGAGGATTTGAAGAAGTTTCCTCAACTTCGAAAATTACGTCTGAATGAATGTAGCGTTGATGACAATACTGCATTAGGCGAACTGACTAATTTAGAAAAACTGCAGTTGGATGAATATGCCATAAAATCCCTTGATCTTTTGAAAAATCTAACTTCATTAAAAAGTCTGACCATCCAGGGCGCTGAGTTCTCAGATTTACAGGCATTAAAAAATTTGACTAATATTGAAAAATTATGGTTGCCTAACAATGATATCGAAAACATCGATGCCCTGGGGGAAATGACTAACCTGGAAGAACTCGTATTATATGGAAATCGAATAAAAGACATATCTGCTCTCAGTAAACTCGATAAACTTAAAATCCTAAAATTGGGAGGAAATCTGATAGAAGACGTAGAACCATTAATGAATCTCAAGAATCTTACGGAAGTAAGCTTAAGAGATAATCCAATTAAGAATGTACAGGTTCTTGAAAATCTTACGGGAACAGATATAAAGTTGGAGTAAAGGAGATCAAATGAGAAAAAAGGTAAATAAATTATTGACAATTTTACTTGCTTTGACTATTTTTTTAAATTCATTTAATGTTGTGTACGCAAGTGAGGAAAATAAGACATCTTTGGGTTCAGATGCATCTGTGGAAATGGAAGTAGAGGGAACAGATTCTGTTGGAGAAATGCTTGCATCGGAAATTCAAACACAAAAAGATGAGCGATTTCAAAATGAAGGTAATTGTATTATGTCTTTGAAATTTGAAGGCGAAGATAAAGACGATGATCAATCCAGTAGAAATGTTGCCTGTGTTTCATTTTCGGTAAAATCAGAAGCACAACTAATTGTTGGAGTGTATGATGAAAATCATATTCAGATGTTAGATTATGAAAAAACAGAAGTAAATAAAGATGATACATATAAAGAGATAATTTTTGACATAGACGAAATGCCAGAATATTTTACAGCTACAGCGTACTTGCTTAGCAAGGAAAATAATCGTCCCCTTTGTCAAGAGTATACAACTGAAATGTATACAAAAGAAATGCAGGAGCTGGAAAAATCTACAGTAGATGATTATGCTCCAGAAGACGTATTACAGTTGGATGGTAACAATAAAGAAACTAATTTTGCAGTTTATAATAATGATACTGTTGTAATAGAGGAAAATGAAGGCATAAATGAACTGAAAGATATGGGAAATGGCATTATCGAAATTGATAATGCGGATCAGAAAATTATCGGACTTAAACAGGGTGATACCTTATCTTATAAGTACATGGATGGATCTGTTTTATTAATAAAAGTTATGTCCGTTAAAGTAGATGGGACAACGGTTATAATTACTCAATCTGACGATACGGATCTGACAGATTATTTTGATTATATAAAAATAGATGCAGACGGTGGAAGCGGAGATGCTGAAATTGATAATAATAATCTGGAGTCAGGAGTTACATATTTAGAAGAAGCGACAGAAAATGCTCCGGCGGTAGGGGCATTGGATGGGGATGGAAGCATAAGTGCATCAGTGGCATACAAAATTAAACGAGGAGCTATCAAGGGAAGTGTAGGGCTTAAGCTTAATTTTCATATCCAATTTTATTGTTCTTTAAGTTATAAGTATTTTTCAATGGAGACTGAATACTCAAATTCGATTTCAGTAGAATTTTCTGGAAAATGTGATCTGACAAAGATACAACTTTCCAAACTCACACAATATCCGATACCATGTATTAAGGTTAAGTGTCAATTATATTTTGTTGTAAGTGCATCTGGAGAATTGAAATGGGAAGGAGAATGGAAAGGAAGTATTGGATTTAGATATGACAGCAACTCTGGAATAGACGATAAAGCACCATTTTATAATCCTAATATCAAAAATGAAATAAAAATGGAAGGAAAATTATTTCTTGGTTTATGTATAGTTCCGGATTTATCTGTCATTGATGAAAATGTGTGCAAAGCAGAGATGGACGCGACTAGTGGACTAGAAGTAGTTGGGAAAAAACTGATTGCCACGAGCAGTGATGATATGGTTCATGAATGCAATAAGTGTATTGATGGAAAAATTAATGTAAAAATAGAAGCAAAAGCTAAATTAAATATATTGAAAGACTGGAAAGATATAGAATGTAAAATTGCATCTATTACATTAAAAATAACAGATTTTTATTGGAGCACAGATAAAAATGAATTTGGTTTCCGCAAATGCCCTCACACAAGTTATAAAGTCGATATAACTGCAATCGATGATAATGACAATGCAGTTCCAGAAGGTGAAGTTACTGTATATGATAAAAAAACGGGAAAAGCTGTGGACATTACATTAAAAAATGGAAACAAACAGTCTTGTGTGAAATTGAATGATAAAGGAAAACAGAGTATTTATTTGCAAAATGGAAGTTATACTGTCAAGGTCACAAAAGGAAGAGAAAAAGGTGAAGGAAGTCTTAGCGTTGGAAACAGAAAAACTTCAAAAAAGATTACGGTTCAAGGTGAAGTAAGCTGGACATTAAGTAATGGAATACTCCGTGTTTCTGCTCAGGGGAAAATGCCGGATTATGGTTGGGGTGAAAATGCCGCTCCATGGAAGACACGGGAAAAGGAAATACGAAAAGTTATTATAAATGCAGGAATTACATATATAGGTGAATCAGCATTTGAAGGATGCGAAAATCTGGTAGAGGTACAAATTGCAAAGGGAATAAAATCAATAGGTGCATATGCGTTTAAAGATTGTGAACGACTGGAAACAGTTGAAATGCCTGACAGCGTGACAAAAATTGGAAATAGTGTATTTTATAATTGCTATAAACTTACAAATTTCCAATTGCCATCTAACATCCGCGAAATTGGCGAAAGAGCATTTCAGGATTGTAACAGTATACATGATATTATTCTTCCAGAGACGTTGAAAAAAATTGATTTTGGAGCTTTTATCTGCTGTCATAGTCTGAAATCAATAAAAATACCGTCAAGTATTGAACCAGGAGGGATAGGCGGAAGTACATTCTGGGAATGCAAAGGATTGGAAAAGGTTGAGATACCAGCAGTAGGTGGAGTTATGGATCGAATGTTCTATAATTGTGTGAATTTGAAAGAAGTAATACTTCATGAGGGGATTTCTTGGATTGGTGATTGTGCATTTGGGAAATGCAGTAGTCTGGAAACCATAGAATTGCCTGAGAGTGCTGAAATAGAAGGAGGCGCTTTGTTTGAGGATTGTACATCCCTTAAAAAAGTGATTTTTAAAGGAAAAGGAATAACTACTCTTGGAACAAATATGTTTAAAAATTGTACAAGCTTGATAGAGATAGAGATACCAGATTCAGTGGAGTATATTGATCATAGTGCTTTTGCCAATTGTACGAAATTATCAAAAATGTATTTTAAAGGAGAAATGCCTGGCATAAATAGAATGTATGCGTTTACTAATTGTAATTTCACTGCATATTATCCGGAAGGAGATGAAACCTGGGATGGAATTGAAGAAATAGAGTTCCAGAACGCAAAAATCAAATGGGTTCCGTATAAGGTTGCAAATGTAAGGAACGCAGATGTGTTGACGGAAGATTTAGAGAATCTGGATCCGGACGAAAGTGCTGAACAGGCGAGTGTAGAGTTTGAAGATTCAGATATGCAGATAGATCGGGATGATGGAGAGGAAACAGAATCTGAGATAGAAGATGATTTAGACCAGATAACAAATGAAGAAGTATCGGAGATTACGTTTGAAGATGGCGAGAGTATAGATGGTGAAGAAAGTGAGGAAGAAGATGCTATTATTAACGAAATAGAAGTTCCTGTTAGCAATGCGAAAGAAGGGGGAGGGGAACAAAATTCCATGTATACTCAAACTGGGTTAAGACCAAATGGATCTTATCTTTTTGTGGCATTATATGATGATATGGAAGAAGAATTGTTGGCTGCATCGAATGTTCTTTATATTGACCAGAAAACAGCAGATGAAGCAGGAACTGTTTCGTTTAAATATAAAATGAAAACAAATTATACTAATCCGGTACTACTTATTGTGGGTACTCCATTGTGTAATATTGAAGATGCGCAGATTGAAGTTGATTCACTGACAGCAAATGGGAAAGTTCAGTTTCCTGAAATATCTGTTACATATGATGGAAAAAAACTTATAGAAAATTCTGATTATGAGATTGATGGAGATACCTGGGCTGTTGATGCAGGAACTTATTTATTAACTGTTACTGGAATTAATGAGTATGGAGGAAGTGTAACAAAAGAATATAAAGTAAACCAGGCACAGCCAATGAAGCCTGCGGAGCATAAGCATGTTTATGGAGCATGGAAGACTGTAAGAAAATCAACGGCTTTAGTTGCAGGATATAGTCAAAGAACCTGTAAAGGTTGCGGAAAGACAGAACAAAAGAAACTCGCCAAACTTGCCCCTACCGGTTCGTTGAACATGACGTCAATTCCGTTAAAGGTAAAACAAAAAACAACTGCTTTAAAAGTATCTGGACTTGCAAGTGGTGATTATATAAAAGTTTATACTAGCAGTAACAAGAAGATTTTTACCGTTACAAAAAAAGGTAAGATTACAGCTGTCAAAGCTGGGAAGGCAGTTTTGACTGTAAAATTGGCAAGTGGAAAACAGTTAAAGGCAAAAGTAAAAGTCCAGAAAGGAACGGTAAAAACTTCAAAGGTTACGGTTGCTGAACGAAGCAAAGTGTTGAAAAAAGGAAAATCATATAAGATTAAGGCTTTGATCTCGCCATTGACAAGCCAAGAAAAAGTAACATATTCAACATCAAATAAAAAAGTGGCAACAGTTAGCAAAACTGGAAAAGTAGTTGCCAAGAAGAAAGGTAAGGTGGTCATCACTGTAAAATCTGGTAAGAAAAATGCAAAAGTAAAAATTACAGTAAAATAGAGGAAGGGAAAATCATGAAAAAAATCAAATATTACCTTGCTATCATAACATTGTGCATAGCTACATTGATGATAACAGAAACTTTACCACTGAATTTGGGTACATATACTGTTCAGGCAAAGGCTTCCACTTCAACAAAGAGGAAAGCCCAGAAGGCATATCGAAAATTCTTAACGCAAAGAAAATACAGATATTTTACATTATGGGATATTGATAAGGATGGCCTTAAGGAACTTCTTGTTACCGATGGAAAAGAGAGAGTAGGAAATTCACCGACCAGAGCATATGTATATACTTACACACGTGGAAAAATGAGATATGCAGGTGAGATTGGAAGCCCTATGTCAGGCATAAGCTATAATCGAGTAACAAAACGTTTGCATGCATCTTGGGGTGGATGTGGAAATGTTGAATACTGGTATTATACTCTGACGAAGAATAAAAAGGTAAAACAGGTAATGTGTGGCGCGTATGTAAATGGAGTGAAAAATGGAAATATACAATATAAATGCTTATATAATGGAAAAAGAATTTCTTATAAAAGATGGGATCAGATAACCAGAAAATGGATTAAACAGACAAGCGATTTGAAATATTATAGAAATACTTCAAGTAACAGGAAAAATAATATGAAAATGTAAAAGGGGAACACGTAAATATGAATACAAAAAATATTTATAAGAAATTTTATATCTGATTTTTGATTATCCGCATAAACACTATACTTTCAAACATTT
>OGYI01000568.1_pt1 | contig 45532 bp, 55 predicted proteins | sample 1576521 | NCBI WGS metagenome assembly OGYI01 (sample SAMEA3541484, study PRJEB24748) | human gut metagenome | biome: human gut; feature: human-associated habitat; material: faeces | place: China | collected 2012
CGGTTGACCATTCTTATTCTGAAATGCAAAACCAAGGTAATCACCGCCAAGTGCCTTTGCAATTTCATCCCTTTCAGCATTTTCAAGTGAACCTTCAACATACCTTTGGACTTCATAATCACCCTTTGCAAGATGGAACGGTTTATTTCCCATTGATGTAAATTGCAACTGGGTTTTCATTTCAGCGGGCAGTTCATCCCATTCAGTAGTGTTACGTTTATTCAGGGAAACAATCTTTACTTCCTGACCGTATTTTTCACCGCCTGACTTAACAGTACAACCACCCTGAACACCTTTGTAACCACTGACTGATACATCAAAATCAATATCAACTGGTGTTCTTATATCTTCCAAAGGTGCAGATTTTACAAACTTCTTTGACCATTCTTCATAGGTCATATCAGCTGGTACATAATAAGTCTTTCCGTTTGCATCCCTTGCAGCACGTTCACCAACACTGTCAAATTCGTCATCAAAGAATGGAACAGTGGTTGACCTACACCACACATGAAAAGGCGGTGCAGTAACACCAACTTCCCACTGTGACATAGGAAAATGCTTTCCATCCATTTCCCGGCAAATATCAGAAGTATGTGAATCAAGTGTTGCCACAATTTCAAACTGTTCAACATCCAGTTCAGCAAAGCAGTCCTTTTGTGCTGCGGAACTGAAAAAGGCTTCTTCTGTCATAACCAACCGCCCGGCAACATTCTTTGAAGTGTTCATTTTCCGGGCAATCGCATCAATAGCTTTCTGTGGGTCTTGTCCTAAAATAACATTACGGGTCAGTTCAGTGTTCAGTTCATTGACCAACTTCTGACGATTTCCCCAAATTCTTTCAGAAAAGTTTTTCCCATCAACCGCCCAAGGCTTGTTGATAATCTTTGAAATCTGCTTTTCATCCAGTGTAGCAAAGTCCCAACCAACACCAACACCCTTCTGAATTTCAAAAGCTGTTCGGTAATACCCTGATGTGTATATGTTCCGCATTGCTGAATCAATACTGTCAAGCTGATTCCCAAACATTGCTTCAATGCTCTGCTGCGTTTGCAGTTTCAAGGCTTCAAGTCTGCTTATGTGATACCGGGAAGAAGCATTTTCAAGTTGTTTCACCCAAGTACCATTGATTGCATTTTCTTCACCATACTGAATATACTGGTTTATGTCCCACTTCAATTCTTCCAGTTCTTTACTGGTCAACATTTTCCGGGCATCTGCCAGTGTAATACCGTTATTTTTTGCAAAACGCTGATACCATGAAGCAATTTGACCTTCAATCTGCTTCTGTGCCTGTCTGTACTGCTTTTCAATATCAGCATAGCACTGTAAACCTTGCTGATTCTGTGATTGTTCAAGCAGTTCAAACCTTTTTTTCCAGTATTCACTATTCTTCATCTTCTACACCACCGCCCTGATTTCCTTGGTTCGGATTTGCCGGATTCTGCTGACCAAAAGGATTGTACTGGGAAAGCATTTCTTCCTGTTCCTTCTGTTTCTGCTGTTCCAACCGTTCCAATTCTTTCTGCGGGTCATCCACCCAAGGATGCTGACCAATGATAGTTTCATCAGACAGGATTCCAACTGACTTCTGACAATTATCAATAGCTTCTGATTCATTTATCAGAATATCCCGGTTGAAGATGACATTCACTTCTTCACCTTCAAAGTTCCCCTGTCCTGTGTTCGCAAGATGTGCGTTCACGAACCAAAGGATTTCTTCAAAGGCTGCCTGATACTCTGTTTCAGTATCGTTTGCATCAATGTCAATGTCAGAATACATTGATTGAATGTTCATTTGGTTTGGATTGCCTGAAAGCCTGTCATCCTTGGCATCATAACCCATTGCGTTTTCAATCAAGGCTTTCTTGAATATCTCAATAATAGCTTTGTAGTTTTCTGCATTGACTGTGATTTCAAGGGTTTCAACACCGCCTTTTGCACTGTCATCATATCTGACCTTGACCGCACCAAAGGTTGCAAGATTCTTTCTGAACTCACCCAAGTCTGTACCATCATAGTTTTTCAGGACAAGAATTGTGTTTCTTGCATCCTCTTGCATATTGTTTTCAAAGTCAGACAGCATCACATTGATACCATTCTGTAATGACTTGATTTTCTTCAACAGCGGTGTTTCCTGTTCATTTGCTTTCAGTGGTATCAGCGGGATTCTTGACCAGTTGAACCCTGTCACATTCCCTTTTTCATCGGTCATTGTCACATGGTAACAATCAGATTCACCTTCATTTGCAAGGTCAGGTATCAGTGTACCCCTGTCAAGAATGAACTTATGAACACCATCCAAATCATAAACTTCAACCTTTTCAATTACCTTTGGGATTGTACCTTCATAGCCAATCACCAAATACAACCTGACAGCAAAGTCTAAAATAGTGTGTTCGTTGTCCTTCCAAAACGGTAATATTTCATAGCCGGGAAATAATCTGAAAGAAAATTCCCCTGATTCAGTGTAATAGGGGTATAACCAACAGATACCGTTGTTATATGCAGCCTTGCCACTGTTTTTCAGTGTTTTCATAAAACGCTTATTGAACACTTTTTTCAAAAGTTCAGCGTACTGGTCATTTTCCGTTTCTATCGCAAAAGGCTGACCGAACAGATAATTTGCTTTCTGATTGACCATCTTTGCATACTGGTTATCAATGACCCTGTTGTTTGGCAAGTTTTCAACAACTTGCAGTTCACCGTTTTCACCTATCATTGTACGCTTACGCTTCAAAATATCGTGTTCATTGTCATAATACAGTGAACCCTTAATCTGCATGATTCTTTGGGGTGAACATTTCCACTTGGAAATTTCCTTTTCAAGAAATTCCCGGTCAGTCATCCTTGAATGAACACCCTGTAATATGAAATTGCTGACCTTCAAAGTCAGTGTGTCAATTAGGTTGCTGAACATCTTGGTTCATTCACCCCTTTCATTGCATAATATAATCAAAACCCCTGAAAACGCTATGTTTCCAAGGGTCTGTGTTACTAATTTGTTTCTTTATTCAAAACTGAACGCATCACCTTTGATAAGGCTTTCAATCGCATAACGCATTGCATCCATCAGATGATTGAAGTCATCAATAGGTCTGTTCAGCTTCTTACCTGTTTTTGTGTCTGTGTCCCAAGTATAGTTGCTTATTTCAGTGATGAAGTTCACACACCTTGGATGCACAATAATGTGATAGTCCTGAATGAAGTCAATACCGTTGTTGATGCTGTCCTTTCCCTTCCTTGCTTTCCTGATTCCTTTCAGACCAAGTTCACGCAATCGGTCAATACTCTTTGGTTCAGCAGAATCAGCGGTTATCTTTTCTTTCACATAACCCATCCGCTGCACTTCATCAGCAATAGCTTCATTACTCATGCCGGGTTTATACATTTCATCGAAAACCCAAATGGTTTTGCTTGCTTGGTCAATAAACCCACAAAACAAAGCACTGGGGTCATTTGTATAACCAAAGTCAAGACCAAATACTGACTTGACCCCTTTTATTGCCTTGACTTCATCAATGCTGAACGCCTTTTCTTCCCAGTTCTCATATACAAGACCGTCAACAATACCCCAGTCACCAAGACCCGCCACTTTGTAACGCCTTGGGTTCTGCTTTCTCATGGTTTCAAAAACCTTCAAGTCAGCAGCATCCAACCATTCATTGCACTTATAATTGGTTGTCATTGCAAGGGTTTCATCATCCGGGTTGTCAAAGAAGCGTTTCTTTATCCAGTGGTGTTCATTCCAAGGGTTCAAAGTCAAGGTTATTTGTTTGAACAAACCTGAACCTTCCGGCACTGCACCACGAATTGATTCATCAAGCATATTGAAATCATCTTCTGAACTGATTTCATACGCTTCTTCAATCCACATCCAACACAAGCAACCAACATCAACTGTGATGGAAGTTACTTTCAGCGGGTCATCAAGACCCCTGAAATAAATCTTCTGACCCGTTGGTTTATAGGTCATTTCAAGCGGTGATTCCTTGATTTCCCAAAAGGCATCAACACCAAGGCGGTGAATCGCCCATTTCAATTCTGTAAAACAGGAATCTTTCAGTGTTCTGAATGTTTTCCTGACAACAAGGGCGTTTGCATCCGGGTATTTCATTATGTTGGTGATATACCAAAGTGCAGTTGTCTTTGACTTCTTGGATGCACGTGAACCCTTACATACTCTATATCTTCCCTTCCAACGCCAAAAAGTACCGTAACCCTTGCCGACTAATTCAGGCAGTGAAACTTTCTTCTTGCCTGACTTTGTGGTCTTGTAATCTTCCGGGTACAGAATGAACTTCTGATAACCAAAAACATATTGTGATGAAATCCTATTCTTCACCATAGGAAATCACCGCCTTAATCTTCAAGGGCATCTTCACCAGTGATGACAATAGGCTGTGTAATATTCACATCCAGTTTGTCATTCCACATACCCAAATGCTTACCCAACAGTTCCAGTGCTTTCAGTTTAGAAGCAATCTTGACTTCTCTTTCAACGCTTGACCCGGTATCACTTTCAGATTCCTTGTACTTTACTGATTCTATACAAGCAAGGTCATCAGGTGAAGCATCAGATTTGATTCTGCCCTGACTATCAACAATATCAGTCATTTTCACAAGTGCAATCTTGGCAAGTTCTAAAACAACCCTGTCCTGATTGATGCCTGTTCTTTTACTGCGTTCTGCCATCTGTTCAGCAATAGCCTGTTGAATACTAAGTTTTGCTAAGTTCTGACTGCCTTGTTCATTGGCTGTTTTTACTGAATATCCCGCACGAATAGCAGCTTGTGTTGCGTTCAGGTCAATCAGGTATTCATCAACAAAACGCTGCTGCTTTTCAGTTAATTTTGCCATTTTTGCCATCAACAACACCTTCTTTCCTTCAAAAATCTAATCAAAAACCCCTGAAAGTAGGAGTTTTTAGCACCTTTCAGGGGTCAGTATTTGGCAAAAAATTTTGCAAAAAATAAGATTACAAATAACCTAAACGGTTATTTGTAACCCTAAATTTTCAACCTTAACTATACACGCTATATTAAGTGAAATCAATATACATAACTGTATGAATTTTGCATACTGTTGTAGGTTTTATGTCAGATAATGCAAATCAGTATGCAGTTCTTCAAAGGCTTTCAGTGCCTTTTTATGTAGGTCACGCACATACTGATATGACAGACCTATTTCATTCGCTGCATCCTTCACTGTCTTATACTGCACATATACCTTGAACAGAATCTTGATGTAATAATCAACATTCAATTCCTGAATTTCCTTTGTAACCCTGTGCTTTATGTCAACAAATTCATCAATTTCCCTGTTGATTTCAGCATCAAGGTCAACATACTTGCAGATTCTATTTTCCTGTGCGTTCTGTGGACTGGTCTGCACTCTGTCCTTTGAATAATCTATTGCCCCGGTACTGGTTGCAGCAGTCATCAGGTCAGCAAGTTCTTCCATTTTCTGATTGATTTTCGTATCAATTACCCTTAACTGGTCTAAATACTGCTTTGCAGTTAATTTTTTATCATTCATCTATCACACATCCTTTCATGGTTACGGTTCTAAGTGTAACCGTATAATCAGAAAACGCTTTATTTTTCTATTGGTTACGGTATGTTACGGTTACGGTTTACGCCTTATACTCTATATTTTTATTTTTTATAATTCATATTGATATAAAATAAAAAAATTTATTATAAAGAATTTACCTTCAACCGTAACCAACCGTAACCGCCAGTGTTTACAAGTGTTTTAACCGTAACTTATAACAGTAACCAACCGTTACCAACAGTTACACAGCCACTACTTCACAACTTTATACACAATATCATTCACAAATAATGTACCTGTCTGCGGTACTCCCATGAACTGCGGTGTACAAACAACATTGATTCCGGCTGCATATACTGCATACAACTGTTGTGATATGAAATCACTTGCCATTGCATAGGTCTGTTCATTCAGCGGTGCATTTCCAAATTCTTCAAACAGAATAGGGAAAATGTCATTGTTCATTGAAATTTCACCTTTTTCCATAAGTAACTGCATAATTTTATTTTCCATCACTACCACCTTTTACCTTTCTTTGGTTGTTCCAGTTTAATATGTAACCACACTGCGGGCATTTGTTCAGTCTGAACATCTTCCCAGTTTCCTGATGAAATAGTTTCTTGCATCCGCATACACTGCATACAGGAACATGACACGTTTCACCCGGAAACATCCCGGCATTATTTTCAATCAGCTTCACTTGTACTCCCTTCCTGACTTGGTATCTTTCAACTGTATGCGTTCAATCAGTTCAAAACCGCATGAACGAATGATGAACTTCAACACCTTCACCAAATCATAAGCACGTTTGTCAGCTTCACTTTCTTCCCGGCTCACCTGACCTACTGCAATAGATGCAGTTGGGTCAGAATATCCTTCAATGTTTCTTCCACCTTTCACTTGTCTGTAACCTTCCTTTCTATAATTCCACATTTAATCATTGCTTCAAACATTGCTTCAAAAATAGTGACTACTATGGAATTTCCGGCTTGATGGTATAGTGTGCGGTTCATTTTCCCATGCTCTACTTTGCAAGTTGATTCTGCTGCATAGAAATCATCATCTGAATACCCCATCAACCGCCAACATTCCAGTTCTGTCAAATACCTGTACCTTCCACCACCAAGGTCAATGACCTGTGCCGGGGTTCTATCCTGTCTTGTGGTGATTGTATTTGCATAATTTTCAATGACGGTTGCCCGCCTGATTCCCTTTTTTCCGATAGCCTTATACACACTTGGTTGTGTAACCATATAGCAATCAGGAATTTCACCAGTTTCAAGAAAATCATTTATGTTCTGCATTGGTCTTTTCTGCATTAGGTCAAAATTGAATGGTTCAGACCCAATAACTGATACAGTGAAACACCTCTCCCTTGCCTGTGGTATTCCATAATCACGTGCATCTAAAACACGATAACTATTTGAATACCCCAACATTTCCATATAAGACAGATAACGATTGAAATTATGAACCATGTGTTTAGATAGTACATTTTTCACATTTTCCCAAATAACAACGGTTGGTTTCCACTCACCCATCTGTTCAATGATATGAACTGTTTCCCACATCAAAGATGACCTTGTTCCTGAACCTTCATCTGCACCTTTTCCTTTGTTGATTCTTCCTTCTGCTGCGGTTGCTTTTCCCTGATGCCCGGCAATACTAAAATCCTGACAAGGTGAACCATGAATTAAAATGTCAGGTTGAAGATTCCATCCCACAACTGTTTGCGGTGAATGGTCAAGTTCTTTTTCAAACATTGCATTGTATGACCTGACTGCTTTTTCATCAATTTCCACATAATCAATAGATTTTATTGGAACACCTATGTTTCTAAGTGCTACCCTTGGTGAACCTATACCGCCAAATAATTCAAGTATTTGTATTTTCTCTGACACATTCTGCACCTTACCTTTCTGTTGATTTATAGTCCACACGAATACAAAAAAATTATCTCTTTTTGAATATTCTTCTTGTCTGACCATTCAGTTTGACAATACTAATTTCTAAATCAAGCCTTTTATTTATCTGCTTACTGAATACAATGTTTGACATAGGTTGCATACTATTTTCAGCACAAAATACCTGATACCGCTTGTATACTTCATTCGTTGGTTCATTTTCAATCATGTCAACACCACAATCTGCAATAAATGCAATGATAGGGTTATTTTCTTCTTCATATTCATCCAACTGACCCTGAACCTTTTCTGACTTGGTAAATTCATTATTGGTTATGACCCTTTTCAGACCTTCCACACCTAACTTGATAAGGTATTCGATGCTTTCCTTCTGAATCAGCTTGTACTTGATGAATGGGTCAAAATCCGGGTCAATGGTCACACCATCCGGCAAGTATTTTGAAAAGCGGGCATTGAATGGAATAATAACCAAACGCCTAAGTACCGCCCCGGTCTTGTCCTTCATTCTTGGTATGTCATTTGCACTGAACAAAAGTTTAATAAACGGGTTGAACTCAAAAGGGTCTTGTCCTTTCCGTTCTGCTTTGATTCTGTTACCAGTGACAATCTTTTTGAAGATACTGACCTGTGAACCTTGAAGAAAATCATCCCCTATATCATCACCGATGTTTGCCATTTTTCCGAACATCATTGAAGTATTGAACCTATCACCAAGTTCTTTCAAATCCAGTGCTGAAATATTCTTATCACCAAGGATTGTTTTCACTATATCCAAGAAGGTACTTTTACCGTTGTTTTTGTCACCAGTCAGAATGAAAGCCTTTCCCAGTTCATTTCTTCTGTAAAAGCAATAGCCAATACATTCTTCCAACAATGCCCTGATTGCTGCATCATCACAAGCAAGTTTGTTTAGGGTCTTGTCTGCCAGTTCAAAATAAGCATCCTGGTTATAGTCCCAAGGTATTTTGTTCGTAATAACAATGTCAGTGCTGAATGGTTTCAGTTCCCCGGTTACAAGGTCATATATGCCATTATTGAAAGCAATCAGGTTTGCATCTGACTGTTCCTTTTCTTCAACAATCAGTTCCATATAGTCAAGCACTTCCCGGCGTTGCATCTTTTTCAGGTTTGGGATGTACTGAATCATATCAGATTCAATTTCCTTGTACCCGTTGGTATGAATACCGTCTTTGTATATATGTAACTGACCATTGATTTTGACCACATGGGCGGTGTTCTTCATATAAACTGCGAACTTGTCAAACAGGAATGTTGACCCCATGAAAAACACTGGTTTCTGAAATGCTTCATCCCTAAGAATCACTTCCAGTTCTTCATCAGACAGCGGTTCTTTCAGAACAAACTTGTTCAGAATCCTGATACATTCCCTTGTTTCATCGACTGTGAAATCATTTGCTGTCAGGGTCAGGATATAATTGAACAACGCCTGATTTCTTCCATCCCCGGCATCCATATCCACAAATTCAGCAGTTGCCTTGACCGGGAACAACCACTTTGGAACTTCCTGATACTTTCCACCTTCTTCAATATCCCATTCACAAAACCGTTCTTCACCATCAATCTTGATAACTTCATAAGACAACTTACTTCCGACCTTAATATCAGCAGTCAGACCAACAGCAAGTTGCACGTGTGTCCTGTTCCTTGCTATGGTGTGGTTTTTGAATAGAAAATGTTTACCCCTACTTGTGCAAAGGACTTTACAATCAAGCTGCAAATCCTCAACGATATTCATTAAAATTTCAGACTGTTCAGAATCGTCAATATCAATAAGGATGGTGTCATCTGCCAATACTCCACCAAACCCACTAAGGTTTTTTACTTCCTCATAGGTTTTCCACTTGGTTCTGTTTTTTAACTTTTCAATGCTCTGTTTACCCTTGGTTTCAACATAACCTTTGTAAAGCATCTTTTTCACCTACCTTATGTGATAATTTGCAGCACTTTCTTGTAAAATTCCTTATTCCTGATATTTTTATCAAAATCAGACTGCCGGGAACGTAACAGTGCTTTTATTTCCCGCATTTCCTGACGGAACTGCTTGACATACGCATTGTAATGTTCCCACCCGTCAGACTTATGCAGCGGTGTTGATTTCTTGTATTGGTTGCGATTATACAATGCGTTGTCTAACTGCTTTTGACAGAACTTCACTTTTTCTGTATATCCTATGATATACCTTTGATTTTCCTGTTGCTTCGGTTCAAACTGTTCAATTTCCTGTTCAACATATTCCCTGATTTTATCTTCACATTCAGGTGTGAAACTGTTCCTGATTATCTTGACCAGTTTTTTGACCTTTGAAATGTTCCGGCAATCAAGGAAATTTTCAAGGTGAATGACCATTGAACCATGTTCATACTTGATTTCTAAATCCATTCAGACCTTCCTTTCCCGGCATCACGCTACAATGCCAAATTGCTTCAATCGTTTCTTTGCTAAATCTATATACCAACCTTTATCAAGGGTTTGCGGTGTTTTAACCCCACACACATCATCATTACAAATGAAGCAGTGGTCAGGGGTATTTCCAAATTTTTCACCTTTTGTTTTCACTTTTTTCCTTTTCAGTAATCGACCATCATCCTGACTGTTTGAAGCAAATACCCTGTATGACTTATAACTGTATTTGACCTTTTCAGGGTATTCATATACTTCTTTGATGACCCGTTTTCCTGTCTTAGTGATGACTGGTGTGCAATGCTCATGTTCAACCCAATCATATTTTTCTGACAGCTTGACAATCTTCTGAAACATAATTAGGTCATCACACTGATTTATGGTCTGTTCCACTGGTGTCTTATGCACCATGTATTCAACCAGTGCTTTGTTCAGAATAGGAAGGTCATTGTCTGTTGCAGACAGTTCCTTCACATAAGCACCGATTCTTTCAACACTTCCATCAGCACCAACCCAAAGGTAATTGTTCACATCCTTCTGATAGATTTCTGAAATATTATCCAGTTCAAGAAGAATTGAACACTGGTCTGTTGAACAACGCTGTTCCCATTCCCAACAAATATCATCCACCATTTCAAAGGCTTCATCAGTGTCAGGAATCCAAATAATCAGACCATCGGTATTTGACTGAATCAATTCAAACCCCGGTACTGCTTCAAGGTGTTCAATCAGGTCAAGCAACATAAGCTGACCATTGATGCACATACAGTTATTATTTCTTGGGTCATACGCCGGGTTTGTTTCATCCTTCATACCACCTGAAAGTGCGTTCAGCATTTTCTTATATGGTAACTGTGCCTTCTTCCAGTTCTTAGCTTCTGCCTTTTTCCCGGATTTTGCAGCAGCAATTTGTTTTGCTTTCATTGACTTCCTTGTGTTGTATACCAAATGATAATTGTCATTAGTGGCTGCCCTTGTGACCAGTCCCCAAGCAATCAGCATTGAAGGGTAATAATTATTCACATCTACATGAAGAATCTGCCCTGTTTTATGTATTGGTGTATCTGCTGCACCATGCAGACCACCAAAACCAAATGAATGTGGTATACCCGCAACAACAGTTTCAAGGTTCTGTGACTTGTACCATAGTTTTTTATCGTATTTGTCGCAATTCTGTAAATCCATAGCCAAGGCTTCTTTTTTCTTTTCTTCAAACCAATCCTGAACATATTTGTATTTGTTCAGCCTTAAACAAGGTAAGAAGAAATAATCAAATTCATCCTTAAAGTCCTGTTTCACACATCCAAGGACTTTTGCAGTGATTCTTGCTTCACTGTCACCGATATTTGACAGGCTGACCATGTTCGGAAAAGCCTGAACAATTCCATGCATCGCATTAAATTCATCTATTTTTTCAAGGAAAATCTTGATTGTCTGCTCCACATCATGCCGACAATACTTGATTGTTTCTTCAATTTCAGCCTTGGTCAGTTTTCTATTTATATCAAAAGGAACGCCAGTTTCCTTGATGTTTGAACCAAGAAAACCTTCCATTGTTTTCAATCCAACTGGGGGGTTCGGCATTACATCATAGTTTGTCATCGGTACTTTATTGAACACTGACGAAAACTGCCACCCTTCCCTTTTTTCTAAAATTATCCAGTCATTGATTCTTTTTGGATTCATTCCCAACAGAATACCTTTCATAATGTACTGGTCATAGTGGCGGTTGTTAAAACCTACCCATATATTGCTTGTATTTGCTTCATATAAGGCTTTTAATTCGTCAGGGTTATTTACTATTACCTGTTCTGTTTTACGGGTCACATCAATGAAAACTGCAAGCCAATCTTCCTTGAAAACCTCAAAATCGTAAAATATCACTACTGTTCACCCTTTCTGAAAATAGCGGTGGAAGGTGTGACCCCACCACCGCCTGATTCTATTATGTGGACTATCAATCCACATTGCAACAAAAATTTTTACAGGTCAAAAACCTCATTGATAGTGATAGGGTTGAACTTGTTCGCTGCATAGGTAACTTCAACTTCGATGTTGTTCTGAATGGACTGGAACACATCAAGAATCTGTCCCGCAAAATCTTCATAGTTGACAAACTCAACAGGTTCTTCATCTTCACCAAGTAATTCATTTACCCATGTGCAGACAGATTTGATTGCCCTTCCATCATTCCATGTTCCGCTGACCTTGTTACCGCTGATGACCCTGTTGAAGAAAATCATGCGGTTTGCCTGTTCCCCTTCCTTGATTTTGCACTGAACCGCAAACATCAACTTATCCTGTGCCTTTGTCAGCTTAATTTCCATCTTCTCAATGCTGACGATATACTTACCATCCGGCACATCGGCAAAGTCTGTATCCTTTGCTTCTTCAACCTCTTTCTGCAATGCTGCCAAATCAACCTTGTTGTCAAATGCACTGAAATCAATAGCCATAATTTTTCACCTTTTTAACCTTTCTTAGAATAATGTTCTTTTAGTTGTCAGAACTGTTTTCAACAGTTCAAATGCCTGTGTATCTGTGAAACCCGCTTCAACATAGGAATCATAGATTTCCTTTGCAGCTTTTGCACCTTCCCGATGTGAAGGTTTCTTTGCCCCGACATCAGGATTTGGTTTCTTCATGCCCGGTGCTACACTTCCCATGATTGCAGATGCAACTATTGCATCAAACATTTCATTGGGAATACCAAACGGATTGTTAGGATTACTCATGTTCTGTACCTCTCTTTCTTAGCGTGTTCTTCTTGTTCTGCGTGTACGTGTTCCAGTTTCCTGTTCAGGTTCAGCATCCTGACCTGATTCAGAATCAGGCTGTGTCTGCTCTGCTGACTGTGCCTGTGTTCTGCGTGTTCTTCTGCCGGATTCAGGCGGGTTCATTGCACCTTCAACCGGGTTTTCAGGCTTCGGATTTCCCGCCTGTGCCAAACGCTTCACACCTTCACCAAATTCTTCCTTGGTGATGACCTTTGCACCTTCCGGGGCAACATCCCCCTTGTGCTTCATAACATAGTTGTCATCTGCCGGAATGTAGAAATAGGTATCTTCTGCCAGTGTTTCAGGTTCAGCAGACTGTTCAGCGTTTGCCTGTCTTTCCTTGCGTGTACGCCTTGGCGGTGTTTCAAATTCAGGCTGTGGAATACTGTCAGCAATTTCACAATAGGTATTAAAATCCACTTCTTCTGCACCGTTAGTTGCTTCATCAACTGCCCGTTCAACCTGTTCCTGATATTCAGACATTTTCTGCTGATTCTCTGCAACCACTTCATCATGTGTTTTACCGCTTGCCTTGCGTGTTCTGCCACTTCTGCCAGTAGATGCAGCCTTTTCAGGTTCAGCAGACTGTTCAGCATCCTGTTCAGCAGTCTGTGGCGGTGTCACTGTTTCAGTTGTGGTCTTGGATGCTTTGCCACCTCTTGCCCTTCTTCCATTGGCATCCGGCTTTGCAATATCCGCTGCAACTGCTGCATCAGCCTGACCCATTTCTGCATCAGTCTTATATTCACCCACTTCATAGAAGTTGCGGATTTTATCAGCCACATAGTTCAAATCATTGTCAATAGCGTATGCCGGGAACATTCCCATAGGTGACTTTACTGTGTCCTTTCCACTGTTCTGTGTGTAGAAGTAATACTTACCTTCATTCACACCAGTTCTAAGAACGATTGTGAAAAGTCCCTCAATGGTGATTTTCTCACGTAACAGTTTACCAATCAGCTTGATTGTTGTTACACCGTTGTCAAGGGTTTCTGTGTGGGTCATATAAGCAACAACCACATCTTCCGGCAGTTCCTTACATACTTCAATGATTTCAAAGTAATTTGCACCAAAATCATTCCACTTGTCCCAACCGTTTTCTTTGATACGGTTCATGTACGGAACAGAAAGAATATACTGGAAGTCATCAACAACAATCAGCTTCTTTCCGGCTGCTGCCTGTTCCTTCATAAATTTGCAAATCTTGCGTGATTCCGTTTCACTGTTCAGCATTTCAAACTTACCCTTGAACGGTAACGTTTTACCAACCGGGTTCACAACAGCGGTTGTTGCCGGGTTACAATTTCTCATACTGGTACTTTTACCAGTGCCGGATTCACCCATAATCAAAAGCATCTGTGCCATATTAGTTCACCTGTCCTTTCCTGATTCTTTCAAAATTGGCTGCCATGTTATTACTTACATGGTGCTGACCAAACTGCTTCTGAACACCCGCACGAATCACTGAACGCAACAGCTTACGGTTATACACCGGGCGGGGATTGTACTTTTTACCCTGATTTTCATTTACCATTATTCTTCACCTTCCTTGATTGTAATTTTTAATAACTGACCTTTTGCAATCTGTTCAACTTCCACTGCATAACCATTGTTGATAAGGATTCCAACAAAATCCTGATAACAGGTTGAATTTGCGATTGTTACACAACCACATTCCCTTGCAGCATCCTGTTCAATCAGTTCACGCATATCTGAAATCTGTTCATTCATCAGGTGATTAGTTGCCTGTGCATCGTGAACAATATATTTCAGTTCATCCACCTGTGATTCTAAATCTGCCTTTTCTTTTTTCAGACGGGAAATCACTGCATCCTTGTCACAATTTTTTCTTGACATTATTCTTCACCACCTTCTTCTGTGCATCCTTCTGTTACTCTGCTTGACCATAAATCAGCATAATGCAGTATCAGGTACAACGGTGTTTCGTTGCCTTTTACCCCATAGTTAGCTGTTTCATAAAGACCATCATGGTATCTGATAGCAAATTCTTCATCTTCTGTCAGGTCAATGAAAAGGGTTGCTAACTTAATACTGCGGGTTGCGTGGTCAATCGGTAATAATGCCGGGTTACGCTTGAACGGTTTAGCTTCAGATGCTTTTCCTGACTTCAAAATGTTAGGTACATACATCTGCTTTCCATAATCACCGCACTTTCCAAGGTCATGTAATGCTGCTGCAATGATTACTGAATCCCTGATTTCTGCATACTTGTTTTTTCCAAGAAGTGCATAACCAATGTTTTCTGCTGCCATCATCACGTTACGGGTGTGATGCACAAGACCGAACTCACAACATAAGTGATTGCCACCACTGCAAGGTGCGGAAAAGAAACCAATTTCTTCCATATACTCAACCAGTCCTTCCATACCTTCACGCTTGGTTGCAAGTAAGCGGTCAACCACAAACTTCTTGTTGTCAAGTTCCTTTGCATTTTCTTCTGCAACCTGTGTTACATCTTCCTGAATTTCTTCTTTCTTTTTTGCCATGTTCTTATTCTCCTTTTAATTTTATTTCCCAACGCTTTTGTTCTTCGATATTCCCAAGATACCAAGCGTTAAGTTTCGATTTGTTTTCATTGAACTTTTTGAACTGTTCAAAGTCCTTTGGATAAAGCAAGATGCCATACCCGCCTGATTCCCTGATTTTCCTTAGATTGTAAAGCTGCAATAAAGAAGGTTCACCTTTGTCTGCTTTGACCTCAATACCTAAGAAGAAACCGTCAGAACTTACCAATAAATCAGGTATACCGCTTTTTGTGTAGGATGCACCGCCCCAGTATTTGAGTAGCCAACAACCATAATTTTTCAGATAGGTCTTGACCTTGTTTTCAAAGTTCTTTTCTGCTGCCAACTGGTTTCACCTTCTTTCTTCTTAAAATCCTTACAAGGGTATTCCCTTGAACCTTCCAAACAATGACTGTAATGTTGACAATCTTTGCAAGTCACCCCACCACCTTCCTTCTTCTTTTTCGCTTGCACAATCCTGTGTCCCAAGCGTGTTGAATATTTTCAGCCTGTGTGACCCATTCAAGTTGTGATGCTCTGCAATCATGCTTTTTGCCCCGCTTGTGGTTCACAATGTTCTTTGTTTCAGGGTCAGGATTTGGAACGTGTGCAACTGCAACCAATATGTGAAGTCTGCAATTTTCACCATCCAGTTTCACCCGCAAATAACCACTTCCATCATCATACGGTGCAAGTATGTTACCTGTTCGGATGTTCCTGACCTGTCCCATTCTGCTGACCTCATAGTTTGGATGACCGTCAACAACTTTCCATTTCTTTCCCAAATCAATCACCTTCTAACTGGTCATTGAACTGTTCCTGAATAGTCAGGATGCTTTGTGTATAATCTGTTTCAAATATCCCCTTTTCCCACAAACGGGAAGCACCATTTTCACCCATGTTGTACGCCATCAGCACCATATTTGTATCTTGATAGCGTTCAAACAGTTTCCTAAGAACGAACACACCCGCCCTGATGTTTTGATAAGGGTCTGTGTAATCAGTGACACCGATGGTTTCTGTCAGCCAGTCATGGTTGATTGCGTTAATCTGCATATACCCATAGTCATTTGTGCTGCTTATCACATTTGGGTCAAAACTGCTTTCATGCTGAATCAATGCCATCACAAGGGTAAAATCCAAGTTATAACCTGAACACAAGTAATATACAAATTCCTGTTGTTCTTCCGGCATCTTGCAATCAAGCGGTTTGAAATCCAAATCCCCAACACCCCAGTCAAGTGAAATTTCTTCTGTAAAACATCGTTCATCATACACCCCATATACAAGGGTTTCTGTGCTTACCTGTTCACTTGTATGTATTTCTTCTTTTTCTCTGTCCTTGGCGGTTATATGAGTTTTCAGGGCATATCCTGACAAGCCACCAACCAAGGAAAAGACAACTGCAACAACAGCCCATGATGCAATAATGCGTTTTGCCATTGCTGCCTTTCTAAGATTCTTTGAATAGTTCATCTGTCAATTCCTTTCCTTCTTGCAATGCTGCAAGGTTCTTTTCTTCAATGCTACCTTTCACCAACAGGTAATAATAAAAGCAAGTGTTATTCTGACCTATTCGGTGAATACGCTTCTTTGATTGTTCCCAAAGGTCACATGACCCCTTTCCAAGTGGCAAAGTAAAATAAATAACCTTGTTCGCCTTTTGGAAGTTACCCCCCATTGCACCCGCCTGATATTGAATGAAAGTAATGCTGTTGTCAGATTCTTCATAAGCGGTTCGGTCATCCTCACCACCACGAACCACTGAAACAGGTCTTTCAAGTTCTTCTGCAATAGCTTTCATTGCTTCATATTCAGCGGTGAAGTTATAGAACACAATCAACCTATCTTCTGTTGACTGTACCAAGTCCCTGAATCCTTCCAGTTTTTCCTTGTGATACTGACCGCATAATTGCCGGGCGTATAGTGTCTTGGTCAAATTATTGTCACCGACAAGTTCAGTGTCATCATCAATCATCAGGTAACTGTTTTTGATGAAAAACTTGTATTCCTTTGTTACCTTGAACATAATCTTCTGTTCAATCTGTTCAGGAAGGTCAAGAACTTCACTGGTTTTCATAAACACTGCACCATACTGTGCCAGTTTCTTTTTCAGGTGTTCCACATTCTTATAACCAACAATCACTTCCTGTTTGAAACCATCCCCATTTTCAACCCATTTGGTATCAACATAACTGTTCCAAAAGGTTTTTTTGCTGATGTTCCAACCAAGCAACTGAACCTGTGACCATAAGCGTTCATACTTTCCGGCTGTCGGTGTACCTGAAAGCAAAACAACACTTTCAGGTTTCATTTTCAGAATAAATTTTGAACGCTTTGCGTTCTCATTTGTAATCAGACTTGATTCATCAAGCATCATGGTAAATTCACTTATTTTCAGCAGCCAATCACGCCTAAAAGTCAGGTCATAATTGATAACACCAATAATTTGAACATCCCTGTTGTATACGCTCTTTGTGTCAAGTCTGTTCCTGAAAGTGATTGCTTGTGATTTGTGTGTCAGGTCAAATACTTCATAATCAGGGTAATGGTCTTTGAAATGCTGCACCCAGTCATCTATCTTGGATTTCTGACAGATGACAAGGTTCACATCGTTGTTCAATTCCCATACTTTTTCAGCACCCACAAAGGTTTTACCCAGTCCCATATCAAGGTAATATGCAACCCTGTTGAAGTCTTTGGTTTGGTTCAAGACCTTTTCCTGATGGGGCATGAAATGCAAATTACTCATTTACATTGATACCCGTACACTGTTCAAAGATTTCAGGGTCAAAGTTCGGTAACGCCTTGATGATATTCTTCTGACGGTCTGACAAGCTGCCCCACCATAACTGACCACAATCAGATTCATCAAGCACTTTGAGATAACCGCCTGTTGTTTCGTGTGTCGGATGCTCTGCTTTTTCTTCATCAGTCATATCCTCTGAATAAATCCATTCAACAACATTCTTTGGTATTCTGTTCAACAGGTATCTTGCATCACTGCGTAACCAATCGTTATAAGTCCAATCAGGTCTGAACACTTTGAACCCATGAACAACTTCCTGAACTTCCGGGGTTTCAAATGCTTTCTTTTCTTCCATGCCTTTATTCCTCACTTTCACGATTATTCTGTTAATGACTTGTATTCATCAAGCAACGCTTTCATTTCAGCATCTTTTTCTGAAAACATTTCAAGCACCGCCATTTTCTGCAACTTATTGATTCTTACATCCATAGCAGTCTTTAATTCACTGACACGCTTTCTTGTTTCAACTCTTTTGTTAAAATCAGTCAGGTCAACCTTTGCTATGATTTCCCGTTCATTTGTAACCCTTCCAACCGTTTCATCAATACTTGCAATAGTCGCAACCTGTAAGCCATGATGACCAGTTTTAACAACTACAACATCACCAACTTCAAAGTTATCGTACAGTGCATAACGTGATACACATTCTCTTTTTCCATCATCTAAGAAGGAAATTAAAGCAGTTCTATAAACACCTAACATGATACTTTCATCCTCACTTTCCTTATTGTCAAAAAATACTGCAATCTGACCTTTCCTGAACCAGTAACATCCGTATGAACTTGCGTGATTTTCATGCCCTTCTATCAGGACACCAAACATCCCTTTATATTCCCGTATGATTTCACCAGTCAGACCTTCATATTTTCTGTGATACTGTTCACACTTCACAACCCTTACTATGTCACCGATTTTCAACATCAATCACCTACTTCTAAATAGGCAACTGCTTTGTCATAGTTGCGTTCTAACATTCTAAGTTCTGCCTTTTCACGTGATTCCTTATCACATACCGCCTGATATATTTCATCATTTCTGAAAGCTGTCACTTCATTGGTAATCAGGTCAGTGATAACCTGTGGTTCAAGTGCATCCAGTTCCCAAGATTCATCACCGTACTGTTCAATGTATTTTCCGCATCTGCTGTCAGAAAGTTTTGCCGGGTTTGGCGGTGGGTTATATGTATCAATCTGATTCATTGTCAGTGCTACACGCTTAACTTCTACATCTGCACCGAACAACCACAATCTTTCCTGAATATCCCTTGTCATATCAATACCACTTGGGTCATGGTCACCCAAATGAATGATGATGCGGTTTTCTCTGTCACGCTGATAAATGAAACGCTGTGCAGCACTCCACATTTCTGACTGGGAAGTGTAACCCCTACATGAAAAATACGGTGTATCAAGTGGTCTGCAAGCCTGTCCCACAATGTCAACCAAGGCATCCTTTTCTACCCATACTTCAACATAATTTGGTTGACCTTCCCACTTATCAAGAAGGTATGAATACCTTGCGGATGCAATCACATCTGCCGGGTTATCCCAATGACCATTGCTTCTAAGATTGCGGGTTCTGTCTGTTATACTGTGCCAGTCAATCAATCCGGCAAGTCTGCCATCATTGATAAGGCTGCCAATGTTCTTATAACTGCGTTCATTGTTCGGTATGTAACCACGTGCAACCAACTGATAATATGCTTGTCTAAGGGTCAGTTCATATCCCTGTGCCTGATATTCTTCAACCACCTGATTCACAAGTTCAATCAGGTCAAGGCTTTTCTGCTGAAACTTGATTTCTTTATACTGAATTTTTGGCATTTCTCACTGACCCCCCCCCCCTAAAGTGCAACGCCTTCAATTTCTGCAAATCTTCTTGCATTGATGAAGTATGCCCAACGGTTTTCAGAAGTCTTGACTGCATATCCCCAAGGGAAAACGCCCTGTTGCAATCCTTTTCTTACTGTACCCTTATCCATTCCAAGGAAAACCGCTGCTTCTTCCGGCAACATCTTCTTGATTTTCCCTTCTGCAACTGCATCCTTCGGCATTGCAACAACTGGTGCATCTTCCTGTTCAAAATAGTCAGGTGCAAGTCCAAGTGATACTGCAATATCACTCTGAACCTTTTCTGACGGTACGGTCTTATCATTCAGATACATACTGATTGACCCTTTACTTTTTCCTGTCAGACCAACAACCTGTGCCTGATTGATTCCTAACTGCTGCATAGCCTTTTTCAACTTTTCGCTGAATTTCATGTTATATCACCTTTCCTTTCTTTGTGGATTGTCAGTCAACATTTTGACCAAAAAAAATTTCCATTACTTCATCATCAGTCAAATGAAGTAATTCTTTCAATATCATAACTTCACTTGTCTTAAACTCTGTTTCATTGTTAATTTTTTTCAGAAACGCCTGATATGAAATACCTAACTGTTTAGCAACAAAGACCAACTTGAAGCCGCAAGCATCAATTTTTTCTCTTAATAAGTTACCTTTAGTCATCTTTCTTTTCACCACCTTCTAAATCATCAGGGAAAGCATTGTTATTGTACTGTTTCCTGATTCTGACCTTCACAAGACCTGATTCCAACTGTTCAAAACTGACTTCTTTGAACCGCTGTTTTTTCTGCTTCAAACCTTCAACATAAGCCATGTATTCAAGTTTTTCGTCAAATTCAAGAATCTGTTCAATCCAAGCTGCCACAATTTTCTTCACTAATGTTCACCCCTTTTCTTTGCATATTGCAATGCTCTTTTCTCATAATAACCTTGTTCAATCTTTGGTATTACAATATTCATACCACAATGTTCATTTAAGAAATTGCAGATTTCAGTATATCCAAGACCACCTCTCTCTCTTGCTGTAAAAGCAAAAGTAACAATGTTTGGTTCATACTTTTGTAATCTAACAAATCTTTCAGGGTCAAATTTCAGACCAAAACCACACATTTTGCACCCGGTTCTTTGTTCACCAGTAAACTTATATGTATTGGTTTCTTTGTCATAAACACACTCACCATATACAGGTGAACAAGGTATTTTTTCATCATATATGAAATGTAAAATAGTCTGTTCAGTTGCAGCACCTAAATGTTTTGATTTTGGTCTGCTACCTTCAAACATATTGCATCCAGTTTGAAGATATGCGTTCATTCTATCTTTAGAATCGCAAGCCATTTCACCAACAACAGGGAGTAAATGACCTATTTCCTTGCTTGCATATTTTATTGGGTCTTTTTTCAAGTGTTTACAACATTCTTCCGACAACTCAAAAGGTGCATCAATCAATGGTCTGTACTGTACTGGAAGAAAACGCTGCTGACTTGTCTTGTTTTTACTGGTTACCTTCGTTAAGTACAAAATGACCGTATTTGAAACACCAAGTTTGCGTAATTTTTCAGCAGATGCAAGCATTTCATCATAATATTGTTCTGTGTAGTGCTGCGGTAATATGTCCTTAATATCAGCATAGGTCAAACCCAAATTATGAAGGATTTTCTTGCAATCCCTTATCATTCTTGATACTTTCTTACTCACAAACGGCATACCAACAGAATCAGTAACTTCAAAATAATTCTTTTCACCTTTTACAACATGAAGATTTATCTTTATACTGAACTTTTGTTCAATGTATTTACAATAAAATTCAACATATTTAGGCATACATGCAAATTCATTTGTTGTATTTGCAAACATTACTTGTAATGGTTCATCTTTGTGACTGCTACTTGACCACATTTCAGCCATTAAATAAAGCAGTACTGCTGAATCTTTTCCACCGCTAAATGAAACCGCAAGTTTGCCATCTGTTCTGACTATTGCTTCAAGACATTTAGCTTGTGCAACTCCAATCTGTTCACTGTAAGACCTTTGCCACATTTTTCTTACATCATTTTCAGAATAAATATATTCAGGCATTTACACCTAACCCCCCCCCGCACAAAATAACACATTTAATCATTTTATAACCTTCCTTTCCAACAGTTCCTTCAAAAAGTTGTCTATTGTCAGCACATCCGTATATCAATCAGGTGATGCCTTGACCCTATCAGATTTCACATTAAAATCTGCAAACCTGTCAGCCAACATTGAACCTTTTGAACGGTTGTGTTCAAACCGTTGGGGTTTTCACCTTAAAAACCACCAAAAACCTGTTGACCGACACACAATAGACAATTTTTTGAAAGAACTGTTTCTTGTAAAAATCCTATTCCTTGATTTTGTAAACCGCTGCAACGATTTTCTTTGGAGTGTCAGGCAGTGGATGGGACTGCCTGACTATGAAAAAAAATGCTGTGAAACAAGGTGCTGTGTCATCTCGTGCGGTTGATTCTTCCACTTAACGGTTTCTTGGTTTAGGGGTAAAGTGCTGATTGGTTCAGCCTGTTCAGTTTTCTTCAAATAGTGCTGACACTTTGCTTTCTTGCCCTACCGTTCCTGTTTTCTTCAACTTCTTTGCCGGGTCATGTTTATTCTTCACACGCTCTGTCTGCCATTAGTTTTTGCAGCCTGACCACCATGTCACTTGCGTGTAGCCCTATAGCTTCACCCGAACCTTCCTACTTGCCTTGTTTCTTTGTGGATTTTCCGTCCACACCCATACAATAACATCATGTGGATTGAATGTCAACATTTTTTTATAAAAAAATTAAAAAAAGTTGATTTTCAATCCCTTACGTAGTAAAATTGAAGATACAGAAAGGATGGTGATGATGTGGAAGATATGAAAAAAGAATTTATGAAAACTCTTGGAAATAACATCAGAACGTACAGGGAACAAAAAGGGTTATCACAAGAAGAACTTGCCAATCTTTGCAGTTGGACTACTAACAACGCACGTTCAACTATTTCAAAAATTGAATCTGGTGTTAATGATGTACCTACATCAAAATTGAAAGTGATTGCTGAAAAGTTGGGTGTTTCAGTTTGTGACCTGATGAATAGTTCAGCAAATGTTCAGACCAATGACAAAATAAGGAAACTTATTGAACAATGTTATGGTAAAGAGGTATATGAAACACTTTCATCTTTGTTGGACTTGGATGCTTCTGACCAAAAGGTAATCAAAACAATGATAGATTCAATGCTATCAGCAGAAAAATATTCTGTGAAAAAAGAATCATTGAACGCATAGGGAATGTAATACGTGTAAATTTCAATTAGTTACTGTTGGTTACGGTTAAGGTTACCGTTGAAAAGTGTTGATTTTTATGTATAGTTACGCTTGACACGCTTATCAATCAATTTTCTTTATTATGAATTTTATATATTACATATTAGATATAAAAAAGTAAAAATATAAGAATAAGAACATAAACCGTAACCGTAACCATGAAGAAAGGAATGGTAAATGTATATGAAGAAAGCTATAAAATACATTGTATTAGTGATAGTTGTCATTTTTGTTATTATGGTGATTAAGGACATTTCAAAAAATCCAATTCAGAAAAAAGAACAAACATCTGATGAAATCCCTTCAATTTTGGATGCAAACGCATATTCAAGGATTTCTTCTGAACAATTATTGAATTTACTTGGTGAACCAAAGACAAGGGAAGATTGGACTAATGAAAATTCAAAAGGCACATTTCAAATGCAAATTTATTCTTATGACTTAGAAGGAATGTATGCAGAATTTATTTTATATGAAGATTCAGTTGTAAAAATCAGATGCTTCGCAACTGAACCTTGGGAGATTAAAAAAGATTTTGATAATGTGTTCAAAATGTTCAATATAACTGTTAAAGATAGTGCAAGGAAGGTTGTTGATAATGGTATTACTTACAAATTTTCACCAGTATCTGATACTGTTGCAGAATTTGATGTATATAATTTTGATTCAGAAAAACATACATTTGATTCAGTATACATCACCTATAATTTGAATTATTTTGATAACCCGTAAACACAAGAAAATGAACCCCAACCGTTGCAGCGGTCAGGGTTCTAATAACTCTATACCAAGGAATAGGATGATATAGGCTATGCACCCACTATTATATCATTCATTCCTTGGATTTTCAATCAGAAAGGAATGAATAACTATGGGAAAAAGAAACCCAAACGGTTACGGTTGTGTAACCAAACTAAAAGGCAACAGGTCACGCCCTTGGGTTGTCAAGGTTACTGTATATGATGACCAAGGCGGTTCAAAGCAAGTACCAGTTGGGTATGCAGAATCAGAAGAAAAAGCCAACATCCTTCTTGCGGAATATAACAACAATCCTTGGGATATTGACCGGGAAAAAGTTACCCTTGCGGTATTATATCAGCGTTGGTCACAAATCAAGCTGCCAAAACTGGGAAAATCAAATCAGCAATCATTGCGTTCAGCGTTCAAACATTGTTCAAAATATTATGGTGTGAAGTATAGAAGTCTGAAATCATATCAGATGCAAGACTGCATTGACAACTGCGGGTGTGCATATTCTACACAATGGGCAATCAAGAATCTTTTCGGACACCTTGACCGATTTGCATTTGAAATAGACCTGATTGATAAAATGTATTCACAAATAACCACTGCCCCACCAATACCTGAAACCACACGTGAACCATTCACCGATGAACAGATTGAATCATTGTGGAAAATAAAAGATGACCCTTGGGTTGACACCGTTCTGATTTATCTATATACAGGGTTCAGACTTCAAGAATTACTTGGAATGAAAACTGAACAGGTGAATGTAAAAGAAGGGTATTTTTCAGGCGGTATCAAATCAGCATCCGGCAAGAACAGAATTGTACCAATACACCCACGCATTGAACCATTTGTGAAAGCACTGGTTGACAAAGGCAACACATACCTTTTCAGTTATCAGGGAAAGAAGATTTCACAAACCCAGTATTATCAGTTTTGGGGTGAAGTAATGGGGAAAATTGAAGCAGACAAGACCCCGCATGAAGCAAGACATACTTTTGAAACACGCCTTGACAATGCAAAGGGAAATAGAAAATGTATTGATATGTTGATGGGTCATAAGTCAAAAGATGTTGGAAATCGTGTATATAATCACAAAACAATTCAGCAGTTGAAGGAAACCATCAACCTTCTGAAATAATGATTTTCACATTGAACCAGTAACAAATTAGTAACAAAAAAGGCGGGAAGTGCTGAAAAATCAAGCACCGCCCTCCTTTTGAACATCATTATATCATAAATTTGAACAATTACAAACCCCTTAAACTGCCTTATTTTGCTGAAAAGTTCAGTTTGAAAAGCGGTGTCAGATTGCGTCAAACTATGCCAAATAGTAACAAATTAGTAACACATTAAACCAGTGTCAGGTCTGACTTCTTGACCGCTGCGACAACAGTACCCTGATAAGTAATGACAACCCTGTCACCACTGATTTCTTTTACCTGATGGTTTCTTGTGTATACAAAACTTGCAAGGGTTTTTCCATCATAGGTTTTTGCCCCCTGATTCACTTTGACAGTGCTGCCAACAGTGATTTCCTTCACTGGTGTACTGTTAGAAACAGCTTCACCGCCCTGTGTGGTAATGAAAGCATCAAATCCGGCAGCCTCTACCTTAGCAAGCATTGCATCAGCGTTTGCCTTAACACTGTATGCACCAACCTGAATCTTATACAGACCATCGACCTTGACCATATAGGTATCAAATCCCGCTGCCTTTACTTTTGCAAGCATCCTGTCAGCGTTATCCTTTACGGAAAAAGCACCAGTCTGAACACGATACAGAACACCATCAGATGACTGACCACCGCCAAGGTTTGCAGTAACCCTTGCAGCCAAGTCACCAAGGCGTTCATATAACCAATCACCCGGACAGGACTTGTTTGCAAACCATCTGTGAACTGTAATGACCATTTCATTTGACTGTGGTTCATAAGCAAGGGTTTTATCCTTGTCACCAAACCAAATCAGTTTGTTCTTACCGTTACGCTTGCAAATATCTGTGCAAAGGTTCACCAGTGATTCATAAACCGCATCGTTCATTGCATACGGTGCAGTTTTATCAGAAGCACATTCAATAGTAACTGCCCTTTGGTCATTTGCATTTGATGAAGAACACCAAGAACGATTTCCTTCATCAACACAAAGGGAAATTCTACCATCCGAACCAATACCATAGTTACAACTTGCACCCCTTCCTTCCGGGAAACAAGCACAAATGGATTCACAAGACAACTGACCGACCACACAATGCGGTGTGATGCGGTCAATGCTGTGTGTACGTTTACCTGAATGGTTCGGTGATAACTTTGTGTAGCATACTAAACTTGAATTACTCATTTTTCTTTACCTCACTTTCTGATTTCTTCTGCAAAATATCAATAGCCTTGGTGATGACTGCCGGGAGTGGTACACCCATAAGACCCGCATTTTCAACCAGTGAAATCAGTTCATTGGTGATGAAAGCAATAATTACTGCGTTTCTGATATAGTCAAGACCAAGAATCAAATCAATGCGGTATGCGACCAGTACAAAAATCAGGGTCATGCACTTTCTGCACAATCCTTTCCATCCGACTTTGCTTTCCAGTGTCCCGGTATCTGTCTTTGTGCTGTTGTGGAAAACACCTGCAACAACCAAACCTGTCACATAGTCAAGACCCATGAAAATCAAAAGGGTTGCAAGTCCCGCATCCCATCCACCAAATAAAGTTGCGATTGCTGAACCAATCACACCGAAAATACTGCAAATTGTCTGTTTCATTCTGTTTACCTTCTTTCTGTCTTTTTCTGCATGAAAAAACACGCCACATGACTTCATATAACGGTCATATAGCGTGTTTTTTCGTTTACTTGAACATTTCCTTTACTACTCTGTTAATGTGACTGTTCCATCATCATTTACAGTGTAACCGTCAGCAGTAAGAATCAAATCAATATCTTCTTTGTACTGCGGATACTTTGCTACAACAGTGTTGTAGTTCATTTTTCCTTTTTCAAGGCGTAATGCAAAATATGCTGCCATCTTATTCACCCCCTTTCTTATTCTCCACCTAATAATAGAAAATCAACAGCTTCTTGTGTGGTTTCAAGCTGCTTACCCAAGGCTGCATTTTTGTCATCTATCATTTTGATGTATTCATCCTTGGTGTACTGGGTAAGGTCATATTCATAACCTTCAAAACCCGGCTGTTCATCTGTCCCGGCTTCTGATACCGGGGTGATGTTTTCCGCAACCCAAACAGAAAAGTCATCAATGACCTTTGTTTCAGGCTGCTGCACACTTCTTACTTTCTGATACTGTTTCATGCTTTCTACCGCCTTTCTTTTTAATATGTTCTTTATAGTACCTATCAGCATAAGGCTGAATTGGTTCAATATATTTTTCATACAATCGGTAACTATCGCAATGTTTCAGCCAACCCTTATAAGAATTGATTGAACACCATTCTGAATAGTTCATTTCTTGCCCGCTTTCCACTTTCTTCCTGATTGCTGTCATCTTGCGTTCAAACTGCTGACAAGTGGATTTTCTTAAAAGGGTATAATCTTTGAAAATTCTGTACCCAACAAAGTCAATACCCCTGACAAATGAAGGGAATATCTGATAATTACCTTTTATCCTTAGTTTCAAATTCACTTTGAAATATTCATCAATTTCACTTAGTAACTGGTGAAGTTCTTCCTTGGTCTTTGCAAAAATACAAATATCATCCATATAACGGTAATAGTGCTTGATGTGCTTTACTTCTTTTATCCAGTGGTCAAATTCACTTAAAAAGAAGTTACCGTCATACTGTGAAAAGTAGTTTCCTATCGGTATACCAACGCCACTAATAAACTGTTTACCATTCAGTGTGACAATGTTGATTTCATTACCGCATGATTCATAAAATTCAATGTTTTCTTCCGTTGCCGGACACGTGCTGATGCTGTCAATAATTTCATCTATCAGTTCAAGCAGTTCAGGGTCTTTGTATTTCCGTCTGAACTTTTGTTTCAGTGTTTCATGGTCAATGGAAGGGTAAAATTTCTTGCAGTCGATTTTCAAGCAATAGGTCATTTCTTCCGGCACTGTATCAACTGCTTTTCGCAACTTTTTGAAAGCTGCATGAATACCTTTGTTTGGTATTGCTGAATAGGTGTCATCTGTGAAAAACGCTAATAACTGCGGTTCAATAACCTGTAAAACCGCCCACTGTGCGATTCTGTCAGGGAAGAATGGAAGTTTGTATATTTCCCTTTCCTTTTTACCGTCTTTCTTGGTAAAAGTCGCATATTCAGAAGTTTTATATTTATGGTTTTTCAGCATCCATTGCAGACCCGTCAAGTAGTAATATGGTCTTTTCCCTATCTGCTGAACTTCCTTGTACCACCCTTTTCCTTTCTTTGCGTTCTTAAAAGCAAGTTCAAGGTTTTCCATTGAACAGATTTTTTCATATAAGTTGCCATAGCGTTTCACTGGTTTCCCTTCTCTGTATGCACTGAACCGAACTTTCGACTTGCACAAATGGGTGCAACCTACTAATACAGTCCATGAATTTTGATGTTTTGCCAAGTGGCATGGTAATCAGTTTTCAGTACATTGTTATTCTTATAAAAACACCCCGCCATTTCTGACGGGGTGAAGTTAGTGCACTTACTAACTGACTGCTGATATTCCGATTACGATTAGAAGAAGCATTATTCAGATTCCAATAGAAAGCACTGGTATTCAAGCCATTATTCCAATTAGCACCTAATTTAGTGACTTTGGTTTTTGCTTTTATGGTGTTTTGCCTGAAATCGTCATCTGTATAGCATCCTGATTACCTAAAAATGTTCATTTACTTGGTTTTACGCTGCTGCTTTGCTTGGTACATACACCAACCGACCGCCGATACTCCGATAACGACCAGAAGAAGCATTACCCAGATCCCAATAGAAAGCACCGGCATTCAAGCCAGAATGCCAACGAGCACCCAATACAGCGACCCGCCATCCAGTGTTTCCATTCCAACAATAATCACCAACAGGAAGTGCAGTGTTACCAAGAAGTTCACCCGGAATGAACAACCAATCATATTTTTCTGAATAACAGAAAGCTGAAACATAACCGTTTCCATATACTGCAATGATTCCGGCATCCTCATACGCACCTGTTCCTGTGTCATCTGCAAAGGAATGGTCTGCAATATAGATTGTTCCTTCATGGGTTGTAGCATCCATATATTCATTGATGCCATCAATCCAACCCCAAATGTTACCCCAAAAGTTTTCTTCACCACGATAGGAAACAAACTGAACACCGTTTGCATTTGAAGCTGTGCCGGATGCGTTACCAAGGTTGATTGTAACACCTGTTGCTTCTGCCATGTTTGAACTTCCGTCATCTGTCTTATTCACTGCACCCTGACCAATAGCAGACTGCATATTGAAACTTGCATATTCAATCAGCATAAGCATCTGTGAAGCTGATGCTGTTGCAATATATGCCTGTTCCCAACCTGAACCACGCTTTTCTGCAAGTTTTCTGACATTCGCACGTGTGGCGTTCTGTGTAAGACCTGACAGCGGTTTTGCATTTGCGATACTGCAAAGAAGGTCAGCAGCAAAGTCAGCAACCTGTGAATCATCCAAAATGTAGGCTGATGCACTGCTGTCATAAAGCGAACCTTCAAAGGCTGCAAGGTAAATCTTTTCATTTTCGTTGCCATTCTCAATGAAAGCCGGATGAAGTTTGAATCCCGCCTTTGGTGTGTCAGATACATAATATCTGACCTTTCTTGTGATACCACCCTTTTTCTTCTTTTCAATTTCAAGCGGAACAACCTTGTAATAGAACTTTGGCTGTTCAACCATTACCTGAACAATAGTCCCGGATGCGAACTGTAAAGAAGCATCAGGGTTTTCAGTACCCGCCGGGTTACGGTCAACCGCCTGTGTAAGTTTTCCAGTTGTTGAAAATCCCGCTTCACCATAATAAGCTGCAACCCTTCCGTCATTCGTTAAGTTGCAGCGTTTTCTTCCACCAAAGCAAAGAATGTTATCAAATCCTTCCCCCGGTGTTCTGTTTACTGCCCCGGCAAGGCGTGTGAACTTCTTATTTTTGAAATCCACTTCCACACCATAAATATCCCCGTCAGTGTAACCAACAAATGCTTTCAGGTCTGCAATTTCTGCTTCAAGTTCCTGAATGTCACCAATGGTTGCGTATGCACCGGGATTGACTTCAAGTGATACACTGTCAGCATTTCCAACAGTTGTATATAACTGAATGTATGCTGCCGATACCGTAACACCGTTGTATGGTGGCATATAACAGTTATTTGAGGTTTCAATACAAGCAGCATACAGAATTTCACCTTTGTCCGGGTCAACTGCATATAAGCCAAGTGTACGCATATAATACCCGGTTGTGATGTCAACATTTGAAAATGCTGCTTCTACCTTGATTGCAACATTATTTGTGCGTGACACCTTTGAAACAAGGGTTGTCTGCTTGATGTTGCTAAGTGCGGTCAGGCTTTGCAACTGATTTTCCTGATACTGTGTACTGGAAGAACAGATTTTTGTGAAATCAATGTTCCCTGACCCGGCAATCATTTTTGCCATAAGTGCCTGACCATCGTTTGTGATGACCAGTTTTGAATACTCTGCCATTCTCTTTCATTCCTTTCTATGTTGTTTTTATTTCAATGAAATCCACATGAACAACGCCTGATGCAACATTTGCATCACCGTCTGCCCTGAAAACTTCACTAAAATCCTGTGAAATAGTTACCATTGCGGTATCTGTTACTGAACCGCCAAAATTTGCAACACCTTGAACAGCAACGGTTTCCCGGCTGTCATTTGTGATGTTCAGTATTTCAGTCTGAACGATTCCACCGCCAAACGCTGCTTTTCCGTCAATGTCAAATACTTCCCTGAAATCATTGGTAATTGTGAAGTGGTTGACGAAACAAACCCCACCACCAAAAAGAACAGCACCCTTCACATTGCAAGGGATGCTGTTCTTTGAAACAACAACTATATTTTCAGGAATCATTGAATTGATGATATATTCCAGTTCTTCCACCTGACCATACAATTCAAGGTCTGTTTCCAATGTCAGGGTATACCCAACTTTGAAATCATGTGTCAGGCTGAAATCCGTATTTCCACACAATACAGTCAGCTTTTGAAGCAGTACCCGCATTGTGTAGGGAATTTTATTGAACCATTTGCTTTGAACCCTTGACCTTCTACTTTCAAGGGTATCTTCTGATGTTGGATGAATACCAAGCATTTTTTCAAATCTTGATATACCGTATTCATCAGCGGTTGAAATAAATCTGTTGTAAAGCACCCGGTCTGTTGCTTTCCAAATGATTTGAAATTCAGGATTTTCAGCTTCAAGTGCTGCAACAGGTTCTTTGTAAGTCTGCATAAAAGGCGGTAAATATGAAACAAGGTCAACATCCCTTATCATGCAGAAACACCCCCTAACACTGGAATCTGATATTTGGTCAAGGTCAGGTTGCTTGTACTACCGTTTATTTTTGTGTTTGCCACATCAAGGACACCTTTCACACTAAGAATCCTTGTTTCAATCTGACTGACCCTGACAATGGTGCTTGTGTTATCTGCCCAAGCCTTTCTTAACTCCAACAGATACGCACCAACAGCTTCTTCTATTGCTGTCTTGGTATTTGACCAGTTGTAACCTTCATCAAAGGTCACTGTTGTTGTGATATATGACTGAACAGGTTCAGCACTTTTCACACTGACCACATGACCGATTGGTGCAAGTCCATAACCTTCCCCGGCATTTTCCACTGGGTCAAGTTCTTCCTGAATCTTATTCAGTAATACAGTCGATGCTTCGCCAAAATCCAAGGAATTTACAACAGTTATAAGAACAGTACCACCAACTGTCAATTTTTTCTCAAATGAAGCCATATAAACAGCAGAAAGCCATGTTGCAACCTCTGCATCCAGTCCACTAATAACTGAATTATACCAAGAAGTAACTTTTGCACTTGGTATCATATCAGCCGGGCGAATGTCACCGTTCCAAACCCTTGTTACTTTCAGATTTCCAACACCGTCAATTTTCTTCACTGTTTCAATATAAGCTGCTCTGTTTCCACCAAAGGACTGTTCATTGAAGCTGTCAAAATAACGCTGTCTGAATACTTCGGTATCTTCTTCATCTTCACCCGGTATCAGTATTTCAGTAAGCTGTGCAGTTTGCAATCCTTCAATATATTCCATCGGTATCATATCACCAAGATACTGATTGCCAACTGTTCCTTCTGTTTCACACTGAACCTGATACTGCCCCGGTGTAATCTGTTCCATTACCACATAATTTATATCACCGATATTGAACCGCTTACCAGTCACATCAATAGTTGCCGGGGTGAACTCACCTTTCAGAACAGCTTTTGTTGCGGGTTCAGGGGTCAATCCTCTGTCCTTTGCAAGCAACACAAGAAATTCCCTTGCAGCGGTATCACCGTATGAATTTTTTATCAGATATTCCAACTCAATGTATAATATCTGAAATTCAATAGCTGTCGGACTGTGGGTGTCATAAATAGGTGAAGATGGTCTTTTATCCAACTTATCAGATACCCGGTTCAGCATACGTTCAAGAATGACTTCATAGGTTTCATTTTCATACATTTTAGATGTTCACCCCTTTCTCTGCTTTGATTTCACCATAGATGGTGTGTACTGTGAATGTGGCGTGAACAACGCCCTTCACTTCAAGGTCAAATTCAAAATCTGTAACGCTGTTTATTCTTGTATCAATGGTCAATGCTTCTGTGATTCTGCGTTCCAGTTCAGGGACTACATAGGTGACTGGTTCACCATACAGGTCAAGGGTTTCAATCCCATAGTACCAAGGATAGATAATGTACTGATACCGTTCAGTGTTCAATATCCTGAATACAGTCTGTTTCATAGCTTCTTGTTCATCTACAAAACCCCTGATTGAATCACCATCTAAGTCCATTTTATAAGTTAGGCTTGGTTGTTCTTCAATGTCAAAATCTTGGTCTAAAAAACCAACTGTTGAAGGTATCATTTTCCAATCCTATCCCATACAATAAATTTTTGACCTTCTTGCTGTCTTATCAGGATAACTTCATCACCGACAACCAAGCCATTATGAACGGTGATTTTCTTCTTTCCTGTAATCTTATGGGTATGTGCAAGGTTCTTTGCACCAGTGGTTAGGTCAATACTGTCACCGTTTCCATCTGAACCCTGTACTGTGTGGGTATGTGTGCTTAGGCTGCTTTCTGTCAGCCAGTCAACAGTGACCATTGTGGTGAAGTCTGTCACATTCCTTGAAAGAATCAACTGCTTTTCACCAAGAATCATTTTTTGTTCAACATTGATTTTCAGCGGTGAAGCACTTAATACTTCACCAAAATACACATTGACAGGCTTGGATGCTTCGACTGCATCCAGTGCTGCCTTTTTCAATAGTGCCACAAGTTCATTTGCATCAGGCAACAAATTCACCCCCTCTAAGTGTCAAATCCATCCAATGTTCACCTTCCTTGTAGGTATGCTTGCATTTTTCAACAAGCATCCAGTTTTTCAGCTTTATATCTCCAAGGTCAAGGTTGATTACCACCATTGAACCCGCCCTGACCCTATTGTCACCAAGGGCGTTTGTGATTTTCAGGTTACGGGTCTTTTTGTTGTATAATTTCAAAAGTGCATCAGCCTTTGCCTGACCATTTTCACCCTTCTGTAATGTGTCAAAATACTGCAAGATTCCCCACTTATTGATGTTGGAAGAATCCTGTGCAATATAAACTTCCCTATAACCAGTATCTTCATTGTCATAGGTCAACTTGATTTTGTTATAGGTGTTTTCATCAATAGATGAAGTATAGTCAAAGTTTTCACCTGTTTCTTCATCAATCATCAGGTATGCACCCGGAACACCCACATACATTGAAGATAGGCTTTTCAGTGTCAGTTTTCCAAAATCGTCATACAAAACATACATTTCCCCGGTATTTGTCAAGGTCAGGTCAAGGGCGTTTGCAATCATTTCAAACAGTGAAGTATTTTCTTCAACCCTTGATTCTATGACATACCCGGTATCTTCCAATGTGCCAACATTCAGTGCATAGTCATCTGCTATCATTTTTGTAAACTGTGAAGCAGTTTTCCCTTCATACACTTTGGTGTCCTTATTTTTCAAATATCGCAACTGGTCATAGGCGGTGACTGTGATAATTTGGTCTTTTGCCCGCTGTTGCTTGAACACAAAACCAAAAAATACATTGTCACCGTCAACCTTCATCCTGACAGGACTACCTTCTGAAAAATCAAGAATGTCATCCTTCAGGACTTTGAAAACCAGTTTACCGGGGGTGTCTTTTCGTTCTGTTGACCATTCAATTCCTTCCTGAACTGCGGGTTGGTACACTTTTGTTCCTGATTCATTACCAACCAATAGTTCAACATTCATTTCAAACACCCCTTTCTATGCTGCCGGAATCGTCAAAACTTGTCCCGGATAAATCAAATTAGGGTTGCCACCAATGACACCCTTGTTTGCGTTATAGATGACCGTATACTTTGAACCGTTGCCATAAAACTTCTTTGCAATATTCCAAAGACAATCACCCTTTACTACTGTGTAGGTCTGTGCAGATGCCGGGGCGGGTGAATTATTGGTTTCACGTTTAGGTTCAGCACTTGCCTTTGGCTTTGATGCTGCAATCTGAATGTTCACCGTTTTTGTCCCGTATTCCCGGTACTGCTTCAAGTTTATTTTTACCCTGAAATCAAAACCGTCTTTTTTGGCATCTTCTGTGATTTTCCAATCTTCCATTGATACCTTGATGTTCGTGTTCAGCAGTTGTTTCCCCACTGGGGTTTTTCTGCACACAATGAACTGGAACGGTTTATTACTCTTTTTCAGTTCTTCAAAAATGTCAAAGAAATACCCGGCATCCTTAAAGCCTGACTTATAGACTGCATAAGGATGTTTTACCTGTGGTATTTCACATTCAAATTCAATGTCGGTCAACCCCGCTTTTTTCAGGATATTGATTTCACCTTCATTGATAAGTGTTACCGTCTTATTTTTGTTATTGATTTTTGTTTGTATCTTTTCAGGGGTGACGGGTAACAGACAATTTTTCAAATACACATCATACGCCATTTACTCATGCACCCCTTCCGTCATATTATCAACCGCTTCATTCACTGAATCTGTCAGTTTTGTCATAAATCCGTCAATATCGTCACCGCTACTGATGTTATTCTGCATACCTGACTGGTCAATGTTGATTTCTGCGACTGTGTACCTGTTCACTGCTTCTTGTTCAGCAATATCACGCAAATACTTCAAATCTTCCTGTGTAATATCCATGTTGTCCTTGATTGCACCAGTGTCATCAGCAATACTTCCAAGGTTGTCACCAACTCCTGAATTTGCGATTGCATCATTAAAACCTGATGTGTAGTCATCAACATTTGGTATATCTGTACCGCCAAACACATCTGACAAGCTGAAATTGCTGACTGCATCTGCAACACCATCGCCCCAAGAAGCACCCGCATCAAAGGCATCTGCTGCCCATCCGTCTTGAAACGTATCAAAGGTTGAAAAACCATCATTGAACGCATCTGAAATACTGGTGTAATCTTCTTTGTTTCCGGCTGCTTCTGCTGCCTTTGCAGCATAGTCATCTGCTGCGTTTGAAATACCTGAATAGTCAAATTCTACAAAAGGCAACTTGTTCAATGCTGCACAAATACTTTCAATGACTGATAAACAGGTTGAAAGCAAGTCATACCACCACGCCTGAACAGAACAAATTGCATTGTGAAATGCTGTCATTATGTTACTTCCCAAGGCTGCGATTGCATTACCAATACCAAGGGCGATATTTGCAACGGTAAGACCCAAATTCTTGAAGAACTGAATCACAACATTGATACCGCCAGTAATTACACCGAACCCGGAATTTGCAACACCTGTCAGTTTGGCAATAGCTGAACATACTGCAAAAATTATTGCAATCAGGGCAATAATAAGCATGATTATCCAAACGATAGGACACGCATACATTGCACCATTCAAACCTAACTGTGCAGCGGTTGCAGAAATCGTTGCCCCAGTCTGTGCTGCCAAAGCTGCAACGTGTATAAATTCCGCTACTGCTAACACACCTTTTGCTGCTGCACTTGCCAGTTCAATCCCTTTTACAATGCCAAGGTAAGCTGCATATACTGCCAACGCACCGATGACACCATAAATAATAGGACTGATAATAGACCAGTTATCAGCAATAAAACCGCCAACTGTACCAATCAGTTCAAAAATGTTCAGTACAACATTTGCAAGTGTTGCCATTGCTTCAATCGCACCGTTCACGAATGTCTGAAATGCTTCACTGTTGGCTATATCGTTCAATCTTTGAAGTACAGGCTGAAAAGCAATCATTGCTGTGTTCTTCATTGACTGCCAAATCTGCCCCCAAGTCATAGGCATTTCTTCAAACTTGGCATTGATTTCATCCGCACTTGCAAAAATTGCAGCTTTTACAACATCGGCTGAAAGTTCGCCATCCGCTGCCATTTCACGAATTTTACCGATAGGCACATCCAAGTAATCAGCAATAGACTGAATCAGGTTAGGTGCTTGTTCAAAGATGCTGTTCAGTTCGTCACCACGCAACACGCCTGAACCCAAAGCCTGTGATAACTGCAACATTGCGTTGCTTGCTTCTTGGGTACTTGCCCCGGCAATCGTCATCTGCTTTTGAATCAGGTCTGCAAACGCAACAACTTCTTCTGAACTACCAAACGCATCCCCGGCATTATTACCGAACCTTGCAACCACATCTGCCATTTCAGAAAATGAACCACGTGCATCCTGTGCTGCTGCATATACCATGTTGACAAGTTCCTGTGTGCTTTGCAGTCCATCATTCATCATATTTAGGCGGGAAGTGGTCTGAACAAGTTCATCAGAAATGTTCAACGCTTTCCCAACGCTTTGAATACTCACAAACGCTAAAACAGCGTTCTTGATTGTGTTGGTCAGTTCATTTGCCTGTTGTGTACCTTCCTGAATTTCCTGATTGAAACGCCCCTGTTCGTCAACATTGTCCCTGATATACCGTTCTGTTCCGCTGACTGTCTGTGACAAACGCAAATAAGCATCGTTTGCAGCAGAAACATCCATGTTCTGCATTGCCTGATTCAGTTCATTTTGTTCCTGAATTGCTGTGTTCAACTGTGAACGTAACTGTTCAAGTTCTGCATTTGCGGTATCTGTTCCAAGGTTTACCGGGTTATTCTCAATCTGCTGAATACGGTCACGAACTGAATCAATCCGAACCGCCAACCTGTTCAAATCCTGAAATGATTCAGGCGGGAACAGGTTTGTATTGTATGCCTGTCTTGCAATCGCATCTTGCGTACTGCTTAACTGTTCCAACATACTGTTTGCACTCTGAACTTCTTGCTGAAACCGTTCAATTCCAGTGCCAGTGAATACTTCCAAGTTGTCAGATTCCCACTGAATAGGTACTTCAACAGGTTCAGGGGGTGCATTTGGTTGAATCTCTGGTCTGATTGGTTCAGGATTTTCAACAAGCGGGTCAGGAATTACGGGGTCAATCGGTACTGGAATCGGTTCTTGATTCCCTTCATCCACAACAGGCGGTGCAATATCAGGTGCAGTCTGATTGTTCAAGGCATCGTTCATTGCATTGATTGCTGCGGTTGCCTGATTGATTTCATCCCTTGCACCTTCAATACTGCTTGTGTCAATGTCTGCGTTCATGCTCTGCTGCATATCATACATTGCAGAAACAGCAAGGTTCACTGAATTTACAATATTGTTCAACACACCGCTGAACTGGTCATTAAGTTCAATACCTGTCTGAATAGATGACACCCTTATCACCTGCCTTTCTTAGTGTTTTTTCTTCGCTTTGCTTTCCGCTTTTTTCTTTTCCTTCTTGTCATTTTCGACTTTGATTTTTATAGCTGCTATGACAAAAGCCTTTTCTTGTTCATCCATTTCCAAGAATTGACTTGGCAAAATATGAAGTTTGTGAAGGGCATAGTAAGCATAATTTGCTTCACCATCCCCTTCTTCAATTAGTTTTTTGCTTCATCCACCTTGTCATCAAGGCTCTTGGTAAATCCCTGAAACTTCTGCATCCAAACTGTGAAGTCCTGATATTCTCCGGCATTATCAACCATTGCATAAAGAAGTTCTTCCGGGGTCATAACACCGTATGAATCCTGTAATTCCTTATCGTAAAGGTCAGGGTATACAGTGGATGCCACAATCATCTTTGCAAGGTATTCAGCAGTTTTCACCTTCGGTCTGTAAAGGTTCGGCTTACCCTTAACCGGGACTTCAATGGTACAGGAATCACGCAACGCTTCATTTTCCTTGGAAGTAATCTGTTTGAACTCCCATTTCAGCGGTTCACCGTTTTCATCCTGTAATGTGGTTGTAGGTGCATATTTTTCATTTGGCTTTGCGATTTTGTTCGCTTTCATAAATCGACTGAATTTTGACATTTTTATTTGTCCCCTTTCTGTTTATCATTGAATAGCAAAAACCCCTTATATGAGCGTTATATAAACTCACACAAGGGGTTTTTCATTGTTTAGTTGGTAAGAAATCCGGTCAGATTTGCAAAAGATTCAGGCATTGAGAAATCCTCAAATGTTCCTTCAATTTCTTCATCCAAATACTCACCGTCAGCATCGAATTTTGCAAGAACACCGCCATCAGTATTGCAATCATAGAAGATGATTGTCTGTCTGCCCGCTTCACTTGTCGGGTCATCATTGGTAATCTGCATTTCAAAGTACACATCCTGACCTGTGTTCTTATAATCAAGAAGTGCCTGTCTAAGCACTGACTGATTATAATGTGCAGTTCCTGAAAATGTACCTTCCATACCGCATGACTTGTGACCCGCCATAATAGCACCAAGGCGGGGAACTGTGGTCTTGGTCTTTTCAACCTTTGCTTCCATGTCAATCATCTGCATGAAGTTGTATCTGCGTGTTCCAATCGTGATAAAACATTCAGCCAACTTTGCAGCAATGGTGTCCCTTGCTTTCATAGTAATGTTATCGTTCATCTTTTATCACCCACTTTCTTACGCAACCGTAACTGTCATATAAAGTTTACCCATAGCGTTCACAACGGTAATTGCAGAAGTAACCACAACCGCCTTTTTGGAATCGCCCTGTGCAACCGTAACATCAGAATCATTGAAGTTTTCGATTGCACCTAAATCCTGTAACTGACTTCTGATTTTTACAATGTCAGACCAAAGGGAAGTTCTGCCTGATGCGTTGTTAGGAACAACACCTAAATACTTGGTATTGAACAAAACAGCATCATCATTACCTAACTGGTCAATGACCCTGATTGTCTGATTGTCCTTAAATACATCACCACAAGTATCAGAAGTTGTGACCATTGTGTTAATATCTTCAAGAACACGAACATCAGCGTTTACTTTGTGAAGCACAAATTCACCGTTCTTCACTGCCTGTTTCAACTCTGTCTGTGTATAATCAGTGTCAACGGTAAATTCACCGTCATACTTCTTATTCTGACAAGACTTGTTGACCGCACAACCCGCCTGAATACCAGTTACCCAGTACACAAGGGATGCTTCTGACCAACCTTCATCAATTACCTTGTTCTTAACACTGATAGTACCCATGAAGTCGGCAGCAATGGTGTAAAGAATCAACTGGAACTTGATACCCATTTCATCACGCAAACGCTTGTTGAACGCAACATACAGTTTCTTTGTGGTTTCATCTGTAACCACTGCACCCATTGCGTTATAGGTATAAGATTCAATCTTATCCAAGTAAGTCTGATGTGCAGTACCGTCAACAGTTCCATTTGTACCACCTGACAACGGTGTTGAAGCTGTTACCGCAAGCGTTGCATCGGTCTTAAATGTCACATAATCATTTGCCACAAGTTCAGATGCCTTTGTGACAGTCTGTGAATCAACCTTGACTGTTCCAAGGTATGTGATAACATCAAACTTCTTGGAATCGTCTGCATTTGCCTGAATAACAATCTTCAAATCATTTCCACGTGTACCGCCATATAAAGCAGTTGCAAAGGTATTTTCTGCCTTTGTTCCACCGCCATTCAAACGATACGCATACAATGTCTTAGCACCAATGAACAAATCTCTAAGACCTTTCATCTTAGGACTGTCATAGGCATACCCAAAGATTTTCAAGCTGTCCTTCTGAAAATCTCCACTGGTTACTTCAAAAACTTCCCCTTCTTTGCCCCAGTCAAGTTCAAGGGGCATTGTAGCAATTCCCCTGTCAGACAGTGCAGCAGATGCAGATGCAGCCGATACAAAGTTGATATATGCACCGGGAAGTTCTTTGTTCTGTGTGGTAAAACTACCGCCACCTAAAGCCATATTATTTCACCTGTCCTTTCTTATATTTTTCAATCATGTTGTCAACAGTTTCAAAGGTGTAACTTTTATCTTTATCAAGAAGGGCATCCACCAAGTCCCTTCTGTTTGCATACCGGGCAGATGCAAGAATCTGTTCTTTGCTGAACTTCTGTTCATTCTGTTCAGTTTTTGCACCGCCTGTATTTTTTCTTGTTGCTGCCAAATCAACCACCTTCCTTCACACTGGTACTTGCCTGTAAACTTTCCATAGGTGTCTGCTGCTCTGTCTTTCTGATAAAACAGTCATAATTCACAAAGAAATTCAGAACACCGTCAACCACTTCATACTTCATCTTTGTCCCCATGATTGGCTTATCCTCACCATAGATTGTGATGTACTCCAAACACTGCAACATTCTTTCAGCCACACCGTTACATTCCCTTTGCTTTTCATTTGTTTCCGGGAAATACTGGATGCAGAACTGATTGGTTCGGAAATAACGCTTACCAAGGAACAATTCAGTTGTGGGGTTCAGACAAGTAATAAAAAAACAAGGTTCTTTCAAACCTTGCTTGATTTCTTCCATGTGGGTTTCATAGCCATCCCCAAATTCTTCATTCAGGGAAATGCTGATTGCTTCAATTATTGAATTTATCATTTCAAACATCCCCCTAAATATTTTTTAATCTTGTTTTCAAGCACCTTCGGGGCAATCTTTTCAAGTTCCTGTTCAGATATGGTCATCATAAACTTACCCTTGACCCATCCCTTGTGATTTGCGGTTCTGTGACCATATTCAACATAGGATGCGTATTCAACCGGGTTCACAATCTCAATGACATAAGTGTCACCAAAATGATGAACTGTCAGGGAATCAGCATAATTTTGTGCAGATGACCTTTTTTCACCAGTCCACCCACGCCTTAAAGTACCGCCTTTTTTTCCTGAACTTTTTGGATATTCCCCCACCGGGGTTCTTTTCACCACCATCCGCAATAAACGGGCAGCAAGTTCCTTTGCACACGCTTCAACAAATTTATCAGGGTCTTGCAGCTTGTTCAGTTCATCCCTGAACTTTTTCAACCCATCAATGTTGAAATTCCCCATTCTACCCATTATGCAAAGTCCTTGAACAATTCAAGAATAATTTCCTGATGTGTCGGATATATTGCCGGGACACCGCTGCAAGTGTAATCAGTAGTCACATTGTCCTGTGATACAGTGATTTTTGAACCCGCATTGATTGAAATATCAGGGGAAACAAATAATTTTGTCACCTGTGTGATGGTTGCTGCTGAATCTGACTGAATAGCAGTTTGCAGTTTTTCAAATGACAGTTTACATGGTTGATTTTCCAAAACAACCACTTCAACATCTTTTGTCAGCTTTGACCTTTCATCTTTTTCCTTTTTCCTTTCTGTGACTGTCAAAGTACCAAAATAGGTTGCTTCAATAGCCTTTCTTGCAGCCTTTTGTGCTGCCTGAATTGCGTTTACCATCGGATTCGCCTGAACGAATTAAATTCAGCCTTTCCATAGGATAAAAGGTAATTGATGAAGGCGGTCAGCCTTTGTTCAGGTGTCAAGCTACCTTCACCAGTTGCAAAAACGGTGTTGGTGTCACCTGTCTGAATCTGCTTTACTGCATAATCTAAATCAAACCCAACAAGGTCATTTGGTGCAAAGGTTTTCTTGGAAAGAAGAAATTCACCCGCTGCCATATCAACAGCAATGTGTTCCAGTCCTTCCGGTACATCTTGCCAGTTGATTTCATTTTTGATGGTGCTGCGTACTTTCTCAACACAAAAGGTCAAGGCAAATTCATCATCTGCCTTGACCTCATAACCAAAAGATTTCAGCCTGTCTTTTACTGCATTAGTATCAAACATAGCAACCACCCTTTCAGATTATCCCCTTGAAATGATGCGGGCAATCGGAATTGCCTTGTGGTTGATATAGCTGCGTTCAGAATCCTTGCTTTCACCGGAATGTACCAGTGACCAGTTCGCACCATTTTTCAACTCTGCATCAGTTGGTGAAAGTGTTGCCTGTGACTTTTTCTCATAAGAGATACCAAAAGGTGAAAATACCTTTCTCTGACGGGTATACAGAAGGTCAACACCACCATCTGTTTTTTCATCCCTTGCCATAGCATAAGGAACTTTTGCACCAATATCCTCATAAGAAAATGCACCGTTACCCATAACATAGGTTGTGTACTCTGTGAACGCATCCACAAATACCACATAATCACCAACAGCCGGGGTTGTGTAGCTGTCAGCAACAGGTGTCACATCTTCCAACTTGACCTGTTTTGCAGTAGGTGTTGCATCATTTGCCACAACCTCAACCGCACCTTCATCAGTGGACTTTGCCTTGATATAGAAACCTTCCTGTGCAACAGTCGGTAAATCGTCATCAATGACAACCAACTTACCGTTCCATGTATACAGGTCAAGGTCTTTCTGAATACCCTGTGCATCTGTATATTTCAGGTGTGTTACAAGGTTCAGGTTTTCAAGGTTGGTTGAAACATCACTATGCATGAATACCAGTGTGAACTTCTTCTTGTTTGCACCACAAGCCTTGTTTGCTGCACTGTTCAGTGTAGTTGCGGAAACCTTACCGTCAACCTTTTCAGTAATGTCATAGGTGTGGTTGTTGACAAATTCAAGGTTCTTTGCACCTGTCATTGCAAAGATACCGTCAAGAATCGCAAGAATTGTACTCTGGTCAACACCATCCCAGTAATCACCAACCTGATTTGCGATATTCTGCATGAAGTCAACACCGCCAGTAATGTCATAGCTGAAATCTTTTTCTTTCCATGCTTTGGCACGACCAACCACAACAACACCCTGTTCAAAGGTCTTTGTGCTTGTTGCTTCAATGTCTGTCTGACCGTCATAGTTGACTGCATCACCGTCTAACAGACCACGCATTGCAATACGTGCATAACTTGTACCGTTCTGTGTACTGAACACATCCTTAATGTCAGGATTTCCCGCCAGTGCTTTTGACTTCTTGATTTCGTGCATATGAAGGTTCGGAACTCTGCCGACCATGTACTTGAAAGCCTGCGGGTTAAAACTCTTAGAATCAAACTTATCGTTCGCCATTCTTTTTCACCTTTCCTTTCTTTTACTCTAACTTAGCATCAGGATTTTCCGCTAAGTAGGCACATAATTCATCATAGTTCATTTTTGAGGTATCAACCTCTATTCCCGGCTTCTGCTGTGCAGATGCCCCCGGCTGAAAGCCTTTGAATGTCTGCTGCGGTGCATCGAATAAGAACTTTGTATCTTCACCAGTGGTCAGCTTTTCAATCTGTTCAGACAACCCCTTGACATTACCATCTTTGTCAAGTTTGGCATCCGTCAGGTCTAAAAGTGCCTTAACTGCCTTTAAGTTTTTAGCATTTGCACCTGTCAATGCTTTCTCAACAGCAGTGTCAACTTTCAACTGCATCAGTTCCTTTGCGTGTTCTTCATCCTTGGCTTTGTTGTCAGCCTGTAATGTAGCAATCTGCTGTTTTAAGTCATCAACATTGCCAGTTGATTTCTGCAAATCTTCAAGCTGCTTATTCCTTTCTTTCAGGGTCATTTGCAATGAATCAATTTGATTCTGCAAACTTTCCGTTTCAGCAGTTGCAACTTTTTTTGCATTTTCAATGTCAGTTCCGTTCATGGTCATTACATTGTCAATCTGTTCTTTGGATAAACCCAACGCTTCAAGTTCTGTTCTTTTCATAGCTTTTTACCATCCTTTCAATTACGGTTTTTACGTGTTCTCTCACACATGATTGTTTGGCTGTTGCGGTTTTACGTCTTGACCAACTCCGACAAATAGAAAAGCACCCGTTGCCGGATGCCCTTCTGTGTCACTCTGACCCTGTGACCGGGAGATAATTTTCAGACCACCATACCCTTTCTTTAAGTCTTGGTTTTCATGTACCTGTGAACCCCCTTTCTGACCTCATATAACGGTCATATTTCAATTATTTTCATTCCCTTGATAACTTGTTAAGGTATGAAAAAACACCGCCTAAATGACAGTGTTTTCAATCATCCTTTGAAACTTTTATCCAGTTCCATTCTGATAATGTCAACTGCAACTTTTTTCAGGTCATCCGGCAAATCATCCAATTTGGTGATTCCCATAATGACACTTTCAGTTTCATCATCAACATAAATCTTATACTTTTTAATCAATCCACGATTTTTCATACCGTATAAATGATTTGTGACTTCACCAACCAGTTCTTCCTTTAACCAACTGCTATAAGGTGAACCCGCATTGAAGTCCTGTTTGTTCATCTTCATAATTCCACCGCCCATCATAATTTCTTTGTGATGTACTTTTTCTTTGTAACCAATGCTGCTCGATTCAGAATAACATAAAAATCAAAACCAGTGTTGTCACCGTTGTGTTTGATGATTGCATCATAACCCAGTGCGTTCATTGCCTTGCCTACTTCCTTATTTGCTGCCTTTTGTTGCCTTGGATTGAATAACAATTTACTATTGCCATTCTGTGACATTTTCCTGAACACATCAAGGGCATCTTCATAGGTGATGACCTTGGCATCAGATTTTAGTTTAAATTCTATTATAACACCACCATGCATCTGCTTACCACCATTAGTTGCATAATTCAATGCGATTTGATGATAAGCGGGTGAAGCATAAGCAACACCGTCACCATATACGCCACGTGAAGGGAACGGTGAATCACTATTGAAAAATTCATCTGCCATTTCCTTTGTGGTAGAAGTTGTTGTAATATCACTACGCAACCGGGACTGTGGTGCAATACCACGATACAAAACAGGGGACTGCACTGCATCATAATCTGCATCAGATAAAATTGTTGGTAAACCATCAGCCTGTATTGAACGGTGAAATTCTTTCATTGCTGAAACCCATTCATCACCGCTTCTGACTGATAATTCTTTTGTCATACCGTCACCGATATTTTCTATAATCAATTTTTCCCTTTCAGCAGCAACCTTTTCAATCATTTCCAGTGAACTGTCTTTGATTGTTTTATTCACTTGTGCCTTACCTATGGAATAGAAAACATCATCACCTTTTTGGTAGAAGTCAATGTAAAGCGGTTGACCATTCTTATTCTGAAATGCAAAACCAAGGTAATCACCGCCAAGTGCC
>OGYI01000572.1_pt1 | contig 45383 bp, 36 predicted proteins | sample 1576521 | NCBI WGS metagenome assembly OGYI01 (sample SAMEA3541484, study PRJEB24748) | human gut metagenome | biome: human gut; feature: human-associated habitat; material: faeces | place: China | collected 2012
AAAAAGAGGTGTGTCGAATAATCTGCAAGTGATACACAGTTTATTTGACACACCCTTTTTCTCATGCAAAATTTTTAGAACTAAAGGCATACCACCTTTAAACACTATTTTTAAAAAATATAAATTTACTCATTTTAAAATGAACTTTCTATTATTTGAATATATCACTATTTTTATCATAATATAATGGACTTATCTCGTTATGACGTTTTAACCATCCCTTATATCCTTCAAGTTCTGGTCCACCTATATTTATTGCAAATTCCATACCCCATAATATAATAATAAAATATAACTCTGCACATATTGCATCTTCACTATATACAATTTTATCATCTTCCGTAACAAATAAAAAATCACACTCATAAATTACTTGTCCAATCTCACCATCATTATATTCCCAGCTTTTATTCATCTTATATATTCTTCTAATATTACACGGCCAATCTGGTGTGGTTCCTTCCCTGGCATGCCTTCTAATCAAGTCATATTGAGAATCATTAATTAGGTATTCTAACCCCTCATCACGATGTTTAAGTTTCTCTGCTAGAGCTTCCAAAGCAACTTTGGCTATAAAACGAGAAATTACCTTGTTACTTTTTATAATGTTATTATCAGTAAATGCAGGCAGCTTTACCTCCATATTTTTAATATCATTGTTTTGTATTTTACTAAATAGTTCAGGGGGAATCTGCATGCCATTATAAATTTCATCATTTTTTATAACACGTTCCATTTTAACTTCATATCTTTCATTTAGAATTCCTTCAACTATTGGTATTCGTTTTTTCTTATTTGGTATAGCCTGCTGAAATCTTAATAATCTAATCTCATTTAATTGCATAAAGGGCTTTTCAACTTCTCTAGCAAAATAATTATTACACTTATCACATACATAACCTATGGGCAATATAAATTTCTTATTCCCCAATGATTCTGGAACAATATGTTCAATACTTTTAGTATTAGACGAATCCTGCTTGCAAAACAAACATCTCATAAGTTCTCCTAAAATGACATTTAAAATTTATTGATTAAATTAATATTTATATTAATATTCCTGTCTATGATTTATTTAGTCCTTCATGAATTCTTTCCATCATTAATTTATCTATATTCTTAGAGTTTAAATACTCAGGGTTATGTGCTAAAATATTTATTGCATATCTTAAATAATCAATAGCCAAGACTATTGGAGTTATTTCTGTTTTATCATCAATAATAATTAATTTTGTAGCAGGTCTAATTTTTCTTGAATGTACTATATCAGAGCGATATCTATATATTTGTGACATTGATTTTTGAACTTGCATAGGCGTATAGGGAAAATCATCAATAAGTGTTGATATAGTAGCCATTCTTGACGATATTTTATAAGTCAATTCTCCCTTGTCGTTATCACTTAATAATAATTCCAAGCCTATTATTGCATCTAAAATAGTATCTTCCTCGTTATCTCTCAATACGCTTCTATTAAGTCTTTTAATGGCTAAATCCAATACATTATTACTATTATCAATAAGTCGATTAGCTAGATCAACTATATGAGCCTCTAAATCTTTCTTGATTATTAGATGTTGCTTTAGCCATGAAAAATCAATAAATTCTTCTGGAAATTCCTTTGCCTTAGCTCCGGTTAATCCCATTAAATCCCCTTTACAATTGCGATTAATCCAGTTATTTTGGGGCCGACATACAAATTGCGCATATCCCGTACTATATTTACTAATAGTTCGTATGCTTGCAAATATTGCATCAATAACTTGGATAGGATATGCAGATTTATTTTCAAAAATTTCTGTGCTACGAAAACTTTTATTTTCAAGTGTATAACCTTTAATTACTATCATATGTGTTGCACAATTGATTACTATATTTTCAAAATGGGAATCATAATTCCCTATATTGGCTTTTGATCTTATAAACTCCAATGGCATTTTCTCAATGGAAATTACATCAGATATTTCTATATTGTCACTTTCAAATTCAATCATCAATATAGGTATGCAGATATCAAATTCTAATTGTTTAAGGAAATAAATATTAGTTACTTCATCATAAATAGAATTAAACTTTTCTATTGAATATTCTGTACCACCATATATACTTATATAACGATCCACAATATCTCCAATTATTAAAAATAATGCTATGCGATTTCTATCTTTTTCAATGTTCCCCTCATACCATAAACGCTTACTAATTGTTTCATTACTAATAATAAAATCTAATAACTCACTAAATCCACAAACTTCATCTATCAATATTTTATCTTCATTTTTATGTAAAGTAATAACCGATGAATAATCTCTATATTCATAATCAGATTGTAAAATTCCTGAAAGCAAATTTGTTTTATGCACCTCTGGCCATTTAGTTGAATCATCTCTTTTTGCTGATGTCGGATAATCAACATTACTCATAATCAACTTATTTGCATCCATGTATTTTTTAATATTTATTAACAAATTTTTAACTACAACTTTTACTAATTCTCTTAGTTCATCCATCAAATCATTTTCTAATGTATCCATTCTCCATGTCCCCTAATATTTATTTTTTTAGTATTTTGTTTCTCTTAATAATATAAACAAAAAGCAACATATATAATTAAATTAGCTAATATCATCAGTATGACCATCCGGTAATTCTGTTCCAACTTTTCTTGCAAGTTCTACTGTCTTTTTGTAACACTTCTCGCTTCCGATTACTTTTCCATCTCTAGTAGAAACATAATTGATTATCCATTCCTGCCCTTCTATATTATATAGACATTGCACTTTTGCTATTTCTATGTTGAAATTATTTGTAAATGTTTCAATTTTTGCTTCAATCTGGCTCAATTTTTCATTCTGTAATGCCTCAAATAAAATATCCGGTATTTCGGTAACAACAACTAACTCCATTAAGTAAGAAGAATTTTCCCTTATAACATATGTAATAGGTCTATAGCTTTGCTTACAACACTTAACCGTTTTTAACACAGCCTTCTTAATTAATTCATATAGCTTGACAATATCATCCGTTAAATGTTCAGTTATTTTCTTCCCCGTCATTGCAGCTATTGTTCCAGCTACCAATGTAAATATTATTTCTGGATCAGGAATAACTGACTTTCTCATAAAATATTCTGTCTCAAACAAACATTCTTTTTCGTAAAAATTTAAAAGATTTTCACAATCTGTTTTTGAGAAATTAACAGGATCAATAGAAACTTTAATATTATGAATATCCTCGGCTTGAGTATCTGCAAATGGACGAACATCTCTTTGGCTTTTTGCAATGTACCATTTTTCGCCTGTTTCATCACTAAAAACTTGATACTCGTCAAATAGCTCTTGTTCTATTTCTATTCCATATTCTCCATCTTTCAATTTTACCATTTTCCCACTTATTACTTTACCTATAGGCATAATGGTAGAATCATGTTCAATACCTACTCCTATTGCGTATAATCCTTCATTAATATCTTTTACTGCATCTTCTAATGCTTCTTTTGCAATCATGCAATTATGTTTATCTATATGTGTTGTTGCACCTATACCTTTAACAATCATATTTTCCTCCAAATTTAAACCGTAATTTAAATATTTTCTATTTTGTATTATTGTATACTTTAATTAATAGCACTATATTAGCTGACGCTAAATTTAGTGCATATTCTGCAAATTCATCAGGTATATTTACCACTAAACTTCCTTGGCCATGACCAGCATTTTTATTACGCACAACAGGCAATCCAGTTTCCAACGTTGTTCTAAGATTTGTCAGATGTGCTGACATATATGCCGGATAAAAATGGTTACTTTCAAGTATCATAATCAGTTTTTGAGCTGTATCTTTAACTTTATCATATGTATATCCTTTCAAATCACAAATTGTTTTCATAGTGCTTTCAAAAGCCTTTCCAGCTTCTAAAATTGCGTTCTTATTATCCGACTTTCTTCTATACTCAAAAGCCTTTCTAATTTCTTCTTCTGCCCCTATAAAATTCTCATCATATAATAATCTAAGTGCCGGCTTAATAACATTATGATGTATGACTGTATTATCTATTCTGATCAATTCACTATTCACAAACTCATACCCTAATCTATGCTGCTTAAATCTATAGTTTAATTCTTGAATTGCTTTGTCAACATTAGTATTAGAATTATTTTCATAACTATATCGCTGCTTTACATCTCTTAATACTGAATCAAAGATATTGAATGTATAATCAATAAAATCCAACAAATCCTCACTAGATGAATTATCCAAATAATATTCTATATTATGTTCACCATAATTAGCCCATGTTACCTCATAATTCCCTAATTTTTTTAGTCCCTTTTCTCTTGCAAAACTGTCATGTATAAATCCCCACATATCACTATGGTCATTCTCAAAATATAGATTTAATACATCTGAAACAGTAAAAAAAACTTGATTTCTAAATTCTCCCGAAAAATCATCATAAATGTAAATTTCTGGTTCTCCATTCATATTTTTCAGTCTTTCTGACAAAAGTTCAAACATAAAATTACTCCCTTGTTCTTCAATAATAATACATCCTTTAAAACAGGATCCAATGCATATTAATATCACCTATATCATTTTACTCGTTTCAAAGCCCAATAAAATCAACTTCCCAACGATCCTATCACGTAACATTTACCGCTTATCAGCTATCCAACAATTCTTTATAACTCACGCCCAACACCTTTGCAATAACCTTCAACTCAATATCTGTCACAAACCTTTTGCCATTCTCAATCCTTTGCACAGCGTTTTTATCTATATCTAGCCCCGCCATTTGCAGCATATCAGCCAACTTCCTCTGTGATGTTTTCTTTGGAAGCCGTTCCCGGATTTCCTTTACTTTCTGTCCGCATATATTGTTTTCACCATTAGCCGCCCTATTCTTATACATAAATCCTCTCCCGTTTGACATTTAGTGATTGTCATTTTTCATATTATATGCTAAAAAACACAAAAATTGACATTCATTAAATGTCAATCATTATATTTTAACAAAAGGAGTTCATCTATAAAATGTATCTTATTAGAACTATATGAAGGAAATATTTTTCCTGCAGAGCAGTACTCTCCCAGAAGTGAAGAATACCGTAAAATTCATCAACGGAACTATCATCATTACGACAACTTCATTGTAACTTTAAGTAAGTTAGAGCCGCCGCTTGATATACAATTTATTAAAATCATGGACGATCAGCTTGACGTTATCCCCTATGAATTTTCGGAAATGTTCACTGACGGTTTTCGCTTAGGCGCAAGAATCATGATTGACATTTTCCAAGGCGATTTAGGTATCAGAGATTATAAACCTTCCGCTAAATAGCAAAGCTCCACCAGCCTGTCAAGGGTAATAAACGGCTGTCGCCGCCCTTGACAGACTGGTGGGGCTTTGCTGTATAGCGCCTAAGAAGGCTTTAAGCAGCCCTCCGGCTATCAATGGGCTTCTCGATTCTGTTTCCTTCTTTCTGTCCGCTTTTGCTCCTTCAATAGTTGTAACGCAAAAAACCTTACCCATTTTCAGTTGTCATTTCTGAAAATCAGTAAGGTTATTCTGTTATTGAAGTATTCTTTTATTCAGTGAGTGATACCTAAAATGTTGCCAAATCGTTGCCAGTATCTAAATAAATTTGCTTAAAACCCGCATAAACACTAACTTCTTAAAGTCAATTCCATCACTCGAATTCAATCGTAGCCGGCGGCTTCCCCGTACAGTCATAAAGCACCCGGTTCACATTCTTCACCTCATTCACAATCCGACTGCTGACCTTCCCAATCAACGCCCACGGCAGTTCCGCGAATTCCGCCGTCATAAAGTCCGTAGTCGTCACCGCGCGCAGCGCAATCGCATAATCATAGGTTCTCTCGTCCCCCATAACCCCGACAGACCGCATATTAGTGAGCGCCGCAAAATACTGATCCGGCTTCTCATCCAGATCCGCCGCCGCGATCTCTTCCCGATAAATCGCATCCGCATCCTGCAGCATCCGAACCTTCTCTTCCGTCACCTCTCCGATAATCCGGATAGCCAGTCCCGGACCCGGGAAAGGCTGCCTGCTGATCAGCTTCTCCGGAATTCCCAGCTCTCTTCCTGCCGCACGCACCTCATCCTTAAAGAGCAGCCGCAGAGGCTCCACGATTTCCTTAAAGTCCACATAATCCGGAAGCCCTCCCACATTATGGTGGCTCTTAATAACCGCAGATTTACCAAGGCCGCTTTCAATCACATCCGGGTAGATCGTCCCCTGTACCAGGAAATCCACCTTCCCGATCTTCTTCGCCTCTTCTTCAAACACCCGGATAAATTCTTCTCCGATTATCTTTCTCTTATCTTCCGGTTCCACGGCTCCGGCCAGCTTCTCATAAAAACGCTGCTGGGCGTTAACCCGGATAAAATTCAAATCATAGGAGCCGTCAGGGCCGAATACCTCTTCCACCTCGTCCCCTTCGTTTTTACGAAGAAGGCCGTGATCCACAAACACGCAGGTAAGCTGTTTTCCCACCGCTTTTGACAGCAGCACTGCTGCCACAGAGGAATCCACGCCCCCTGAAAGCGCACACAGGACTTTTCCGTTTCCGATTCTCTCACGAAGCGCCTGTATACTCGTCTCCACAAAGGAATCCATTTTCCAGTCCCCTGCACAATGGCAGACGTCAAACAGGAAATTAGCCAGCATCTTCTTTCCTTCCCGGGTATGCACCACTTCCGGATGGAACTGCACGCAATACAGGCCTTTTTCCACATTTTCAGCCGCAGCTACCGGACATACCGGAGTAGTTGCTTTTATTTCAAATCCCGGCGCAGGCTGGGAAATATAATCCGTATGGCTCATCCAGCATACAGAAGTCTCCGATACATTGGTAAACATCTTCCCACTTGTATCAAAATGCACCTCCGTTTTCCCGTATTCACGAACCGGAGCCGTGGATACGGTGCCTCCTAAAAGGTGGTTCATCAGCTGGGCGCCGTAGCAGATACCCAGTACCGGAATCCCCATTTCAAAAATCGCTTTATCACAGGAAGGAGAATCATCGCCGTATACGCTGTTAGGGCCGCCTGTAAAAATAATGCCTTTGGGATTTCTTTCACGGATTTCCTCCAGGCTCATGGTGTAGGGGTGAACCTCGCAGTAAACGTTGCATTCTCTGACTCTTCTGGCAATCAGCTGATTATACTGTCCGCCGAAGTCCAGAACTATCACTAATTCTCTTTCCATTTTTCCTCCATTCTACCGCCATGCGGCGTGTTCGTACTTTTGGATAAAATCGCAGGTAACTTTTTTAAGTAAAATAAGTATCATATAAAAATTCATTTCATTATAAAATACTCACTGCTGTTTGTCAAAACCTTTTCTTTCCCGTATCTTCCTTATTTTATGTTATTTTTCATCCTTCGTTTATTTCCATCCGCACGGCTGTCATTCTTTCGTACAAAAACAGACAGCAGGTTTATTGCTCCCGCTGTCTGTTCATAGCCGTTTCCCATTTGTGTCCCCGGTACCGCCATATATAGCAGATTGCCCGGAACACCCAGTCGATTACCATAGCTCCCCATACGCCCAGCAGCCCCAGGCCGAACTGGTATGTAAACAGGTAGGAGGCTCCTACCCGGAAAATCCACATGGAAAGGATGGCAATCACCATCGTCCATATAACGTCTCCCGCCGAACGGAGCGTATTGGGCAGTGTGAAGGAGGGCACCCAGAAAAGCACTACCATAATATTATGGAAACGCATCACATCCGTTGCCATTTTTGCGGCTTCAGGCCCCAGGCTGTACATTTTAACCAGCACGGGCATGCTTACATACATAATCACGGAAATCACCGCGGTAACGCCAATGGTAATCGCCATCAATTTTCTGGTATAATATCTTGCCTGTTTATATTCCCCGGCTCCCACACATACGGCCGATACGGATACCAGCGCCAGGTTTATTGCCTGTCCGGCCAGGATATTCCAGGACGCCAGCGTATTGGCGACCGCGTTGGCGGCAATTGCCGATGTCCCCATAGTCGCAACAGCGCTTAAAACCATGATTTTGCCCAGCTGGAACATGCTGTTTTCCATGCCGTTGGGAACGGCGATATAAAGAATCTTTTTAATCAAATCTCCATTGAACTTAAAACGGATCTGTCCGCAGAAATTAATCGGCTTCTTTGGATTAAACATCATGCAGAAAATTACAATGGCTCCCACAAAACGGGAAACCGTGGTGGGGATAGCCGCTCCTGCAACGCCCCATTTCAGGCCGAAAATACAGATGGCATTTCCCGTAATGTTAATCGCGTTGATTAACAGGGAAATCCACATGGTTACTTTGGCGTTATTCATGGAGCGGAATATGGCGGCACAGGAATTATAGATTGCCAGTCCCGAAAAAGAGACTGCTGTTATGATCAGGTAGGTTTTGGCGGACTGCATTACATCCGTATCTATTTTTCCGAATATAAGGCGCAGCAGCTGGTCGTGGAAGCCGATGAACAGCACGGATATCGCCAGGGCCAGCGTTGTGGCAAACATGATGATCTGCCAGGCTGCCTTACTGGCTTCTTCCGGATGCTTCTGTCCCAGGAAATGCCCGGCCACCACCGCGCCGCCCGTGGCAAGCGCTGAAAAGATATTGATCAGCAGGATATTCACGGTATCAACCAGAGACACGCCCGATACGGCCGCCTCCCCTACAACGGAAATCATAATGGTATCCGCCATACCAACCGCTATCGCCAATGTCTGTTCAATGACCAGAGGAATAATCAGTTTTTTCAGATCCTTATTTGAATAAAGCATTCCTATTTTCCGCCCCTAATTTTTTTCTTTTGTACCTTACAAATCCTTTTCGCTTTTTTAACAGGATTATTACTTGTTTATTGTATTCCGTTTTGTGACTGGTGTAAATACTTTTCTCTTGTTGCCAGTCCGCCCCGGATATGGCGCTCGGATTTGTTCACATCCAGCACCTTTCTGGCTTCCCTGGCCAACGCGGGATTAATCTGAGACAGGCGTTCCGTAACATCCTTATGTACGGTAGACTTACTGATGCCGAACTGTTTTGCGGTTTGGCGCACAGTGGCATTGTAATCAATAATATAGTTGGCAATATCGATTGCTCGCTCCTCGATATAATCTTTCACGGATTTCCCCCGGAAAACTTGTTTTTACAATGTATGCGGGTATGAAATCCAGTATGTCAACTTTTCAGGACGCAAAAATAAAAACTGATTTCCGTTTATCTTTTCTCCCATTCTTTATAGGCAGCTTCCCAGTCCATCCCCTTCAAATATTCCCCATTAAAAAGGTAACTGCCCAAAGTAAGCGGTTACCTTTATATATACAACATATATTTCCTTTTGAATCTTCTCATCCTTTCAAGCAAAACACTGCATATAGCGGAACACTCTTAATTCCGTTCTCAAACCCAAAGTTCTTTGCCGACACCCGTACCGAATACGCCGGTTCATAGAGCGAAATAAAAGTTTTCAAGCTCTTTGCCCGCACATTGTCTGCCGACTTACATTCCAGCGGAACAATATTTCCCTGACGATCCTGAAATACAAAATCAAGTTCAGCCTTACCCTGGGAGCTCCAGTAATAGGGAGAAATCCCATTTGTCACTAATGCCTGCATGACGTAATTTTCCGCCAGTGCCCCCTTAAACCCGTCAAAACTGGGGGAACTGCTTAAAACTATATTTGCGGCGATCTCAAATTTAGAACAAAGAAGTCCGGTATCTACCATGTAAACCTTGAAGGAATCATTGTCTGCATAAGCGGGCAGGGGCATTTTCCCCTCTCTGACACGTATACACTTATTCACAATTCCCGCAGTACGCAGCCAATCCAGAGGCGTTTCATATTCATAAGCCCTTGCGCCGGATTTAATGACTTTATACTGAAACTTCCTGTTTTCCTTTGCAAGCTGGGCGGGAATGCTTGCCCACGCCGCCATTATTTTTGTCGTTTCATGAGGCGTGGCATATTTGGCCATATCCGCAATGTAAGCATCGTTCAGGCTTTTCTGTGCCGCGACTACAAAATCAAAATCCTTCGTATCCATATACTCGCTGACAGCCCTCGGCATACCGCCCACCACCAGATAATTTTTGTACAAATCCATGGCTGTGTCATGAAGGGGGTTTGGCAAAAAGTCCTCATAACATTCTTTGATAAGTTCGCACATCTTCCTGTTATCAGTTGCCCACAGGAACTCTTCAAAATCCAATGGATATAAGGTAAGCATATCCACCTTTCCCACCGGGAAGGAATACTTCTCACGGTTTAACGCCACACCTAACAGGCTTCCAGCTGCAATGATATGATATTCCGGCGCTTCTTCGCAAAAATATTTGAGAGAAGTCAAGGCACGCTCGCAGCTTTGGATTTCATCAAAAATCAAAAGCGTATCGCCTTTTAATATAGTCTGCCCGCTTTTAGCAGAAAGCTCACGTAAAATTCTCTCGCAGTTTAAATCACGTTCAAAAATAGCTGCTATTTCCGTGGAACCTTCCATGTTGATATATACCGTATTTTTATAATATTGCTTGCCAAAGGTCAGGGCCGTATAGGTTTTTCCTACCTGCCTTGCCCCATAAATTAAAAGCGGCATTCTTTTGGGGCTGTTTTTCCATTTGATCAGTTTATTTAATATTTTACGTTCCATAAAATGTTATCTCCTCACATTTATTATAACTATATTGTGCTATATGGTCAACATATTATATGCAAAATTATCAAGCTTAATCTATTAAAAAAGCATCTGCAAATAGGGAAAGAACTTCCCACTTCACAGACGCTCCTATAAAAATCGCTTCTTTATAACCTATCTTACCATCCACAAAAACCGTTCCCTTTTGTTATTTCCTCCTCCTCACCTCCCGTCAGCCGCATATATATCTCCTCCGCATCCATATCCACCAGTTCCTCCCACGAAACCGTATCCTCCCACACCAGCTTTGCCTTTTCTTCCCCCAAAGCCGCGATACCAGCCACCGCATCCAGCAAATCCCTTTCACAGTCCTCCAGCATCTTTTCAAACAGCTCCCCGGTAACACGCAGCATCTCAGAGGCCTTCTCCGTGATTTTATCATCGGACCAGCCTGTAAAAGCGCCGGGATCGATGTCCTCCAATATAAAATCATAGTTCTCCGACATGTTTTCCAGCGTGATCCAATAATCATTGACGAACCCGTATTTATTCAGTGCACTGCCCAGTTTCATGCTCAGCCGCCGTAACTCTTTATCTTCTTCCATAACTCCCTCACCCTTTCCGCAATCCCGCACTCTTCAAGAATTTCCGTCCCTGCTTTAGCCACATCCGCTACCCAATATGTCTCATGCCGGTACTCCGTTTCTTCCAGACATCCTTCCGACTTCATCCGTTCCAGCTGCCCCGCGGTGAAGCTTTCAGGAAGGATATCCAATATTCCCCCTTCTCCGGCCGCATCCAGCAATTCCCAGAAAACTGAAGTATTATGGCGTCCACCCAGTACTTCTCCCTGAGTGCTTACATCACACTTAATCTCCAGGCTTACCGGAATCTTTTTCCACGCATCCACTCCTTCCGCCGTTTCCATACGTTCACAGTATTTTTGTGCCAACGGCTTCAGCGCATAGCTCACCATTACTTCCCTGTCCAGTTCCAGCAGCCCTTCCAGCGCCTCCTGCCCCCGGTATGCAAACTGCCAGTCATAAAACTTCGAATCCGGATCATCAAACCACAACCGGCATAAGCATTTCTTCACCGCTTCCGTACCTATGGCATAAAAATACAATTCCGAAACAAGAAACAAACCAGGATTCACCACACAATACCACTGGTTCCATTTACGCAGAAAACCGCACTCACACAAAGTCCTTACCGTCTCTTTCTCCCGCCCCGCAAAATATCTTTCCACTTTCTCTTCCAGTTCCATTTCCGACAAAATAACAGACTCTTTTTTCACAACAGGCCGCAGGCTTTTGACGAAAAACGTAAATTCCATTTCCGAAATCCCCATTTTCCCGGCCAGATAAGAAACAATATCCATCAGCGCATCCTTCAGGTTATCCGCCAACCGCCCCTTTTCTTCAACAATATTCATAAGCAGAACCGCCCCGGATTCCGTTTTCAGAAAATCAGCCCAGTACCATGGTTCCTCCCGGTGTCCGATCTCCAGCAGCCGCAGCTTGGTATCCTTATCCACATTGCCGTAACGGATATATTCCCGCACGGCCTTCCAGTCTTCCCTGTCAATATCCTCCATGCTTTTCCGGAACTCTTCCACCGTCTCTTCATACCGGTATTCCTCTTCCTCGTCTTCCTCCGATTCCTCTTCCCATTCTATCTTATCCTCGTCCAGCCAGGAGGAATATTTGTTCTCCTTTTCCGTCAGCTCCCCACTGAACGTTATCGCCATCTCTTCCTGGCTTTTTTCTATCTCATACAGAAGCTCCTCAAAATAGAACACATTATTCTGCACCGCTGCCAGGCACATCTCTCTTCGATAATACCATTCCAGATAACCGGTAAGCTCTTCCCTGTGCGCCGCCGCATAAATATTGCCTGCCTCCTTCAGTGAAACAGGCAGATCCCCCAGCTGAAAAGGCAGCCCGTTTTTCATCATCGCTTTCAGATAGAGAACAATTACTTCCTCCTTCCCCTCATATATCCTGCGTTCTATAGCCTTTCCCGCGGCCTTGGGAAATTCCTTCAAATCCTCCGTACTCATATCCTCCGAAGCTGTTTCTACATCATCCAGCAGCTTTCGGAACTTCTCCGCAAACCAATCCCGGAAAGGCTCTCCCCAAATCTCCCGGTACCCCTGCAGCAGTTCATAATAAGAATAGTACTCCCGATCGTATTCAAAAAAATACCTGTCTTCCAGAGAAACCGCCCTTTCCATCACCCTCCGGTAATATTCCATATCGGTTTCCGCCTTAATACTGAGTTCCAGCAGACTGCTGCCGCATTCAAAATAACAGCTGCCCCGCAGCAGCATATCCCTGTACTGGGCAAAGTTCCGGCTTATGTACTGATGAATGAAGTCTTTTGCCGAAGGGTTCTGGAATCGTACCCGCAAAGCATTTCCGGCTTCCGGCACTGTCTCCGTACAGATCACTGTCTTTTCCAGTTCTGCGATCACGCGTTCAAATTCCCGATAGAGACTGCCTTCTTTTTCACCGGCCACAGCCGCCTGATAGCATTTATGGGCATCCGTCAGATTCACCGGAAGGGGCATCAGATCCATGAGCATGAAAAAGATTCTCGCCTCGTCGGAAAGATTCTGAAAAATCTGTTCCCAGAAATCTTCCGGCTGACGGAGATACTGCAGCAGTCTGTATGCACACTCTTTCGGCTCATCCTCAGGACGGACGGAATTCAGGTACATCTGGATGATCCGGGGATTATAATAGGAAGAAAGCACTGCCTGATCATGAATCCAATACAGCTCCTTCATCTGTTCCCAGGTCAGAGAGGCTTTCCGGAGGTGACCCAGATAGATCCGCACCATTTCCGTATCGGAATAAGCCTTCAGCCTGCATTCCAGCTTATGCCTTTCCAGAAGGCTCCGTAGCTCTTCATTCTGCCGCATCCCCTGTTCCAGCACATATTCTCTCGTTGTCATGATAAGGATGAAATCCGTGCGTGTCCGCACGGTTTCTATCAGCCTTGCAAGCCGTCTTTCCTCTTTCCCCGTCCCGTATGCGTTCAGGAAATTGCTTCCCCAGAAATCATCGTAAACAACCACCTTTTTCCCCGGCATATCCTGGGCTTTATACAGATCTCCCACCGACTCCGCCCACAGGTAGGTATCAAAGCCCTTGCGGGACAGCCAGTATATGGCCAATTGATTGGCAAGGGTTGTTTTTCCGATTCCCGGCTCTCCCGATATTATGATTGCCCGGTTTCCTGCCAGAAGCCTCCTGGCCTCTTCATATACGGCGGTTTCCACAAAAACCTCCGCATTCTCCCACTCCAGCCGGGATTCCGCCAGCAGTTCCCCGTTGACCGCATCTCTTATGGTCCGCTTGAGCACATCTGTATTCTGAATCCACAGCTTATAATATTTTTCCTCTGCCTGGGCATATCCGGCGTCATTGCTGCCAAGATAGCCATTCAGATCCTTTCCCGTCACTATATCCTCATCGGCAATAATATAAGGATGGAACAGCTCCCGGATTTTCTTCTTCTGCTCCGGGCTCACATCCCTGGACAGCACAAGAATATACCGGTCCGGCTTTATCCTGTCCGCTTTTTTCTTCTCTTCCCTGAGCTCCTTCCAGCGCAGGGCGCTTTCATTGGCCCACCTCTTTGCCTGCATGACAATACATTTCCCGTCAGGCGTGATACATCGGGCATCCATTCCCTGATCCGGCCCTTCCCGGAACGCTTCCAGGCGTATTTTTTCCCGCACCTGTATCATATCTCTGGCAAATTCCTGGAATTCCACAGGCTCCAGCAGATGATGGAAATCGTAATTCTTCATGCTGCAGCCTCCTTTCCCGCTTCTTTGGCGCCGCATTTTACCTTTTTCCTTATTTTACCTTATAATTCCCCCATTCTCCACCTTTCCCTGCAAAAAAAATACGGCAGTCCCGTAAGCCCACTGCCGCCGTCCCTTCCTGTGGGCGCACAAAAAACTCCCGAAGCGCCGCCGCCCCGGGAGTTTTTTGCCATATCACAGAGAATAAATCCCCACATTTCTTCCCTGTGATGAGTTGCCTGTTAATGAATAAGCCTTGCTATAGCACCTTCCACAATGCCCCATAAGGAGAAATCCTGTCCGCCGTATACCAGCATCCAGTTGTTAATGGTGTTCCCGAAGAAATAAGAGCCGAAGCCAACCAGGAATACCATGATAATACCGCTCAGGGCCGCGCCTACGATACAGCCTCTGATACCGCCGGTTGCATTGCCGATGATGGATGCACAGCCGATTTCAAAGAAGCAGGTGAAGGTCAGAGGGATGATAACCGTAGGGAACATCCCTGCCGTCAGGATAATGGTTATGGTGGAGGTAATCATTGCCACGATAAACCCGATAATCAGCGCGTTGGGCGCAAAATTAAAGATAACCGGGCAGTCCAGGGCGGGAATCGCACCGGGGACTATCTTTTCCGCAATACCCTTGAAAGCGGGCACAATTTCGGAAATCAGCATACGAACGCCGAGAAGCATGATGGTAACACCTACGCCGAAGTAAATGGCCTTAGTAAAAATAAAGGTGAAAATTCCGGTTGTTCCGCCCGCATAGCCCCACACCTCGCCGGGCACAAGGCCATTAGCCTTCAAAATAAAGAACATAACGATATAGGTCAGGCAGATGACGATGGAGCCTGTTATGGATACCTCACGCAGGAAACCAAGGCTCTTGGGGAATTTGATATCTTCCGTGGAATGCTTCTTGTCCCCGATCAGTTTTCCGAGATAACCGGAAATCAGGGAAAGCACGGTGGTGGGATGTCCTATGGTAAAGCTGTCGTCCCCGGTTACTTCCCTGACCAAAGGGCGCATCAGGTTCGGGGATATTACCATATAAGCCGCCGTAAAAATGGTTGCCAGACCGATGAGCTTGCCGCCTGTCAGGCCCGCGTCCACACCGGCTGCGATAAATACATAAGGGAACCAGTACAGCATGTGGCCGGTAAGGAATACGGATTTCCATTTGGTAAAACGGGCAAAGAGCAGGTTAAAGGCAAAGGCGATCAGCATAACAATACCGATCTGCGTGCCGTATACGGACATATCAATGTCCGGCTTGCCGCTTGCCGCCGGCATCATGGTATTAAATGCCGCCGCCAGGCCGTCTATGGAATTTCCGGTAATAATCCCGGTACCTTGTGACAGCACAAAGAATCCGATTGCCGTCATCATGGTTCCCCGGACAATCTCACTGAACTGTTTTTTCTGCAGGATAAGGCCGATCATTGCAATCAGAGCCAGGAATATCGCTCCCTGTCCGAATATTTCATTGATAATAAAATTCAATACAACCATAATTCTCTCTCCCTCCTGTTGCTTATTCTATTTTTCCAGGCTCCGGAAGAACTCCAGCGTTTTCTCCGTCACTTCCTTCTTATTCACGAAGTTGCAGATAGTCACGACGGGTACGGTGCTGCGTTCCGCAACACGGGCTGCGAGCTCCTCCGATGTAAAAATGACATCACAGGGCGTTGACGTACATGTGCCCACATCTCCGCAGAAGATCTCCGCTTCCAGATCATTTTCCTTTAATACTTCCTGTATTTTCATTTTCAGGAATAAGGATGATCCGCAGCCAAAGCCGCAAACGGCCTGAATCTTAATCATTCCCATGCTTTTTTCCTCCTTTCTCAATCATTTTTCATACTCAGGCAGGCACATCTGTTTCCCCGGACATAATCCGGAGCACTTCCTCCGCGCTTTCCGCCCTGCTGATCTGCTCCATTTTTTCCTCCGCCAGCAGGGTTTCCGCTATTCCGGACAGGGTGTCCAGATGGGAAGTGCTGTCCGTACATCCCAGACATAAGACAACGGACACCGGGTCATTGGGTGAACCAAACTCAACCGGAGTTTCCAGGGTTATCAGCGCTACATCACTTTTTAATACCTCCTCACAGGGAGCCGCGTGAGCCAGCGCGAACCCGGGCATTATTACAATATAGGGACCCAGCTCCCTGACAGACTGAATCATCTTTTCCACATACGCGGGCCGGATGCTTCCTGCTTCCACCAGAACCGCTCCCGCCTTACGGATAGCCTCCTCCCAGTCAGCCGCCTTTTCTTTGATGCGGATATGGCTCTTATTGAGTATTTTATCCAAAGACACGACCTCCTTTTATTCATTTTTGTACATTTAGCATACCATTTTCAGAATCAAGCGCCTAGTTCATGATCTTTCAACAACATTTGAAGAAAACTTGCCTTCCTTATTCGGCTTTCTGCCTATATAATGAAATCATACTGGAGCCTTTGCAGACTCTCCGGCAAAAAATCCGGCTGTCCTCCATGGACTTCAGGCCGGGCAATTGCCGGCATTCCTTAATAATACGGAAGGAGGTACCCCGTGAACAGGCAGACAAGCAAGCTTCTGAACATACTCTTAAATTCACCCGGACAATATTTTCATTATGAAGAGCTGGCGGCACGTTTTCAGGTGAGTACCCGTTCCATACGCAACTACACGCAAAGCATACTGGATTTCCTTGAGGATCTGCATATGCCTTCCGCTCTTACCGTTTCCGAAGGCGGCATCGCCTTTACCGGAGGAGCGGAGGAAAGCAGCCTTCTGCTCCAGGCCGCCGTGGACAACGACTTCTATCTCTACCGCCTGTCCCCGGAGGAGCGAAGCCATATCATCCTATTAAATCTGCTGATCAGTGATGATTACTGTAATATTTATGATTTATCGGAAAAATTCAATGTGAGCCGGACTACCATATTGAAGGACATGGAACAGGTCAAGGCCTTTCTGGCAAGGTATAACTGCACCTTTGATCCCGCCATGAACCGGGGCTACCTGCTCCGCCTGAGAGAACAGCAGCGCAGGGACATGATTGTCCGTATTATCCAGACGGCCATGGGTGCTGTCTTTTCCCTGCACCGGGAAGTGAATATCTACGAGCGTTTCCTCTATGAGGAATGGAGCCTGGAAACCTATTTCCCGTTTCTGAGGCAGCTGCTTCTGGAGATGGAGCATCAATACAATCTGGATGTATCCGATGCCTGTTTTGAAGAACTGCTGCTGACGCTGGCTATCATCACCGTCCGCATGGAAAAGGGGTTTTGTATCCAGGAAAGTACACTGGAAGAAAAAACCTTCCAGAACCTCCTTGTATATGAGCTGGCCGAAAACATCCTGAAGGAGCTGGAAGACCGTTACCGCCTGTCCTGCAGCGAAGCGGAGGTGCAGTACCTGGCGTCCAAGCTTTATTACTGCCGTTTTTATGCCAGCGCGCCCATTGAGGATGCCCAGGATGTGAAGCTGCATATGGCGCTGACCAGCTTTCTCATGATGGTCAGCAGCCAGCTGAATATTCCCATCTACGAGGACGCGAAAATCGTCAATCAGCTGGAAAGCCACCTGCGTGATATTGACAAAGCCCATGCGGAGGGCGTCCTTCTGGAAAATGATTATACGGATCAGATGATTGGGGAATATCCGGAATATTACCAGCTTATCTGCCGCCACCTGTCCATCCTGGAGAACATCTCCGGGTATTCCTATACGAAAGATGACATTGCTGTCATTTTAATCTACCTCGTGGTGGCAGTGGAAAGGCATTTTAAAAACGATATCCTTCCCAAAGTGATCGTCGTATGCCATACCGGAATAGGCACAGCCAACTTTCTGGCCGAACGGCTGAATACCTATTTCCACATCCGCATCATGGCGGTTACCTCCAATCACCGGCTGGCGGATGTCATGAAAAATTATGACTTTGATGTAATCATATCCACCATCACCCTGAAGGAACCGGAAGATTTGTGGGTAAAGGTGTCCCCGATGCTGGAGGATGAGGATATCCTCAGGCTGCAGAAGCTTTTCATGGATATCAAAAGAAATAAGAAAAAACTGGGTACGCCCAACCAGCTCCGGCTGCCCGCGCCGGGCATCCGCACCGTCCTGCGGGAGGAAAATATCCTGCTGGATGTCTGCTGCACGGACTGGAAGGAGGTTATACAGAAAGCCACGGAGCCTCTTCTGGCGGCAGGAAGCATCGACGCCCGTTACATCGACGCCATGATCCGTTCCTACGAAACCAACGGCGCATATTTTGTTTACTGTCCCGGCGTGGCTCTGGCCCATGCCGGCCCGGAGGACGGGGTGCGTTTCTTCGGCCTCTCCCTCATCCGTCTGAAAAAGCCGGTTTCCTTCGGGCACAGGCAGCACGATCCGGTCACCTGGTGCATCTGCCTGGCCATCCAGGAAAAGGATGAGCAGATCCAGGAGGTGCTGCGCCTGATGAATCTGCTGGGGAATCCGGAAAAACGGCCGGAGCTGGATGCGATTGCCTGCAGCGGGGAACTGCTGCAGTATATTATGGAAAACGAATAGGAGGAATGAAATGAACAGTAAGAGCTTTGATTATCTTTCCCATGTAACCAAAATCCTGGAACGGGTAAAAAATACCCAGTGGGAGGCCATGGATGCCTGCGCGCAGAAAATGGCGGATGCGATTGCGGATAAGCATTCCGTTTTCGCCTTCGGCGCATCCCACGCAGGGATCCTGGCCCAGGAGCTGTTTTACCGTACCGGCGGCCTGGCGGTCTTAAACGCCATCCTGCCGTCGGAATTCATGCTCAATACCCGCCCCGTAACGCAGACCAGCTCCATGGAGAAGCTGGACGGCTATCCATCCGTCATCCTGAAGCACACCCCCATCCATGAGGGCGATGTCCTTTTGCTTCATTCGGTGTCAGGACGCAACACCGCCGCCATTGAAATGGCTTTGGAGGCCCGGAAAATGGGCGTCACCACTGTCGCCATCACGAACATGGAGTATACCAGCGGCGTCACCAGCCGCCACAAAAGCGGGAAAAAGCTTCATGAGGTCTGTGACATTGTCATCGATAACTGCGGCGATTTTGAGGATTCCAGCATGCTTCTTCCCGGAATGAAGCAGAAAATAGGCCCCACCTCCAGCGCCGTCGGCTGCACCATCGTCAATATGATCGTGATCCGTACCGTGGAGCATCTCATGGAAAAGGGAATCGAACCGCCCATTTTCCACAGCGCCAACGTGGACGGAGGCGAAGAATTCAACAATGTCCTCTTTGAAAAGTACAAGGATCAGATCCACTATATGTAATCCTTCTGTAAGTCTCAAAAGAAAAAGGAGCTCCGTCAGGAAGCTCCTTTTTCTTTCATGATCGTATGCAGCGTTTCCACCAGCGCCTCCACCTGGAACGGCTTTGCCAGATGGGCATTCATCCCGCTTTCCAGGGATTTTTTCATATCTTCCTCAAAAGCGTTGGCACTCATGGCCACGATGGGAACCGTTCTTGCATCCGGCCTGTTCAGCGCCCGTATCAGCCTGGTGGCTTCCAGGCCGTCCATCACCGGCATACGGATGTCCATCAGGATCAAGTCATAATAATCCTCTTCGCTTTCCCGGAACGTATCCACGGCTTCCTGGCCGTTTACCACGGAATCTACCAGGCATTTCTGCATCTCCAGAACCGTCTGGGCGATTTCCAGATTCAGCTCATTATCCTCAACCAGAAGCACACGCTTTCCTTCCAGCTTTGTCTTTTCTTCCTTCGTCTCTCCATTTGCCCGGTTTTCCGGCATGGTGCCCTTCTCCTGCCGCAGTGAAAAGTAAAATTCACTTCCTTCTCCCTCTTCGCTGTCCAGTTCGATCAGACCGCCCATCATCCGAACCAGACGCTCACTGATGGCAAGTCCCAGCCCTGTTCCGCCGTATTGGCGGGAGGTATTGTCATCCGCCTGTTCAAAGGAACGGAAAATACGCTGCTTATCCTCTCCGCTCACACCGATTCCGGTATCCTTAACGGAAAATAACGTATTTATGCCGCCTCCCGGCAAGGGCTTCTGAAGCATTTTCAGAGTGACGCAGCCTCCCTCCGGAGTAAACTTCACCGCATTGCCGAGAAGGTTGATTAATACCTGGTTCAGGCGGAGGCTGTCTCCCCTGACCCATTCCTCGGGTATATCAAGCTCCTGCTTAAAGGAAATCCCCTTTGCCTGTGCCTGCGGCTCTATCAGATTGGCAATACCATCCGCCAGCTCCTTCATGCTGAAGGAACCGATCTCCAGTTTCATTTTACCGCTCTCTATTTTAGACATATCCAGGATATCGTTGATCAGGCTCAGCAGATACTGGGAGGATCGGTCGATCTTCTTAAGGCAGTCCTCCACTTTATCCGGCTCTTCCTTTTCCCTCATGGCAATCCCTGTCATACCGATGATTGCATTCATAGGCGTACGGATTTCATGGGACATGCGGGAAAGGAAATCACTCTTGGCCCGGCTTGCCAAATCGTATTTTTCCCGGTTGATATTGCTCTCTATAATCTTGGATATTTCCACAAACTCTCTGCTTATCTCTTCCCGGAAGGTGCTCTTTTCCTCCGTCGTCCCGTAAACAATACAGCCCGCATATTCGCCGTTATCATACATGGGTACCACAAAACAGCCGGCTCCGGCCGGAAGCATATAAAATTCTCCCGCCCTGTCGTTCTGCTCTTCGCTGCCCACTATCCGGTACCCTTCATTCAGGCCCGCCGCATACCGTTCGTACTCCTCTGCGTTAAAATAATGCACTCTTCCTTCTATCCGGCTTTCCGGGTTGGTATGCCATTGATATTCCGGATGTACCGTATGATATTCAGGCTCCGCCCTGGAAATCACAATATCAGATAACCCATAATGAGTTCCCAGCTTCACCAGCAGTACGGACAGGATACCCGCCACGTCATTGCTCTTGTCAAAAAAGTTGAACACCAAAGGCACCATGGGGATGCCCCTCTGATAAGTGACGCTGACAATTTCATCAATTTCAGGCTTCCGGCGCGCACGCTCCAGCTGTTCACGGGATAAATCCTCATAAAAGGCAGTTGCCCCGTCCCGGGTTATTTTCGCATATGCCAGCGCCCATTCCGCCCGGTCAAGAAGGTCTGCAAAGCTCTCTCCTTCCTTTATTTCAGCCACACCGGAGGAGAGCTGGAGACAGAATTCCGAATCCGGGAAAAGCCTTGCCAGGCCGTCCCGCAGTTCCCTCAGAAAATCCTCCGCATCTGTACGGCCCCCGTTTTCCAGCCATATCAGGATTTCATCTCCGCCCTCCCGCACCGCCAGCGGAACCAGACGGCCTTCCCCGATCAGCCGATGCTTCATATCCATAACCATGGCGCCTATCTGCTCCAGAATGGCGTCCCCGAATACGATACCGTATTTTTCATCCAGGTCCCGGAATTTATCCATATCCAAAAGCAGCAGGGAACCTGTATTTCCTTCCTCTATCTGCGCCGTGATCAGCTTTTCTCCGATATTGCGCTTATACAGCCCGGTAACCGGATCCCTTCTCACCGTATCCAGCTCCATCAGCTCCCGGATTTTCTTTTCATGGATATTCTTTATGCTTCCGATAATTTTGGAACGTTCCCGGTTAGAGTCGTAGATGACCTTTCCTGTCATTTCCACCCAGGAATAGCCTTTATCCTGTTCGCCCAGCCTGGCCTGAAACACCAGGTTGATTTCCCCCTGCCCTTTCAGCGCCTCGCGCACCAGCTCCCTGTCATCCTCATGGACAACCTCCTTCTCCATACGGAGCAGGTCTTCCCTGGTGTAATGGCATTCTATCGTGCTTTCCCCGTTATCCCCCTCTTCCTTTCCGTCCACATTATACACATCCAGGGAGCCCTGGCGCACATCGTAGGCATAAAGGATATCCGTACTGCTCTGCAGGGCGATACGGTAGCGTTCCTTTTCCTCCATCAGGCTGTACTCGGCTTCCTGCTGTTTATTCGTCAGCTCACGCACCACCTCATAGAGTTCATCCACCTCGGTGATATCGCTCATCTGATAGCCGGAAAGCTTATTTTCCCTGCTGTCTCTGATGCATTCCACAAGCCTTCGGATAGGCTTCGTAAGATTGGAGACAATCACATAAATGGCCACAACGCCGAATCCCAGCCCCACCAGAATGGCGATTAACAGATTCCATATAATTTTATCCCCGATGCCGAACAGCGTATCCTTTCCTTCGATACCCGCCACCACCCAGGTTTCTTCCGCAAAAGGTGTATTGGTATTGTACAGATGCAGCCTGCTGATATTGGCATAGGCATCCTTCCCCCGGACCTTGATGCCGTACAGGGAATCATAGCGGGTCTTCTCCGCAGTCAGGGCTTCCTCCTCCAGCGCGGCCGTTCCCGTCACTACAAGAGGGAGAAGAGTCCCATCCTCCGTATATTTGGCCAGCATGTAGCTTCCCTGGTTCTTGCTGCTCAGTTCCCGCACCGGCAGCAGCTCCGCCATATACTTCGTCGAAATTTCCACGCCCATGACTCCGTAAACCGTTCCCTCATAAATCAGGGGCACGGAATAGGTAATCATGCGGTAGCTGTCGCTGCGGGAATTTCCTTCCATGACGAAAGGCTCACTCCAATAAGCCAGATTCGTGAATTTCGTATCCGGATAAAGCTTTGCCGCTTCGTAGGGCTTGTAAAAGAAATTATCCCACGCCTCAGCGCCGCTTTCCCCGAAATGAAAATCCGTGGTCCAGAGGGTATCAAAGGGAATCCCTTTTTCATGGGAAAAACTGCTGCTTCCTCTTTCAAGGAGGATATCGGAATAATCCGGAGGTGTCCCCTCCGGATCCGAATCGCGGAAATAAATTCCCTGGCAGACAGTATCGTCCCCTCCCACCTGGTCATTGGCAAGAATAAGGAACGAGCCTGTCACCGTATTTTTACGCATCACAGACAGACAGGTGTCAACCATAGCCTGTAAAAATTCCTTCTGCATGCTGTTGCTGCGCAGAAACTTTTCCGGTGTCCGCTCCCTGTTCTGAACAATCCTTTCCATGGTGCTGTTGGCTACGCTTACCTCTTCCTCCAGATCCGACCAGCGCTGGACCATGTTGTTTTCCAGAAGAATTCTTCTGTTTTCCACCGTCTGGTTCAGAATCCCCACGGAATATTCTTTTAGAAGAAAAGGCGTCCCGCTGAAAAAAAACGTTCCATATGAAATCATGGACTGCACCACCATGACAAGAATCAGGGGCACAATAAACAATTTAAAAATCGTTTTTTTCTTGATTGTCATTTACTCTCTACCGCTTCCTGCAGCTTCCTCTCAAAGCCGGTAAACCATTGATCAAAAGCTTCCTCTGAAATAAACTCTGCTGCTGCTTCCTCCAGACTCATTCCCGCATTCAGGCTCTCTACCACAGCCGCCCTGTCTGCTGCCGCTTTATCGGAAAGGTCATATTCCAGAACCTTTCTTGCCGCGGCTCCGCCCTGGAAGGCTTTATTTGTATACATGATACTGCTGTTTACCGTATCAAAAGCTGCGATCAGGGTATCAAAGGTCTTGGGCACAACATCCAGATCCTTTTCCTGAATCACCTTATCCAGCACCTCTTTTGAGTTGGCGTCTTTCTTCACAGGCAGATAACCGGAAGCACAGCCAAACACAAGATTGTTTTCCGACTGGGTAAACCACTTGAGGAATTCGGTGCAGGCATATTCCCTCTGCCTGTCGGAGGCGGTCACCACCATACCCGCGCCCTGCTGTACCGCATAGGCCTCTCCGCCTTCAAATACCGCCGCGGGAAGGATGATATAATCTATGGGATAGGTTTCATCCTCCAGCTCCACCTCATCCGGGAAGTACATGGCAGAGGTGGTGGAACCCGTATAAGAGATGATTTCCCCTATTTTCACATCATCGGAACGGAACCTGCCGTATGAGCTGAAATATCCCTTTACATAAGGCACATACCAGGTATCCCATATCCGCTTCATCACATCCCTGTCTACCTGAAGAGTAACCTGCTGATCCTTAACCTTGAAAATCTCAGTCCCCAGCTGCATGGAACCTATAATAAACAAATTCGCCATGGCATCCCTGCCGTAAAAAGCCTTTCCGTCGTTTTCTACCGCAGGAGTCAGACTGTCCGTCCATTCATAATATTCCTTTGCCGTTTCAGCCAGCCCCTCCATAGTGGAAAGAGAAGACAGCTCCGCGCCTGTGGCAGCGGCAAATTTATCCCAGTCCGTCTTATCCAGCATTAAAATCTCACTGGATTTGGCCGTAGGGAAAATAAAAAGCTGGTTTCCTTTTCCTATCCGTCCTTCCTCCACATAGGAATCCACATATTCACTTATTTCATCCTCAGTCAAATAGGAAGAAAGATCCGCCAGATAGCCCATCTGCTGAATCTCATAAGCGGTATCCGCATAGCTGGAAAAAATGTCGGGGGCCTCATCGCTGCCCACTTCCTTCTTCAGGGCTGACCTCACCGATTCCTCCAGCTGGTTCACATCCCCTTTGCCGGTGCTCTTGACAAAAATTCCTTCCTTCATTCCCACCGTATCGTTAAATTCCTTCACCAGGGAATCGAAGGCCGTCTGCTGGGCCCCGTTATAATAATGCCAGATTGTAATGGTAACCGGGTTATCCGGATCCAGCTTCACCTTATTCTTAGAGCCGCAGCCGCCAAGCAGCATCGCAGCCGCAACAGCAGCCACACAAACCAGAACCCAAAACCTCTTCTTTTTCCCTGAAAGATTTTTCATAGCCACCTTTTCCTCCAAACCCTGATTTAGTTACCTTATCCTAGCATTATACATGATTCAGAAACAGTTTGCATCCTTTTCACATCTATTTTTCCGGCAAAAAAGATGATATACTGATCTTTACATACTTTTTACATACAATTGCCCCGCCGGGCAGAAAGGAACTGCCATGAAAAACAGGAAAAAAACAGCCCCGCCGGCTCTGGAATGCACCCGCTGGAGCGGCGTTTTGGAAGAAAATAATGTCTGGAAGGAATATCCCCGCCCCGCCATGGTAAGGGACTCCTATTGGAACCTGAACGGGACCTGGGACTACCGCATCTCAACCGATTCCGGCATTCCGCCGGCATACGACGGCACAATCCTCGTCCCTTTTTCCCCGGAAAGCCCGCTGTCAGGCGTAAAGCGCCAGCTTCTTCCGGGAGAATACCTCTGGTACCGGCGGCGCCTTACCCTCCCCGGTGACCGGAAGGGAAAAAGGGTGATCCTCCACTTCGGAGCCGTGGATCAGGAATGCGTCGTTTACCTGAACGGCAGGGAGGCCGGCTCCCATGCCGGAGGCTACCTCCCTTTTTCTCTGGATATCACAGAGTACGCCGGTGACGACAACGAGCTTCTCGTCCGGGTACAAGATTTCAGCGACAGCTCCTATTTCAGCCGCGGGAAACAAAAGCTGGAAAAAGGCGGCATGTTTTATACCGCCCAAAGCGGAATCTGGCAGACCGTATGGCTGGAGCTGGTACCTGAAAACCATATTGTCTCCGTGCGTTTTACCCCGGATTATGACGCTGCCTGCTGCCATATCCTGGTGAAGGCCTCAGGCTCCTCCACCGCCCGGATCCGGTGCGGTATACGCCCGGAAACCGAAGAAGATGCGCGGCGGCGCGACGATCCCTCGCTTCCCGCGGCTTCCTGCGTACCTTCCGATACGTTCTTCCTGACTCCCGGGAAAGAATATACCCTTCCTCTTCCGGATTTCACTGCCTGGACTCCTGAGAATCCTTTTTTATATCATGCGGATCTGGATCTGGAGGAGGATCATGTGGAATGTTATTTTGCCATGCGCAAATGTGATATCCGGACCGACGCCGCAGGCCTGCGCCGGATCTTCTTAAACAATGCCCCCTATATGCAGACAGGCGTGCTGGATCAGGGCTACTGGCCCGACGGGCTTTATACCGCTCCCTGCGACGAAGCCTTTCTTTTCGATATCCGTTCCATGAAGGAGCTGGGCTTCAACATGATAAGAAAGCATATAAAAATAGAGCCGCAGCGCTGGTATTACCACTGCGACAGGCTGGGTATGCTCGTATGGCAGGACATGGTATGCGGAGGCACCTCTTACCGCCACTGGTTCGTCACTTATATGGCCACTCTTTTCAACGCCCTTCACTGGTCCGTGAATGATGGGAAACAGAGCCGATCCCTTCTTTCCCGAAGAGAAGAGGAAGGGCAGAAGCTGTTTTACAAAGAAACCCGGGACACGATAGAAGCGCTTTATAACCATCCCTCCATTATCTGCTGGGTGCCCTTTAACGAGGGCTGGGGACAGTTTGACGCCCTTAAGGCCGCTGATTTCATTCGCGTTCTGGATCCGGGCCGGCTCATCGATCACGCCAGCGGCTGGTTTGATCAAAAGGGAGGCGACCTTTGCAGCCTGCATTACTATTTCTTTTCCCTGAAATTCACGCCGGAACCGGTCCGCGCCCTGGCTCTCACCGAATTCGGCGGCTATTCCTGGAAAATCCCGGGCCACAGCTACAGTGACAAGCTGTATGGCTACGGCAAATATGACAGCAGGCAGGCGCTTACGGAGGGCTATCGCAAGCTCCTCACCTCAACCATCCTCCCCGCCGTGGAAAAGGGGATTTCCGCCACAATCTACACACAGCTTTCCGATGTGGAGGAAGAGGTGAACGGGCTTTATACCTATGACCGTGAAATTCTGAAGCCGGATAAGGAAACCGTGATCCAATTAAACCGGGCCATGAAGGATATCGTAAACCGGACAGGCACTGTGTAACAAAAAACCGGAGCCTTTTACCCTGGTGATGCCGCCAGGCAAGGCTCCGGTTTTTTCCGTCCGTTTTACTTCCGCTCTGCTGTGTCAGGCTCGCTTTCCTTCCACATTTTACGGAACACGGGAATATACATGATCAGGCTGAAGAGCATGAATGCGGCGCAGATGAGGATGAGGCTGTTGGCCGCTGCGGCACCGATTCCCGGAAACAGAAGAAGGACGAACAGCAGGACATACAGGACAGCCGTACATACCTTGCCGAACCATTTCGCCCCGTCCAGCTTCTTCCCTCTGGGAAGCAGGAGCAGGCCCATAATCCCCATAAAGCCTTCTTTTACGATAAACAGGACGAGAACTGCGCGCATCAGCGGATAACGGATGGCAAAGCAGATCACCAGGGCCCCCTGGGTAAGCTTATCCGCCAGGGGATCGATGAATTTCCCCAACTCCGTTATCATGTTGAATTTCCTCGCCACCTTACCGTCAAACATATCGGTAAGCCCCGATATTCCCACGAGCACGGCCGCCGTATAATAATCCGATACACTGTCAGCCTGCACATAAATCCAGGTAAAAACCGGGATCAGAAGAATCCTGAAATACCCCATAAGATTGGGGATGGAGAAAATTTCCTTAGCTGTTATTTTTCTTTTTGTCATTTTACCCCCTTGTCCGCTATCGGGGAAACCGTTTCCTTTCCCGCCCATAATAATGGGCCGGAAGCCAATAGCTGTTAGTTCCATTATACCTTTTGTCTTTTTTATCCGCAATTGATCCCTGAAAAATGAATAAAAAATTAAGAAGCTGAGATTCTTATTTCCTATATTGACTTGTTCCTTCCCCTGTGCTATTCTATACAAAATTTCATATGACTTCAAAGGCAGTGACAAGAAACAGTACGTATTTTGGATTTTACAGAGAGAAGGCGGCAGGTGCGAGCCTTTATTGAAAAAATACCGAACCCCTCTTCGAGCCGTGAGCCGAACCGTTTTTACGCAGTAAGCATCACCGGGTTCTCCCGTAACAGAGAAAGGTATCGGGATTTATCCCCTGTACCGTGAGCGCGGAATTTTTCCGAATTTAGGTGGTACCACGGACCTGACCGGTTCGCCCTAAGCCAATCCCTTTTACCCGGGACGGCTCAGGGCTTTTTTTATTTCCCCGAACAGCTGCCCAGGGACAGGATTAATCCTCCCCTGGCAGCCGAAGCTGTCCCTCCCATCCAGCAAAGGAGGTTATTTATCATGAAACTTGCCAACCTGATCGGGGAGCGCTTTAAAGAGACTCCCTCCGACTGTATCATCGAAAGCCACGCGCTCATGCTGCGGGGCGGCTATATGAAGTATGTGGCAAACGGAATTTATTCTTCCCTGCCCCCGCTTCGGCGGATTACCAAAAAGATCGAGCAGATTATCCGGGAGGAAATGGATGCCCTGGACGGGCAGGAGGTACAGTTCCCGGTAGTCCTCCCGGCCTCCCTCTGGCAGGAATCGGGACGGTACGAATCCGTGGGCAGCGAGCTGCTGCGCCTGAAGGACCGAAATGGTTCCCCGCTGGTGCTGGGAATGACGCACGAGGAAGCGGCCGTGCAGCTTGTCAGGGATTATGGCTCCACCTACAGCCGTTATCCCTTTATGATTTACCAGATCCAGACCAAATTCCGGGATGAAGCCCGCCCGCGCGCCGGCCTTATCCGGGTGCGCGAGTTCACCATGAAGGATGCTTATTCCTTCCATACCTCCACGGAGGATCTGGAAGCTTATTATCTTCGCTGCCATCGTGCCTATGAACGGATTTTTGCCAGGGCAGGCATTCCGGAGGTTCTGTCCGTAGCCTCGGATTCCGGCATGATGGGAGGCAGCCTTTCCCATGAATTCATGCTTCTCACACCCGCCGGCGAGGATTCCATTGTCCTCTGTTCTTCCTGCGGCTACCGGGCTAACATGGAGGCGGTGGAGTGTATTACGCAAAACTGCCCGGATGCTGAACCTGCGCCCCTCACACCGATCGAAACACCGGATATCCACACCATCGAAGAGCTCTGCAGCTTTCTGGGAATTAACGCCGCGGGGACCTGTAAGGCGGTCGTTTATCAGAAAAACCGGGATGACTCCTATGTCGTGCTCTTTCTCCGCGGGGATCTGGATGTGAATGAAACCAAACTCACCAATTACCTTGGGGAAGAGGTCCATCCGGCCCTGATTCATGAAGACAGCGGCCTGCAGACAGGCTTTATCGGCCCCTGCGGACTGGACGGCAGCTTTACCGTGTTATTCGACCGTTCTCTGGAGGGCGCCCTCAATCTCACCTGCGGCGCCAACAGAGAAGGCTTCCATTATACCGGCCTGTGTATGCAGCGTGACTGCCCGGACGCCTTGTATCATGATTTTGCAAAGGCCGTGGAAGGCGGCATCTGCCCCGTCTGCGGGAAGCATACCCTGACCATATCCAGGGGGATTGAGGTGGGGAATATCTTCCAGCTGGGCAGCAAATATACCCGTGCCATGCATATGCAGTATACCGACGCGGAGGGTGTGTCACACTATCCGGTTATGGGCTGCTACGGCATTGGCGTGGGACGTCTGGCGGCCTCCGTCTGTGAAGCCCGTCATGACGGCAGCGGCCCGATATGGCCCGTCACCATCGCCCCCTGGCAGGTCCATCTGTGCTGCATGCGCAGCGATAACCGGGAAGTCCGCGAAGCCGCGGATAAGCTGTATGACGGACTGCTGAAAGCCGGCATAGAAGTCCTGTATGACGACAGGAACGTGAGCGCAGGCATTATGTTCTCTGACGCCGATCTGCTGGGGATTCCCGTCCGTCTCATCATGAGCCCCCGGAACCTGAAGGAAAACTGTGTGGAAATGACCCTGCGCCGGGACAAAACCGATACGGGCAGGTATTCCATGGAGGAAATCATTCCCCGGGTAAAGGAAAAAATAAACGAATTAATGGCGGAACTCCAGCCCGAAAGCTGAAGTCCGCCATCCGTACCCCTTATCTATAGGAGGTTTTCAATGCCTGCCCCAGTATTCTGGGATCCTTGTTGTAAGGAGTAACCGGGCAGATCCTTTTATTGGTGATTCCCAACAGGGAATATACGGCGATTCTGGCCGCCCTGACGGAATATTCCTCGGTAAATACCATATCCTCCGGAATTTCCACGAACTGGCTTATCATGGCAAAGTTTGTGGAACCTTCCGGAACCACCTTCGGCCTGTCGCTCATTTTCCTCGGCTGGAACTGGGAATCTATATAGGGCATCATACAGGGGATCACGTTGACCACGCTTTCCATGATTTCTTCCATATCGTCCTCAAAATGAAGGTGATGCAGAAGCTCCGTAAACATTTCCCTGCCGGTGCATTCCCGCATGGGCTTCTTCACATAATCTCCCAGATTATTGGTATACAGCCCGTATCCCCAGAAAATAGTCTCATCCTCCGCCTGGGCCTTGAAATGGGGCTGGGCCGCCACTACAATACTCATCCTCCATCCGGAATCCTTAAAGGTCATCAGCGCGCCGCTGCCGGGTATATTCCCGGAGAATTTTTCTATCATCTTTAGGAGCTTATTCCCCTTCATGGTAACGGTAAAGCTTTCCCAGTTCGTTTCCTCCGGTTTATCAAAGAAGGGCGCCGGATTTCCCAGGCCGGGCCTTTTAGCAGCCACTTTTTTCCAGAGTTCACCCGACATGGGGGCTTCCGGACAGAACCGGGCAGGCGTATCCATATCGCCCAAAGCCGCGTTGTCGGTCATGCAGCCATTAGTCATGATACAGAGATCGCCATCCTTCAGCGTGATGATTTCTTCTTCCCCGTCCCTGTCCAGATGGATTGCGGCCGCCGTGATTTTTTCTCCATCCTTAAAATCAATGTCTGTTACCGTCGCACGGATGCTGAAATCAACCCCATGGCTTTCCAGCCATTTCTGAATGGGGAGAATCACGGACTCATACTGGTTATAAGGCGTCCTCGTCACACCCTCCAGTGTTTCGATTCTTGAAAATTCAAAAATCATACGGTTCATATAACGTTTGAACTCAAACAGGCTGGACCAGGTCTGGAAGGCAAAGGTGGTCTGCCACATATACCAGAAATTGGTTTCAAAGAAATGCGGGGTATCCTTAAACCACTCCGCTATGGTCATATCATCCAGCTTTTCCTCCGGCGTGGCAAGAAGCTTTCCGAGAGCCATTCTGTCCGCATTATTAAATCCCATGGAATGCACATCCAGGATATTTCCCTCCTTATCGATCAGCCTTGCCTGGGCATGGGTGGGATGGAGATGGTCAAAATTAAGGATTTCCTCCGTTACACTGTGGCCTTCCCAGTCCAGAGAAGGGATGTCAGAAAACAGCTCCCAGAAATTTTCATAGGTTTCTTCATTCAGCATCCTGCCGCCCCTGCATACAAAGCCTTCCGCGGGTGTGCCGGAACCGTCGTTGCTGCCGCCGAGTATGGGCATCCCTTCCAAGATATGAATCCGCTTTCCTTCCCATCCCGCATCTCTGATCAGATAGGCCGCTCCCGCCAGGGAACCGAGGCCTCCGCCCACAAAATAGATATCGTTTTCTCCGGTCGTCCTGTTTTCATCGGCGGGTATTGGCGTATTCCCTTTCTTCTTCTCTGCCGCCCGTGCTTTTCCATATGCTACTGCTGCCCCGATTCCTGCGGCCGCCATTGTTACCTTAAGTAATGTGTGGTTATTTTTCTTTGCGCTCATAATATTTCCTTTCTTTTACCTGAATTGGATGGCCTGTGTCCTGAATTTCTGCTTTCTGCATCCGTTGTTTTTCATGTCTCCAGAATACTATCTCCAAAAGCTTTTGTAATTAGGCAGAAATCCTGTCCTGTCTGAAAAATTTACATGAGGATTAAGCTGTCTGGTTTTACGACAGTTTCCGGAAAATGTATATATGATTCCCCTGTTATATTCTTTACAATAGATTCAGAGATCTTCCTGTGCTTATATGGGCGCATGCATTTTCTGCATACAATAAGCGAAAGATATGTAATACAGTCATAAATGTAAAGGTACCGAACAGTTATACACTACCTTAAATAGGAGGCGTCGGAAATGCGTTTGGATAATAAACTGAAAATAGCGGCCTTCGATACCGCCATGAAAAGCCTGCTGAAAAACAAAAATAAATATCCGGACCGAACGGCCCGGAATATCCTGGAATCAGGTGCGGCTGTTTTCCACCGCAGTATGAATGAGGACGAGAAAAAGAATGCCTTTCTTCATATTAAGGAAAAACTTCCGGAACGGGATGAAGATATTCTTGCCTTTATCCGGGATTTATTCGGCTCCAACTAAAAATGCCCGCCCATGCGGCCTCCTGTAGCCGCAAGGACGGGCTTTAAAGAAACAGAAGGGGGCAAATCGCAGTACTGCAATTATTCTTCTGTAACTTTCATCATATACTCCGCCCCTCCGAATCCGGGCGTGCTGTCCAGCCTGACTTCGCATCGTATGCCGTCCATGAGGACAATGGCCGGAACATCCTTGACCTCATACTCCAGGCTGATATTTTCCCTGTAGCAATAGTCTTCAAACTTTCTGAGGAAATCTTCTTTGGAGGAAGGTTTTTCTTTCAGGCTGATACAGAGGGCATAACCTGACCTTCCCTGGTTCAGCTTACGCGCCATGCGCGACAGATACCAATAGTCCCCCACCCAGATCACCACCAGAACAAAAAAACTCAGCACTATAATATATCGGATCCAATCAGGGATATAATAAGCAATACATATCAGCGCAAACATAATGATAATAATGCTCCACAGCGCAGCCAAACCATTAATCATGCGCTTTTTCACGGTTCCCAGCTGAAGAAGGGCTCCCAGGACAATATAGCCAGCCAGCATGGGAACCAGCCAGGGCAGCGCCGCTTTCCCCATTGTCTTATAATTGATGCTGATAAAAATAACAACGCACACCCATATGATGCCGCCTACCAGGCTTCCCCGTTTAATCGATTCCATATAAAGTTCCTTATTCCTGATGTTTGTCTTTGTCATCTGAAATACCTCCTTCATTCCTGTTATCCAGAATCCTGTCTCTTACCTCTCTCAGATATTTTCTGGATATATATACCAGTTCGCCGTTTTCCAGCTTCACTTCCATAAGCCCGTTTATCAGAGGACGATATCTCTTCACCCGGTCCAGGTTCAAAATAACGGAACGGGATATCCTCAAAAAAGAGGACGGAAGCATTTTTTCCAGAACATACAGTCTCTCCCTTGTTTCCAGTACATCTCCTTCCGCATGGATCAGCTGAACCTCCTGAACGGATTCCACGTAAAAAATTTCGCTGCTTTTCACCCTGTGTATTTCCCCGCCCTTCCGGCATGAGAGAGATACCATCCTCCAACTGTCCGTTTCAATATATTCTTTCAGTCCGGCGGAGCATACATCCTCACCGGTCAGCCGCAGGAGCGCTTCTTCCTGCTTCTTTTCCTCCACATGTTGGATCCTTACCCTCACGGCTGCTCACTCCCTTCTTTCTTACAGCATTTCTTGTTTCTGATATCAGCATACCTAATTATCAGATAAAAATCCAGTCGTTTACGGTGAGTGGGCGTTACGGAAAGGTAAGTGGCAAAAAGAGGATCGCCCCTGGCGATCCTCTCAGCACTTCTCTGTATTAACCTTTTATTTTTGAGGCTCAGATGATTCATTCTTCATATCCGCGAAACGCCGGGAAGCCAGCAATTCGGTGGAACGGGCCAGCCGCCTCAGCCGCTGCGCCACCTCATCCGTCTGTTCCTTCATGCCGTCGGTCACCCACTGCATGACCACGCCGCAGATCCCATAGGCATAAAAAGAACCGATGAATTTCTTTTCCTCCCCGTTTACCAGCCCTTCTTCATCCAGAACGGCTGCCGCTTCCTCGAATAAGGTGGAGGTAATGCTGTAAAGATAATTGCTGAAGCCCTCCCCGGCATTCTTTATCACATTGCTGTAAAATACCTTTTCCTTTTTCAGGGTATCCAGTAGCTGTTTTATACGAAGATGCCAGTTATCGAAGGTAATCCCGTCCAGAATCGGGACAAAGCATTCTTCATAATAGATCCAGTCCAGGAGCTCATACTTATCCTGGAAATGATAATAAAAGGTCTGCCTGTTCAGGCCGCAGGCAGCCGTAATATCCCCTATTGAGATTTTCAGGAATGATTTCTCCGCCGCCAGATTCTTCAGGCACTGGGCTATGGCTTTCTTGGTAATCAGGGAATCCGACATGTCAGTCCTCCTCTTTTTCGCAGATGCGTCCTCGGTTCTTTTCCGGCTGCAGGATCAGTATACCAGAACCTCACAGCCGTCTTCCGTTACCGCGACAGTGACCTCCCACTGGGCGGACGGCTTTCCGTCCTCCGTATAGATGGTCCATCCGTTGGCATCATCAACAAAAATATCAGGCCCTCCCAGGTTCACCATGGGTTCAATGGTAAACACCATGCCGGGAACCATGAGCATTTCCGTGCCTTCAGGCGCCACATAGCTGACAAAGGGATCCTCGTGGAATTCCAGCCCCACGCCGTGGCCTCCCATGTCAATGACAATGCTGCATCCGTTCGCCTTCGCATGGCTGTTCACAGCAGCAGCCATATCCCCGAGGAAGGTCCAGGGCTTTACCGCTTCAATCCCTTTTTCCATGCATTCCTTCGCCACGCGCACAAGCTTTTTCTTCTCCTCATCCGTCTCTCCGATGATAAACATCCTGGAAGAATCGCTGAAATATCCTTTATAGATGGTGGAAGCATCCACATTCACAATATCCCCATTCTTTAAAATATCCTCTTCACCGGGAATTCCATGGCAGACCTGATTGTCCACGGAGGTACATACGCTTTTGGGAAAGCCGTCATATCCCAACGGCGCAGGAATGCCGCCCATTTCTCTCGTTTTGCTCTCCACCAGACGGTCAATTTCCGCCGTGCTCATTCCCTCGCGGATATTTTCCGCAACATAATCCAGTACCGCAATATTAATAAGGCCGCTTTCCCTGATTCCCGCAATCTGTTCCGGAGTCTTAATCATGCTGTGATCCGGGACGATATGTCCCTGCAGGGCGAATGACCTTATTTTCTCATCAAAGGCCTCATGGCATTGTTTATATTTCCTGCCGCTGCCGCACCAGCAGGGATCGTTTCTTCCTATTTTTTCCATTTCCTTTTCCTCTCAGGCTTCTGTTAATTTTCTGCTTCAATTCTGGCCGCCAGATCTTCCAGGTACATCCAGCGTTCCATCTTCTGTTCCAGAAGCGCTTCCACCTCTTCCTTTTCCTTCGTGAGCTGGTTCAGCTTCACAAAATCCGTTGCCGCTGATGCCGTCTCCGCTTCCAGGCGTTCCGCCTTTTCCTCCAGGGAAGCGATTTCCGCCTCAATGGTTTCGTAGTCCCTCTGTTCCTGGAAGGTGAATTTCAGTTTTTTCCCCTTTACATGCTCCGGCTTTCCTTTTTTCCCCGTCCGGTCCGCATCTGCTGCTTCCTGCCCCGCTGCCCCTCCGGCTTTCCCCTTTGCCTCTCCGGATTCCGCCGCCATTTCTTCTATGTACCGGCGCAGGGCATAATCCGTATAGCCGCCCTCATACTGCTTCAGGCTTCCGTTTTCTTCAAAGGCAAAAATACGCTGCACGATACGATCCAGGAAATAACGGTCATGGGATACGGTGATCACAATTCCGTCAAAGCTGTCCAGATAGTCTTCCAGGATGGCGAGTGTTGTCACATCCAGATCGTTTGTCGGCTCATCCAATATCAGCACATTGGGCGCTTCCATCAAAACCCGCAGAAGGTTCAGCCTTCTTTTTTCTCCTCCCGACAGCTTGCCGATCAGGCCATACTGCTCTTCTCCGGGAAAAAGAAACCGTTCCAGCATCTGGGAAGCGGATATGCTTCCTTCCTTTGTCTGTACATACTCCGCCGTATCACGGATATAGTCAATCACCCGCTTCGTGGGATCCATGGCAGCTGTTTTCACATCGATATAAGGGGTGCCGCCCGTGGCAGGCTCCGGTTCCCCGCTGCCGATTTCCTGGGCATAATAGCCGATTTTTATGGTCTGCCCCACCACCACTTCACCCGAATCCGGCGGCAGCTGTCCCGTAAGGATTTTCATCAGGGTCGTTTTCCCGCAGCCGTTGGGGCCAATGAATCCCACTCTGTCGTTTTTCAGAAATACATAGGAGAAGTCATCTATCAGCTTTTTCTCCCCGTAGGCCTTGCTTATGTGGGACAGCTCCACCGTCGTACGCCCCATCCGGGAAGAAACGGATCCCATTTCCACCCTGCCGTCAGCCATCGGCCCCTCGGCATTCTTAAGCTCCTCAAAACGCTGAATGCGCGCCTTCTGCTTCGTGGAACGCGCCCTCGCCCCTCTCTGCATCCAGGCCAGCTCATTCCTAAGAATGGTCTGCCTCTTTCTCTCCCCCGCAGCCTGCATCTCTTCCCGCTCCGCCTTCATGGCCAGATAGCCCTCATAATTCGCCTGATAGGAGTAGATATTGCCTTTATCGATTTCAATGATCCGGTTTGCCACACTGTCCAGGAAATACCGATCATGGGTAACCATTATCAGTGCGCCCTTCCATTTCTTCAGATAATCCTCCAGCCAGTCCGCCATGCTGTTATCCAGATGGTTGGTAGGCTCGTCCAATATAAGAATGTCGGCAGGCATCAGAAGGGTAGCTACCAGCGCCAGCCTCTTTTTCTGCCCTCCGGACAGTTCCCCGCATTTCTGGCCAAAATCCGTCACTCCCAGCCTGGTGAGCATACTCTTTGCCTGGCTTTCCAGCTCCCATTCCCCGTGTCCGTTCTCTTCATCCGACCCACGGCCGACAGGCAGGCTTTTTTCATTCCCCTTCAGCACGCTCTCCAGAATGGTGTCTTCCGGATCGAAAACCGGCTGCTGGGACAGGAAACGCACCACCACATGGTTGGCCCTTGTCACACTTCCTTCATCCGGCTCCTCCATCCCCGCCGCAATCTTCAGCAGCGTGGACTTTCCGGTGCCGTTGATTCCAATAACCCCTACCTTTTCCCCTTCCTGCAGGTAAAAAGAGGCGTTGTCAAACAGCTTCCTTTCTCCATAGGCTTTCGTTATGTTTTCCACTGTGAGTATGTTCATAAGGGTAAATGTCCTTTCTTAAAAAACTTTTAATTCTGGCTGCTGCGCTATCTTTCCGTTCCTCTTTTTGTTATATTATTGCTATAGCCAAAAAGAGAATCTTTTGGGCTGAAGGTAAAGAAGTCCGCCCGGGAGGGCAGAAAGGCGTACATATGAAAAAAATAATTGCAGCGGCGGCGGCAGCCGCCATGCTCACACTGAGCGCATGCGGCAGCAGCGGCGAAACAATTGCCATGGTGCCGGCTCCAACGGATTCTGCCGTAAATACCATAACTGTCAACAGCAGTGAAAAGGTAAATGTAGTGCCCGATATTGCGGAGGTAGTCTATTCCGTCCAGACGGAAAGCCCCGATGCCGCAGGCTGCCAGCAGCAGAATACCGAGGACGTAAACAAGGTTGTGGAGCTGCTCACCGGCCTGGGTGTGGAAGAAGGCTCCATCCAGACCACCGGCTATTATATGAATCCGCGTTACAGCTGGAGCAATGATACACAGACGCTCATCGGCTACGAGGCCACCACGACACTGACTGTCTCCGATCTGCTTATAGACAGCCTGGGAGACATCCTCACACAGTCCGTAAATGCCGGAGTCAATAATATCCAGTCCATATCCTATTTATCCAGCAATTACGATGAGAGCTACCAGGAGGCGCTCCGTTTATCCATTGAAGCCGCAAAGACCAAGGCGGAAGCCATGGCCCAGGCCGCAGGCTGCCAGCTGGGCGGAATAACGCAGCTTCGGGAACAGAGCAACTACAGTCCGGCACGTTATACGGATAATGCCCTTGCTGAAAAAACAAGCCTGTCGGCAGCGAGAGATACGGGCAGCGTAACGATTATGCCCGGCGAGCTGGAGGTAGAAGCCGTAATCACCGTTGAATATCAATTACTTCCCAATTCTTGAACAGGAGGCTGAACGATTATGAAAATTCTGATCATCGACGGGCAGGGGGGCCGCATGGGCGGCCTTCTTGCTGAAAAAATAAAGAAAGCCGCTATCCCGGGGGCTGAAATCTACGCCCTGGGAACCAACAGCGCCGCCACAACAGCCATGCTGAAAGCCGGTGCCGATTACGGCGCCACCGGAGAAAATCCGGTGCTGGTTAACTGCCGGGATGCCGATTATATCATAGGCCCGCTGGGAATCATGGCCGCCGACGCCCTTTTGGGGGAAGTCACTCCTGCCATGGCAACAGCCGTAGGCCAGAGCCGCGCCATGAAGATACTCCTTCCCGTTAACAAATGCAGCCAGCATGTAGTCGGTGTGACCGATTATTCCATGTCGGAGCTGACAGAACAGGCGCTTTCCTATCTGCTCTCCTGTATTCAAGGGACCGATTAACGACAGAAAGGAACCGATCCTTCGGAAATTTCATCCTTCGTAACAGGGCAGCGGCCCCTGACGGATATCATCCTGCGTCGGGGCCGCTGCTAATATGAGTCTGCCTGGCGTACGCTGCCGCCGTCCGATGCTTACTTCCGGACAGAAACAGTACCGCACACCCGCTTATCTAATTCACAATTCTTCTTACAGACAAAATCGGTTTATAGGTGGCATATCCATACTTGATACCTGTTTTCACACTGCTCGCATGGACAATTCTCCCATTTCCCAGATAGATAGCCACATGGCCCGCATAGCAAATCAGATCACCCGGCTGAGCCTCCTCATAGGAAACCTCCCTGCCCGCGCTTCTCTGGGATGACGAGTTTCTGGGAAGGCTGTAACCATATACCCTGTAAACAGACTGGGTGAACCCGGAACAGTCCGCCCCGTTTGTCAGGCTGGTTCCTCCCGGTACATAGGGATTCCCCACAAACTGGCAGGCATACTGGGCGATATCACTTCCGGTGCCGCTTCCCATCTTGGGCGGCACCGTTTTGGAGCCTCCTGCAGATGGCGGGGCAGTGCCTGAGCTGCTTTGGGAGGAAGAGTTGTTTTTCTGCTCCGCCGCCTTTCTCTTCGCTTCCTCTTCCGCCTTTTTAGCCTGTTCCGCGGAGGCAAGCTTCTGGATCTCCGCATTCTGCTGCTTTATCCTGGCTTTATAGGCGGCTGCCTCCTGCTTTGCCTTCGCCAGCTGTACATCATAATCCGCAGCAATCGCCTTCTGTTCATCCAGGGATTCCTGCAGGGACGCTTTTTCCTGCTCCAGCTCATATTCGGCGGCCTGCAGTTCGGATTTCTGTTCCTCCAGACTCTCCTTCAATGCCGCCACCTGTTTCACCGTCGCGGCATAATCATCCAGCATGTTTCTGTCGTAGGTATAGATTTCCTGCACATATTCCGCTTTATTTAACATATCCGACCAGCTCTTAGCAGCCATCAAAAGCTCAATATAGCTGGTCTCCCCTTTTTCATACAGATATTGGATCCTTTTTTTCATGGCACGATACTGGGCATCTTCTTTTTCTTTGGCTGCATCATAATCCTTCTGCGCCTGCTTAATCTGCTCCTCCGTATCCGCGATCTCGTCCTCCAGCAGGCTGACACTGGCCATGATTTCCGCAATCTGGCTGGTCAGGCCGCTGATCTGGGCCTCTACATCCTCTTTTTCCCCGGAAAGGTCATTGATCTGATCATTCAGGGAATCCAGCTGTCCCTGGGTTCCCTTCTTCTCATTTTCCTTTTCCTGCCGCTGCTTCTGAAGATCGCTGACACTGGTAGCATATGCTGTATGCGTCGTGGATAATGCCAATATTAATATCAAAATCAGACTGGTAAATTTCTTCCGCATATTCTGCCCTTCTTACGTATCCCATGTGCCTTTTCTCTGTCAGGTATAATTATAATTCGCAGTTCTTCACTGTCCTGGGGAACGGAATGACGTCTCTGATATTCCCCATTCCGGTCAGGTACATAACGCATCTTTCAAATCCAAGACCGAAACCGGCATGGCGCGCAGAGCCGTAGCGTCTCAGATCCAGATAAAATTCATAATCCTCTTTGTTAAGGTTCATTTCCTCCATGCGCTTCTCCAGCAGATCCAGCTTGTCCTCTCTCTGGCTTCCGCCGATGATCTCACCGATTCCGGGAACCAGACAGTCCATGGCAGCCACTGTTTTGCCGTCCTCATTAAGCTTCATGTAAAAGGCCTTGATTTCCTTGGGATAATCGGTAACAAAAACAGGACGCTTGAATTCCTTCTCCGTCAGATAACGCTCATGCTCCGTCTGCAGATCGCTTCCCCAATGCACCTTATATTCAAATTCATCATTGTGTTTTTCCAGGATTTCAATAGCCTCGGTATAGGTCACATGCCCGAATTCGGAAGAAAGCACATGTTCAAGACGTTCAATCAGCCCCTTGTCCACAAACTGGTTAAAGAAAGCCATTTCCTCCGGCGCATTATCAAGCACATAGCGGATTACATATTTCAGCATTCCCTCCGCCAGCATCATATCGTCCTTCAGATCCGCAAAGGCCATCTCCGGCTCGATCATCCAGAACTCCGCAGCATGGCGGGTGGTATTGGAATTTTCCGCGCGGAAGGTCGGCCCGAAGGTGTAAACGTTGCGGAATGCAAAAGCATAGGTTTCCGCATCCAGCTGCCCGCTTACCGTAAGATTGGTAGGCTTGCAGAAAAAGTCCTGGCTGTAATCCACCTTTCCCTCTTCTGTTTTGGGCACGTTTTCCAGATCCAGAGTAGTCACCTGGAACATTTCTCCGGCTCCTTCACAGTCGCTTCCCGTGATCAGGGGTGTATGCACATAAACAAAATTTCTTTCCTGGAAATATTTATGAATCGCATACGCTGCCAGGGAACGGACACGGAAAACAGCCTGGAACGTATTCGTCCTGGGACGCAGATGTGAAATCGTGCGAAGGTACTCAAAGCTGTGACGCTTTTTCTGCAGGGGATAATCCGCCGGGGAAGGCCCTTCTACAAGAACTTCCTCTGCATGCATTTCTATCGGCTGCTTCGCTCCGGGTGTTTCCACAATTTTGCCGGTCACCACAACCGCTGCTCCCACACCGATTTTGGCAATATCCCCGAAGTTTTCCATTTCACTGCCATAAACAATCTGGAGCGGCTCAAAAAAGGTTCCGTCATTCACCACAAGGAATCCGAAATTTTTCGAATCCCTGTTGCTTCTGACCCATCCGCCCACTGTAACTTTTTTGTCCTTATACTGTTCTTTTTCTCTGAATAAATCCTTAATATTTGTCAGTTCCATCTTTGCTCCCGTTCGCGGCTTCGGCCGCTGTTAAAATTATTCTGTTTCTGTCTGTGTTTCAGAAGCCGTTTCTCCGGCTGCCGCCGTTTCGGTTTCTGTCTCCGCTGTCTGAGTTGTTTCCTCAGAAGCGGTTTCTTCCGGCTGTGTATCGGTAACAGATGCGTTATCGAAGAGGAATGTGAGAACCTTTTCCGTCATCATATATTCCTTATAGCCCTTCAGATCCAGAGCCTTTTTGTATTCCTCCACATCGTCATAGCCATAATCGCCCGCATTCTTTGCAAGCTCCGCGTCTACCTCTTCATCCGTCACGTTCAGATTTTCCGCATCGGCAATGGCCTTCATGGCAATAATTTCTTTGGATGCCTGCTCTGCGGATTCCTGAAGCTGTTCCTCAGAGGAACCTGTGGCTGCCATGAAGCTTTCCAGATCATAGCCATACATAGCGGCATAAGACGACATATTTGCTTTGATTCTGTCATAATACCTCTTTACCATTTCAGCCGGCGGCTCTTTGAATTCGGAACCTTCCACTATCTTGGCAAGAACATCCATCTGCACGTTGGAATCGTGAGTACTCTGCTCATCTTCCATAAGCAAATCATAAGCATACTGTCTGTATTCTTCCACTGTGCTGCAGTTTCCTTCCAGGCCCTTTACCAATTCATCGGTAAGTTCCGGAATGGTTTCCGTATGAATGCTGTTTACAGTTACCGTAAACACCGCATCCTTGCCTGCCACATCCGCACCGGGATAGCTTTCCGGGAAGGTCACCTTCACATCCCTTGTCTCCCCGATTTCAGCACCGATCAGGCCGTCTTCAAAGCCCGGGATAAAGCTGCCTGAACCGATTTCCAGGTCATACCCCTGAGCGGTACCGCCGTCAAATGCCACGCCGTCAATTTTTCCTTCATAATCAATATTGGCAAAGTCGCCGTTCTGTACTGCCCTGTCCGTAATATCCGTCGTTACCATATTACTCTGCAGAACGTAATCAATATAACTCTGCAGATATTCATCGGATACCTCAGGAGCGGTTGCTGTAACTTCAATCCCTTTATACTCTCCCAGAGTCACATAATCTGCCACATTGATTCCGTCAACATAAGCATCATCGCCATATTCCACGGTTTCCGTACCATTTTCCGCCTGGGTTCCGGTTTCCGTGCTGTTCTCAGTGCCGGCCTGGGTGCTTTCCCCATTATCAGCCTTCTTGCCGCAGCCGGCAAGTACAGATGCTGACAGAGCCAGTACTGCAATCGTTGCTATAAATTTTCTCATGATTTGTCTCCTCTTATCTTTAACAATAGTGCAACCTGCACCGTCTGTCATTGTAACATATTTTTTTCTTTCTTAAAACCCTTAGTTACGGTAATTCACATATATTTAAGAAATAAAAGGACTGCTTTTTCCTTATTCTTCCGCCGCTTTCCCTCCGCTGCTCCAGTGTCCCCGGGTACGGTGAACGAATACGGCGGACCGGGTACGGACAGCAGGGCAGCAAAGGGGAAGGCTGAACGGCAACAAACCAGGCGAAATTATGGTCCGTGCCCTTGCTTAATCCCCGAAAGTCTGCTACAATATTTTTGCATCTAACATAAGGAGGTTACCACGTGAATACAGTTACTATAGTATTATTGGTCATATTGGTTGTCCTGATCGCTGCGGTTGTCGTTTTATATTTCCTCGGCAGAAAAGCGCAGAAGAAACAGGCCGAGCAGCAGGAACAGATCGAAGCCTACAAGCAGACCGTATCCATGCTGATTATTGACAAGAAAAGGATGAAGCTGAAGGACGCCGGGCTGCCCGCCGCCGTGATCGAACAGACTCCGAAGCTGCTTCGTGGTTCCAAGCTTCCTATCGTTAAAGCAAAGGTTGGCCCGCAGGTCATGACCCTTGTGTGTGAAGAGAGTATTTTTGAATCTGTTCCGGTTAAAAAGGAAGTAAAGGCTACCGTGAGCGGTATCTATATAACCGCCGTAAAGGGCCTGCATGGCACCGCCATCGTAAAGCCGACCAAGAAAAAAGGCTGGTTCAAGCGCAATGTGGAGAAGCTTCAGGAAAAGGCAGGAGCCAAACCGCTGAAGTAAAAAGCCTGCAGTTTTCTGCATATGCAAAATAAATCTGAATAAATGGAAACGACGGATGCCGCTTTGCGGGACATCCGTTATACAAAACAACAGCTGCCGGACAGCAAAATATCCCGGCAGCTGTTTTTGTTTCTTTTTTCTTTTTGTATCTATCCTTAAATCCGCTCTTTACTGTATACTATATTTCCTCGTCCGCCGTCCCTGCGTCCCATCTGCGGAGTAACGGCCTTGGCTATAAGGGCTCTCTTTCCCATGAAGGAGAAGGGTATGTCATCTGTATTTCCCGCCTTAATATCCTCACAGACAGCGGTTACATCCTCCATGATTTCCTTATGGCCGTTGCCGTCGCCATGAGAAAGATAAACGGTATCAAATTTTCCGGCAAGCTCCCCCGACAGCCTTTTCAGGCTTTCCTCATATTCCGTAATTGTCGTGGAATAATCATCAAACATGAATGTGAAATAATTACAGGCATCCCCGAGAAGAACGGAACGTTCCTCCGGAATAAGCATAACCACGGATCCAAAAGTATGTCCCGGACAGTCATATATTTCGATAGTGGTTCCGCCCAGGTCAAAGGCATCCCCTCCCTTTAAATCCCGGAACGTCCCGCAGGGCGCTTCAGGGATAAAATCCGCCGCAGTCACTTCCTGTTCCAAAGGAGTTCCCTCCAGGCCGGCTTTTCTGAATTCCAGGGAACAATGCTCATTATAAATATAATCATCCTTATGATTCATGTACACTTCTTCAAATTCCGGCGCCCCCATGGCATGATCCACATGTCCGTGGGTGAGAAGTACCATGACAGGCTTATCCGTAAGCTTCTGCACGCAGGCCTTCAGGCTTCCTATTCCGGTTCCCGTATCCAGCAGGGCCGCCTTTTCCTTTCCTTCCACCAGATACATCAATTCCCCGCAGAAGCCGTATATTCTGGTGACCCGATCCGTCAATTTTTCTGTCTTAAATTGCAGCATGTTTCCCCTCCTGTTATCTGTCAGTATTTGCAAAATCAGACTGCAATTCTATTTTGACACAATTCCCGCCTGTAATGCAAGTGAATTATAAAAGTGTAAATGACCATTCCCCGCTTCCTGTTTCCCGCCTCTCCTTTTCTCCCCTTACTTCTGCGGTCATTCCATGGGGAATGACAAGCTGATAGCAAAAACCATTCTCTGCTTTCTCCCATTTTACCTGTAATTTTCCAAACATTGTATCATAAGAAAAAGAAACAAATGACAGACCCTTTGATGCCTCCGGATATATTAAAACTTTACGGTATCCCGGAAGCATTTTTTTAACCCCCGCAATTTTCCTGTATATAAAATCAGCAACACAGCCATATGCATAATGATTAAAACTACATGAGGAAATGGTACCATCTTCCCGGATCCCTTCCCAGTTTTCCCAGATTGTGGTGGCACCCATTTTAACCTCATATAACCAGGAGGGACAGGTATCCTGATAAAGCACCCGATACGCAGTTTCATAATATCCGGCATCCCACAACACATCCAGCAAAAAGGGCGTGGAAAGAAACCCTGTAGCCAGGTGGAAATCTGCTTTCTCCACCAGTTGATTCAGCCGCATTTCAAAATTCTTCTTTTCTTCTCCCTGCACTATTCCAAAGGCAATTGCCATAACATATAATCCCTGCAATTCGGTTTTAAGCCTGTTGTCCTCTGTTATGTAAACCTCATGAAAGGCTTTCTTAATATGCTCCGACA
>OGYI01000575.1_pt1 | contig 45241 bp, 35 predicted proteins | sample 1576521 | NCBI WGS metagenome assembly OGYI01 (sample SAMEA3541484, study PRJEB24748) | human gut metagenome | biome: human gut; feature: human-associated habitat; material: faeces | place: China | collected 2012
ATGATAAGATCCATGCACGTTCAACAGGTCCTTACTCACTGGTAACACAGCAGCCATTAGGTGGTAAAGCACAGTTTGGTGGACAGCGTTTTGGAGAGATGGAGGTATGGGCTCTTGAGGCTTATGGCGCATCTTACACATTGCAGGAGATCCTGACTGTGAAGTCTGACGATGTAATCGGTCGTGTGAAGACATACGAGGCGATCATCAAGGGCGAGAACATTCCGGAACCAGGTATTCCGGAGTCATTCAAAGTACTTCTGAAAGAGCTTCAGTCTCTCGGACTGGATGTTCGTGTACTTCGTGATGACAATACAGAGGTGGAGATTATGGAAACTTCCGATATGGGAGAGACCAGCTTCCGCTCACTGATCGAAGGAGATGGAAAATATCGTCGTGATGAGGAAGACTTCGGCAAACACGGTTATACAACTCAGGAGTTCCAGGGAGAGGAACTTGTAAATGAGGAACTGGAAGAGGACGAAGATGATTACGATTCAGATTATGACGACGATAGTTTTGATGACTATGATGACATGTCAGATGATGAATAGAAAGGGGTGCCTGTATGCCAGAAAATAGTAAAGAACAATCATATCAGCCAATGACTTTTGATGCAATCAAAATCGGGTTGGCATCACCTGAAAAGATTCTGGAGTGGTCAAAAGGCGAAGTAACAAAGCCTGAGACTATTAACTATAGAACCTTAAAACCAGAGAGAGATGGTCTGTTCTGTGAAAGAATTTTTGGACCAAGCAAAGACTGGGAGTGTCACTGCGGTAAATACAAAAAAATCCGTTATAAAGGTGTTGTTTGTGACCGTTGTGGTGTAGAGGTTACTAAGGCAAGTGTACGTCGTGAACGTATGGGACATATTGCCCTGGCAGCCCCGGTATCTCATATCTGGTACTTTAAAGGAATCCCGAGCCGTATGGGATTGATCCTTGACTTGTCTCCAAGAACACTGGAGAAAGTATTATATTTTGCTTCTTATATCGTACTTGATAAAGGCGAGACAGACCTGCAGTATAAGCAGGTTCTGTCTGAGCAGGAGTATCAGGAAGCAAGAGAATCCTGGGGAAAAGGTTTCCGTGTTGGAATGGGAGCTGAATCTATCTTAGAGCTTCTTCAGGCAATCGACCTTGAAAAAGAATACGAAGATCTGACAGAAGGTCTCAAAGGCGCTACCGGACAGAAACGTGCAAGAATCGTAAAACGTCTGGAAGTTGTAGAAGCTTTCCGTGAGTCTGGAAACAAACCGGAATGGATGATCATGACAAATGTTCCGGTTATCCCGCCAGATCTTCGTCCAATGGTACAGCTTGATGGTGGACGTTTTGCAACATCTGACCTGAATGATCTGTACAGAAGAATTATCAATAGAAATAACCGTCTGAAACGCCTTCTTGAGTTAGGCGCTCCAGATATTATCGTAAGAAATGAAAAGAGAATGCTTCAGGAAGCGGTAGATGCCCTGATCGACAACGGCCGTCGCGGACGTCCGGTAACAGGACCTGGAAACCGTGCACTGAAATCTCTGTCCGATATGCTGAAAGGTAAATCCGGACGTTTCCGTCAGAACCTGCTTGGTAAGCGTGTTGACTACTCTGGACGTTCCGTTATCGTTGTAGGACCGGAACTTAAGATTTACCAGTGTGGTCTGCCGAAAGAGATGGCAATTGAGCTGTTCAAGCCATTTGTTATGAAAGAGCTTGTTCAGAACGGAACTGCACACAACATTAAAAATGCTAAAAAGATGGTTGAGAGACTTCAGCCAGAGGTTTGGGACGTCCTTGAGGATGTCATCAAAGAGCATCCGGTTATGTTGAACCGTGCACCTACACTGCACAGACTTGGTATTCAGGCATTTGAGCCGATCCTTGTAGAAGGTAAGGCTATCAAGCTTCATCCACTTGTTTGTACAGCGTTTAACGCCGACTTCGATGGAGACCAGATGGCTGTCCATCTTCCGCTTTCCGTAGAAGCACAGGCTGAGTGCAGATTCTTACTGCTCTCACCAAACAACCTCCTGAAACCATCTGATGGTGGTCCGGTAGCCGTTCCTTCACAGGATATGGTACTTGGTATTTACTATCTGACTCAGGAAAGACCAGGTGCAGCAGGAGAAGGTAAGATCTTCAAGAGTGTAAATGAAGCAATCCTTGCTTATGAGAACCAGGCAATCACACTTCACTCTAAGATTAAAGTACGTGTGACAAAGACAATGCCAGGTGGAGAAGAAATAACAGGAATTGTAGAGTCCACACTTGGACGTTTCATTTTCAACGAGATCATCCCACAGGATCTTGGATTCGTTGATCGTGAAAAAGAGGAGAACAAACTTCTTCTGGAGATTGATTTCCACGTAGGAAAGAAACAGTTAAAGCAGATTCTTGAGAAGGTTATCAATACACACGGAGCAACTGCAACAGCAGAAGTTCTGGATGCTGTAAAAGCAATTGGATATAAATATTCTACAAGAGCTGCCATGACCGTATCTATTTCCGATATGACGGTACCTCCGCAGAAACCACAGATGATCCAGCAGGCACAGGATACTGTAGACCGCATCACTAAGAACTTCAAACGTGGTCTCATCACAGAGGAGGAGCGTTACAAAGAAGTTGTAGAGACATGGAAGGCAACTGATGACAAACTGACAGAGGCACTGCTTTCTGGTCTTGATAAATACAATAACATCTTCATGATGGCTGATTCCGGAGCCCGTGGATCTGACAAACAGATCAAACAGCTTGCAGGTATGCGTGGATTGATGGCTGATACAACTGGTCATACAATCGAGTTGCCTATCACTTCAAATTTCCGTGAAGGACTTGACGTACTGGAGTATTTCATGTCTGCCCATGGAGCACGTAAAGGTATGTCTGATACAGCTCTTCGTACAGCCGATTCAGGATATCTGACAAGACGTCTTGTTGACGTATCTCAGGAGCTGATTATTCATGAAGTAGACTGTGCAAAGAAAGATGCACCGATTCCAGGAATTTTTGTAAAAGCATTCATGGATGGAAAAGAAGAAATCGAAAGTCTTCAGGAGCGTATTACAGGACGTTACCTGTGCTATGACATTGTAGATAAAGATGGCAATGTTCTTGTTAAGAAGAACCATATGGTAACACCAAAACGTGCAGAACTGATCTGCAAGAAGGGTGTAAATGAGAACGGAGAACCATTAACACAGATTAAGATCCGTACAATCCTTACATGTCGCTCACATAGTGGCGTATGTGCAAAATGTTATGGAGCCAACATGGCAACAGGTGAGCCGGTACAGGTTGGAGAGGCTGTCGGAATTATTGCTGCTCAGTCAATCGGAGAGCCTGGTACACAGCTTACAATGAGAACATTCCATAATGGTGGAGTTGCCGGTGGAGATATCACACAGGGACTTCCTCGTGTCGAGGAGCTTTTTGAGGCAAGAAAGCCTAAGGGACTTGCAATCATCACAGAGATTGCAGGAACTGCGAATTTGAACGACACGAAGAAGAAACGTGAGATTATCGTAACAAATCATGAGACAGGTGAATCAAAAGCATATCTGATTCCTTATGGATCACGTATTAAGGTAGCAGACGGAGCAGAACTTGAGGCCGGTGATGAGCTGACTGAAGGTAGTATCAATCCGCATGATATCTTAAGAATTAAAGGCATCCGTGCAGTTCAGGATTACATGATCCAGGAGGTACAGAGAGTTTACCGTCTGCAGGGTGTTGAGATCAACGATAAGCATATCGAGGTTATCGTTCGCCAGATGCTTAAGAAAATCCGTATCGAGGAGTCTGGAGATACAGAGTTCCTTCCGGGAACAAATGTAGACAGACTTGAGTTCGAGGATGTGAATGAGGTACTGGAGGCAGAAGGAAAAGAGCCTGCAATCGGAGAGCCGATCATCATGGGTATTACGAAGGCTTCTCTTGCAACCAATTCCTTCCTGTCAGCCGCTTCTTTCCAGGAGACAACAAAGGTTCTGACAGAGGCAGCAATCAAAGGAAAGATCGATCCGTTGGTAGGTCTGAAAGAAAACGTAATCATCGGAAAACATATCCCGGCTGGTACAGGTATGAGAAAGTATCGTGATATCAGACTGAATAGTGAGTTATCTATGGATGACGATCTGTTCTTTGAAGAAGGATTAGATGATGATGACGATTTAGATATTCTGGATACAGATTTTTCAGATGATGATCTGTTAGAAGAAAATGAACTTACAACAGAAGAATAAGACTTGCGTAAGAGTTTTGAATGAAAGTACCGTCGCACGAATTCGTGCGGTGGTACTTTTTTTGTTGCCAAGCATACGACAAAAAGATACATTGATAATACCTTTAGGCTGCCCCGTACTGGAGCAGCCTAAAGTGCATTATGCACAAAAAATAGGAATGATATGTGAAAGATTAATGAAAAACATAAAAAAGATAGTCTAGGCAAACTTTTTGATAAAACATTATTGACAATGATTATCATTAACAATATAATATGTAGTGGAAATGATAATCAGTTTCAAATCGTGCGAGGTAATATATATGAGCCAAGAAGAGAGATTTCAAGAAGTATTAAATCAATTAAAGAAAGCTGGCTATCGGATTACCGAACAGAGAAAGCTTCTTTTACACATTATATTGAATAATGAATACTCCTCCTGTAAGGAGATTTATTATGCAGCAAAGAAGCAGGACGACAAAGTCGGAATTGCAACTGTGTATCGTACTGTACAGCTGTTGGAAGATATGGAACTGATCCATAAAGAGATGGTTGTGAGAATTTAGCGAGGAGAAGGAGTGGATTATGATGCCGTTAACGATGTTAAATCCAGGCGAAAGTGCATCTATCGTCCGGGTAGGTGGAAATGAAGAAACAAAAAGATTCCTGGAGAATCTCGGATTCGTAGCTGGAAGTGAGGTGAAAGTTATTTCCAGTAACGAGGGTAACATAATTGCCCAGATCAAAGAATCACGAGTTGCAGTCAGCAAAGGAATTGCTAATAAAATAATGGTCTAGGAGGAACGGGAGAATGACTTTAAGAGATGTGAAAGTTGATCAGACAGTATCCGTAGTAAAGCTTCATGGAGAGGGAGCTACAAAAAGAAGAATTATGGATATGGGAATCACAAAAGGAACCAGCATTTATGTCCGTAAAGTAGCACCACTTGGTGATCCGGTGGAAGTTACTGTACGTGGATATGAATTGTCTCTGAGAAAAGCAGACGCAGAGATGATCGAAGTTAAATAATCAATTAGAGAATAAAACAGGAGGATGTAAAAAAATGGGAGTGAAGATAGCACTTGCCGGAAACCCGAATAGTGGTAAGACGACACTTTTCAATGCGTTGACAGGTTCCAATCAGTTCGTTGGTAACTGGCCTGGAGTTACTGTTGAGAAAAAAGAAGGAAAATGGAAGGAAGATAAAGAAGTTGTAATTATGGACCTTCCAGGTATCTATTCTTTATCACCATATACATTGGAGGAAGTTGTAGCCAGAAATTATCTGATCACAGAGCGTCCGGATGCAATCCTGAATATCGTAGACGGAACAAACCTGGAGCGTAACTTATACCTTACAACTCAGTTACTTGAGCTTGGTATCCCGGTTGTTATGGCAATTAACATGATGGATATTGTACGCAAGAATGGTGATGAGATCAACACAAAGAAACTTGCTGAGAAGCTTGGCTGTGAAGTTGTAACAATTTCCGCTCTGAAAGGTGATGGAATCAAAGATGCAGCTTCAAGAGCAGTAAAGCATGCCGGACAGAAAGCCGGACAGGAATCTGTGCATGAGTTCGCACCGGAAGTTGAGAACTACCTGAATGAGATTGAAGGCAGACTTGGATATGAAATTCCAGAAGAGCAGAAAAGATTTTACGCAATCAAATTATTTGAGCGCGACGATAAGATCAAAGACGCTATGAAAAATGCACCGGACGTTGAAGATATCATTGCCCGTGCAGAGAAAGAGATGGATGACGATGCAGAGAGTATCATCACAAATGAGAGATACAGCTTCATCGGTTCCATTATCGGAGACTGCTTAAAGAAGAACAAAACACAGGAACTGACAACATCTGATAAGATTGACCGTATCGTAACAAACAGATGGCTTGCACTTCCGATCTTTGCAGCAGTTATGTGGCTTGTATATTATGTGTCTGTAACAACAGTAGGTTCTATATTGACAGACTGGACAAATGATACATTGTTTGGTGAGTGGATCATTCCGGCAGCTCAGAGCTTCTTTGAAGGAATCGGATGTGCGGACTGGTTAACAGGTCTGATCGTAGACGGAGTTATCTCCGGAGTTGGTGCCGTACTTGGATTCGTACCTCAGATGCTTGTATTGTTTATCTTCCTTGCATTCCTTGAGTCATGCGGATACATGGCACGTATCGCGTTCATCATGGATCGTATTTTCCGTAAGTTCGGACTTTCCGGAAAATCATTTATCCCGATGCTGATCGGAACAGGTTGTGGAGTTCCTGGAGTTATGGCTTCCCGTACAATCGAGAATGACCGTGATCGTAAGATGACAGTTATGACAACAACATTTATCCCTTGTGGAGCAAAACTTCCAATCATCGCTCTGATCGCAGGAGCCCTGTTTGATGGAGCTTCATGGGTAGCACCAAGTGCTTACTTTGTTGGTATCGCAGCAATCATCTGCTCCGGTATCATCTTAAAGAAAACAAAGATGTTCGCAGGAGACCCGGCACCATTCGTTATGGAGCTTCCTGCATACCATATGCCGACAGTTGGAAACGTTCTTAGAAGTATGTGGGAGCGTGGCTGGTCATTTATTAAAAAAGCTGGTACAATTATTACATTATCCACAATCATTGTTTGGTTCTTGTTAAACTTCGGATGGACAGATGCAGGATTTGGAATGCTGAACTTTGATGGACTTGAGGGAGCAGCTATGGAGGCCGCTCAGGCACAGTGTATTCTTGCTAAGATTGGTAACCTGATTGCATGGATCTTCGCACCACTTGGATGGGGGAACTGGAAGATGACAGTTGCAGCAATCACAGGACTTGTAGCAAAAGAGAACGTTGTAGGTACATTTGGACAGCTCTTCGGATTTGCAGAAGTTGCAGAAGACGGACAGGAAATCTGGGGAACACTTGCAAACAGCATGTCACAGGTTGCAGCATATTCCTTCCTTGTATTCAACCTTCTGTGTGCACCTTGCTTCGCAGCAATGGGAGCTATTAAGAGAGAGATGAACAATGCAAAATGGTTCTGGTTCGCAATTGGATATCAGTGCTTACTTGCTTACCTCGTAGCTCTTTGCATCTTCCAGTTTGGTACACTCTTCACAGGTGGCGGATTTGGAATCGGTACAGTAGCAGCAATCGTAATCTTGATTGGATTTATCTACATGCTGTTCCGTCCTTACAAAGAGAGTACATCACTTAACGTTAACACCGTTTCAAGTGTAAAAGCAGCAGCAAAATAAAGATTATAATGTCGAAAAGTCTTTCTTCACCTGTGCTTGCACAAAGGTGAAGAAATGACCTTGAGACATAACATAAATAAGCAGAAAGAAGGAGATTTTATGATGGCATTGGCAGCACAGACAAGTATTTTATCTACAATGATTGTAGCGCTTGTGATAATCGCTATTGTAGCATGGATCATAAGAGGCATGATACAAAAGAAAAAAAGAAGTGGTACATTTATCGGATGTGACTGTGGGTGCGCGAATTGCCCTCACTCCTGTCATAATCCAAAGAATAGTAAAAATCAGAGTGGCTGCGGCGGCTGTGGCGGGTGCTAGTACAGCGAATATAGCAGAAACTTAAATTTTGCTGTACTAGTCTGGAAAATGTATGACTTAGATTTAAGTTATATCAGCTTGAAGATGTAAAATAATCTTATGTGTGAATAAATGTGTGAATAGACAGGGAAATCCTTGCAGATGAGTTTCATTTGCAGGGATTTTCTTTTGCGCTTTACTCTTTTCAATGGGACGCAAATAGGGTAAAATAAATGCTAGGTGAATATTATGAATAAGAAATCTTTATACAAATTAGAATACAATAAAATAATTGAAAAACTGACAGAGCACGCAGGTTCTTTTGGAGGCCAGGAGCGTTGCAGAAAATTAAAACCAAAGACGGAAATCTCTGAAATTGAGAGAATGCAGGAAGAAACGGCCGCAGCATTTACACGGATCATAAAGAAAGGACGTCCATCTTTTGGAGGCTGTAGTCCGGTAAGTGAATCTATGATGCGTCTGGAAATCGGAGGAACACTTGGAAGTGGGGAGTTACTTCGCATATGTAAGGTTTTGGAGACAGCAGGACATGTGAAGAATTACGGGCGCCATGACAATGCAGATGATATGCAGGATATATTGGACGGATACTTTGAACAGCTTGTTCCTGTATCTATTTTGTCCACGGAAATCCGCAGATGTATTCCGGCAGAAGATGAGATTAGTGATGATGCAAGTCCGGAGCTTAAGAGAATCCGTCGTGCTATGGGGCAGATTAATGATAAGGTTCATGCAACATTGTCTTCCATGGTGAATGGTTCACTCCGCACATATTTGCAGGATCCGATTATTACGATGCGTGGGGATCGTTACTGTATCCCGGTCAAGGCCGAATACCGTGGCCAGGTCCCGGGAATGATTCATGACCAGTCATCAACAGGTTCTACTTTATTTATCGAGCCGATGGCAGTTGTAAAGCTGAATAATGATCTGAAAGAATTATATGGAAAGGAACAGGAAGAAATTCAGGTCATTCTTGCCAGGTTGAGTGCAGACGCAGCAGAATATGTTTCTGAAATCCGTACGGACTATGCAACATTGACAGAGCTTGATTTTATATTTGCAAGAGGAGCTCTTGCATGGGATATGAATGCCAGCAAACCGATGTTCAACCAGGAGAGAAGAATCCGTATCCGCGAGGGAAGACATCCGTTATTAGATAAGAAGAAAGTCGTTCCAATCAGTCTGACACTGGGCGGGGACTTTGATCTTCTGATTGTGACAGGACCGAACACCGGTGGTAAGACTGTGTCACTTAAGACAGTTGGATTATTCCAGCTCATGGGACAGGCAGGTCTTCACATTCCGGCACTGGATCGTTCTGAACTGGGTGTATTCCGTGAAGTTTATGCAGACATCGGTGATGAGCAGAGCATTGAACAGAACTTAAGTACATTCTCATCACATATGACAAATGTAGTGTCATTTATCAAGCAGGTGGATGAAGATTCACTTGTACTTTTTGACGAACTTGGAGCTGGAACTGACCCGACTGAGGGTGCGGCACTGGCAACAGCAATATTGAATCATTTGCATTGTCAGGGAATCCGTACTATGGCGACTACGCATTACAGTGAATTAAAGGTGTATGCCTTGTCCACACCAGGGGTAGAAAATGCGAGCTGTGAGTTCGACGTGGAGACACTTCGCCCGACGTATCGACTGCTTCTTGGAATCCCAGGAAAGAGTAATGCATTTGCAATTGCAGGAAAACTGGGACTTCCGGACTATATTATCGAGGAAGCAAAGACACATTTGACAGAGCAGGACGAATCTTTTGAGGACTTGCTGACAGATTTGGAGAGCAGCAGACGAACCATCGCGAAAGAACAGGAAGAGATTGCGGCTTACCGCCGTGAGCTGGAGGCTCTGAAGCAGGAGACGGCGCAGAAGAAAGAAAAGCTGGAAGAACAGCGTGACCGCATTTTACGAGAAGCGAATGAAAAAGCACATGCGATTCTGGCAGATGCCAAAGAGACAGCAGATGAGACAATGCGTAACTTTCATAAGTTTGGAAAGGCCAATGTTTCGGCAACGGAGATGGAAAAAGAGCGTGAGCGCCTGAGAAAGAAGATGGAGAAGACACGCGAGGGCATGACAGAGGAAGTGAAGAAGCCGAAGAAGCAGTATAAGCCATCTGATTTTAAATTAGGCGAGACGGTTAAAGTTCTGAGCATGAATCTGACCGGAACAGTGCATTCACTGCCAGATACAAAAGGCAACCTTATGGTTCAGATGGGAATCCTTAGCTCAAAAGTACACATTTCTGATCTGGAGATTGTTGATGAGAAGCCGGCATATCTGAAAAAGACTGCTGCAAGAACAAGCAAGGGTAAGGTGAAGATGGGCAAATCTTTGTCCGTAAGCCCGGAAATCAATCTGCTTGGAAAGACCGTTGACGAGGCGGTCGCAGAGCTGGATAAATATTTGGACGATGCGTCTCTGGCACATTTGACAAGTGTGCGTGTGGTACACGGAAAAGGAACCGGAGCTTTAAGAACGGGCATCCACCAATATCTGAAACGCCAGAAGCATGTGAAATCTTACAGATTAGGAGCATTTGGCGAAGGAGATGCCGGAGTGACGATTGTAGAACTGAAATAATGCAAAAATCAGGGAGAATAAATAATGGTTAATAAACAGAAAATTTTGATCGTGGATGACGATGAGGCAATTGCAGAGCTTGTATCTTTGTATCTTGCGAAAGAATGTTTTGACACGATGATGGTTCATGACGGGGAGAAGGCGCTTGTAGCATTCGACACCTATCACCCGAATCTGGTACTTTTAGATCTGATGCTTCCGGGCATTGACGGGTATCAGGTCTGCCGCGAGATCCGTGCGCGGGCAAATACACCGATTATCATGCTTTCCGCAAAAGGGGAGGTTTTTGATAAAGTGCTTGGTCTGGAGCTTGGAGCCGATGACTATATTATGAAGCCATTTGATTCAAAAGAGCTTGTGGCGCGCGTAAAAGCAGTGCTCCGCCGTTATCAGGCAGTGCCGAAACCAGAGGTTCCTGCAGTAGATAAGGGAAAATGTGTGGAATACCCGGGAATCGAGATCAATCTGACGAATTATTCTGTTCTGGTCGATGGGCAGAATGTGGAGATGCCGCCGAAAGAGCTGGAGCTTCTTTACTTCCTGGCATCTTCGCCAAATCAGGTGTTTACAAGAGAGCAGCTTTTGGATCAAATCTGGGGATATGAGTATATTGGAGATACCCGTACGGTTGATGTGCATATTAAGCGTTTGCGCGAGAAGATCAAAGATCATAATGGCTGGAAACTTGCCACCGTATGGGGCATTGGATACAAGTTTGAAGTAAAGTAACAGATCAGGAAACCACATAGAAGAGGCATTGTATGAAAAGTACATTGTATTTAAAATTTATCATCATATATATGATTTTCGGGTTCATGAGTTTGTTCACAGTAGCAACGCTTACAAGAACATTGACAGAAGAACCTCTTGAACGGGATCTGGCTGCGGATGTTTATCAGGAAGCGAACCTGGTGGCAAATGAGTATCTGCCACATTATTTCCTTGGACAGATTGATGAAAGTGCTGTCCATACACAACTTGTTGGAATGGAAGCGCATCTGGATGGGGCAGTCTGGTTCGTAGACCGGGAAGGTAATATGATCACTTCCGCACATTCCGACGGATATCCGACAGCACCGACTGCGATTGAAGATTTTAACCCGGCAGAAATTGGCAGCGCAAAGTATGAAGTCGGAACATATCACGATTATTTTAAAGAAGATATGATCACAGTCATTGCACCGGTTGTACATGGATATTCCACACAAGGGTATCTGCTGATACACAAAAGCATGACTCAGATTGGACAATTACAGATTACATTAATGAATGCAGCGTATATCACACTTGCAGTCATCTATCTGTTGTCATTTTCCATTTTACTTGGAATTCAGTTTATCGTGTACAGACCGCTCTGCAAGATAACCGAGGCAGCGAAACAATATGCGTCCGGTAATCTGGACTATGAGATTCCTGTGAACACAGAAGATGAGATTGGTTATCTGTCAGCATCGCTGAACTTCATGTCTTCCCAGCTTCGGGATATGGAAGATTATCAGAAGAAATTTGTGGCAAATGTGTCACACGATTTCCGCTCTCCTCTGACATCGATCAAAGGGTATGTAGAGGCAATGGCAGATGGGACGATCCCGCCGGAAATGCAGGGGAAATATTTGAATATCATTTTATTTGAGACAGAGAGACTGACCGATCTGACCAAGGATCTCCTTACGTTGAATGAGTTCGATACAAAGAATTTATTACTGGATAAAGTTCCATTTGACCTTCATGAAATGATTAAAAATGTGGCAGCCTCCTTTGAGGGACGTTGCACGCAGAAAAAGATTTCTATTGAGCTGGTCTTTGCCAGAAAGCATTTGAAAGTAGTAGCAGATAAGCGAAAGATTCAGCAAGTGCTCTACAATTTGCTTGATAATGCGATCAAATTCAGTGACCAGGATTCAATCATTACGATTGAAACGACCGAACGTGGGGATAAGATCTACACGTCGGTCAAAGATTATGGAATTGGAATTCCGAGAAATGCACTGAATAAGATCTGGGAGAGATTTTATAAATCCGATCTGTCCCGTGGAAAAGATAAAAAAGGAACTGGCCTTGGGCTTGCAATTGTCAAAGAGGCGATACAGGCTCACGGTGAAAATATTAATGTAGTCAGTACAGAAGGTGTCGGTACCGAGTTCATTTTCTCGTTGCCGAAGGCAGAGGGATAAGGTATACTGTAAATATCTTCTTTGTTGAATATAAGGTTTGTAAAGGAGCCTGCGTGTACGCATGAAAGATGAGAAAGAACCATTAGAGCAAAAGCAGAACTCGGAAGAAGAGGAGTATTCTTTTTTACAGGAAATCATTAAAGATGAGGCAGGAGATCAGGCGAAGTGGAAACACGACGTCCTTAGAAGGATTCAGTTAGGATTAATATTCGGACTGGTGGCCTGCTTTACTTTTTTTGCGTGCAAACCGTGGGTGGAGAAGAGATTTGAAGAAGATCCGACGGAAGTAACAATTCCACAGGACGAACAGCAGGAAGAAGATCAGACACAGCAGGAAGAGGAACAAGTCCAGGAACAAAAAACCGTTCTGACAACAGAAACCTATCAGGAAATGCTGAATAATCTGAAGCAGGTGTCAGGAGAAGTGAGAAAAAGTGTTGTAGAGATTCAGGGCGCTGTTACAGAAGAGGAATTTTCGAAAGATCAGGAAGATAAGGAAAAGAGTATTTCCGGAATGATCGTGGCAGATAATGGTCAGGAACTTCTGATTCTCGCAGGAGAGCTTCCGGTAAAAGACGCGAAGATCATCCGTGTTACATTTTCCGGAGACAGTCAGTGCGATGCTATCTTGAAGAGCCGGGATGCAGGGCTGGGACTGTGTGTTTATGCAGTTCAGAGAAAGAATATTGCGGATGATGTATGGGCACAGATTGAGACAGCGACACTTGGCGGCTCAAAAGTTGTGTCCGAAGGCGATACAGTTATTGCTGTCGGGAAATTGTATGGCTGTGATACGATTGCCGGATATGGTGTGATCGAGTCTGGAGAAAATTATCTGGATAAGGCAGATGGACAGTATCAGACCATTTATACAGATGTGGCAGGAGATATTTCCGGAAGCGGAGTTCTTGTGAATATCCGTGGAGAGGTGATTGGAATTATCAACACTTCTGTCAGAACAGATGATCAGACAAATAAGATTTCCGGATATGGAATTTCTGATATCAAAGATGTGATAGAATTACTTTCTAATGGGAAAAATGTACCATATCTTGGAGTGTCCGGTGTAGAGGTAAGCAGCGAGATGCAGGGGCAGGGAATTCCACAAGGTGTTTATGTGAAAGAAGTCGATGCAGGATCTCCGGCTATGGCAGCAGGAATTCAGAGTGGTGATATCATTACCAATATTGCAGATGCAGATATCATCAATCTTCTTGGTTATCATAATACGCTTATGAAGCAAAATGTGGGAGATAAAATTCTTGTTCGTGGAAAACGTCAGGGAACCGGAGGAGAATATGTGGATATTGACTTTGGAGTCACAGTTGGGTATAAACAGTAAGGAATACTATGCGAAACTATGATGGTGTGTTGCAACAATAACAGAAAATAGTGAACAAATGTCAGCGGAAGCTGACTGATATAAAATTAAGAAAAGAAAGGCACGAATTATGAGATATATTGATACTCTTGTAGAAGGAGAAACAATTCGAAATATATATTTATGTAAAGGAAAGAGATCCGCAGAGACGCGGAATGGAAAGCCGTATGACAATCTGATACTTCAGGATAAGACAGGAACTCTGGACGGAAAAGTCTGGGATCCGAATTCCAATGGAATTGCTGATTATGATGAGAAAGATTTCATTGAAGTATTCGGAGATGTCATCAGTTATAATAACAATCTTCAATTGAACATCCGCCAGATCAGAAAAGCACAGGAAGGCGAATACATACCTGCAGATTATATGCCTTCGACAGAAAAAAGCGTAGATGGGATGTACGAAGAACTGCTTTCCTACGGAAGACAGATCAGCAATCCGTATCTGCGTGGAGTGGTCGAGTATTATTTTGAAAAAGACGAGAAATTCATTCGCACATTCAAAGGACATTCCGCAGCAAAGAGTGTACACCACGGATTTGCCGGAGGACTCTTGGAGCACACATTGAGTGTTGTGAAATTCTGCGAGTATATGGTTGGACAGTATGATATTCTCAACAAAGACCTGCTTTACACAGCAGCTATGTGCCACGATATTGGAAAGACAATTGAATTGTCACCATTCCCGGAAAATGATTACACAGACGATGGACAGCTTCTTGGTCATATCATTATCGGAATCGAGATGATCGATGATGCAATCCGCGAGATTCCAGAATTCCCAAAACAGCTTGCAAGTGAGTTGAAACACTGCATCGTGGCACACCACGGAGAGTTAGAATACGGTTCCCCGAAAAAACCGGCACTGGCAGAAGCCATGGCACTAAATCTTGCCGACAACGCAGACGCCAAGATGCAGACATTAAAAGAAATATTCAAAGACAAAAAAGCCGGAGAGTGGCTTGGATATAACAGATTGTTCGAGTCAAACTTAAGAAAAACAACAATATAGTAATGTAATGGGGACGTAGCAAAACGTAAAAATACTACGTCCCCACCAGTGATTAAGGGTGTCCCTTTTTGTAAAAAGGGGTGCCCCAATTCTTATTATGAGGTATGAATATGCAGAAAAATGATTTGGTTACAGTGGCAATTGAAGATATTGGTGTCGGGGGAGAAGGCATTGGTAAAGTAGATGGGTATACTTTATTTATAAAAGATGCGATTATCGGTGATGTGGTTGAAGCCAAGATTGTGAAGGCAAAGAAGAACTACGGTTATGCAAGACTTATGAATATTGTTACGCCGTCTGAAAATCGTGTAGAAAAGCCAGCGTGTCCGATGGCGAGAAGATGTGGTGGCTGCCAGATTCAGGAGATGAAGTATGGAGCCCAGCTTGCATTTAAAGAAGGAAAAGTCCGTGGTAATCTGGAACGAATCGGAGAAGTCCCGACAGAACTTCTTGACAAAGTTATGCAGCCTATTGTTGGCATGGAAGAGCCATTTCATTATCGAAATAAAGCGCAGTTCCCAATTGGAACAGACAAAGAAGGACACATCATCACTGGATTTTACGCAGGAAGAACACACAGCATCATTCCGAATACAGACTGTGCACTGGGCGTAGCGGTCAATCAGAAAATTCTCGAGATTATTCTGCATTTTATGGAGAATAATCACATTTCTGCTTATGACGAGGAAAAGCATAAAGGACTGGTGCGTCATGTGTTGATCCGTTATGGATTCAAAACTGATGAAATTATGGTCTGCCTTGTGATGAATGGGGAAAAACTGCCACACGCAGAAAAACTTGTGGATAAATTATGTAAAATCTCAGGAATGACAAGTATCACAATCAGTGTGAACAAGGCAAAAACTAATGTCATCATGGGAAATGAAATAAAACTCCTCTGGGGGCAGACGTACATCACGGATTATATTGGAAATGTAAAATATCAGATTTCCCCGCTTTCATTTTACCAGGTCAATCCGGTACAAACTGAGAAATTGTATGGACTGGCGCTTGATTATGCAGATTTAAATGGAAATGAGACGGTGTGGGATCTCTACTGTGGAATCGGAACTATTTCATTGTTCCTTGCTCAGAATGCAAAGCAGATATATGGAGTGGAAATCGTACCGCAGGCCATTGACGATGCAAGGAATAATGCGAAGATCAATGATATTACGAATGCGGAATTCTATGTAGGAAAGGCAGAGGAAGTTCTGACGGAATATTACCGTGAATATCAGGAAAGCCATGGAGGAGAGACTGCCCACGCAGATGTGATCGTTGTGGATCCGCCACGCAAAGGCTGCGAGGAATCATTGCTACAGACCATTGTAGACATGCAGCCAGAAAAAGTTGTATATGTTAGCTGCGACAGCGCCACACTGGCAAGAGATGTTAAGTTCCTAAGAGAAAATGGATATGAACTAAAAAAAATCACGCCAGTTGATCAATTCCCGAACACCGTGCATGTGGAAGTCGTGTGTTGTCTACATCGGGTGAATTCGTAGAAGTGCTGAATTTTAGGCACTTTGCGAGGTATATGAGTTTCACACCAACAGGCAAACAGGGTAAGAAAAAGCAGATTATGAATGGCATCGAAGTGTCAGTAGTATTGCATCTGGTATGAGGAAATACATTCAGACAGAATTAACATTTTTTATTCAATAGCATAGAGAAAAGCCGAAAGGACGCTTGTTTTCAGAACTTCTGGAAGATGAGTGTCCTTTTCTTTTATTCAAAGCAAAGGAGAAAATAAAAAATGGCAAAGAACAACTAGCACTCTCAAAAGATGAGCAAAAGATTTCAGACTTCTGCTCATCTTTATACAATCTTAATTTCAAAACAAACTTACTTACGCCCATTTAATACAAATAAAGATAGAATAAAGGAAATATAAAAAAGAAATTAAGATTATGGGGATATAGTTATGCAACAGACAAACAGATCAAGACATCGACATATAACATCATTTCAAGTGATTAGTTTAGGGTTTTTATCCGTGATTCTCTTAGGAAGTCTGCTTTTGATGCTGCCGATTGCTACAAAAAGCGGTCAGTGTACCTCCTTTTTGGATGCTTTGTTTACCGCAACTTCTGCGGTTTGTGTGACGGGACTGGTTGTTAATGATACGGCAACCTACTGGTCTTTATTTGGCCAAGGAGTTATTTTACTGCTGATTCAAATCGGAGGTATGGGAATTATTACGATTGCTATTGCGATTGCTGTTGTTTCCGGACGCAAAATCGGGTTGATGCAGCGAAGTACCATGCAAGAGGCAATTTCGGCTCCAACAGTGGGTGGTATTGTGCGGAGAACGCAATTTATTATTCGGACTACTATTCTTATCGAAATCATTGGTGCGGTTCTTTTAGCCCCTGTTTTTTGCAGGGACTTTGGGTTTTGGAAAGGAATATGGTATTCACTGTTCCATTCTATTTCTGCTTTTTGCAATGCAGGATTTGATCTAATCGGTATAAGAACCCCTTTTTCCTCGTTGACCTCTTATTCTGTACAGCCGATTGTAAATCTTGTAATTATGATGCTGATTATTGCAGGAGGTATTGGATTCCTTACCTGGGAGGATATAAAGAATCATAAATGGCATTTTAAAAAATACCGGATGCAAAGCAAGGTGATTTTTATGGTAACAGGAATATTGATATTCTTACCGGCTCTTTACTTTTTTTATTTTGAGTTTTCAAATGTGCCTCTTACAGAAAGAGTATGGGTTTCTTTGTTTCAATCCGTTACGCCGAGAACAGCAGGATTCAATACGGCAGATTTGACTTTACTCAGTGAAGTTGGGCAAATGCTTATCATTATGCTGATGCTCATCGGTGGCTCGCCTGGTTCCACTGCAGGTGGTATGAAAACGACAACTCTTGCAGTTCTCGTTTCATCGGCATTATCTGTATTTAGAAAAAAGGAACACACCCATTTTTTCGGCAGACAAATTCCGGATGGCACTATCAGAAATGCAGCTACGATTTTTTTGATGTATATCGTTTTATTCCTTGTCGGAGGAATGGTAATTAGCAGTACAGAAGATATTCCACTTATGATTGCTTTGTTTGAGACGGCGTCGGCAATCGGGACGGTAGGGTTATCGCTGGGAATAACTCCTGACCTGGGGCTTGTTTCCCATATAATCTTGATTTGCTTGATGTTTTTTGGCAGAGTGGGCGGATTGACCTTGATTTTTGCCACCATTTCTGAAAAAAAGCCTAACGGTTCAAAATATCCTCAGGAAAAAATTACAGTAGGTTAAGGAGAATAAAAAAATGAAATCAATATTACTTATCGGTCTGGGAAGATTCGGACGGCATATTGCTATAAAATTAGATGAATTGCATCATCAGGTGATGGCGGTAGATAAAGAAGATACCCGAGTTGATGCTGTACTTCCCTTTGTAACCAACGCTCAGATTGGGGATGCGACTAATGAGGATTTTTTAAGTTCGCTTGGTGTTGGGAATTTTGATGTTTGTATTGTGGCAATCGGAGATGATTTTCAGAATTCATTGGAAGTAACGTCCCTTTTGAAGGAACTCGGTGCAAGAATGGTGGTGTCTCGTGCCGCTCGTGATGTTCATGCAAAATTTCTTTTAAGAAACGGCGCAGATGAAATTGTTTATCCTGAAAGGCAGCTTGCCGATTGGGTTGCGATCCGTTATAGTGCTGATCATATTCTCGATTACATAGAACTAGATGAAGAACATGCAATCTTTGAAATATCTATACCGGGAGAATGGATAGGAAAAACAATCGGTCAGTTGGATATACGAAAAAAATATAACATCAATATTATGGCGCTGAAAACAAATGATATTATGAATTTGAAAATAAGTTCCGATACGCAGTTGTTAAAGGACAGTACCATGCTTGTTCTTGGGGAGACGAAACATATTCAAAAATGTTTTCATATTTAATTTTTGAAAGAAGTTGGTGATATGAAAGACTTTGTTTTACTTATAGTGGTATTGGCAGCATTTATTTATGGTTATTTTCTTATGGAAAAGCTGGATAAATTTCTCAAGGAAAATCAATCTCAAAAACTTATTTCAGATTCTAAGCTCAGGATTGGATTTGAAACACCTGCAATCATAGATTCTATTGCAGATCTATTAGAACAATTTTCAAGCGAATACCCAAACTATGAGCTGAACCTGTTCTACGGTTCTGTAAGTGAAATAATAAATGGGCTGGAAAATAATAAACTTGATTTTGGCTTTATCATAGAAAATTCCAACGATATTTTGAAAGATGAGTATTGTTCCTTATCCTTTCAAATAAAGCAAAGTGTCATTACTCCAGGCTCTATAGACATTGCGGTACATCCCATCAACACGATTGAGAAACCAGCGAGAGTGATATGGCAAAATGACATTAATTGTATGAAGGGTCTATTTGTCGAAAAATTGCGTGATTTTTCGGAGTGTTTTCTGCTTTCGGCTACACGCCCGAATGGAAAAAAAGAAGAAAAGGTGGTATAATCTTTATGCGATTTTAATGTCAGTGCTAAAATGCTTTTCTGAAATTTACGTATTATTCTATATAACGTTTTTGTACAAGGAGATGACCGTATGGGTGAAAGCAGACACAATCCGAATCAGTTATTAAAGGCAATCCAAGCTGATGAAGAAAACCGTAATAAAGGACATTTGAAAATTTTTTTCGGATATGCAGCTGGTGTGGGTAAAACCTACGCCATGTTAGAAGCAGCTCATATGGAAAAACAGCAGGGAATTGACGTGGTAGCCGGTTATGTAGAACCCCACGCACGTCCCAAAACAGCAGCTCTTTTAAATGGCTTAGAAGTTCTTCCTACAAGAGAAGTTTTTTATAATGGTATGATACTGGACGAATTCGACATTGGCATGGCGTTGAAAAGAAAACCACAGCTTATCCTTGTAGATGAACTTGCGCATACGAATGCCGAAGGATGCCGTCATGCAAAACGGTATCAGGACATTAAGGAACTTTTGAATGCAGGGATTGATGTCTATACGACTGTCAATGTTCAGCATATTGAAAGCCTTTGTGATACAGTTGCATCCATTACGGAAATTGTTGTACGGGAACGCATCCCGGATTCTATTTTTGATAATGCAGATCAGGTTGAATTAATAGATATTGAACCACAGGATTTGATCAACCGTTTGAATACAGGAAATGTATACGGACAGACACAGGCAAAACAGGCAGTAGAAAATTTTTTTACAATAGAAAATTTGACAGCTCTCCGGGAGATTTCACTGCGGCGATGTGCGGACCGGGTGAATATCCTCACAGAAAATACCCGCATAAAAAATCATGGAGATTATCACACAGGCGAACATATTCTTGTATGTCTATCTTCTTCTCCATCCAATGCGAAAATTATCCGTACCGCCGCAAAAATGGCTTCTGCTTTTAAAGGGGAGTTTACGGCTCTATTTGTAGAAACCCCAGATTTTTCGGTGATGAGCGAGGAAAATGTAAAACGCCTGCGTTCAAATATTTGTCTTGCTGAGCAGCTTGGGGCAAAAATAGAAACAGTTTACGGAGAAGATGTTCCGTTTCAGATTGCGGAATTTACTCGTTTGTCCGGTGTGTCAAAGATTGTGATCGGACGTAGTTCTGCTACAAAACGGCATTTGTTCAGCAAACCGACCCTGACAGAAAAATTGATTGATTATGCCCCTAACCTGGATGTGCATATTATTCCGGATACGGTTTCTAATGCGGCAGTGTATCAGTTAAGAGGGGGCAGGAAAAAGAATCATATCGTATTCTCTGTCACTGATACATTAAAATCTACTGCGATTCTGATTTTATCCAGTTTAGTCGGAATGATTTTCCAGAAATTTGGATTTGACGAAGCAAATATCATTACTGTTTTTGTTTTAGGTGTTCTTGTCACCGCTGTCATCACGAAACATCAGATATACAGCCTAATTTCCTCGATTGTAAGTGTTTTGGTCTTTAATTTCCTGTTTACGGAACCTCAATTTACCTTGCAGGCGTATGATCATGGTTATCCTGTTACCTTTATTATCATGTTGTTGGCGGCATTTTTAACCGGTTCTCTTGCTATACGGATTAAAAACCAAGCAAAACAGGCGGCACAATCTGCTTACCGTACCAAAGTGTTATTTGATACAAACCAGCTATTGCAACAGGCAAAAGATAAAAATGAAATTGTATCTGCAACTTCAAATCAGCTCATTAAACTCTTGAGAAAAGATATCGTTTTTTATTTAGCTGATGGAGAAGTGTTGGATACGCCGCATATTTTTTCTGTAACTGAAGAAAATTTGGAATCGTGTATTTCCGAAAATGAAAAGGCCGTTGCCGGCTGGGTATTGAAAAACAATAAACGTGCCGGAGCTACAACAGGAACGCTTTCCAATGCAAAATGCCTGTACCTTGCTGTTCGCAGCAGCAGTATGGTATATGGAGTTATTGGAATCGTGATGGGGGAAATACCTCTTGATCCATTTGAAAATAGTATTCTACTATCCATTCTCGGAGAATGTGCCCTGGCTTTGGAAAATGAGAAAAATGCCCGTGAGAAACAGGAGGCGGCCATTCTTGCAAAAAATGAACAGTTGCGAGCGAACCTGCTGCGTGCTATTTCACATGATTTGAGGACACCGCTGACATCCATTTCCGGTAATGCCAGCAATCTTTTGTCCAACGGCGATTCCTTTGATAATGATACAAAAAAGCAGCTGTACATGGATATTTATGATGATTCCATGTGGCTGATTAACCTTGTAGAAAACTTGCTGGCTGTAACCCGGATTGAAGAAGGACGGTTGAATCTCCGTATAATGGAAGATTTGATGGATGACGTGATCACAGAAGCGTTACATCATATTAATCGAAAGAGTGAAGAACATCATATTTCCGTTGAAAGCAAAGAAGAATTTCTTCTTGCAAAAATGGATGCAAAGCTTATTGTTCAGGTAATCATCAATATTGTTGATAATGCTATCAAATATACACCTAAAAACTCTCATATTGTTATTCGGACAGAAAAGCGGGGAAAACAAGCAATCGTATCTATATCGGATGACGGAAACGGAATTGCTGACGAAATAAAGCCACGGATATTCGACATGTTCTATAGCGGTGCAAATCAAATTGCAGACAGCCGCCGAAGTTTAGGACTCGGATTATCTTTGTGCAAGTCCATTATTAACGCCCACGGCGGAGAACTTACTGTTTCAGATAATCTGCCGCACGGAACAGTATTTACATTTACATTACCGGCAGGGGAGGTCAAAGTATATGAATAAGTCACTAATATTAGTTGTAGAAGATGACACATCTGTCAGAAATTTAATTACAACAACCTTAAAAACGCACGAATACCGATATCTGACGGCACCCGATGGTCAATCGGCAATTTTAGAAACATCTTCACACAATCCTGACATTGTTTTACTTGATTTAGGACTTCCTGATATAGACGGTGTTGAGATTATTAAAAAAATCCGTACTTGGTCAAATATGCCAATTATCGTAATCAGTGCTCGCAGTGAAGATACCGATAAAATTGATGCGTTGGATGCTGGCGCAGATGATTATTTAACAAAGCCATTTTCTGTTGAGGAACTGCTTGCCAGACTACGAGTCACGCAAAGAAGGTTATCGATGATGCAAAAAGTATCCCCTGCCGAAGCGGTTGTTTTTGTAAACGGAAAACTTCGTGTAGATTATGCTGCAGGTTGTGCTTATTTGAATGAAGAAGAGTTGCATTTAACACCTATTGAATATAAGTTGCTTTGCCTGTTGACAAGAAATATAGGAAAAGTTCTGACCCATACTTTCCTTACGCAAAGCATTTGGGGAAGTAGTTGGGATAATGATATTGCTTCCCTTCGTGTGTTTATGGCAACACTTCGTAAAAAAATCGAGAAAGAACCAAACTCTCCACAATATATCCAAACACACATTGGCGTGGGGTATCGGATGCTGAAAGTTGATTGAACTTCACAACACCATAGTTAAAGTTGGAATATAAGCTGTAGATCTGTATAAGAGACCCGTACGCACGGTTCAATGGGAGGGATGAGAAAATATATTCTTCCTCTTCCTGTTAAATAACTAGACACATTTAATAGAATAACACGTAAAAAAGCACTGAAATCGTTTGCTGATCACGATTTATAGTGCTTTTGTAATAACATTAATTAAGCGGTGACAGCTACAAGCTGACCAACAAAACAGTAATGGGATTATGCATTATGCATAGCATATGTATAGGAAATAAAATCTCCTTTGTACATCAAAACCAAATTATTCTTGCTATTTATAGTGACTTTTATTATAATTAAAAGTGCGTGATTATGCGTCTGTATATTATTGTGCACAAAATTCGGAGAATGGACATGCAGCAGATTATTTTAGGCAGTGCAGGATTTCTTCTGTACTTTATTTACGATATAAATAGTGTTAGAAAACAGAACAGACATTTACAAAAATTTTTCGCAGTGGGCACTATTCTGGTTGTTTTGTCACTGTTCATGGAACTTTGGCTTGCATGGGGACAGTGCAGTCACAGGATTGGAAGAATGATTGGATTCGGAATCGGAGCGATGTGCTTTTTGGCACTTCTCATATACACCTTGTTTTTCGCCCTTCCTTTTGAGGAAACCTATTGTGAAGAAAACAGGTTACGGGCTGCATACACAGAAGGGGTGTATGGATTGTGTCGGCATCCCGGTGTTTTGTGGTTTGCAGGTGCATATCTTTGTATGTGGGGAATGTTTGGCGGATGGAAACAGGGAATCTATTTTTTACTTATGATTTTTTGGAATTATCTGTATATCATTTTTCAGGATCTGTGGACTTTTCCGCAGACATTTTTTAATTATAGGGAATATCAAAAACATACACCTTTTTTAATACCAAATAAAGAAAGCATACAGGCATGTTTCTATAGTGCCAGAAAACAATGATCGATCTGGAGCGGGCAGACTATGAATTTAGAAGAAAAATTAAAGAAACAACAGTATAAAGAAATCTGGCAGCAGTACTGTGGATTTCTTGATTTGTCCATGGATGGATATATGAAAATTCAACGGCGATTGATGGAGGAGCAGATCCGGTTATGGAGTAACTGTGGTCTGGGACAGTCTATTTTGAAGGGAAAGCATCCGAGCAATCTGGATGAATTTCGAAAAATGGTACCATTGACAACCTATGAAGACTATGCAGATGTGCTGCTTACTAAACAGCCGGATATGCTTCCGGGCAATCCGGTTATCTGGATCCAGACGACCTGGGAGGGTGGAAAGCATCCCATTAAGGTGGCGCCCTATACCAGAAGCATGCTGGATACCTATCGCAACAACGTGACAGCATGTCTGATTCTTTCTACCAGTAAAGAAAAGGGCTCTTTTGATGTGGCAGCTACAGACAAATTTTTGTATGCCCTGGCACCGTTGCCTTTTGCAACCGGACTTTTTCCGCTGGCATTGGGTGAGGAGATCGGTATTGAATTTTTACCGGCAGTTGATGAAGCAGTAAATATGAGCTTCAGCGAAAGAAATAAACTGGGATTTAAGATGGCCATGCAGAAGGATCTTGGTTTTTTCTTTGGCCTTGGAAGTGTGGCTTATGCAGTGAGTCTGAGTCTTTCTTCTTTGACCAGTGGCGGAGGTGGCGGCATTAAACTGTCAAGCCTTATGAAATGCAAGCCTCATATGATCTTACGTATGATTCAGGCAAAGCGCCGGTGTAAGAGAGAAAACAGAACATTTCTCCCAAAGGATCTGTTTCATCTAAAAGGATTTATGGTGGCAGGTACGGATAACCTGTGTTATAAAGATGATCTGGAAGAACTTTGGGGCATTCGTCCCATGGAATTGTTCGCCGGTACGGAGCCTTCCATTATGGGTACAGAGACATGGACAAGAAAGGGAATGTATTTCTTCCCGGATACTGCGTTCTATGAGTTTATCACAGAGAAGGATATGATGAGGAATTATGACGATCCTTCTTATATTCCGCCTACCTATCTGATGGATGAGGTGAGACCTGGTGAAAAGTACGAGCTGGTATTTACGATTCTGAAGGGCGGTGCGTTTGCCCGCTATCGTTGTGGAGATATGTATCGCTGTGTGGGATTGGAAAACCGGGAAGATGAGACCAGGATCCCCCGTTTTGAATATGTGGATCGGGTACCCTGGATCATTGATATCGCAGGATTTACCAGAATTTCGGAAAATGGAATTCGAAGTGTAATCAGCCTTTCCAAACTTCCGATCACCAACTGGGTGGCAACGAAAGAATACAATGAACAGAATCGACCGTATCTTCATATGTATGTGGAACTGGAACAGGAGGCACTTCTTAGCAATGCCATGAGTGCCAATATTTTAAAGGATTTACTGAGTACATATTTCAAATATATTGATCAGGATTATCGGGATCTGAAAAAGATTCTGGGTATGGATCCATTACAGGTGACAATTTTCACCTGTGGAACCTTTGAAGCCTATGAGAAAAAGACAGGCAAAAAGATACATCAGATGAATCCTTCTCATTACGATATGAAGGAATTACTGGATGTGCAGGAATATCTAAATAAAGTAAGATAACTGTGCAGGCATGGAACAGTTATGAGTGAAGTAAAGAATGGGATAAGGAAAATTTATGGGAACCTACGGATATATATCAATTATAGCCATGCTGTGCTATGGCTTTCTGCTGTTGATGTTTTTGACAGCAAAGAAAAATAAAATAATAAACAGTTTTCTGGTGGTATTGACGGGATTACTTTTCTGGACCGGAGGTTCTGCCTTTATGCGTGCACAGTTCTGGCCGGGATGCGAATTCTGGTATCAGGTTTCCTTGTTGGGAATCTTATTACTGCCATATGCGTATTACCGTTTTATTCTTGCCTTTGGCGGAGTCAGGAACGGATCCACCGGTAGAATATACCTGGTGATCATGCTGATCTGCTTTTGGGTAAATGCCCAATTTGGAGCTTTTCTGGAAGCCCCTGAGGTGGTAGAAAAAAGAGGGGTACAAAGCTTTGTATATGAGATTAAGCCATCTATTATTGCATTTTTTATCCCGGCAGGATTTTTTCTGATCCACCTTTTCGTAATTCTTGTACGGATCTGTAAAGAAAATCCTACCATGAAAGTTCAGTATGAACCGGTGATGATGGGAGTGCTTGCACTGTTTCTTGGCAATGCATTTCTTGGAATTCCTTTTTTCAGCGGCTTTCCGATCGATATTTTAAGTGGTGTAGTAAATGTATTTTTACTGTTTTATGCACTGATCCGAAGACGATTATTCCGCCTCCAGATGCTGGCATCTCCCAGTTTATGTTATGGTGTAGGATTGCTGTTTTCTATTTTTGTATTTTTAAATATCATGCCGTTTCTGCAAAAAATTCTCCATATGCAGCCGGATAAGAATATCACCATGTACACTCTTGTATTTGCCATTGTTTTTCTGATTACCTATGCAATCTTTACTTATCTGTGGAAGCTTTTGATCCGCAGTGTATTTGTAAAGGAAGAGAATCATCAGGCGGAGAAGTTAAGAGAATTTAATTCAGCAATTTCAAAAACCCTGGATCTTCAGGAAATTCTGGATCGAACCATCCGGGTGATGAAAGAATTGATGGATGTGGGCAATATCTATATATGTATGCAGAAAGCACCCGGAGAGACTTACTGTGGAGTTGCAAGTGACCAGCCTCTTAATGATCTGGCATTTTCTCTGGAAGAAGAAAATCCGATGATACAGTGGCTGAAAGATCATGAAGAGCCGCTGGTTTACAGGGATTTTCGCTATTCTGTAGAATATAAGTCCATGTGGGAGGAAGAAAAACATCATCTGGATAAGAAGCACACGCGCTACTGTGCCGGATTAAAAGACGGTGATACTTTGGCAGGGGTGATATTGATCACAGCAGATTCCGGGAAAAAGAGATTGGTCTATGATGAAGTGGAACTGATCTCAAACATTACATCGGTGGCTTCTATTGCTATTAAAAATGCAAGAATGTACGAAAAAGCTTGTATTGAGGCAAGAACGGATGAGATGACTGGTTTGTTGAATCGAAAATATTTCCATGAAGTACTTTATGAAGAATTTGAAAAGAACAAAGATGCCTCGTTGGCACTTGCAATTATCAATGTAGATGATTTTAAGTTATATAATCAGTTGTATGGTTTAAAAGAAGGTGATCTGTGTCTCCAGCGCATTGCAAAAATCATCCAGAGCAGTGTGGGAGAAAACGGATATGCTGCACGTTACGGTGGAAAAGAATATGCTGTTTTGTTGCCGGGATATGATCTTTTCTCAGCCAGAAATCTGGTGGAATCCATTGAAAAGCAGATTTCTGTTATGAATAATCGCAGGACAGACATGAAGCTGAAAGCAATTACGGTCAGTGCGGGAATCAGTGCGGCGCCTTATGCGGCAAAAAATGTGAAGGAACTGCTGGAGAATGTGGATCTTGCAGTTTACCATGTGAAACACAGTGGAAAGAACGGGATCCAGGTCTTTGATACCATGTTCCGCAATGCCAACAAGAATATAGTGTCAACAAACCGGGCACATATTTATCAGGAATATGAATCAACCATCTATGCACTGACAGCAGCAATCGATGCAAAAGATCATTATACATTCAGCCATTCCACAAATGTGGCCTATTATGCAACAGCGCTTGCAACAGCACTTGGCATGAATGAAGATATGGTGGAGATCATTCGCCAGGCAGCCCTTTTACATGATGTTGGTAAGATTGGTATCCCGGAGTATGTATTAAATAAGGCCGGCAAACTGACAGACGATGAGTATGAAACAATCAAGGGACATGTGGAATCGTCTATCGATATTATCCGTCATCTGCCTTCTCTGGATTATGTTATTCCGGCTGTTATCGGTCATCATGAACGTTATGATGGCAAAGGATATCCACGACGGATCGCAGGAGAGGATATACCTCTGACAGCACGTATCCTGTGTGTGGCAGATTCCTTTGATGCCATGACGTCCAAACGTTGTTATAAGAAGGCCTTCTCGTTGAGTGTAGCAAGAGAGAAACTTCTTCAGGACGCAGGAAAACAATTTGACCCGGATCTGGTCTACAAATTTGTGGAATGCCTGGATAACGGGACCATTACGTTAGTGAAAGCTGAAGAGATATAAAAAAGGTAACATTCAATGTCTGTTGTGACGGCAGAATACGATGAATGCTCCTGTTATGAAGTAGATGCATGAGAAAAGAACAATCTTATGCATCTATTTTTTTGACAATGGATTTTGCATGTAGATGTGAAAGTGTATATCTTTTTCATGCATAGTTTGTTAGAATATAGTTTAAGGTTTATGAATTCGAAAACAGAATCTTTTGCTGCAGATAAGCAAAGCAAATATTTGTGAAAAAACAGTGATAGATGAAAAAATGGGAAGTTTTGTAATGGATGGATATTTTTATGTATTAACTACAATTGATCTTTTTGTTTTATGCTTTATGTGCATACTCACATATCTGAGTGAATCGCTTAGCGAAAAACAAAAGCGTGGCTTTTTTCTGGCTTATCTTATGATTGCAGGAATTTCGGTGCTGGAAGTCATAACAGTGGTTGTGGATGGTTTGCCGTCTGGATACCGATGGTTGAATATTGTGTCTAATTATCTGGGGTTTGGCCTGTCGCCGGCGGTGTCCATCTGTCTTGTGTATGTATTGGACAGAAAAACAGCTCTCCGACGAAAGATCAGAATTGCAGTGTGTTGTGAGATCGCATATCTTATGTTTCTGTTGATTTCTATTCCATATGGAATGGTATTCTCCGTGAGTGTGGATAATATTTATTCACGTGGTCCGCATTTTTACATATATGTCATCATGTATTTTGGGGCAATTTTGTATCTTTCGATATCTACGATCATCACAGCCAGAGAATTTCAGAATCGCAGCAGGATGCTGATCTATCCATTGATTCTTTTTGTGATGGCGGAAACAGTCATTCAGGTTGCACTGCCTGAACTTCATGTAACATGGTTATGTGTTACGTTGCTTTCTATATTATATTTTATCTATTGCAATGAAATGTGGAATCAGTTGGATGCACTCACAGGACTTTTGAATCAGAACAGCTATTTGAAACAGACCAGGGAGGTAAAATACAACAAAGGAGTGCTGGTGGTGTTTGACGCGGATGATTTCAAACAGGTCAATGACTGTCATGGTCACGTGAAAGGTGATCTTTGCCTTGCGGATATTGCGGAATGTATCAAAAAAGCATATTCAGACTTTGGATATTGTTATCGGATAGGTGGGGATGAGTTTTGTGTATTACTGAAAAACGGAGCAAAAGAAGAGGAATGCAAACAGGAATTTCTGCGGCGGTGGACAGAGAAACGAAGAAAGTTCACATTTTTCCCAACCGTTTCTTACGGGTCAGCTCCATTTTCAGGTGAAGATATTGCAGTTGTCAAAGACAGAGCGGATCAGGATATGTATCAATATAAAAAAGAACGTAAGAAACATCACGCGCCAAGTCTTACAGACGTTTGATTTGAAGTGATTATTCAAAGGGCATATGCTATCATTTTTGTATAGTAAACAAACCTTAAAGGATGCATGTTAAGGTTTACAAATTGTTTCCGAAAGAAGGAATGAATATGAGAAAGAAATTTATAAGTATCTTATTAAGTGTGGCGATGGTGCTGTCAATGTTATTGGCGCCAGGGACGGAGGCAATGGCGGCAGGAGATCAAGGGAGCCTGTATCGTGAGCGGTACGGGCTCCTTTTTGAGTACGCGTACCGTTATTGAGAAAATAATTAGTTGACACTAACTCTACATAATGTTAATCTGTGATTAGCATTGACTAACTAAATATATGGAGGAAAGACTATTGAAGAGAATGAGGAGAAAATGCAAAACACTTCTGCTGGCAGTATTATTGCTGATCACAGGTGTGATAATAGGTGAAGTAAACGTATCGGCAGCAGAGAAAGAGATTACCATTGACAGCATTTCCGTAAAGCAGGATTCGTTCAACGGATTATGGCAATTGAAATTTGCGGATGCAAATTATACGGATGCGATCACGAAAATCTCTGTCAATGACACGGACTGGGAAGCGTATAGTTTCACACCTTCTATGGGTGGAAAATATCGTATCCGGGACGGCGCCGTTGAATTTGCACAGAAAAGCTACAGTCAGACCGCAGCGTTGAAAAATGGTGATGTGATTTCAATTACGGCAACCGGATACAAAACATTAGCTTTCAAAGTTGCTATCGCGGATGGAAAGCTTACAATTTCGCAGGATACAAAGCCAGGCGATAATATGAAGCTTTACGTGCGACTAGTCGGAAGCTTTGAGTCGGCACTTGTAAATCAAAAAGGATACGATGCGATCAGTGGTGCATCTACGAATGTGACGCAAAATAAAAACAGTGATGCAAGTGTAGAGGTTGCACTTGTAAATGCAGAGCAGGAACCGACAAAAGATGATTGGAAGCTTTTAAGCGAAAGCGATATTCGTATAAAATCCAAAGAGTCTTCGGTGATAATTGTAAATCACGACGATGCGTCCAAAGGAAATGATTCTGGGATGGCGGGTGTGTATTCCGTTCACGATGGTTCTCTTACGTTAGCCGGAACTCCTGCGAATGCAGGAACGTATGATATCAGTGTATCGATCACAGATGAAGACGGACATACTGCAACAAGTAACAGCCTGCCGTTTCGCATTTTCGGTGGAGAAGAAACATTAAAAGAGCAGCTTGTATTATCGAACTGCACGAAAACGGCAGATGGAAAATATATGTATGATATGGAGCCGTGGGCAATTAAAAACTTTACAGATGCTTCCGGTGATCATAGGGTCACTGTTCCGGCAGATGTAAAAGCGTGGTATGGGTCCCATACAAGTGGTACATATGGAGAACTTGGATACGCTGTACCAGAGGGCACTGCACAGAAGCAGACATTGATCTTGCCAAAAGGATGTAATCTGACATTGGTGAATATGGATATTTTATCCAGTGTGAAAATTATTGTTGAGAACGGTGCAAAGCTTATACTTCGAGATTCTGTCATTCAGGGAGTTGTAGAAGTGCAAAATGGCGGAACATTTTCCATGAATTATAACGACTATGGAAAAGGCGAGTTTTTGAACGGAGCGTCCATTAATGGTCAACTGATCTTGCAGGATGGTGCAACATTGGAAAATGCAAAAATTTACTCGAATACGAACAACATTGCCAATGGATCAAGTGCGCGTCACAATACAGAACCGGTCGTTGTTGTAAATGGCAATGTTTCATTGAAAGGAAAGGTATTCGTGCGCGGCGACGAGGCACCTACCGGAACAGATGCTGCTACAGGAAAAAGCTATACCGGCCAGAGGGGACTGAAGGTTAATGGCACACTTACTTTGGAAAAAGATGCCGTACTTGCTGTCTTTGGCGGTGGAAAAGATGCAACTACATCAAATGGCGGAACAGCAGTTGAGCTAAATGGTGGAACCATTACCGGAGAAGGAAAACTCATCTGCGTCGGTGGCGATGGACATTTTGGAGAAGGTGGAAATGCAGTGAGCGGTACGGGAATGATTTCCGTAGCAAATGCATACTTAGAAGGCGGCGCTTCTGTTTCCAAATCAAGTACACCGGGAAAAGCTTTGGGAGATAATGTGAAGCTTGCAGGAACAACGAATCGAAATCTGATCGATGGAGAAAATGTAAATGATATCGATTATGATAATGATACATATTGGAGAGATATTCTGACTGTGCCGAACCTTTCTTTATATCCGGTAGATGCAAATGCACCGGGCGAGACGACAGAGCCGGAAAAGCCGGGCGAGACGACAGAGCCGGAGAAGCCGGGCGAGACGACAGAGCCGGAAAAACCGGGCGAGGCGACAGAGCCGGAAAAGCCGGGCGAGACGACAAAGCCTGAGAAGCCATCAAGTGGCGAAATAGATTCGAATACAGGTAAGGATAAAGAAAACAAGACGAAAACAACTGTAAAAATAAAAGTGAAAAGCAAAAAGAATGCTTCGGTTAAAACAGGCGACAGTTCCAAGCCGATTTTATGGGCAGTTCTTATGCTCATTGCGATTGCCGGAATAACAAGAATCTTATTGCTGAGAAAAAAGAACTAATGGTCTTTACAAATTAATCACTTTTTTGTTCACGGATAACAATAACATCATTTAAATTTAATATCATATTTGGTTGAGGAAGCACAGAAAGGTCATCCCGAAGTACGAGGAAAATGGTGATCTGATGTGCTTCTTCGATAGTTTAATACAGTGGCTGATATTGTTAAGGTCCGCAAGTCGACGAAGTCACACGTTTCGATCTCACTGAAGGATTTAGAGACGAAGAGACTGGTCGACAGGATTCAAAGTCCGAATAATAAGAAGCGTATTGAAATCGTTTTATTAGATGATGCAATTCCGATCATAGAAGCAGGGAAAAACGCACAGAAGCAATTTGCGAAAAATGTTTTGAGTGGATTAACAGAAGAAGAGATGCAGATGTGCATCCAGGTATTTCAAAAGATTTGTAACAATGCGGATGAATGTTTGAAGAGAAATGCGGAGTGAGATGATGAAAAAATATTTATGTTATTTGACAAGAATGGTAGCTGCCATCATCCTTTCTTTCGGATGCTACATCCCGGTTACATTGTTCAGCAAGAAAAAACCAATGGTGGGTCTGCTGATGATCCCAAAGACATGTGCTTACATGTGGATGATCGCAATGGGACTTCAGTTGTTATTTTAGATAATAGGAAAAATTGAAAAGCTGTCGCTTTTACGATGGATCAATCGCAAAGTGGCAGTTTTTTTGCTATCTTGATTTCAAACAGGTGTAGTATTATACTACAGCTATACGTAGACATTGTTTGAATTGTTAATAGAAGAAATCAGGGATTTGACATGATGAAAAACATAGGAAGACATTTTACACCGTTTCAATTGATCACGATGGGTTTTGCCGCAGTTATCTTATTTGGCGCGTTTTTGCTGTCGTTGCCAATCTCCTCGGTGGAGGGAGTATTTACGCCATTTCACAAGGCTTTATTTACTTCTACTTCGGCGGTGTGCGTGACTGGGCTGGCAGTGCTGGACACGGGGAGCTACTGGTCTTTCTTTGGACAGCTTGTTATTTTAATACTGATCCAGATCGGTGGGCTTGGCGTGGTGACAGTTACGGTTTCGGTCACATTGTTGTCCGGGAAAAAGATTTCTCTTATGCAGCGCACGACAATGCAGGATGCCATTGCAGCGCCAAGGATCGGAGGAATTGTCCGACTGACGAAGTTTATATTAAAAGGAACATTTCTGGTAGAGATTATCGGAGCGGTATTACTGCTGCCGGTTTTCGGAAAAGATTTTGGCGTGAAGGGAATCTGGATGTCAATCTTTCATTCTATTTCTGCATTTTGCAATGCGGGATTTGACATTCTCGGAACGACGAAAAATATGTTTCCGTCCCTCCTGCAGTATGCGGGAAATGCTCTTGTAAATGTAGTGATTATGCTGCTTATCATTATTGGCGGCATTGGTTTTCTTACATGGGAAGATGTGTGCACGAATACATATCATTTCCGGCGCTATCGACTGCAAAGCAAGATCGTTCTCGTGACGACGGCAGTGCTTATTTTATTGCCGAGCCTTTTCTTTTTCTTTTGGAATTTTAAAAATCTTGCAATGGAGGAACGGCTGCTTGCATCGTTTTTCCAGGCGGTGACACCGAGAACTGCCGGGTTTAATACCGTAGATATCGGAAAGATGGCGGAACCGGCACAGACACTTATTATCATTCTTATGCTGATCGGTGGATCGCCGAGTTCTACAGCCGGAGGTATGAAGACAACGACAATTGCAGTGCTGCTCTTAAATGCATTTGCAACATTTCGAAGTAAAGATACGGTAAGTGCATTTCACAGGCGAATTGATAATCATGTAATACGCGATGCAGCTACACTTTTGATGCTGTATGTGATGCTTTTCTTTGGCGGCGGAATCGCGATCAGCATGTATGAAGGTCTGCCATTGGCCGAATGCCTTTATGAGACGGCTTCGGCGGTTGGAACAGTGGGACTTACACTTGGAATTACGCCACACCTTCATATGGCGTCCCAGTTGATCCTTATCGTGTTAATGTATCTTGGAAGAGTCGGAGGACTTACATTGATCTATGCTGTATTTTCATCCAGAAATAAGAGCAAAGCAAAGTTCCCGGTAGAACAGATTACAGTTGGATAGTTTGGAGGAAATAAACATGAAAAATATTTTACTTATTGGACTTGGAAGATTTGGCAGACATCTCGCTGTAGAGTTAAATGAGCTCGGCCATGAGGTTATGGCAGTTGATGATGATGAAGACAGAGTAAATGAAATTCTGCCATATGTTACGAATGCGCAGATTGGAGACAGCACAAATGCAAACTTCTTAAAATCACTTGGGATTGGAAATTTTGATATTTGTTTTGTAACAATTTCGGCAAATTTTGAAAATTCATTGGAGACGACTTCGCTATTAAAGGAGCTTGGAGCAAAAATTGTTATCTCCCGGGCAGAACGAGATATTCAGAAGAAATTTCTCTTAAGAAACGGAGCAGATCAGGTCGTATACCCGGAACGCCAGGTAGCCAAGTGGGCATCTATCCGGTACACGGCGGACCACATTTTGGATTATATGGAAATTGACGCATCCCACGCAATTTTCGAGGCGGAAGTGCCGGAGGAGTGGCTTGGAAAGACAATCGGAGAGCTGGATGTCCGAAGAAAATATAATATCAATATCATTGCAGTGAAAGATAAAGGCGGGGTGAACATCGCCCTTTCCACAGATACGCTTTTGAAGCAGGATGCGACAATTTTAGTAATCGGAGAACATAAAGCGATTAAGAGATGGTTCAACATATAAAGGGGGTAAATTTTAAAATGAATGAACTGACAAAATTAATCAAAGCGGACATGCTTCCGGCACTTGGTGTGACGGAGCCGGGAGCGATCGCATTCAGTGTAGCGAAGGCACGTTCCTACACAAAAGGAGAATTAAAACATGTAAATGTTGCAATGAACAGTGGAATGTATAAGAATGCATTTACGTGTGGAATTCCGAATTCCAATGAAGTGGGCAATGTGTTTGCTGCAGCACTCGGCTATGTGGCTGGAAATGCAGAAAAAGGATTGGAATCGCTGGCGGATGTAAAACCAGAAGACAATGTTACTGCACAAAAGCTCATTGACGAAGGTAAGATCACCGTTGAGTTAAGTGGTATTACAAGTCGTATCTTTATCCAGGCAACAGTGGAGACGGAAAGTGACAAGGCAATAGTTACGATCCGCGATTCTCACACGAATATTACGAAGATTGAAGTAAATGGTGAGGTGCTGGAGGAGAGTGAGGCAGAGCATGCCGCAGATACGACAGAGGCGGACGCAAAGGAAGAGGTACATTCTATTCACGGCTATACATTGAAGGAAATCTTAGAATATGTAGAAACTGTTCCGGTAGAAGAGATTGAATTTGTAAAAGAAGCTTACAAAGTAAACCTGGAATTATTCCACGAAGGACTTGAAAATCCACGCACGACATTTGCAAGAACGCTTCTTGCAATGAACGGTGGCAAAGAGATTTCCGACGATGAGAAGAATACAGCGTCTCTTCTTTGCAATGCAGCCATCGAGGCACGCGTGATCGGACTCGACAAACCGGCAATGAGTATTACCGGTTCCGGCGCACATGGAATTATCGCGACAATGCCACTCTATGGTGTGTATAAGATTAACCACTTGAGTGAAGAAAGTTTGTATCGTGCGACAATGTTGAGTTATCTTGTCTGCACTTATATTAAAGAGTACTCCGGAAGATTGTCTGCATTTTGCGGATGCGCGATCGCGGCAGGATCTGGTATGGCTTGCGGAGTCTGCTACATGAAGGGTGGCAGATTAAAGGAACTGGAATATACCCTCAACAATATGGCATCTTCCATTACCGGTATGATCTGCGATGGCGGAAACCAGGGCTGTACGATGAAAGGTGTGGCTGCCTGTGACACAGCATTTCGATCAGTAGAATTTGCACTTGAAGGCGTTCATATCGACAAGGCTCATGGTATCAACGGGACGACACCGGAAGAGACGATGCGCAACATGGGACTTATTGCATCGCCGGGAATGGTAGCGACAGAGAAGACGATCGTAGAGATTTTCGAAGATAAGTTGAGATAGTCAGAGACAGGATTGCGGAAGGCATTTTTAGGATGGATGCACTCCCTCCCGGGAAGATAACAGTTGTGGCAAGACATATCACTGGCCAACTTCGGCACTTGCAAAGAAGCTACCAAAGAAAAATCGCTTAGGCCTGAGAAAAAAGGTCTAAGCGATTTTTACATTTGGTGTGTTATTCGGCATCTTCTTTTACAGTAAATACTTCGATGATCTTCTTTAATGTCTCGTGAAGATATGGCATATATTCTGCCATTGATACCGGTGTCTGTTTTAAGATGCAGCTGTAACTTGTGGAGCCGATCAGCTCAATGATCGTATAGAGCATAAGGTTTGGTGACGTACAGTTGACATGATAAAGTTCCAGTGATTCTAAGTAATGGTCGAAAAATGCCTGTGGCAGTACGCCGGCACCGTTCGATACTTCTGCCTGGAAAATTCCCCAGGATAGATTCTTCGCAACGAACTGGATCAACGGTTCATCGGTCATAAATCTTCCTATAATGTAATCTGTCATAAATAATACTTCGTCTTCAAATGTTGGCACATTTGCTTTATCCAACTCTAAGTGCGCATCGTTGAAAAGCTGCGTAGCTTTGTATGCGATCAGTTTATCGCGCAGGTCAAACTTGTCTTTGAAGTACAGATAAAAAGTACCTTTGGCAAGCCCGGCGCGATCTACGATGTCAGCGACAGTTGTCTTGGAAAATCCTTTTTCTGTAAATAACTGAAAAGCCGCCCGCAACAGAGTATGTTTTTTTTGCTTTTTATTATCGTCTACTTTTCCCATAATCATTCCTTCTTATCCTAATTACATATATTAATAGGAACTGTTTGTCCTTTTACGTAAGTTTTACATTTATATGGTAGGTTATTTTTACTTGCTTGTCAAGAAAAATGACTTTTTTTCATTTTTTCTATAAAAAAGATTGACTAAAAGTCATTTTAGTGTATACTATACTACGAAAGAGATTTATGAAGAGTATTAAGGAGATGATACGACAATGGTTAAGGTAGGAAAGTGGATTGCAAAGCACCGAGTAATTGTGCTGATTCTCGCATTGCTGCTGACAATCCCGTCAGCAATCGGAGTAGTGAAGACGAGAGTTAATTATGATCTGCTGAGTTATCTTCCGGAACATTTGGAGACGGTAAAAGGCCAGGATATTCTTGTAGATGAATATGGCATGGGAGCATTCTCCATGGTGGTTGTGAAGGACATGGAATTGAAAGACGTCCAGCAAATGAAAGAAAAATTCAGTAAGGTCAAACACGTAAAGGACGTGTTATGGTATGATGATGTTGCAGATATTAGCCTTCCGGTAGAGATGATCCCGAAGGATTTAAGAGAGTCATTTTTCAAAGGCGATGCAACAATGATGTTAGTATTATTCGATAATACAACATCCTCAGATGATGCGATGGATGCATTGACACAGCTTCGTCATGTGGCGAATAAGCAGTGCTTCATCAGCGGTATGACAGGAATTGTTACAGATATTAAGAACATAGCAATGCAGGAGCTGCCGGTATATGTGGTCATTGCAGCAGTTTTGAGTCTGATTGTTCTGGAGCTGACATGTGGATCTTTCGTCGTTCCTGTTTTATTCTTGCTCAGTATCGGACTTGCGATTTTGTATAACCTGGGAAGTAATATTATCCTCGGAGAAACTTCCTATATTACGCAGGCATTGACAGCGGTACTGCAACTTGGAGTTACGATGGACTATTCTATCTTCCTGCTGAACAGTTACGAAGAAAATAAGAAGAGGTTCCCTGGTGAGAAAGAACGTGCCATGGGGCATGCCATTTCCAACACATTCAAGTCTGTAGCGGGAAGTTCTGTTACAACCGTAGCCGGATTTGTTGCACTTTGTGTTATGACATTTGCACTTGGACGTGACCTTGGAATCGTTATGGCAAAGGGTGTTGTGATCGGAGTTATCTGTTGTGTAACTGTGCTTCCGTCACTCGTATTGTTCTTTGATAAGGCGATTGATAAGACACAGCACAAGCTGCTGCTGGCGCATATGGATAAGCCATCCGCATTTATTACCAAACATTACAAAGCATGGATTGTAATCTTCCTTGTATTATTGCTTCCGGCTATTTATGGTAACAATCATACAAAGATTTATTACAACATTGCTGATTCATTGCCGTCTACACTGGACAGTAACGTAGCGAATGCAGAACTTAAGAAAGACTTTAATATGAGCAACATGCATATCGTCATGATGGATAAGAACATGGATTTACTGGATAAGCAGAAGATGTTTGATGAGATCGATAAGGTCGAGGGTGTTAAATGGACAATCAACATGAACTCCTTGATCGGACCAAGCGTTCCGGATTCTATGATTCCGAAGGACATTAAGAAGATGCTTAAGAGTGATAATTACGAACTTGCATTCGTAGGTTCTGAATATGAATCAGCAACCGATCAGGTAAATGCACAGATCAAAAAGGTTGATAAGATCGTTAAGAAATATGATAAATCAGGAATGGTGATTGGCGAAGCACCGCTGATGAAAGACTTACAGGATGTTACAGATACAGACCTTGTAAGAGTAAATGCAATTTCCATTGCAGCCATTTTCATCATTATTATGGTGATTTTCAAATCCATTTCGTTGCCGATCATCCTGGTATCTGTTATTGAATTTGCAATTATGGTAAATATGGCGATTCCTTATTATCAGGGAATCAGTCTTCCGTTCGTTGCCAGCATCGTTATCGGAGCGATCCAGTTAGGAGCAACCGTTGATTACGCGATCCTGATGACAACCCGTTATCAGCGTGAACGACAGCACGGCAAGCAGAAGATGGAAGCAATCAGTATTGCGCACAAGACAAGTATGGAATCTATCATCAGTAGTGGACTGAGTTTCTTCGCAGCAACATTTGGTGTTGCATGTTACTCAAAGGTTGAGATGATCGGATCTATCTGTACACTGTTAGCGCGAGGCGCTATCATCAGTATGGTAGTCGTACTTTTTGTACTGCCGGCAATGTTTATGATTTTTGACAAAGTAATCTGCAAGACATCCATTGGTTTCCTTGATGATAAGAAAATGGTAGGAAATGATGTGTATGCCGCAGAGGCGAAGTAAGGTAGAAAGGAAGTAAGAAGCATGAATAGAAATAGTAAATTGATCAAACGTGGACTCACAACTTCTCTTGCTGTAGGAATGTCGGTTATGGTAGGTGCGATGCCGGTATATGCTGCAAGCTCTGATAAAAAAGATAACGATGACAAATTATATAAAGAAGAAACTGTGTATGTAAATGCAGATGCAGCCGGTAATACAGATGAAATTACTGTATCCAACTGGCTGAAAAATTCCGGTGATGTTTCCGGAAAACTTACAGACAAGAGTACACTGAATGACATTAAGAATGTCAAAGGTGATGAGAAATATACAGCAGACGGTGACAAAATTACATGGAATACAGACGGAAAAGACATTTATTATCAGGGAACAACCGACAAAGAACTTCCGGTATCCGTAAAACTCACTTATTACCTGGATGGCAAAGAGATTCAGCCGAACAAGTTAAAAGGTAAAAGCGGACATCTGAAAATTAAAGTAAACTATGAAAATAAATCCAAGAAGAATGTGGAAGTAAATGGCAAGATAGAAAACATGTATACAGCTTTCGTAATGATGACGGGTATGATTCTTCCAAATGACAACTTCACAAATGTTACGATCGATAACGGAAAAGTTATTTCTGATGGAAACAGAAGTATTGTTGTTGGATTTGGTATGCCGGGATTAAAAGAAAGCCTGAACCTGGATGATATCAAGGATGCAGATGATCTTACAATTCCGGAAAGCCTGGAAGTGGAAGCAGACGTAACCGATTTCGAGATGTCTTCTACATTTACAGTAGGCTTGAGTGACCTTACAAAGGACTTAGATCTTGATAATATTGCAGATATGGATTCCCTTCAGAATGCACTCGACGAGCTCGATGATGCAGCACTGGAGCTCGTAAGCGGGTCGAACACACTTTCCGATGGAACAAAGACACTTGCAGACGGAGTGGACAGCTACACAGAAGGTGCAGATACGTTAAATGATGCAATCCAGAAATATTTAAGCAAAGACGGAGAATTAAGCGGCAGTGTTACAGAGTATGTAAATGGTGTCAACAAAGTTGTAAAAGGTGTCAATGACTACGCGAAAGGAACAACAACTCTTGCAAATGGAGTTACATCTTATGTAGGTGGCGAGAAGAAGCTTGCCAAAGGAGCAAAACAACTTACAACATTGAGCGATGGCCTTACAAAGATTCAGGGAGCGATCGACAAAATGAAAGCTTCTACAGACGGTAAGGGAGAAGCAAAAGAAGACTTAAAGGTTGCTTCCGCACAGCTTGCAGCCGGAACAGCGCAGTTAAAGAAAGCTCTTGGCAGTGCAGAAGTACAGGCATTACTTGGTCAGGTTGACGGAATGGTAAAAACCGGTAAGGAGATGATCGCAGAGACAGAAAGCCTGCAGACAGCAATGAATACAGGAATTGCTGCACCGGTAAAAGCGATCAGTGCAGACCTTCAGAGCTTACAGACAGAACTTGGAAATCTTAACAAATCTCTTGGAAGCTTACAGAAAGCGTGTGAAGCAAAAATAAATGAATTAAACAATTCTATTGCTGCATACAATACAGCAGTTGAGAACGCACAGACAGCTTCTAAAAACAGCAAAGCACAGATCGAGAAATCGGTTTCTGAATTAAAGACACAGAAAGCCAATGCAACAGATGACGCAGAAAAGAAAGAACTGCAGGCTTCCATTGATGCGTTGGAAAAAGCAGAAGATGCAACAAAAGACATCGATGCATTGAAGAAACAGGATAAAGTAAATATTACAATGCCGACAGTTGATCCGACAAACATTCAGAAGATTGCAGCTGATATCCAGAAACAGGGTACAACATTCGAAAAAACAGCTACAGCACTTCAGACACAGCTTCCGGAGATGCAGAAAAAACTGGATGCTATCGCAAAAGGAAAAGATGCACTTCCAAAAGACGATGTAAGTTTATTGACAAAGAAAATTGATGCATTGAATGCTGGAATGGAAGGATTAGACAAAGGTATCGTAGCTCTGGCAGGAGGAATCAGCGAGTTAGACGGCAAGACTTCAGCCGCTTTCCCAAAAGCACAGCGGGGAATCGCTGCGTTGAACGACGGATTTACACGGCTCAGCTCTTATAACGATGCCCTCACAGGCGGTGCATTGAAATTAAAGAAGAACAGCCCGACACTGGTAGCCGGAGTAAGCACACTGCAGAGTGGAACGAATAAGCTTGCAACCGGTCTTAATACACTTGGCTCACAGTTAAGTGAAGGATCTGCAAAACTTTCTTCTAACAGCGATGAGCTTCGTTCAGGAGCTGATAAGTTAAGTTCAGGCGCAGAAGAGCTTGCAAGTGGTGCAGATAAGTTCCAGAAAGAAGGAACAGGCAAGTTAAAGAGCACATTCGAGGATGAACTCGGTGATGTTCTGGATCGTTTCGATGCACTGACTTCTGACAAGTGTGCTTACAAGACATACAGCGGAAGAGACAAATCTATGGATGGAGCAGTAAAATTCGTCATCGAGACAGACGAGATCAAATAATCGCTACAGGAAATATATTTTATAGCAAAGACAATTCACTAATAATTGTATCATCTTATAAAGAGGCAGAGAGCTTTGACCACAGTTCTCTGTCTCATTTTAATTACCATAGCTTATCGCAGTATCCGAAAAGGGATTAGGTTTAAATGGTGGCATAATTATAACAAGCAAAAACTGAAAAAGAAAGGATATTATAGGATAATAATTAAATAATATATGTAAAATCAAAGATAAAAATAGGAATTAGCGGTCAGCACTATTTTGAAAAGATTGAAAAATAAAGTCGATTCGGATACAATAAAAGAAAAAGGAAGGGGGAACCCGTATGATCTCAGACGAGGAGGCATATCGGCAATATCTGGATGGCATAGAACAAGGTGCCGACATTCTGGTAGATAGATACGGGGATGCGCTTACCTATTACATCCATGGATATATCCATGATATACATGAATCAGAAGATTTGATGATTGAAGCATTTTCTAAGATTTTTGCAAAGGAGCGTCCGATTAAGGGGAATGGAAGTTTTAGGGCTTATTTATATAAGACAGCAAGGAATCTGACAATCCGGCATAACCAGAAGCATAAACTGTGGTTTTTGCATCTGGATGATCTGACTTTTGATCTGCCGAGTGAGGAACTGGTAGATACAAAACTTCGACAGACGGAGAGAGAACGTCAGCTTTATGAAGCGATGGCAAAGTTAAAAACAGAGTATCGGGAAGCATTGTATCTTGTGAGTCTGGAAGAAATGAGTTACCGGGAAGCAGGAAAGATTCTCGGAAAGAGCGAACAGCAGATTACGAATCTGGTACATAGAGGCAAAAAAAGTCTGAAAATCATTCTGGAACAGGAGGGATTTGTATATGCGGACGAATAAAGAGCGTCAGCAATTGATTCATAAAAGAACACAGGAGATTAAGATAGAAGAGCGTAAGAAAAGACAGTATATGATCAGTGGAATAAGTATTATCGCATGTCTGATCGCTGTAGTCGGTCTGGGAATGTATCTTCCAAGTGTTATGAAGCAGAACGCTGCAGGTAAGATGAATTACAGTCCCGGAATGGCAAGCATGCTCGGACAGTATGATGCGCTCGGATATATATGTATGGGAATACTGGCATTTGCACTTGGTGTGTGTGTGACAGTATTGTTATATCGGATGAAACGTGCAGAGGAGCATCGGCAGGAGAAGAAACAATATGAAAAGAGTGCGGAACAGGCGAAAAAGGATGAAGAGTAGAAGCAGGGAGCATACAGATGAATTTTGAGTTGATTGACAATTTTATGCAGGTCGGTGTAATGCTTGTGGCGGCAGTGGCAGATATTATTTTCTGGTTCCGGCAAAAAGACCGGATCTATATTATTCTGGCGCTGGAACATGGTTGCTTTATGATGGGGACTTTGTATTATGTATTGTACCTCTTCATTCGCGGTGACGTTCCGCAGATTTTTTATGTAGCAGAGATTTCATGGATTTCCAGCTATCTCTTTCTGCATACTTATCAGATTGTGCGCAGAGACGGGGAAAAATCCCGTTTTGCGCCTGTCCCTGCAGTCTGTGCGGCTGTGATTTTTATAGTCGCAATGAGAAGTGAGATATTCGGTCCGGCAATTCTGTCTACAGGAGCATTTGCAGTGACAGTCGGAGCAATCACGTATATAGCGGTATTTCATATGCAGTATGGAGAAGATATCCGGTTGACAGATGTGTGGCCGCTGATCTGTGTGATCCTTCAGCTTGTTCTATACATAAGCTCGCATTTTTTCAATGATTATACAAAATTTAATCTGTATTTCCTGATTGATTTTGTACTGACTTTTTCAGTCGCCGGTCTGCTGCCGTGTACAGTTTCGGAGGTGAAGAAACATGATGTACATTGAAAATATTTTCATCTGTATTGCAGTACCGATGTTGTTGTCACTTCTGTTTATACCGGGTGAGGCGAGAAAATATACGTTTTTTGTTACAACCGGAATGGGAATGTGTATGCTGTCGGCATATGTGAACAGCTTTTTTATGAATTATTATGGAGCAGATGCAGTACAGGCGGCAATTGAGATTACGCCGGTCTGCGAAGAAGTGATGAAATTATTTCCGCTTCTGTTTTACATCCTGATTTTTGAACCGAAGAAAGAAGAAATACCAAGAACCTCGATTGCGCTTGCGGTTGGATTTGCAACATTTGAAAATATATGCTATCTGACAGAGAATGGAGCAGCAGATTTTGAGCTCCTTGTAGTCCGTGGATTTGCTTCCGGTGCGTTGCATATCTTGTGTGGGATTCTTATGGGATTCGGGATTACTTATATTTTATGAACAGATGCTATCTTTGTAAAGCAACGCCTGCGCACGTTAATCGTCATGTGTCAGCCTCAGGTTGACACACGGAGATCTAAAATGTTAAAATACTATCAGTTCAGTACATGAAAGCGAGGTCAGGAAGAATGAGACTGGAACAGCTCTACATTTTTCAGGAAATAGCAGAAACAGGCTCCATCCGCAAGGCCAGTGAACGTCTGTTTCTTTCTGCGCAAAGCATCAGCAAAGCCATGATTCAATTGGAAGCTGAATGGAATACAACCCTCTATCTGCGTTCCCGTACCGGCATTCAGTTGACAGAGGCAGGCGAAAAAGCTTACCTCCTGATTCAAAAAGTCATTGAGGATATCGCCGCCTTAAATGCCCATTTTCATGTGCAGGAGCCACCAGTACAGGATGACAGCCAGCTGCCTGTTTTCATGTCCTGCTGCGCGGTTATGGAACTTATAGCTTTCGGTGCAGTCAATATCCTGATGGTAGATTACACCAATACCCCCGTGCAGATTGATAAAAAAAGCAGCATAGAAATCCGGGACTTCTTGTTTTCCACCACGAACGACAGCAAAATGCCAGATATTATATTAACCAATGAGGTTTCTGCTAAATTACCGGCCTTGAAGAAAAAAACTGAGAAAAATTACCACTGTTATTTTCTGTTCGAGGATGAACTCTGCCTCCAGATTCCTCAAAATGACCCTCTCGCAGAATATGACAGAATTCCGCTGACCGTTCTGGAGCATCTGCCCATGCTGCTGTATACCGGCACTCCTTCACAGAAAACAGAGAGTGAACAGATTCTCATGGACTGGGGGCATGAGTTACAAAATGTCAGCCGGATTTCCAATATAGAGACCTGCAGCCAGATCGCTATAAATCAGCACAGATATTGCTTTGTGGGCTATCCCAGCGTTGAGTTCCGGCCTATGGCCAACGTCATCTATGTCCCATTGGAGCGTTCTATCGCTACCAATCAGATTATGCTCGTTAAGAGGCGCAGAAAAAACCGTACCGTTACCAATGCTTTTGTCAATTCCATGGACGACTATTTCAATTTAAAGAAACTATGGTAAACATAAAACAGAGCTTTAATCAAT
>OGYI01000581.1_pt1 | contig 44973 bp, 38 predicted proteins | sample 1576521 | NCBI WGS metagenome assembly OGYI01 (sample SAMEA3541484, study PRJEB24748) | human gut metagenome | biome: human gut; feature: human-associated habitat; material: faeces | place: China | collected 2012
CTCATATCTCCGGCGCCCCCATATTCCAGGCAGCCTGCGAATTTTCTCCCAGCCGAACCATATGATTCATTAACCTGCACAAAAGTTCCTGCTTTGTTTTCTGCTGCGCGGGATGATCCCAAAGATTGTGCCGTTCCCACGGATCCTGATTCATATCATACAGTTCCCCGTATTCCCTTTCTGCGTAAAAAACAAGTTTGAAATCCTTCGTCCTTATTCCTCTCAAATCACGGGCCTCCATGTAAATATCTTCCTGCCTTTCAGGCACGCCCTCATAAAAACCGGTCAGACTTCTTCCCTGCATATTATCCGGAACCGCAATCCCTCCTGCGGTTAAAAAGGTGGCCGCAATTTCCACCGAACTGACAAAGCTTTTTTCATGATATCCCCTAAAATCCCTTACGGGCGGCTTTATCAAAAATGGAATCCGCATGAGAACCTCTGAAAGATATTGCGCTTTAGCAGCCACTCCAAAATCCCCCATATAATCCCCATGATCCGATGTATAAATAATCAGCGTATTTTCATACTCCCCGCTCTTTTTTAATTCCTCAATTACTTCCCCTATTTTCCTGTCTATCAGGGATACATTGGCATAATAAGCCTTTCTCATCTTTCTGATTTGCTCTTCTGAAAGACCGCCTTCTATTGCTCTGCCGTCTTCCGAAACCTTTCCGTACTTGGAAAATATATCCCTGAAATGCGGCGGCTTCTCCAGAATATCCGCCGGTTCCGTCTGCGGCATATCCAAATCTTCTTCCTCATAAAGCTTATCATCCGGCAGTCCGATTCCGTCAAACGGCATATGAGGGCCGGGAAACGATAATGTCAGGAACCAGGGTTTATCTGCAGGCTTCTGATTTCTCAGCCATTCCACACCTTTATCTCCGATATACGCGTCCACATAATACTTTTCATCTTCCTTCCACCGGTAAATACCCCCATCATCAATTTCTTCGAACAGCTCTTCTCCTTTTTTGAATCCGTTTTCCCACAGAAACCGGATATAACTGGGAACCTGATCCGTTACCGTCAGATTGGCCGGCAGGCCAAAATCCGACTCCCTCACCTTATCATCAATCACAGCCGGAGGAAAATGATTATCCACAATGTCCATATAATCATAACCCTTCTCTATTTCCGACTTCCAGAAATGCTGTTTGCCAACAACCGCCGTATAATATCCGCCCTCCTGCAGAAGCTTCATAAACGTCGTCTCTTTTTTGGGCAATGGCGTTATATAACATGGAGCCCCGCACTGAGAAGGATACCTTCCGGTAAAAATCGCCGCTCTTGCCGGTATACAGGAAGGATTGGTGGTATACGCATAATCAAAAACAACCGACTCTTCTGCAAGAGCATCTAAATTAGGTGTCTTTACGCAGGGATTCTGATAGCCAACCGCGTCAAAACGCTGTTCATCTGTCATAATAAATAGCAAATTGCACCTTTTCATTTTAATCCTCTCTGTATTTCATTTTTCTCTGTTTGTATTTTTATTGTAACCCGGTAACTGCATCCTCTCAATTCTCTTATTTTTGTTACATGGCGGAATTTTTTTGGATTTCAAGAAAGAAATGGACGACATGGGATTACTGCTGGTCCGCCGCTTCAACCCTAAATGCCATTTCCGGCCAAAATCTGCAAAAAACGGCCAAACCATTGCAATTCATCATTTGTTATTCTATTTTGATATTAATTAGTAAGACAAAGAATAGAAGATTATAAAGGGTTCTGTGGATTTTGTACTCCGGGGCAGAGAGCGATATCTTCATTAACAATTGAGGAAAGGGAGAATGGTATATGAAACTATGGAAGAAAGCGGTATCGGTACTGTTGGGTTTCTGCATGATGATTGGAGGGCTGGCACTGGCTCTCAGGATGGATGTTAGAGCGGCAACCCTTCCGGTACAGGTATATGTCAGTCCCGGGCAGACCGTAACGATTAACAAAGATTGGACTAATATTTATATGAAAGACAGCAGCGGAGCGTGCGTTCCCTTTACCGCGTATTATTATGACAGTAATGGCAATAAACAGGGTGAGAGGGTAAGCTCCAAAGAGTATGACAGCGAATATGGAAAGAAGAATGAATCAGTCTATGCAGATTTTGTATATGTGTCTGTAAGCTGTGAACAAATTAACGGCAACTACTTTGTGCATATTTATGAAGAAGTGGATTCTCACTCAAAAAAGGATACCCCTCCCTCTGACAGCGGGGCTTTTAACAGTGAAAGCTGTCACCACAATTTCGAGTGGGTGACGGTACAGGAAGCAACGGCAATTGCCGATGCGGTTCTCGCATATGAATGTACAAACTGCGGCCGTGTCACGGATTATATGAAGGAGCCGAACTCTGCTTTTGCTCAATTTAATAAGGAAAGTATCGCATCTATCGAAACTGCTCAGAAAGACGCAGCAGTGACATTGGATACTGATATCTGGAACAGCTTCCAGGGAAGTGTTTTAAGCGCCCTGTCTTCCAGGCCGGACATTACTTTAGTAATCAAATACAGATATGAAGGAAAACGATATACAGTCACTATTCCTGCCGGCAGCGATGTGCTTTCCCTTATCGATGAGAACGGATACTGCGGTTTCCGCACTCTGGATTCCCAGTTTGGAGGGAATGAACTCACAGTCGGATAATTACAAGGCCGCAATCGGATAATAGGATTGGAGTCTGTATCTATAAATAGATTGAATTTTAACCATAGTAAGGTATTAGTGGGACTGTTGCAAAAGCAGATTAATAATTGCTGGAGCAATGGTTCCTTTTCCCAAAAAGAAAAACGGACTCCGAAGAGTCCGCCTTCTGTAGCATAATTACACTTAATTTGGGGTTTAAGTTGGGGAAGTCTGATTCCGGATGATGATTCTGTCTGACGGCTAAGTCACGAATTGGAGGATTTAGATTACATTTTCAAAGCTATCCCCTATCTCATTCATTTTTGCATACATCTTACTCTTAAGCTCTTCCGCTATTTCCCGATATGATTTATTATCAATCACGTTTTCCATCTGATAAGGATCATTTTTATCATCGAACAAGAACTCTTGGCCGTCTGATTTAAAAATAGCATAAGTATACTGTTTTGTCCGATATACTCTCCATTCATTTCCATCCCCAAATATCACAGCCGGTCCGGTACACATCATGAGGGCGCCTTCTTCCGTATCGGCTTCCCCAGTAATACAGGCGCTCAGATCAGTCCCTTTTGTTTCTTTTGGAACAGGGAGTCCCATCGTAGATAATAGGCTTAGCATAACAATCAAACATATATCTGGTGGGCTGGTAAGGACAATGGCTCTTGTGATCAGGTATGACTGAACATTGTTTCTGACGATAAGTGCATTGTCCTTTTCTATCGAGCGGACGAGTGAAATTTCTTTATCAGCAGCAAAGGGAACCTGTAAACAATAACTCTTTATTTATACACATATTTTTCTCCGTCTTTTGTAGTGCCATAGCGTTTGCCATATTTTTTATCAAATATCCTTCAAAATTATCCCGATATGGATTAAATCACATAGTTTCTCAAGTATTTTGCACTCAGCACAACTGCCTTCTTTGCTTCCTCGAGACTGCCTTCAAACGCCTTATCTTCTACTTCAATACAGGTATATCCATTGTATCCGATATCGGTAAGGGCGGATACATATTTGCCCCAGTCTACATCTCCGAGCCCCGGAAGTTTGGGTGACATGTATTCCAGCGGTGTCGCCATGATTCCTACATCAGCGAGCCTGTTTTCATATACTTTGATATCTTTGTAATGTACGTGGAAAATCTTGTCTTTGAACTCATACAATGGCTTAATATAATCAATTCTCTGCCATACAAAATGAGACGGGTCATAATTTATACCTAAATTAGGACTGTCAAGAATCTCAAAAACCTTCCTCCAGTTTGCTGGTGAGGTCATCAGGTTTTGTCCCCCCGGCCATTCATCTTCAGTGAATAGCATCGGGCAGTTTTCAATAGCAATCTTAACCCCCTTCTCCTCTGCGTATTTCAAAATCGGGGGCCATACCTCTTTCACAATTTCCAGATTTTCTGTGACTGTCTTATGTGGATCCCTCCCTATAAAAGTAGTAATCATATTCACATCCAGCATTGCCGATGCATCTATCAGCTTATAAAGGTGTGCTATATAAGCCATCCTCTTCTCCAGATCCGGTTCCAGTGTGTTCGGATAGTATGCAAGAGAAGAGATTTCAACGTCCCTTTTTTTACAATACTCATTGATGTATTTTGCCTTTTCCTGAGTCAGACCGGCCACATCGATATGGCTGACCCCTGCATAACGCCTCGACGCGCCCCCTTGCGGCCAGCATGCAACTTCCAGACATTCCAGATGGTTCTCTGCCGCAAAGTCAACAACCTCTTCAAAACTCATTCCCTCACATATCGCTGTGATAAATCCCAATTTCATGCTGTAACCTCCTATTCTACTTTAAATAATTCTGATACTCTTCTTTTAGTTCCTTAAGATTTGGTATTTGTCCGGGGCCGACTGCTTTTGTCTTAATCTCCGTCGAATGTTCCAGTTTACCATCCCACCTTAATCTTGAGCGTTCCTGTTCTTCCTTACTGAATATGGCGCGGATTTTTCCGTTTTCTATTGACAGGTCTCCATATATGCCGCAGACCGGGCACTCTATAGAGGTATGGTCTTTCGATACGGTCAGCATACTGCAGTGGCAGACTGGGCAGATTCCTTCCTCTTCTCCGCGCCATTTGATACGCTCCTCCTCGGTCTCTGCATCCAAAGCAGAGGCAATATTGCGGCCTATACTTCTGGCACGTTCCATCTCTGAATCATTTCCAAGTACATGTTCATAGGCCATAGCCCCAAAATACTGATGCATGTCTATCACATCGATCCCCATCGACATAGTAAATTCATACATGGTAGGCAGCATAAAGGAAAGCCAGTTTTCTGTCATGGCGCCTCCCACGGATAGCAATGCCCCAATACGTTTTTTAAAGCTTCTTTCATCCGGGAGCTGATCCACAGGCTTTCCTGCTTTTATGCCTTCATCAAATGTTGCTTTTCTGAAGGTGATGTCATGGGATGGTCCGATCCTGTCGCAGACTGTTTTAAATCTTCCTGTCGGTGATAGTACATAGGTCGGACTTCCTACAATCACTGCATCGCATTCCATAAGCGCCTCATCAATGATATGCATATCGTCTTTCAGAGGACAGCCGCCCTTCCCACGTCCCGTCGTCATTCCCACGACGCAGGAAATACATCCTGTACAGGCTTTGATATCAAGGTCATCCGCACGGATAAACTGTACCTCATGTCCCGCCTTTTCACACTCCATCAGTGCCGCTTTTATCATGACGTCTGTGTTTCCCATCTTTCTTCCGAAGGAAATTCCCAATACCTTTTTCTTCATCTTTTGTTCTCCTGCGCAATCTCTACTTCACGTTCCATCGTACCAACAATCGGCACCGGAATATAAGCAGTTCTTGTAGATACTGTCAGTTCCACCCTGTGGGTACCCTCCGACAGACCGTTTTCCTTCAGTACCCTTATATAAAGCGGTTCCCCGTACTCCCATTTGTATGATGTCACTGTCTGCATTTCATCTAAAGTAAACCAGTCTTCCTGATCGACACTGCAGCGGATTTGTTCCCGCAGAATCTCTGTCCCGTCCAGCTTCACTTTTATATCGTTCACCATAGATAATGGAATGGCGCGGTAATATGTAATATGGGTCTGCAGTTCGAACCCGATGATCTGATGGTCAGCCATGATATTTTTGCATGTTCCTTTTATAAATACATTATTATCAAACATCGTTTATCCCCCTATCCTTCCATTTCCTGAATGTATCTGCGAATCATTTCCTGGTGTGCGGCAACCTGTTCTTTTTCAACCATAGGATGCCCCGGAAGAATCCAGCGGTTTCCTTCATATTCTGTTGCTACATATCCGTCATAATCATGATCATGGAGATACTGAAGCAGCCCCTTATAATCAACAGAGTATTCCTCCCCATCAGCCATCTCCCACAGCTTAAAGTGAAAATGCCTGATATATTTCATGTATTTGTCCAGTGTTTCATACGGTGTATTCTCGTATCCGTCAGCCAGCATAATATATGGCATATCCTTTTCTGATGCAATCGCTGCAAGCTCTGGTTTCATATTATGATGTTCATCAAATGCATGGGTACCGTCCAGCCCCTTGTCAAACAGGCTGTTAAAATAATCCACTACCTTTGGATTCGTTCCCAGTACCTTCATATTATAGTCGTTGTAAACCCTTGGAATCCTGCGGCAGAAGATGCCGGCATCTACAACGAGTCCGCAATACGGGGAATCCACACGGATCATTTCCTCAATAAATCCCCTTGTCTCCGGAATCCCGAAGCTCATGCCTGCATGTATTTCGAGGGCAAATGCAACGTCATATTTCTCTGCATACGGAAGCAGCGGTTCGATTACAAATGCAGGTACCATAGATACGAAACGGATTAAATGAAATCCCATGCGGTGTGCAAGTTTTATCTCATCAATGAGAAGGTCTATACACTCCCTTTTTGTTAACGTCCGGTTGTTGTACAAATTTGTATTTAAAAATACATCTGAACAGACTGGTTTTATTTTATAGGTCTCCATCAGGTAATCCCAGTGCTTCAGCGATTCCTCAGACGGATGCGGTGTATTGTGGATCATCTGGTCCGGAAGGAGTTCCAGACCCTCAACTTTATTCTCTGCCAGATACTTCATGATGTCTTCCAGAGTCATCCTCTTATTCATATACTCATCCTGAAGGCTGTACAGACTTACGCATGTTTTAATTGCCATCTTATCTCCTCTTTTCTTTATTCAAAATCTACGGACTTCCCGGTTTCTGCAGATTTTCTGACTGCATCCATGACTGCCAGAACTCTCCGTATCTCGGGAATTTTCACAAGGAAATCATCTTCTCCGTAATAGGCTTTTTTATAATTTTCAAAATAATCTCTGTGGCAGGTATTCACCTTCGGCACGTCTTCTGTTATAATTTTTCCCGGTGCAGGCGGTCCGAAGGAACGTGTTGGTCCTGCAGCCGTCATTGTCCTGGAGCCTCTTACATTCGTAAGAAGCTCTGTTGTCCTGACAATCTTCCCTTCCGGCTCGAAACCGTCCACATATGCGGTTCCCTTGTTTCCGCTCATAATCCAGTGCCGTTCGAACCACTTATCCTGCGGTTTGTCAGCTAACAAATAGGTTCCCAGTTCAACTTCCGCCATCACGTGGTTATCAAACCTCAGCAGGATTTTAAAATAATCATCCACTTCAAAATTAATGACATTTCTCACATCCGCATAGATGGATGTGATTTTTGCTTCCGGCATCATGAAGAGAATCTGGTCGATCAAATGTACTCCCCAGTCATAAAGCATGCCTCCGCCTTCGCTTATGTAAACATGCCAGTCATGCATATTTCCATTAAATCCATAGAGACTGTTTTTCATCATATAAACGTCCCCGAGAGCCTTTTGGTCAAAGATTTCTTTCATGATCCTGAAATCCTGATCCAGACGCCTCTGATGGTGAACCGTAAATTTCACCCCGCACTCATTTGTTACGCGGACCATGTCATCCAGTTCCTCCAAAGACATGGCTGCCGGCTTCTCACATATAATATCTTTTCCCGCTTCTGCCGCCTGTATGACCAGATCGTGATGCTGGTTATTATTTGCCGCAATCAGTACAACGTCCACTTCCGGGTCTGCCAAAAGCACCTCGTTGCTTTCGTATCTTTTTAACCCTTCCCTGACATCGTCCAATTGTTTCGGATCCCTGTCAGAAAATCCGATCAAACGAAAGCCTTCCATCTGACTGAGCATTGTCTCATGCTCATGTCCCATAAAACCATGGCCAATCACTGCGATTCTGATATCTTCCATTTTGTCCTCCAATTCAACCCCTGCTTTTTAATCCAGCTTGATTTCCTGACCCGTCTCAGCTGCTTTATATATTGTGTCAAGAATCTGAGTCACTACAAATGCCTGCTGCGGTTTTACAAGCGGCTCTTTATCTTCGATAATTGCTTCCAGCCACTGTTTACATTCCAGCACTTCCGGGGAACCGCCGCTATTTCCTTCAAAAAACGCAATTGCCCCTGCATCTGAAATATGCTCTTCCGTTAAAATTCCGCCGGTTGTCTCATTGAATACAAGATCATATCCTTCCTGGCTCATTCCGCCAATCATCTCTGCACCTGCCTTTGTTCCGCAAAGGGTGGCAGCCGCCTCTCTTGAATCCTTGACATTCAGTGCCCATGCAGACTCAAGGAAGATCGCCGCGCCGTTTTTCATTTTGATGTAACCGAATGCTGAATCTTCAACCTCATAAGTCTGCGGATCCCACGGTCCAAACATATTGCCTTCTGCAGCTTCCGGAAGATGCCCCAGTTTTTCAAAAACAGATCCTGTAATGGATTCGGGCTCATAGTTATCCATGCACCATAATGTGATATCCAATGCATGTGTTCCGATATCAATCAGCGGACCGCCGCCCTGCTTTGACTTATCCGGGAACACGCCCCATGTAGGTACGGCTCTCCTTCTGACTGCATGTGCCTTTGCAAAATAGATCTCTCCAAGTTTCCCTTCTTCACAGGCTCTCTTAAGTGCCCGTGCGTCTGTACGGAAACGGTTCTGATATCCAATTGTAAATTTCTTTCCAGATTTCTTCCATGCATCCATCATTTTCTGTGCATCTTCTGTTGTCGCAGCCATTGGTTTTTCGCAAAGTACATGTTTCCCTGCATGAAAAGCCGCTACCGTAACCGGGCAGTGTGAGTTATTTGGTGTGCATACGTGCACGACATCAATATCTTCATCTTTCATCATTTCGTTATAGTCTGTATAAACTTTTGCATCGGGTGTACCGAATTTCTCAGCCCCCGCTTTTGCACGTTCTTCAATAATGTCACAAAAAGCCACGATTTCACATTTATCACTCTGCGATGTAAGCGCCGGAAAATGTTTTTGATTTGCGATTCCTCCACACCCTACAACTGCTACCTGTAATTTTCCATTCTTCATCTTCATTTCCTCCTGATTGTTTTTTGATTTAATTATTATTTTCTCTTAATTTTTGACGGATATCATCTGCATCCTTGTCACTCATATTCCATAATAAACACGCAAGTGCGGCCACGATGAAAAGAATTGCCGGAATCAAGTTAACTACCGTATTAATTCCTTTCAATGCTGATGCAGTCTGCTCAGCATTTGCCACATAACCAAAAGCCGCCAGAAGAAGCACTCCGATTGAACCACCCAGTGCATTCCCAATCTTTGTAGCCAGACCATACGTTGCATATGCCGTCCCGTCTGTCCTCACTCCGGTCTTTAATTCCATATAATCTACGGAATCTGACACCATCGATAACGTCATTGGGAAACCGACATTAAACAGGCCAAATATCCAGCATCCTGCCAGAACCATTGTCATATTGTCAAACGGTGCAAAATAAATGACTAAAAGCCCGACTGCCTGAATCAGCATGGATCCCATCAGGACATTTCTTTTTCCGAATTTTTTTGCCGCCATCGGTACAAAGAAGGAACCGATTACAGCGCCGATAGAAGGAATCGTCATGATAAGGGCAATCAATGTAAAGGAACCAAGGCAATAGATAACATAAAATGCACACACTGCGATACGCCCCATGAATGCCGTCATCTGAAGTGTCATTATCAGCATGACGATCATCAGGTACTTATTCTTAACCAGATTATTGATCGTTGTTTTAAAGGAAAATTTCTGTATTTCCCCAATCGGCTGCACATTTTCTTTTGCAGTAAAAAATACGATCAAAAACAGCGGGATGGCTACGATTCCATAAATAACAGCTACCATCATATAACCGTGTCCATTTGCAACTTCTGCCCCGGAACCTGAGAATTTCAGTGCAAGACCTGCGGAACAGGCATTCACGATAATCATTCCAAGATTCATGCCGATGTTTCTGGATGTATTAATCGTATTTCTCTGTGCGGCATCTTCTGTCATTACACCTGCCAGGGCCGCATAAGGAATATTGGTCAATGTATATAACATTCCCGCTATGATGTATGTTGCCGCTGCCCATATAATCCCTGCCACACTGGAACCACCGAAGGGATTTGTAAATGTCAGAACTCCAAACAATGCCAGAAACGGACATCCAAACGCTATGTACGGGCGGAACCTCCCAAATCTGGAACGTGTCCGTTCTGCAATTGCCCCCATCATCGGGTCATTTACAGCATCCCATATACGGGCGCCCATCATAATTACCGACACAATAGCTGGGGCAAGGCCGACAACATCTGTGTAAAATAATGTCAAATACGAACCAACAAAAGTCCATACGAACTGTGATGCCAGATCTCCGAAACCATAGCATATGACTGCCGCTTTCGAAGCCCTCTTTTGATTTTCCATAATACTTTCTCCATTCATTATTAGTAGTCACATTTCACATTTGAATTGTAAGACGTCTTCTCAAATTCATTTTGTAAGATAAGTATATCCTGAGACAGTTTTATTTGCTTTTATATAGTTTCAAAATACTTGTCTATTTTTGCCATATACAACAAAAAAAGAAATCATCGCAACAACCATACTATGATTGTTGCGATGATTTCTCCCATTTAGTATTTCTTAGTAATCCTTATAAATATGGAACAAGGCAATTTCATGAGGCTGCAACTCAGAAACAAATTCAAGCTCTCCCTGGCCGGAATATACCCTTTCCATGCTCAGATGTGGTGCACATATATTTCTTAAATACTTCACATCACTCCCTGAAAGCTCTGCCTCGCAATTAAAACGGATCCATTCCGTAAGTATGCACCCATACTGATTATTCAGCAGATGTTTTTTTACGATATATTTCTGGTCTGATACTACATTTTTAAGCCTGAAGGAAACTTCCAGTATCTTGTTATCCTCAAAAATAGCGTCCAAATTCCTGATATCCAGATCATCCTCATCTTTCATATAATAATTGGCGCTGTACCACTTAAAGTTAAAACACACGATATAATATTCGCCATGTTCATTAGCCGTCACAATATAATTGTTTCCCGATGAGACAAATAAAGGTCCCAACTGGTTAAGGAAGTCAATTGCATAATAAGCCGGTTTTCTTACCCCGTCTTTTGTAAGAAGCCCTACCCCTCCCTGTATAATATTTACAGAATCATAATAAGTACTGATCCAGTCTGAGCCCATCCAGAAACAGGCCATATCCACCCTGCCCCACATGGCAGCTGTCATTTTCATAATAAACGCAGCCCTGAAACAGCTGTCATTCAAATAATTCCGATTGGAAAGGGCATTGCTCCACTCTGTAATACACAGCTTCCTGTCTGCAACCTGGCATTCCCGCATGATATTTTTCACGATGTCGATTTGTTCAGAAAGGAAATCAAAATTAGTGATCCTCTGTGCATAATTGACATCCTGTTCATCGCTGAGTGATTGATATGGAAACAAAATCATTGTCACAAAATCTGGAACACAGTTCTCCTGCCGGCATTGATTCAGGTAGGTTCTGAATATATCTTCCTTCTTATCTATAATGATACTTGGTCCCCCGATCCGGGCCCCCGGCACAGCTTCCTTAACCTGAAAATACCAGCTTTTATAATACTTGAAAAATTCTGCCGCGTCATAACCATTTTTCTGATGCTCTACATCAAACGTGTATTCATAAAGCCAGCTGCTGATTTCGTCAAGACCAAACCTTTTCGCAATATGCCACATAAAGCTTCTGACGATGTTTTCCCATTCTGCCTTTGTCTGATACTCCATCGTCTCTTCTTCATAGAACAGCATCTCTTTCCCGTTTTTTACCGCACATTCCGGCCTGCTGCCGAAATCAAGGTATGGTTTAATACCGTGGGACACCAGAAATTCCAGTATTGTGTCAATGCTGTCAAAATTGTAATTTCCCCTTCTCGAATCCTGCCGTATCTTTAATCTGGTAGAAAAAAGATTCCATATGCGTACATATTCAAAATGAAGATTCTCCGCCAAATACAGCGTATGGTACTGCAGGTTGGCCAGTGTCAGGTTATAAGCAGAACCGATATTAATGACTGTATTCCAGAATGGCCGGCTGGTCTTTGCAGTCTTTATGTCATTTTCTATAGTAATACTGCTGATACCTTGACTTGACTGGTCCGTATTCACCAGTTTTTCCAGCTTGCGTTTTACTTTTTCTTCCAAAAATAAGATGTCCTTTGTTTCTGCGGCAACATGGGGCTTATTCTTTTTTCTGTACTGTGAGGGCGGCATCCCAAAATTTTCCTGAAACACTTTGCTGAATACCGATGGATTCGAAAACCCATTGTCAACTGCAATCTTTGTCAATGGTTCATCTGAATACAGCAGATCATTGAGTGCATAATGCAACCGGACACTTGAAACATATTCTGCAAAATATACCCCCGTCTCTTTCTTAAAAAACCGGGATAAGGAAGACGGGGATAAATATAACTTTTCTGCAAGAGTATTCAGGCTCAGCAGGTGCTGGTAATTCATATTAATATAGTTAATCACTATTTGCAGACGCTCACTCGGATCTTTTATGGATTCCTGTCTCCCAACCTGATACTGAACGAGGAATTTTTCTATCAGGCAGTCTAAAAGTTCATATTTCAGGCTATATATCATACAGTCCGTACGGTGCTGGCTTTCAAGTACATGATATACAATCTTATTCAGTATTTCCCGCAGTTTCGGATACGGCCTCGCTGTATCGGCGGCAGTATTGCAGATAAAAGTGAAACATTCATTCTGCATAACATCCGCCAGGACAAGATAGGATATTTTTATTGTAAACGCAATTGTCTTATCGCCGCAGTCAAACTGATGCACAGTCCCCGCATTCACAAGTACAATCCCATCTTTTCCAAAGGTGTATGCTTTATCCGCAACAGATACCTTTGCTTCCCCTTCCAGGACATACAAAATTATAAGTTCCGGAACGGATGCCTTTTTTCCTCTTCTGTCTTGGATCAGTTCCACTTCTATCCCGTCAAACTTCCACTTTTTTATCATCTGTCATCGCCTTTCACCTAAATCTTCTTTTATTTTATCATATCCGTTCACGTCTTTCTATTTAAAAGAAGATGTTGTGACTTTAATGCGTGTATTGGAACATAGCATGAATATAGTATAATTCTGACTTCATTATATCCAGCAGTTTACTAATAAACTTTTTCTTTATACTCCATGATAAATCCACAGCATCCATTTCTTAGGCACTAATATCATTTCTTCATCACGCCCCGTTAAGTTATATCACTTTTCTATTTTCTACTTAGATTATACCCTGCGTGTGTATTATCTGCAATATTACTCTTCTGATTACTTCCTTCGCCAAATAACAGAATCATACTTTTACCCAAGAGAATTCATAAACACAGGCTGGTTATTGAAGCTAGAAGTTTCACCGAAGATGGTATTTCTTATTATGCAACAGTTGAAAAAGACGGTACAAGCCATTAATTTCCAGCGTCATATCGGGTTGTTCCATGTTTAATATGTGTAAAGGCCACAAAGCAGCAATAGATCTGACCAGCTTTTGCCCTTAAATTCATAAAAGGAATTCTTTCTCGGTTTGTGTCCTTTGATTAGCCTGATAAAGGCAACGTCACTTTCACATAATTCCAAAATATGGTCAACAATACTCACCCAGCACATATTTGGATAGGTAACCACAGAATACAGCATGATTGAGTTATACCCGGTACTTCCCTTATCTGAATAACAGGCAAGGGAGTCCGAAAAATCTAATTCCTCCATTACTTTTTTCAGAGTATAGACTGAATCGTCATCGGCTCCTCTGTTTAGAACCATCTATTTCCCGACAGTCCTCCGCTCTCTAAAATGAAAGTAAGAAATACGCAAACATGAGTAAACGTACTCAGAAAGGAGGGGCACTATGAAAAAGAAAATAAAGCCTATCCGCTGTCCATATTGCGGGCGCTCCGTCGTGCTGAAGAAGAGGCCACCAATATTTTGATTCCATCTGGAAAAACAGAATTATGACAAAAAAGAATGCCTATTGCTGGCTCCAGGACATCTTTTCCATGAACGATGAGCAGGCCCATATTGGCCAGTTCTCCGATTATATGTGTGAACAGGTGATTATAGAAAGCAAACGGGTACTGGAGAACCACCAAATCGCCTGCTAAGGCAGAAAGGAATTTGTATGAATATGATACAGTGCACAAATGAACAAATACATGTGGAGGATTACCTTTATCTGGTATCCACCGTGATTTCTCTTTATATTACACCTCATACTGACATCACCAGCATGAAATATGATGACCTCTACCAGACCGGCTGCCTGACACTTTGTAAAGCAACCGCATCCTACCATGCAGAAAAAGATGCCAGCTTTGCTACCTATGCGGCCATTGTCATCCGCAATCAGTTCTATGATTACTGCCGGCGCATGTATTATATCCATACCAGGCTTTTATATCTGGATGCAAGCTTGTCTGAGGAGGGAAAAGATACCCTCCTTCAAAGCCAAAGGATTGATCAAACTGTGCAAACCTCTGATATATTTCCACTACTACTAGAAATTCATGAGGAATACAGTGGTATTACCGCCAAAGGTGTGGAAGCACTGCTCCTTCGGAATACCGGCTATACAGACAAGGAAATCGCCAAAATGTTCCATGTAAAACCCAATCATATATCTGCCTGGATATCCAGGGCAAACAGCCGGCTAAGAAAAGATCCCCGTATTCTGGCCGCCGCAGAATAAAGGAGAGTGAAAATCATGCTGACATTATATACTGCTGTTGGGAACTATCAGATAAAACGAAAACCGAACGGAAATTTCTATCCGGTTGTTATCCTTGGCAACAAGGTGCTGCATCTGGATCCGCATGAGATGCTGTTATGATCCTCTCTGGCCTGGAACATCCTTACCCATCAGGAAGCCAGGGCATTATTTTACGAAAAGGAGGCCGAACTCCATATTGTGAGCGACCTGGACTTTGAACACTACTTAAAACGGTTGTTATTCCGAAGTTTAGTTGCCTTCGGAACCGATTACACTGGTATCAACGCATTATATAGTCTGCTTGATCCTTTATATATCCGTTCCGCAGCCACAAGTCCGGCTGCAAACCTGGGAGCGCTGGCAGATCTGGTTTTCTTAAAGCATTTTCCTTTAAAAGCAGCTCTGGCTGTCTTTAGGAAAGACCGGTTGACTTCCGATGAAAAACGACTGCTGCACCAACGTAACTTAGAAGCACTGCCAATTGGAAGACTTCTGGATTCTGAGGGAATTCAAAGTACCAATCCTCCCACAGTCATTACACTGGCAAATCTGTATTTTAAGAAACAGATTATTTTTGATACTGTATAGAAGGCTTCCGATGTACATCTCCTCTATTATTTTAAAACAGGTGGCCTAGACATACCTTATTCCCAGTTATTCTCTATCTACTCTTCCAACTAGCTTTTTCTATCTTCAAACTAATTAATACCTGATCACATAATTCATTGTAAATAACTTAAGCACCATCTATCCTTCAAAAATTGCCTGTGGAACTGGTTGTGGCTCTATTTTACTTGATTTTTGTTTAATAATCATAAAAAGAACGGGGATTGTATCCAATAAAATTGCAAGTAGCAACGATATCAATGCTAAAATGCGATGAGAACTAGTAAGATAGTATACAGCCCGCTCCACCTGATTAAGTTCTGTTAATATGTTACGCTGCATATCCGATAACTTTTCGTACGTCTTCATCACATCTGGATTAGACGCGGATGGAAGTTTGTAAATATTACTCTTCAGAACAACAAATTCATCATTCCAGGAATTTCGCCACTGTTCTTTTTCTTCTGAAGTAGGAAACAAACCAACCCATTGCTCTGTAGTTCGGCATATATCTGTATCACTGGCACTCTCTGAACAGTAAATCTGTACAGACCGTATCTGGTTAAGTTCTCTGAATAATTCCTGAAGCTTAAGATTACCTTCCAAAATCTCAGTGTACTTCAAGTTACCACCGTCTTCTTGCATGGTTGATATTAACTCTGTACATATTTCATCTGCCAAAACATTTGCATTATTAACGTTTGGGCTTGTACTCCCTAACTCAGCAAGAATTTGAGCAAACTTTGATGATAATATACTTTCTGCAGTATTGGCCTTAACCCAAATATAGTTTTTTAGAGCATTAATTTCCTTGACTTCATCATCTTTTTTGTTAATATCTAACTGCTTGGCTGATTGTTCGATTAACAAAGTTTCTCGCCTCTTTATCTCCAAGTCTTTTTCAGCCTCTAGGCTCTTAAATGCTTTACTTTTGGTGGCAAGAGGATAAATATCAAGTGAGATATCATGAATTCTAGTATTACAATTGGAAATTTGGAGTTCTAGATCATTATATTCTTTCTGAATTATCTCCCTTTCGGCAACTGCATTGGCTAGAGCAGCAGTTACTATTTCTTCTATCTTAGTAGAATCTCCGAGAATCTTGCCCTCTGAAGCATTCTCACATTTCTGAATAACAGTAATCATCTGGGCATTTTCTCTGAAATATTCTTTCAGTTTCTGGAAGTCAGGAACAACATCCTGTACTGCTTCATTTGTTGAAATATCAATAACTCCTGCTAATGCTTGCAGTTCTCCAATAAGGTTAGTAACTTCCTGTAATTTTTCCGTAAAGTCCATACTTGCAAGCTGCTCAAGATCAATTTTTTCTTTTCTATATGTATCTGTAAGCAAATCCTGGTCATCTCGCATATATATGGTATCATATGCGTGGTTACAAAGGTATACAAACGAAAAGCCAATCGACCACATACCAACGAATACATAAACTGCCCAGATAAATAATCTGGTTCTAATATTTTTTTTATAAGTCAGTTTTGGCAACATCTGATTTAACCATGCCAATAGTAACTGAATTACACTGGAAACCGCAATTGCTGCAATAAAACTACTTTGAAAAAATGTATCACTCATACCCTGCCCTGTTGTAAAAAATGATACAATTGCAATTAACCCGCAACAGGCTATGGGAACTGACCATATATTCTTTTTCTTCATCCTCTGATTTTCCACGATTTATTCTCCTCCATTGTGTGCAAGTTAGTCGTATCTATTCATCCAATATTTCTCCTAAATTAGGTAGATTTTTGATAATTATAGCTTCTTAAATTTTAAATTTATAAAATTTCATCATCCTGCTCTCCAAAAAACATATCATAAAGATATTTAAGAACATCTTTAATTCCTTTTATCATAACAGTAAATACATCTGGTATACTCTCTCCAATATCAAGAATTGCAAATATCATATTTTTGATAATATCTCCGATTCTCTGAGATATTTCTTCTGCACTTTTACGGAGTTTTCCTTCAGGCTGTAGCATGGAACATAACAACTTATATATTACAAGAGTCATAAATCCTATAAAGGCCAGTTGCAATACTGTGAGTAATAGAGTTGCAATTTCATCTGAGCCGCTTATAAAAATGAATACATCATTGAGTGTGCCTCTAGGTGCAATCATACAAACGGTAATAGCCATTAGAAAGCTAAAACCCAATAAAATATTACTGTCATGAAAATGAAAATCTGTCTTTGTACCTTTCATAATCTGGATCATCCGCTTTAGAAAACTAATTGTTAAACAACCTATTGCAACAATTGCTATTAGTACTACGAAATACCATACAGCTGCATAAAGAAGTAAAGATAAAGACTCCAGACTAAACTTCTTAAAATAATCCTGATTTTCAATCATAACATAGCCTACTACCAATGCAAGAACTGCAAAAGCTACCGCGGCCAAAAAATATCCAAATACATGACGTGCCTCTAATAAATTTTGTACTGCTTCTTGGCTTTTAGTTTTTATCCGAGTTTTCTGTTCCATCTCATTATTTGTAGCGGTTTTCTGCTTATTATTAGCTGTCAAATTAGATATACTGCTATAATTTAATTCGTTTGATCCTGCTACTGGCATCGGATTTCCATTAGACGAATTTTCTACTGAAAGTCTTAAATCACCATCTTTTAATGATTCCCTTTTCTTATATACGCCATATACATTACTCAGACTGGCACAAAGTACAACAGTTAAGATTAGAACCAAAGCAGCTAATAATAATGTACTTTGGGAAATGTCCGCAAGAAAAGGAATTACAGATGTAATAGTCTTCCAACTATAAAGGTCGTTGGCCATTATGACAGCCATCACTAATATTAAACCATTCCTTAGATAGTTGTTTTTCTTTTCTTTTTTTCTAATTATAAGGTATATTTGAGAGCAAATTCCCAAAACTCCTATGACACTACAGAAAAACCTTAAATCAGTGTAAGTTCCAAAGAAAAGAGGAAATCCTATCATTAATATTATAATAAGTAAAATTCGTCTTCCCCACAAAATTACTTTTTCCATTATTTCCTCCTTGTAAATTTCTATCTACAATTAATTGATAAAAGGTATAATTAACGGTTTCCGGCAATCATTACTTCTCTGGAGTATTTAGTTATCAAAGTTCATTAAAGCAATTTAAAATTTTTCTTCACAGTTTGTCTTAACTTTGTGTCTATGGATGAAATTATGCAAGAATATGCAGCAGAATACTTTGCTATCTAAAAACACGTTGACTTGCGGAAAAACGTGTGATACGATAATATACAAAGTAATTCAATTTGGATGGACTTTGTAATGGTGTTTCTTAAATTAGAAAATCATTACAGAGAGTCTAAAACAACTTAAAAGGCATAAGAAATATGTGAGTAAAGTGTGTTTTCATCCTAGATTACTACATATATTTTCAAAAGGAGACTGAACTTACCAGGGTGCGGTCTCTTTTGTTTTTTTATAATAACAGATGTATTATGTATTGTAAATAGAATCTTAATTTTTTATAAAGATTCAATAAATATTACTTTATTTTAAATTTTGTTGCCAATTATTATTTTTTTTATATTTTATTTGAAATTGCTGTAATTTATTGTATTATAGTATAAGATAATAAATATTAAAAATTTTATATGTCATATTTTGTATCTGATTTTGTACAATTTTTCACGTTAATGCTGGGGGAAGAAATGGGAAATAATTTTACTTATGATGAAATTTGTCAACAGATATGTCTGTTTTTAAGAGTAACAATTCGAAATCAGAAAATGATTCAGGAAGATGTAGTAAAAAAATGTGAAGACAACGGATTCTGCATTAGCCAAGCAACTATATCAAATATTATGAATGAAACAGGGGGCAAAAGTATCTCCCTTCGTACCTTGTTTGCTATCTGTAAAAGTCTTAGCATACCAATGAGTGAATTATTCTATGCTATTGAAAATAATATTAATATTTATGATAAGTTAACTCAATCGAAGCCCAAAAATAAAAACCGTTATTTTTATCTTCCATCAGAGGATGCTTACGATGGTTGGTTTGGTAAGTATCATGTATACAGTTTTCAGACTAATAAGGAAAAATCTCTGTTACATGGTATACTAAATTTAGATCCTAATAAACCGGCAGTTCATAATAGCCAAGAATGTTATGCGGAGTTAATATTATATACTGGTGAAAATAAACGTTTTAAAGAGTATCAAGGTTCTGCAGTTGCTTCTAAAAAAATAAATGCTATGTATTGTAGGTTAGAAAGTGAAAAAATTGGAGAAATTATATATCTTACTTTTTACCATTGGCCTTTTACCAGTAGTAATAATGAGCTTGTATGTGAAATGGCAGTTGTGATTACCACCTCTAGTGGCCATCAACATCTTCCAACAGCTCAAAGAATATTTTTGTGTCGTAAAGAACTTTCAGAGGATGAGCAGGAAATATTAAAGGGACACCTTCGTTTAAATAAAGCAGAAATGTTACTCTCTGAAAAAGAGTACATAGATTTTATTAAAAATACAGATATCCCTGAAGAATTCCGGGCACGGCTTAAAGAAAAGGCCTCTAAGGAAACATATTATTCAGTGGCAGAATCTGAACTAATGCTTAACCATAAAGAAGATATTAGCTTTATAAAGTCTCTGTCTCTGCTTAGGAATCATACTAAGGCTCCTAACAATAACAAAATCAGCAATAATACAAATAATTATTTATATAAACTTTTCAAACAAAATGATTCTTCTCACGCCAAAAAATCTAATAATAAAACAGACTAAATTAGGTATGGATTTCACACCTTACATTATTAAAGTATTAACTATATTTTGCAACAAAATAAATACGGTTCTTATATACATAGTGGGTCATATTTAGCAATTTTATATGGTAGTGGTTTTGTTCTTAAGTTTTATGCAATATAATGGTACATTCCAAGAATTTATCTGACATTTTGGGAAAGTCTAATATTTCTATTCACCCATTAATCCGGACGAACTTTTAGGGTGAGTTACTCCTCTCCTAAGTTAAGCATATTCAAAAAATCAGAAGGTGCATAGACCGGCACTGAAGACTTTGTATAATCCTTCAAATTCCGTGTAACAATGCAGTCCATATCACATCGGAGTGCAGATTCTACCATAACCGCATCTTCAAAATCAGAAATATCCGAAGAAATGGCACGCCTGCAGTCCATACCAGCAGTATCAAGTAAATCAAACAGACCGAATAACGTATTTAAAATAGTTCTTGTGTCTTTGTCATTATGAGTATACCTATGTGTAAGATAATAAATATCTGTTGCTGATTTTGCAGTGATAAACCCGGAAAACCGCTTATTAGCCGTAGCGAGAAAAATTTCCTGGGCTTCAGCACAGAACGGCTGCCTGCTTTGGAGCGCATCTACAATAATACAGGTATCAATCAACGCTCTCATAGTTTATTTAACCTTTCCTTTTTTGATTCTTCCAAAGTGATATCGGCTGGAAGGACACCAAACAGAGACTTTGCCATGTCCACCCGATCCTGATACGGATTGGTAAGTTTGGCTACAACTTTTCCATTCCGGGTAATATAAATATCTTCCTTTTCAGCAAGCATCAGATACTTACTCAGGTTCATTTTTAACTCAGTTGCAGTAATTGACATTACGAATGCCTCCTTTCCTTTATATAGATGTATTCACTATTATTATACTCAATTCGTACGATTTTATCAATGTATTCGTACGATTTTTATAATCTGTTTATATATTGGAAAATAAATGAATACGGTTCTCTTCTGTCACTGTATTCATTATATACATCCGGAACTGTCGCCTTCGACCTACAGTTCGAAAAAATACTATCAGCTAAAAAATTCAATAAAAAATTTAAAGTATAACATTCTTAAACACATAATAAGGCCAGAATTTTCGGAATAGGTATTCAGACCTTATTTAATTGTCAAAGTGTCCAAAACAAGACTATATTCCCTATAAAAGGTAATGATTGTAAACCAAAAATAAACCGGCTGAGTTATCCGGATAATATCCGAAATCCAGTCGGTTTATTTTAAACTATTTTTTTAATTTCAATGGCCCCAAAAGACCAGAGGGCGGCAAAGGAAAGTACCGGGATAAACTGTCACGTTCTTTGTAGCCCAGGTTATTTACCACTTCAATCCTAAGTTTATTCCAGCCTTCAATTAATATTTCATCGATGAAAAAAAAGTAAGGAGGCACTATTTTGGCTCCGCAATAGATATCATTTACCCATATTTCAACAACTTCTCCTACCCTGCCCAAATCAATACACCGGTAATCGGACGCATTTGTCAGCCAAAAAGAAGCCTCATATCTTATTCTTCCACTGAATTCAGGAAGCAATTCCGGATTTGATAAGTTCACTAACCCCATTTTCCCATTATAAAGGCTAAATCTGGTATTATCCCACAAACTTACCTGGTATTTCAAATCAAGCTGTAAACCTTCTGTTTTGTCTGAAAAAAAGCCATCGCTTTTTTCCAGCAATCCAGATTCATAATCGCCGGAAAGAAAAATTTTCAATTCCCCGGGGAACAGATGAAGATACAGTAATCCATTTGCAAATTCTGCATAATACAGTTTATTATCCCATGGGTCATAAAAAACCCCCTTCTCTTCCTGTATTCTCACGTCTCCGCTCCATTCCCTGTTTCTATCCTCGTTCAGAAAAACAAAAACATGTGTATTCTTTCTTCTGTAATGATAGATCCGCAATAATGTATCGCTGATCGGTCCGGACAACAATTTCATTATGCCAGCCGAATATAGCGTTTTTATCAGTTCTTCATAGGAAATACTATAACGCCTTCCTTCCGGTTTCTTGTATATGTCAGGTACTCTCCCTACAAAATAAACCGTCGCCCCATCTTCTGCCAGACAGTTTATCTTGTCCAAAAGTTTTTCCGGCAGATATTCACAGCCAGGAACAAGAAGAACACGGTATGTTTCCTGATAAACACGGATTCCCCCATCACAGCATATGGCTCCGTATAATTCATCCTCAGGCAAAATATCAAAATCCACCTGATTCCAGGCAAGTTTACCTGTCAGTTTTTCCAAAGGAAGATATTCTCCTCCCGCCCACTCGGCTTCCGCATGATAAAGGATAGCTACAGGTGCCTGATGGATACCATCAGACAGAAGATGACAGCATCTTCGCATATAGGAAATCAGCCGGCCAAATAAAGGAAATTGCGGTTGGTTGCCTCTTGCAAAAAAATGAGGAGGACAATCCGGATCTGGATATTTAGGTGAAAAAGCATGAGGAACAAAATAATTGATACCACTTACCAGCATCTCGTCTGCAATCTGTTTCATCATGGGCAGTCCCTCTGCCCAGCCGAACGCCCCAAAAATTTCGCACATTGCCCTCCCTTTCTTTCTTTTGTTGAAATGTGCATGAGATGCAGCCAACTTAGGCAGCGTATAGGTAAAAAACAGGGGATCCACCATATCTTCTATGACCGGCGCAGCATAAGGTATCTTATGAATACCCGGATATATCTGTCCCAATACAATATCCATCCCAGCCATATCCTGTCCGTCCAACCCCCGGAAATAATGAGCAGCGCCATATCCCAGGCGCATATGGGCGTTCATATCCTCAATTAAATGTCCCACTGACATAACACCGTGCTCTCTGCACCAATTTCCAAGCAAATCTGAAAAGTTATGTCTCATTCTTTTAGATACGATATCCATATATGCCATTCTAATCCAAGGCGTCTTTTCTCCTATATCCTGCCACAAAGCCGGAAGCAGCCCTCTTATGGAAACTGTCTCCATATCCAGTCTGCTGCCCAAAAGCGGCAGCAGATCGTCATTCCATGGTATAAGCATATTTGCTTTTCCCAACTTTGAATAATATGTTTGATCATCATTTCCGAAACCGGGTTCATCGAAGAAAAATCCCGCAAAGACGTTTCCGAAATATTTTTTAAAACGTACATAATGAGGTTCATAGATGCTCTCAATCATAGCCTTACATGATTCTTCTGAAAGCAAATCAATATAGTCTTCCTTCCCGGGAACCGTATCATAAGTCCGTATTACAAAAAAAACTCTCCATATTCCGGGTGGAACATCAAAATATACCAACCCCCTGTTAAAAGACTGAAGTAAATCTATCTGCTGGGTGAAAAAAACTTCTGCTTCCTCCTTCCTCCTCCATGCCGAAATGGAAACATAACTTTCTCCTGCCTTCAGTCGGTTTGCAAGAAGCGCGCACCCTTCCAAAGGCCCCGGTACGTCCATATATTCCAGCCTGAGTGAAACCTTTTTAAGCTCCGGATGTTTATGAATCCATCCGTTTGCATAGCCGGTAGGAAACTTCTTATCATCCAAAAGCCATACTCTCATATTTCTTTTCCCGGCTTCTTTCAAAATGAATTCCATATCCGTCCACCAATTAGTCTCACAGAACTTTTCATGTACCCGGCTTTCCACACAGAACTCTTTGATCCCGCTTCTCTGTATAGCTTCGATTTCTTCCAACAGAATTTCATGAGTTTCCCCATGCTGCCAAAAAAAGGGAAAGATATATTTACCAGGCTCCTGTCCATTCAGGCAATCCTCCAGATATTTGTCCATGCTTTCCACCATATCCCTCTATCATTTTTGGAAAAAAATAATTTCTGCACTTCCCCTCGAATGTCTGCCAATCAGGGATACCTGAACCATTAGTTCTGCCTTTTCCCCATCATAGTTTTCCAAATCCAGTTCAAACTCTTTTTCCGCTTTACTACCCCATAAATTATTAAGAGGAAGCCGTACACAGGAAGCTCCTTTACAAGAAATATCCCGCGGCAGGTATAGTCTGATGGAAACCCACTGTTGTTCGTGCATTTCCATTCCGTTAACCACAGTAACCCGGAACCTGCGTTTTTTCCCTTTCTCGAAATAAGGTTCTTCCAAATAGTCTATGGCCATCCAGAAAGCAGGGAAATCATATCTTACCACAAAAGGAGAAAGCAGACACAGTTCCTTGACATTCAGCCTTTGATCCTTTCCTCCTCCATTCGTATTTTCCATATAAGTTTCACAGGAATCCGCACGTAATTCCATCCCTTTTTTACAATAAATAGTATAATCACCGTCCTGCTCCATTTTGCAATATGCGGATCCCAGGAATGCCGGCATCTGTGCCGCCACCCGGTGAGTCAGCTCCGTTACCGTATCCGGTATCCAGATTCCTCCTTCTGTTTTGTTTATACACAAAGTAACGATTTTATCATTAATAGGTTCCAGCCATTTATCCGGAATACCGTCTATACCAGAAAGAATCCCCAGCAGCGCCCCCAAAGTTGCTGCTGTGCAATCCGTATCCTCTCCGCAATTGACAGCAAGGCACAGTGATTTTCCGAAATCGCCTTCCCCATACAACCATCCTAAAATCATAAAGCCTATATTTTCCGGTGCATCAAACCCAGGTTCCCCTATATCAAGTTCCTCCTCCCGGACAAGCCTCTCAATCTCCGAATTAGTCAGATTCTGGATTCCAAAAGTACCCGGAGCCGTCTGGTGCACACATTTTCTGGCTTCATCAAACGGAAGCTTTTCTTCATAACAGCTGCACGCTGCTTTCACACACCGGGCAACTGCACACCCTTCAGGTATATAAGAAAGGCCAATGGAAATCAAATCAGGAATCTCCTCTTCTGCGAACGCCGCACTCTGCACGGCAGCGCAAAACACCTCCCCATATACGCCTTCTCCTGCATGATCCACAATCCCATCTTCATAAGCATATCTCGCCGCAATATCCGGATGTCCCGGGGCAAGGCATGCCCAAATCTCCGAACGGATAAAGCAGCCGCATGAATTACGATATGCATTATTCATATAGCCGCTCATTGGCGGAAGGACTCCATTACGCAGATTTGCCTTCCCCATCCCATATTCTACCCAGTTAGGAATCACATAGGAGAGCCAGTACTCTCCGAGAATCATAGCATTTACATTCCTGCCATACCTTTCCGCAGCTGCCAGCCAGATAATCTGCAGATCCAAATCATCATTCGGAGGAGGTCCCATACTTAGATCCTGGGTATAAAATTCCACCCGGTTCATCTGTCTTTTTCCCTCAAAGGGCGCTCCCAACACTCCACCTGCATTTTTCCCGGCCCAACAGCCGGCCACTTTTCTCTTGTAATCATTAAAATTCATTTTCGTCTCCCCTTTTCATAAATGATTTATTGCTTTATTGCCCCACTTACCACTCCCTGTTCAAAATATTTCTGCAGAGAAATATAAATAATTATAGTGGGAATCATAATTATAAATAATGCTGCAAAAAGATTATCATATCTTTGGGAATATGCGCTCATAAAATACTGCGGAAGCAGCGTTACTGTTTTTTTGGATGAGTCGGAGAAAAACAGCATAGGCCACATATAATCGTTCCACGCCCCCAGGAAACTCCAAAGAACAATCACAAATAATACCGGTTTGGCCACCGGAACAAGAATACTATGCAGAATTCGGAATGAACCTGCCCCGTCTATTCTGGCAGCTTCCATCAATTCATTCGGTATATCGTCAAAGTAGTTCTTAGCCATGAGCAGATTAAACGGAATTCCATAAGCAACCTCCGTCAGTATCACTGCAAAAATACTGTTTATCAGTCCTAAATCCCTAATAATCATAAAGCAAGGATACATAACCGTAGCCGGAGGAATCATTAACGCGCTCAGCAGCATCAGATAGATAAAACCCTGTCCTTTAAAATGATATTTAGACAGGCCATAGGATGCTAAAACTACTACTCCTACATTCATAGGAACTGACAGAATAACTATCAAAATACTGTTGATAAATGCCGGCAGGATCTGTTCCGTATGGACAACTTCCCTGTAGCTGCTAAAATAATTAAACTCCGTAAATGCGGAATCTAAAAACAGGGAACGCAGAATACCCAACGCAATAGGGGTTATACCGATTATGCAGCATCCTGCCAGAAATAATGTGCCAATAATTCTTGCACTTACAACCTTTTTCATGTTGCTTCCTTTTACCTTTCTCAAATTATGTTTATAATTCTCTGCCTTTGTTATACATTTTCAGTTGCAGCGCGGTCAGTATCAGCGATATTCCCATCATAATGGTAGCAACAGCTGAGGCTCCTCCCATGTCATATAACTTAAAAGCTTTGTTATAAACGTATATCGTAAAGGTAACCGTAGTATTTCCCGGGCCGCCGTTCGTCATTACCCAAACCAAATCGAATAGTTTAATATAGGTAATTACATTCATAATAACCAGCGTATATGTCGTTCCCCGAAGCATAGGTATTGTAATATAGAAAAATTTTTTCAATTCCCCTGCCCCATCGATTTCTGCGGCTTCATACACAGTGGAAGGAATTCCCGAAATGCCTGCAGTATATAATATCATTGCAAAGCCAACGCCCTGCCAAAGCAAAATCATCAGAATCACATACAATACCAATTTAGGATTAATAAGCCACTGCTGTGCCAGTCCATTCAGACCAATTCTACGAAGCAGTACATTCACAATTCCGTTATTGGCTTCCAGCAGAGTCCGGAATGTATAGCCGATAATAACAGGCGACAATACAACAGGCAGATAAATCAGCACTTTTGCTATTTTTGATATTTTCAGTTCCATTTTCACAAACACTGCAATTATCATTCCGAAAATACAGTCAAATATCACAAATAAGCCTGTAATAAATACAAAGTTCTTAAGTACCGTTTTGAATGCCGGATCTCCAAAAACTTTTTGATAGTTTTTCAATCCGGTCCATATTGGCTCTCCAAGCCCGGACCATTTATGAAATCCTATAAATATATTAAAAACCACCGGATATGCAATAAATATAAAAAAAATAATTACCGCAGGCAGCACATATACATATCCTAACCTTTGTTTCCTCCGCATTTTCTATCCCCTTTCGATAAAAATGGCAGGGTAAATCCCCTCGTGAATTTGCCCTGCCACCTTAACAGACTCCTTACTGCTCATCTGCTACTGCCTGAACCCGTGCCGCGCCATCTTCAGGAGATAACGCTCCCATTGCAATTTCCTGAAGCACTGTAAGAAGCTCCGCTTTCGTCTCCACATTGGTCAGTTCACGCACGCCTCTGCTGTATTGGACCATATCCTTTAAGCTTTCCTCCATCTTTGGACCGCTTTCCCCATAAAAGGCAGTGCTCAACTCAATTCCTTTTCTTGCCGTCTGCATCACATATTCCGTCTTTGAAAATTCTGTCATATATTCGGATGCAAAAAACATGGCGAACTTATAAGCCATTTCTTTTGTTTTCTCATCTCCCGCTCCCTTATTCACACAGATCATATCAGACAGTGCTACCTGTACTGCAGGTTCCTTGCCCTGAGGTGCAGGAAGCGGCATTACTGCCCACTGATAATCTTCTTCAAATTTAGGACTCTTTTCCGCGTTTACGTATTCCCCCATATTCCAATGGCCGTTAAATAAAAATGCGGCATTCCCTGCTTCAAACATATCCAGGGCATCATTATATATACTAAGGCCCAAGGCACCGTCAACAAAAATTTCATCTGTAAAATACTTCTGCCACTGCTTTAATGCTTCCACCATTTCCGGATCAGTCCATTTTCCGTTACCGCGTTCCACCTCATATACTTTTCCTGGTGCAAACTGGTTAAATAATGTCACAATAAAATCCTGGTTTGCCCAATCGTCCTTGGCTCCCATGGCAATAGGCATAATGCCCTTCTGCCTTAAAACCTTACTGCACTCTGCCAGTTCTTCATAGGTCGTTGGTATTTCCAAACCATTCTCATCCAGAAGGGTTTGATTTATATACAGGGAACCAGCCACGCTTAAGTAAGTGGGAGCTCCCAGCCATCCAATCCCTTCCGTTTCAATCTGCGGCCATATCACCTCTTCAAACTGATCCCTCCAGTTGTCTCCGAGATCCTTTTCCAGATAAGAATCCAATGGCTCCACATAATCTTTGAATTGCTCCAACAGCGCTCCCGGCTGAAGTTTAAATCCCTCCGGTCCTTCGCCAGCCGCCATAGTCACCTTCAGCTTATTTACATAATCATCATAAACATGACCGCAGTTATCAATTACGATATCCACATTCGGATATAGTTCTTCGAATCTCTTTTCTGCATCTGACAGTACCTTTTCATCTCCCCATTCCATATAGGTAATCGTAATTTTTTCATCGGATGCCGGCTCTTCGGTTTTTACCTCTGAAGACTCTGCCGCCCCTGCACTGCTTTCCTTCAAAGCCGTATCCTCTGCTGCCTGGCCTGCATCCGGACTCCCACAGCCGACCGAAGTCACCAGCATTGCCATAACCATTAATAATACCATTCCTTTTCTCATAAAACCTTCTCCCTTCCTTGAATTGATGCCTTTATCTTAAATGTTTTATCCGGAGAAGTAATTATACTGTGTTTAGATTCCATGGCACAATTTTATGATTCTTTCCGGGTAATGCAGCCTTCTTTATATTTCGCCGGTGTAACGCCGGTAATATTCTTAAATAATCGGTTAAAATAATGCTGATCAGGTATTCCTACCCTTGATGCGATTTCATACATTCTTAAATCGGTATTCCTGAGAAGCTTTTGGGCTTCCTTAATACGGTAGTGAATTAAATAGTCCGTAAAACTCATCCCCGTTTCTGCCTTGAACATCTGACTGAAGTAAACCCGACTTAAATTGACATGCCGGGAAATCTCCTCCAAAGTAATATTTCCTTCATAATGTTGCCTGATATACCTGATAGCACTGTTTACCTCTTCTCTTTCATAAGTTTCTCTTTGATGCCTGTCTAAATATTCTTCTATCCACCGGGCGCTGTTCACAAGCTTTTCCCTGCATTCCGAATAAGTTGCCGAGCCAGTATGAAGGTCATATCCCGTGTCTGTTTTTTCTCCATAGTTTTTTTCCAGTCTACCCAAGATCGAAAGAAGCACTGCCAAAATATAGTCTTCCACCTTTCGGAATAATTGAGGATGAAGTCGCTCCTCTCTGGCATGTTCCAAGAGTCGTTCCATAATTTTGCTGATTTCCTGCCCATGTTTAAGCATTTCATAAAATCCGCTGGCTTCCGTATAAATATAATCCGAATCCTGTGAAAAAACAGTTCCAGTACAAAGATATACATTACCATATCCTTTGTAAAACATATTTTCCAAAGCAAGTTCTGCCTGCTCCACAGCTTTTTTTGTATTTTTCAAGTCACATTGCGCCTTACTCATGCCTGCTGCCGCCTGAATACCCAGATACTCATCAAGCTTTTCCAGCGCTTTATTCAGCGTATTATACCCCTTTTTCTCTGTAGACAATTCCCTTTCCAGGCCATCACATGCAAAAAAAACTTTATAGTTAAGGCTATTTTCCACACAAACTATACCATGCCCTTCTGTCTGCATTATTTCTTCAATAATATTTGAAACTGAAAATTCAAGCAATTCTATGTCATATCTGCCTTCTTCAATTAAAAAGGCGCCAATCCTGTCATTCATAAGTCTGATATTTCCAAACAGGAAAGTTATTTCCTGACTGGAAATCCCAAATTGCTCCAAATCGTTCCCAGTTTCCTGTATGGCATTTTCCTCATTCACCGCCAATTTTTGGAATATCCGGCGTTTTATGGCATTCAGATTTCTTTGCAGACGCCTCTTCATAAGCTGGTTTTCTTTTCTTACTTCTTCCACACTGTTACCAGAAACATCTTCATGGATCTCATTAAGGGTCTTTAGTATTTTGTCTTCTGACAGCTGATGCTTCAACACGTAATCTACAGCGCCAAATTTCATGGCATCCCGAACGTATTCAAAATCATCATAAAAGCTCAGCACTACTACCTTAGTTGGATATCCCGCTTCTTTCATTTTACTTATCAGTTCAACCCCGTTCATTCTGGGCATCTGGATATCGGTAATCATAATATCCGGGCATTCCTGTTCCAAAAGCGCAAGAGCTTTAATCCCATTGTCGGCTTCTCCTATTACATGATATCCGTTTTCTTCCCAGGGAATTGCATTTTTCAGGTATTCCCGGACAGAAAAATCGTCTTCTACTATTAAAACTGTCTTCATTTCTTCCCCTTCAAATGTATACATTTTCTATTTCTTCCTCAATTGCTGCAAAATGCAGGGCTATCTTTGTATTGCCGTTTTCCCTGCAAATACGCACGCCATATCTTTCCCCGAAATGCAGTTGTATCCTTCTGTTAATATTCTTCAAACCAATATGCTCTTCCCAATCCTCCGCTTCTCCAGACAGGCTTTCCTTTACTTCCTCAAGCCTTTCCTCCGACATTCCCACTCCATTATCCGTAATCCATATCCAAATGTCCTCTTCTATTTTTTCCACTGACACCTGTATCTGCAAAAGGCTACTGCCCATTCCATGCAGGATGCAATTCTCTACCACAGGCTGTAAGATCAGTTTCAAGGAACGATATCTCCCGACATCCTCTGGGACGTAAACAGCGTAGACAAATTTATTTCTGTATCGGAATTTCTGCAAAATCAGATAATCTTCCAATAATCCTATCTCTTCTTTCACCGTAATATATTCTTTTTTATAATCCAGACTTTTCTTAAGCAGGCTTATCAGGCTTTCTATCAGCTTCGCATATTCCTTTTCGCCATGAAGCAGAGCATCGCACATCAAAGAATTCAGGATATTATACAAAAAATGAGGGGATATCTGACTCTGAAGATTATGAAGCTCCGCCTCATTTTTTTTACGCTGCTCTGCCTCAAATTCACAAAACAACTCATTAATTTTCTGAATCATCAGGTTAAAGCCTTCACAAAGCCGGCCTACCTCATCCCCCGAAACCACAGTCACTGTTCTTGAAAAATCACCCTTTTTTACGGCATCCATTGATCTTTCCAGTTGTTCGATGGGCCGTGTTATCCCCTGAGAGATCTCTATCGCCAAAAAACTGACACAAATAGCCAACAAAACAAAAATTATCAGAACCACCACAAAAATCATATCGGTAGAATGGAAAATTTCATCATATGGAACAATATGTACTATCCACCATCCATTCAGCAGTTTAGAATAATTCAATATATATTTCTTTCCCTCTATCTTTTTAATAATTCTTCCATTATCACTCTCCATCGCAATATTTTCCTGGTAAACCTTATCCATCACTTCGTTTGTAACAAATTTTTCGTCCCCCACAATTACATTTCCATCACTGCCCACCAGTTGAATCTCAGCATTTCCCAGATAATTGAAGTCATGCAGCATTTCATTCAGAAAGCTTTGTCCCGTAATGTCCACATAAATAGTTCCAAGCTGCTTTCCTGTACCAAATTCATAAATCTTTCTTCGGTAGACAATAGAAACCATATCTTTATTCTGATAAGAGTCTATAATATAGAACCACTTTTGATATTTATTGTTTGGAAGTTTAATATCTTCATATTCCTGTCTGCTCAGAGCCCGGCTGGCAGAACGGTTATAACCAAAGGAATAGCCCTCACCTCCATTTTCCGATTGGATTTCTATACTGTTAATATATCTGGCCGCTCCAAGAATAGGCTTCATATAATTTTCTTCCAGTTTTTTTCTGTCATGGTACAACGTTACTGAATCCGTCTCTTCCTTCTGTAAAAAGGAAGTCACCGCGGGCATGGATATAATCTGGATCACGCTTTCCTCAATATTTTCCAGTAGTTGGTTCATACTCACGGACATCAGATAAACTGTATTATCAGAGGCCTGAATAACCTGTTCTTTCATATTGCTGCGGAAAAAGACTGTAGACAGCACAGTGGCAATACATAAGGGAACCACTGCAATAATTGTCAGTATAAAAAGCAGACGCTTTCGAAGACTCATATTACTCAAAAAAACGGCCGCTCCATGCTGTAGTTTTATAGCCTGGTATTCTATTTTTACCCATAATTGCTTCATAAACATCCCCCCTAGAAATCTTACCATCATTATGCCTGATTCCATTTCAAATATCAATGAAAGGCAATAAAGGGGCAGTATCCAAAAAATGGATTTGCCCCTTCCTGTCTTTATTTCAACTATACCTGTCGTTTTTACCTGTCAGCCTAAAGAAGCCCTTGATATTCCATCGTACACAATACCTGTATAAATCTGCCCCAATACAATATCCATACCAGCCATATCCTGTCCTTCCAGCCCACGGAAATAATGAGCGGCTCCATATCACAAATGTATATGAGCATACATATCCTCAATTAAATGTCACTCTGACATATCCCCGTGCTCTCTGCGCCAATTTCCAAGCAATTATGAAAAATTATGCCTCACTCTTTTAGATACGATATCCATAGATGCCATTCTAATCCAGGGCGTCTTTTCTCCTATATCCTGCCACAAAGCCGGAAAAAGCCCTCTTATGGATGCTATTTCCATATCCAGTCTGCTGATCAGAAGCGGAGCAAATCGTCATTCCATAGTATAAGCATATTTGCTTTTCCCAACTTGGAATAATAAATTTGATCATCGTTTCCGAAACTGGGGTCATCAAAGTGTTGCCAGTACTGTTTGTTCCTACCTTGCATGGTTAAGTGATATCGGTAAACCAAATATTTGTTTTAAAGACAATCTATTACTTTGGGGATAAGTGTAAAATGAATTATTTATCAAAATAAGTAACTTATATCTGCAGAGTAATTTTACATCTGCCAATAAATATTCATTCAAGGTTAACCGTTTACAAAACAATATCTTTCATAAAATATATAACAGCCTCCAACTCAGTCTTCGATAATTTTCGATTTCATTTAGCAGCGTAAATTTTTGCCGTTCTTTATACTTTGCAGATGCATTTTCTTTAATTATGAACAATAATATTTGATACATTTTGTTTGACATATAAATCCAACTATTTAAATGTTCATCCCCATTTTTGAGTAAGTAATATTGATTCATATAAAGGATTCTTTTCTGCTGCATTATTTTTTGAGAGTACATGACATAAAAGGAATGCCTTAAACCCAGCGGCATTACTTTTTCTTCCCAATTTTTTCAAATTACATTAACTGATAACATTACATTCCAAAATAGTGTTTTTCTTCCTCATATAAGCTTAAATAAGGGGCTTGGGTAAACCAATTACGAGTAACCGTACCTTTAATATAATCCTCAAAAGAATTTTTTACGTGCATAGAAAAAAATTAAATCTATTTTCAACATCATACTTATTTAATTATATAATTACACCATGTAGTACCATAACCATAAATTAAGGGATCATGGAAAGTAGCATCGTTATATTTGCTTATTTGAGAAGTGTCTAACTGAAAAGTCAGGTAATATCCATTATCTATTACGTCTATTATAAAGTTCAAAATAGAAGAATTCTTAAGAATGATCCTTTTATCTATTATATTACTAAGTAAAAAAAGACAATTCTCCATATTAATATCAAAGTAATCAATGTTTATCTCATATTGATATCCCGAATACAATTAATAATTTAGGATTGCTATTAGGCTGTATTGTGCTCAGTACATTGATAATCCCTTTAATCCGTTTGGCAGGTAATTATTTTCTGTTTGTTGATTCTTTAAAACATGATAGATATATGTTTAACAAATTGTGTATTATACGCATAAATTCCAGCGCAATGTGATGGCCTGTCCAAAACGTCGGGTGTCATACAAGTCTTCTTTCATAATGCGCATAATTATATCATCCCTATCTCATTCTACATTTCTCCCTTTGCGGCAAGAACGTGTGTAATAGCCTCTCGTGTACCTTTATATCTGCAATTATTTATGAGGTACCATTGTCCATCCATGAAAATAAAATTTAATCGAAGAGAACTTTAGGACATTTCTGCAACATTTCAGCTTTAGAATAAAATTTATAACATTGTTTCCGGAGGAAGTGAGCTCATGAGAAAGATACTGATTGTGGAGGATGATACCCTCCTGAATAAGACGCTGGCTTACAATCTGACATCGGAGGGCTACGAAACGGTATCGGCCTTTACCTACGCCTCAGCCGTGGCACATCTGCAAAAGAATGAATTTGACTTGGTGCTGCTGGACATCAACCTGCCTGACGGCAGCGGACTGGACTTGTGTGAAGAAATCCGGGCCAGGGGCCAGAACAGCTACATCATGTTCCTGACTGCCAATGACAAGGAAAGTGATATACTGGGAGGCTATGAAGCAGGCGGTGCAGACTATATCACAAAGCCCTTTTCCATCGCCGTGCTGTGCAGAAAACTCTCCGCCGTCTTTATCAACATGGAGCGGCGGAATCCCCGGCACGACCTGTACGATGACGGCGTCCTGAAAATCGACTTCTCCGAGCAGACGGCATTATTGTCCGGAGAGCCTCTGGACTTCACGCCAAAGGAATACCGCACCCTGTTCCTGTTCGTCAAGAACCCGCGCATGATCTTGACGAAGCGGCAGCTATTAGAAAGGCTATGGGACATCGACGGCGACTTTGTGGATGAGCATACCCTGACAACCATCATAAGCCGCATCCGAAAGAAAATTGAAACCGACGAGCATAAATATATCAAAACAGCCTATGGCATGGGCTATCAGTGGACGGGGGGTGAGCCGAAATAAAAATGCAAAATATTTCAATCCGCAAGTTTTTAAGGATAATTTGCGCGGGTACCGCCCTGACTGCCGCTGCTGTGTTGGCGGTGCTGTATTGGCTGACACGGGATCGCCGGATTGTGCTCTGTGGGCTGATTCTAACAGCCGTCCTCTTTATGTGGGGTGCTGTTTTTTTGAAATACTTTCAGCTCAAGTTGTCCCTTTTCACCGACAGTCTGTGCCAGACATTGGATGGAATGATGGGCGGCAATGAGCGGCCTCATGTCGATTATGAGGCGGAAACCCTGCTGGCCCGTATCAGCCACCGGCTGGAACGGCTTTATAACACCATGCAGGAGAATCGGCACAAGGCGGAGGAGGAAAAGGCCGAGCTGCAGTCGCTGGTATCTGATATTTCTCACCAGACGAAAATTCCCATCGCCAACTTAAAAATGCTCAACGATACCCTGCTGACCCGCCCCGTGACCGAGGAAAAGCGCCGGGAATTCTTGGAGGCCACGGGGAGCCAGCTGGACAAGCTGGACTTTCTCATCCGGGCGATGGTAAAAACCTCACGTTTGGAAACCGGTTTGATCGTGCTGGAAAAAAAGCCCGCGGCCATTGCCGATACACTGGCTGCCGCCGTCAACGGTGTTTTGGCCCCAATGGAGAAAAAGCAGATCACCCTATCCGTGGACTACCCGGAGGATTTGACGGTTTCTCACGACAGTCGCTGGACTTCCGAAGCCCTGTTCAATCTTCTGGACAATGCGGTAAAATATACTCCTGCGGACGGAAACATCTATGTCACGGTAGAAGTTTGGGAGTTTTATGTAAAAATTGATGTGGCCGACACCGGCCGGGGTATCCCGGAGAGTGCCCAGGCCATCATCTTCAAGCGGTTTTACCGGGAGGAGTCCATGCATAACGTGGACGGCATCGGCATCGGCCTGTACCTCGCCCGTGAGATCATCACCATGCAGGGCGGCTACATCAAGGTCGTTTCAGAGATTGGCAAAGGCTCCACATTCTCGGTGTTCCTGCCATGGAGATAATAAGGCGGTGGTCTGCCCGCGCAGGTCATCGCTATCTTTTTCGAGAAAAATTTAAAAGAAATTGATTTTAGGATATTTCTGCAACAATTCAGTTTTACGATATGCCTATCAAACAAAGAAAGACAGGTATTCCAATGAGTATTTTACAGACAACAGCCCTAAAAAAATACTACGGCACCGAGCCGAACATCACTCGTGCCCTCGACGGCGTAACCCTTTCCGTGGAGCAGGGCGAGTTTGTGGCCGTAGTCGGAACCTCCGGTTCCGGCAAGTCCACGCTTCTTCACATGATGGGTGGACTGGACACGCCCACCTCCGGTTCCATCATGGTACGGGAAAAGGAGCTGGCGAAGATGAATGACGAGCAGCTCACCATTTTCCGCCGCCGCAACATCGGTTTCATCTTCCAGAACTATAACCTTGTACCGATCCTTAACGTCTACGAAAACATCGTCCTTCCGGTGGAGCTGGATGGCGATACGGCAGACCAAAAATTCATGGATGAAATCATTCAGATGCTGGGACTGAAGGACAAGCTGAAAAATATGCCCAACAACCTCTCCGGCGGTCAGCAGCAGCGTGTAGCCATTGCCCGCGCTCTGGTGACAAAGCCCGCCATCGTTCTGGCGGATGAACCTACCGGTAATCTGGACAGTAAGACCAGTGCCGATGTGCTGGGCCTTTTAAAATGCACCAGTAACGAATTTAACCAGACTATCGTGATGATTACCCACAACAATGAGATTGCCCAGCTTGCCGACCGCATCGTGCGGATTGAAGACGGCAAAATCATGGTGTAAGGAGGAGACATGATGACATTACCCTTTGACAATGATACAAGCCGCATTGTAAAAAAGCTAGTAAAAAGAAGTTTAGCGGCTGAAAAGCGCCGCAATTTGCTCATTTGCTGCACCATCACCTTTGCGGTTGCCCTGATGACTGGACTGGGTTTTTTTGCTGCTGCACAGAAAGCGAAAGTAGAGCGGGACATCCGCGGGCAGTATCAAGTCATGATACTGAAGTCTACTCAGGAGCGGGTCGACAGTCTGACCGCAAAACCGGAAGTGGAGCGCTGGGGCCTGTCAAGTACCTTCCCGATCTCCCGTTATCAGGACAGCGTTCTCAGCGTACTCTATGCAGATACCAACTGGATGGCTTTGGGGAACAAGCCCGCAGTTGAGGGGCAAATGCCACAAGGTGAACATGAGATTCTGGTGGAAAGTGCTTTTTTAGATTACTTCCATCTGCCGTATGAAACCGGGCAGCAGATCAAACTCGACCTTGGATGCGGGGAACAGACCTATATGGTAACGGGCATTCTTCAAACTGAGAATCTCTCCCGTATGTTTGAGGTTATTGTTTCAAAAGCCTTTGTAACAGCGTATTCCGATGGAACACCTGAATTTGAGTTTCGTATGTGCTATCGGGGAGGGGAGCAGATGGACACAGACCATTTGAAGGAGGCTATCCTCACGTTTCTTGCAGCACATGAAGTTCCGGAGCAAGAGATTTTCTTCAGCTCCAATTATTTTAACATGGAGGGTTTCCGCAATAATGCGGGCGGGTATGCCCTGCCTGCTGCCTTCGTGATCCTGTTGGCCTGTGGTATCGTGATTTACAACATTTTCTATATCTCGGTCAAGGGTAAGGTGAAAGAATATGGCCGTTTAAAGGTCATTGGCGCCACACCTCGACAGCTCAGGCGGATCGTCCGCTATGAAAGCTTGTACCTCTTTCTCCTTGGAATACCGACCGGCCTTGTGATCGGCGGCGTAATCGCTTTTGCTTGTCTGCCCGCCTACTGGAGTTGGGCAGATAATTCTAAGGCTGCGGTTGTCATCCTCGCCATGACTGGGATGATGATATTTCTGTCTACCGCTACTCCGGTTCGGATGGCTGCAAAGGTATCTCCAATTGAGGCGATGCGCACATCAACCTATGCCAGGGAAGGAAGGCACGTGAACTCACGTCGGCCTCACCGTAGGCTCACACCGTCTGTCCTCTCTAAGATAAATTTTGAACGCAGCGGAAAAAAGGCAGCAATTACGCTGGCCTCCCTCAGCTTGAGCGGAATTCTGCTGCTCACGGCAGCGACGCTCTATCACTCCATCAACTTTAACAGTATGGCGGCAAAGTACATGGGGGATGAGGGGAATTATATGATTTCCTGGCAGGATGCCGTAGACATGGAGAAGATTCCGGAGCAGGCGTTGGACAACCCACTCTATGACGATCTGCGTGAGCAGATTTTGGCATTGCCGGATGTGGTTACGATTACCTCTTATGATGCTGTCACAGTGGAGATTGATTTGCCGAGAAAGGCGGACACCTTCATTATAACCGCTATGAGGAGGGATCAATTCAGCCAGCAGCTTCCGGAAAATCGGATTGCCGCAGGAACTGCAGACTACGACGCATTGATAGAGGGCAATGGTATTCTAATTTCGGACAGCAGTGACCGTATCCTGTCCGGCTATGACTATACGCCCCAAATAGGCGATGTGCTCCATCTGAAAACTTACGGCGGACAGGATATGGATTTGAATGTCATGGGAATTGTGAAGGAAGGAAGCCGGGATGCCACTGGCGTGTTGGCATCACTCTTTATTCTTCCCGAGGAGACACTCCACAAACTATACCCAGAGGTCGAAAATTTCCAGATGGTCTGGAATGTCCATGCCGCTCAAGACAGTGATGTACTGCGTATGCAACTATTCCAGATTACGAAAAATCCGGCGCTGACCATCATTGCCCGTAGTGATCTGACGGCTACCCTTCAAACCTCTTTTCGGGAATTGGTAAGGCTGGTCTATCTCTTTACAGCATTCCTTTTTGTCTTCGCACTGATCAATTTGACAAATACGTTAATAACCAACCTGTTGACCCGCAGACAGGAATTAGGGATTTTACAATCGGTGGGTATGACCCGCAAGCAGCTTTCCAGAATGCTTTCGTGGGAATGCCTTCGGTATATATCTGGAGTATTGGGGGCAACAGTCATACTTGGGAGCGCATGCGGCGCAGTACTTATTCTGATCCTGAATCGCCTAAACGTATTAGGCGTTCCAAGTTATTGTTTTCCGATGTGGGAGCTGACGGCCTTCGTCTGCGCACTTTTAATCATTCATTGCCTATATATATTATTTGCAATACGTTATATGAAACAGCAATCTATTGTAGCATGCATCAGGGAGGCAGGCTAAACTGAATCCACAGTCCGGATGGCTTTGATGCCTCGAATTATTGTCGGTTCTGGAGGCTATATTCAAACAGTATGGACATAAGGAGACGAAACTATGACTTTACCATTTGAAAATGACACCAGCCGTATCATTCGCAGAATTACTTCTGCACATCTGGAACACGACAAACTAAAAACGGTTATTACTATTTTTGCCATCACTTTGACAACATCTCTAATGTCATCCATATTACTTCTGATTTCAGGAATTCTTCTCCGTAATACAAAAAGCCATCAGGAGATAAAAACTATAGCAGAAATATTAGGTGACAATTTTAAATTTGTGGTAAAAACTTATTTACATACGAATGAAGAAATTAGTAAAATGAATACGAAAATGGAGCGTAGGCAAGGGTCTAAATGTTTCAAAGCCATTCTTAAGTAAATAAAAAAACCTCGAAAATTAAATGTTTTTCGAGGTTTTTAAAGAGGCGCAGACCGGATTTGAACCGGTGGATACTGGTGTTGCAGACCATTGCCTTACCACTTGGCTACTGCGCCTTATTTATTATATTATATGCAGAACACAATCTAAAAATGACTCCGACGGGAATCGAACCCGTGTTACCGCCGTGAAAGGGCGATGTCTTAACCGCTTGACCACGGGGCCATATGCGGTCACCGCTATCGCAGTGACCTTTGACTATAATATCATATTGTCGGGGAGAATGCAAGAGGTTTTTTATTTTTTATAAGTGCCTTTTGCTTTTTTCTATTCATGGCATACCTCCGGATGACTTTGAAATGAATTATTCTGGAACAACTTCAACGTTATATTCCAGATTTTCTATCACTTTTCTGACGAGTGTCTCTGTATTAGATCCTGCCGGGACATGAATTTTTAACCCATCCGCACATAAATCAAAATTGTATTCATCTATAGTTTCAAGTGTACTTGGCAAATAAATGTCGGTAAGGCTTTCACAATTTTCTATCGAACGTTCTCCCAATTCTTTTAAACCCTCCGGCAGACGAACTTCTTTTATTTTAGGGCATTCATAAATACAATAATCTCCCATCGTTTCTATTCCATTAATCTCTAATTTTCTCAATGCAGTTGCACCATAAAAAGCTTGATCTTCTATTATTTTTAAACTTTCCGGCAGTATAATCTCTTCAACAACTTCATTAGAAAATAAATATCTATTCAATACACTTACCTTTTTTTCGTCAATTGTATCAGGAATTTCTACAATTTTAGCCTTATCTTCATTGTCATATCCTTCAATTTCAAGTGTTCCGTCATCTAGCTCATAATAATCAAATGTCACATCATCCTCATTTTTTTCATCTGCATCCTTCTTTGTTACAACTTCTTCTTTGTTACAACTTCTTCTTTTGTATTACTTCCCTGGTCAGAACTACTGCCGCATCCTGAAAAGCAGGTCACACTTACTGCAATTAATAAACTAACTAAAATTTTCTTCCTCATTTTCACTTTCTCCTCTTTTAATAGCCTTTGTATGCCTTATATTTTATCTGTCCGATAATTCCATCTGATACACTTCCTGAATAATCCGATGTAAGCGGCAGATTTAACATTAATGGCTCTACCTTTAAATTTGCTTCTGCTGAATAATAGACATTCGCTTTTTTCATAACAAAACCGGAATTATTACTGATCTTTTGTCCCATATTTGCCTGTATAACATCAGCAATTCTGGCATATACCGCGTATTCATTATTGCCTGTTAATTTTGTAAATAAAATCAGTTTCAGATAATCACTGTAAAAGAACCCTTTTCCAGAAACTGCTTTTTCGCTATATCCTGCATAAGTCCATGTCAACTGATCTTTATTTTTTACTAATTCCACCGGCATTCTATTTTTTAAGTATTGCATATCACTTGCAGTCTCTGCTGCCGTTAATCCTAAAACTACAACTAACTTAAATAACGGAGCAGGAATAATACCACTGGAAGCACTCTCTATTGCAATCGCCATACCACTTAATGTACCATCATTCCAATTTTCCTGAAATTCCGGCGGCAGATTCAAGGCATACCGGATAGCAAAAATAGTTCCATACGCTGATTTTTTATTTTTTTCATTGGAATTTCCATAAATGATATACTCCACTTCATTTCCATAAGAATAGTTATTGGAACTATTGATCATCTTATTGGTTAATGTCTTATTCTCCGAAAAAGTTACTGCCTCATTATTCCAGGCTTCTGACTGTGTATTATAATTACTTTCATAATTTGAAAGATTCACTCCACCACCGCACAGATGATATTTTCCCTCTTTTTCAAACGTATCATAGCTAAACATATTCATAATGTAGTCCAGTGTATAGAGGTCATCTCGCAGGTCAACCGCCGTCTGACTGACTGTACCTGAAAAATCCGAGAACAGTCCTGATACAATTGATGCCCCCTTCGATGCCTTTACTTTTCCATCAGTAAACCCCTCCTGGAGTAATGCCGCATAAGCCGCTGATGGTCTGTCCGCTATATCCTTAATTTCATTACCTGTATCTGAATTTGCCTGATTAGCATCTTTTACTTCATCATCATGTTTTTTTCTTCCTCTTCTTTATCCCTTTCAGCCTGTTTCTTATTTTCTTCGCTATACTTTTTAAATTGTTCGCTCATCCAATTATAAAAATCTGGCTTTCTTCCTTTAATTTCTCAGGTATTTTTTCCTGATATAACTTCGGAACAATTTTTAATACTGCCAAGGTAATCCCTCCTTCCTTTTACAGAAAATCTGCAATTTGGTATAAATCTTCATTATTTGAGTAGTATTGATCTGTTGCTTCTATCAATCGTTCATTATTTTCACCCAAGTATTTAATGGTAGTTTCAACTTTCTTATGCCCCAGGGCAAAACGAATGTCATTCAAATCCCATCCTTCTTTTCTTCTTTCCTCCGCAAAATAGTGTCGGAGCTGATGCGGATGGGAATTGATATCCGTTTTTTTGGATAGCCTTTTCAACATGCTATACACAGAATCCGCATCTAATGGCTCTCCTTTGTTTTTTCCAGTCAATTTTGTAAATAGATACTCCGAGTTCATCAGACTTTTTCGATTATCAGAAATGTACTTAACCAAGAACTCAAAAGTTGTATTACTTAACAAAGCCATTCTATATTCTGCATTTTTTGCTCTTGCCAAGTTGGTATTGGATTCACGATACCTTACCCGAACCGTCCTTCTTTCAAAATCAATATCTTCGGTATAATGGATTCCCAAAATTTCCCCTAATCTAAGACCGGTTTCTGCCATCATTGCTATCAGCAATCGATCTCTATCATTCGTACAGGCATTTATCAGCTCCTGTATTTCTTCGGATGTTATTTCTTCCAGATTAGGTTCTTCTTCTTTGAAGAAACCTTTAAACGAATTCACTGCATTTTGATGATTTACTCCCATACTGTCAAAATACGATACTTTTTTTACTCGTAAGACTTTAAGCATTGGCAAAACATCTTCCAGTGCCAAAAACTGGTAGTATCTGAAAACTGCACCAAGATACATATTGCAGGTCTTATTGCTCGTTTGTGTATTATGCTCAGTATGCTTTCCACTCTTAACCCAATACAAGAAATCAATAAAATGTTTATTCTGCTCTGAATAGGATAGCAATGTAATCTCATCCAATCCTATCGTTTGCTCCTGCAGATAATTGTAATAATATGAAAGTGCGAAGGCTGCGGATTTTACAGTATTCGGAGAAGCATTAATCTGATCCAGATGCTTCAAATACTTTGATGGAAGAATTTCAATTTCTTCAATATCAGAAATAATCAAAAAACGTGGTCTATTATCTTTCAAAATCGAAACAACCCTATATTTCAATCCACATCCCTCCTTCCTTTCGTTTTGATTTATTTGACTTCTTTGACTTCTTAATTCTACATTATACACAAAGAAGTCAAAATGTCAATTACGTTTTTGATTTCTTTGACTTTTACAAGAATATCAATAAAGCATTTTTTGATTTCTTTATGTTTTAAATTGATTTTTAGGGATATAATTGATAAGATAAAATACAAGAAGTCAATTTATATAAAGTCAAAGAAGTCAAGAGGAGATTTGCATGAACGAATTTATATCAAATTCAGGCACACTAATAAATCCTGACAGCGTTTACGATCAGGAAAGATTCATCAATATACTTCAAATCATTTTACAGAAAAAAACACAAAAAGAATTATCTGAACAAACAGGCTTAAATAATGCAACCATTTCACGAATGCTCAACGGTGCCCGATCTGGAAGACCATATAAAAGCACTATTGATAAAATTGCAAAAGCCATTGATGATCCAGAACTTATCCAAGAGTTATATGATGCAACGGGATATTCTTCTAAGAAAATACGGGAACGAAAAAAGATAATTGCAGACAATGGATTTTCTCTGGATCTCTCTACTGTTCAGGTGCATGAAAAATTTTTTTCTACCTTAATGCGTGGACTTTCCATGATGACAAGTCTGCATAAAGTTGAATGGACAATAAAATCCGGAACACCCAGATCATACGATTATTTAATTGAATTAAAAGAGGGAAATATAGATTATTGGTATATTAGATATGTAGATAGAATTACTTCTGATGAAGAAAGAAAAAAAGCCTTAACTGCCATTTATGGAGAATTTGCAAAATTGAAATTGGGCGGAAAAATCAAAGTTTCTTGCGCCACTCCTTCTTACGAAGATTATGATTATTTTGTTACAATTCCGCCATATCAATTAAATACAAATGCTTCAATTATACATTTTGATTCTGAACTCGAAAGATTTGCAGACGAAACCTTTTTAGAGACAGCTTTACCACTTAAAGAAAATATTCCTGTTAAGGATTTTTGTAATCTTACCGAATCACTGATACTATAACTTTTTGATTTTATCACAGAGAGAGTTACTTATGGCTCTCTCTTTTTTTAACACTTCCTCCTCCCACGTTCCAACTCATTATGGCTAATCATTTTCTAAAGCAAGTATCGCCTAGAGTAACTCAAAATCCCTTTTCTGGATTATGATTCTCTGACAAACTTGATAGAGATTACGATTCTCCATACCCTCAATATCACAAAATATCAAATTTTGCTATTAGCTCATAATAAATTTTCGCAGCTTTCTGTTTTTACACTCATGGTTATCAAAAGCTTTTTTTAACCATCTGCTTCTATCGACTACAGATTTAAAATTTTATTATTCAAAAAAAATAAAAGTGCATTCCACAAAAATACCTATCACCAAAAATATAATGGACACTTCTATTCATTATATTTGCACCGACAACTAGAAGTTGTTTTCCTGCCAACGCCTTTCCAACAGCATAAACTCCCAATAGCATTTTGATGATATAAAAATACTTCTTTCATCGTTGAAATAAAATCCCTTGTAAATAGAATATATGTGGAATCTCTGTTTCTCATAAGTTTCTCAATTACCCCAGAGCAAGATCCACCTGTGTTTAACAATATTGTCTTTCCGACAAATATTCTTTCATCAGGTTTATATCTTGCTGGGGATTCCCCAAACCCATTCTTTCTATTTATGCCGAGATTACTGTACACATTAGAGCAAGATCCACCCCGGTAATACCATATCGCTATTTTAGCATTATGGCATTTTCCGGATGTTGGAATCTTGCTAAGGATTGTGCTCCCTAGTTCCTCACATTCAGCATAAATATATGATTGGTTCCTCGAATTTCTTCGGTCACAGCACAGGGAGAAAAAATAGGCTAAACA
>OGYI01000590.1_pt1 | contig 44578 bp, 33 predicted proteins | sample 1576521 | NCBI WGS metagenome assembly OGYI01 (sample SAMEA3541484, study PRJEB24748) | human gut metagenome | biome: human gut; feature: human-associated habitat; material: faeces | place: China | collected 2012
ATCCCATCAACGAGGTAGTGGAGCTGCTCCACTGCGGGCGGCAGAAGGCGGTCAATACCCTGCGGGAGCTGCAATATGCCGGACTGGTGGAAATCCAGAAGCAGGGCTGTGGAAAACCCAACCGCATTTACCCAAAATCCTACGAAGCGGTTCCAAACACCGACTTCAAGAAATCCAGTTATGGAACGCCAGAGGACTGAAAACTGCACTCATAGAGTACGATAATCAATCCTCTTGAAGTACGAAAATCGGACGGTATATAGAAATACAGAAATAAAAATATTGATTTATATTCTATCCATTCCCTTCCTATCCGAGATATTTTCTGCGGGATTTTCCTGTGGAAAAGTCCCGGAAAGGAACGGAATGGGGAAAGGAGTTTCATGGCACAACATGCAATTTTGCGATTTGAAAAACACAAGGGCAATCCGGCAAGACCACTGGAAGCCCATCACGAACGGCAAAAGGAACAGTACGCCAGCAATCCCGACATTGACACCAGCCGGAGCAAGTACAATTTCCACATCGTCAAGCCAGAGGGCAGGTACTACCACTTTATCCAGAACCGTATTGAACAAGCGGGCTGCCGCACCCGCAGGGACAGCACCCGGTTTGTGGATACGCTGATTACCGCCAGCCCGGAGTTTTTCAAGAAGAAATCCCCAAAGGAGATACAGGAATTTTGCCAGAGGGCGGCTGATTTCTTAATCGGGCGGGTAGGAAAAGAAAATATCGTGTCGGCGGTGGTACACATGGACGAGAAAACACCCCACCTACATTTGGTCTTTGTTCCGCTGACAGAGGACAACCGCCTGTGTGCAAAGGAGATTATAGGGAATAGAGCCAACCTCACAAAATGGCAGGACGATTTTCACGCTTATATGGTGGAGAAATATCCCGACTTGGAGCGTGGGGAAAGTGCCAGTAAGACAGGCAGGAAGCATATCCCCACCCGTCTGTTCAAACAGGCGGTCAATCTCTCCAAACAGGCAAGAGCCATTGAAGCCACGCTGGACGGTATTAACCCGCTGAATGCTGGAAAGAAAAAAGAGGAAGCCCTCTCCCTGCTGAAAAAGTGGTTTCCGCAGATGGAGAACTTCTCCGGGCAACTGAAAAAGTACAAAGTCACGATAAATGACCTTTTGGAAGAAAATCAGCAGTTAGAAGCCAGAGCCAAAGCCAGCGAAAAGGATAAGATGAAAGGCACAATGGAACGGGCAAAGCTGGAAAGCGAACTGCACAACATTCAGCGGCTTGTTGATCGTATCCCGCCGGAAGTGCTGGCGGAGTTGAAACGGGGGCGGCATTATGGAAAGGAAAGGTGATTTTATAAGTAATATCAGATACAAAAAGGAAACAGAGGTCGTAACTTTTCAAGGGAAAGAAATCACGCTGGAAAACCTCTCCCCGGTGTTCACGCCGGAGCAGGAAGCGGCCAAACGCCGGGAACTGGAACAGCAGCTTTATGAGGTGTTCCGCAAGTACGCCGACAGACGGCAGAATGAGGAAGCCAGGGCGTAAGGTTTTCCGAAGCCATCGTTGATTTGCGGGGCTGCTGGCAGTATAATATAAGTGTCAGCAGCTCCGTTTCTTTTTTAAGAAAAGGAGCGACAAAATGAATAACAGAATAGACGCGATCTATGCAAGGCAATCGGTAGACAAAAAGGACAGCATTTCCATTGAAAGCCAGATTGAGTTTTGCAAATACGAATTGAAAGGCGGGAACTGCAAGGAATACACAGACAAAGGGTACAGCGGCAAAAACACAGACCGCCCGAAGTTTCAGGAGTTGGTGCGGGACATTAAGCGGGGCTTGATTGCAAAGGTCGTTGTTTACAAACTTGACCGTATCAGCCGTTCCATTCTGGACTTTGCCAACATGATGGAACTGTTCCAGCAGCACAATGTGGAGTTTGTTTCCTCCACAGAAAAGTTTGATACCTCCACCCCGATGGGGCGGGCTATGCTGAATATCTGTATCGTGTTCGCCCAGCTTGAACGGGAAACGATACAGAAGCGGGTGACGGACGCTTACTACTCCCGCAGTCAGCGGGGCTTCAAGATGGGCGGGAAAGCCCCCTACGGCTTCCATACGGAGCCTATCAAGATGGACGGTATCAACACAAAGAAGCTGGTGGTAAACCCGGAGGAAGCGGCAAATATCCGGCTGATGTTCGAGATGTACGCAGACCCGGCAACCTCCTACGGGGACATCACCCGGTACTTTGCGGAACAGGGGATTTTGTTCTACGGCAAGGAACTGATACGCCCCACGCTGGCGCAGATGCTACGCAACCCCGTCTATGTGCAGGCAGACCTTGATGTGTACGAATTTTTCAAAAGCCAGGGGACGGTGCTTGTCAATGACGCCGCCGACTTCACAGGCATGAACGGGTGCTATCTGTATCAAGGCCGTGATGTAAAGCCCAGCAAGAAAAACGACTTGAAAGACCAAATGCTGGTGCTTGCGCCCCATGAGGGAATTGTCCCGTCGGAAACATGGCTGGCCTGCCGCAAGAAGCTGATGAACAACATGAAAATCCAGTCCGCCCGAAAAGCCACCCACACATGGCTGGCGGGGAAAATCAAGTGCGGGAACTGCGGGTATGCGCTTATGAGTATCTTCAACCCGTCCGGCAAGCAATATCTCCGCTGCACAAAGCGGCTGGATAACAAAAGCTGTGTCGGGTGCGGCAAGATATATACCGCCGAACTGGAAACAGTAGTCTATCAGCAGATGGTGAGGAAGCTGGAAAGCCACAAGACGCTGACGGGCAGAAAGAAAGCGGCAAAGGCCAATCCGAAAATCGCCGCCCTGCAAGTGGAACTTGCCCATGTTGACGGAGAGATTGAAAAGCTGGTGGACAGCCTGACGGGGGCGAACAATGTCCTGCTCTCTTATGTGAATGTGAAGATAGCGGAACTGGACGGGCGCAAGCAGGAACTTGTGAAGCAGATAGCCGAGTTGACGGTGGAAGCCATTAGCCCGGAACAGGTCAGCCAGATTTCCGGCTACCTCGACACTTGGGAGAATGTATCCTTTGACGACAAGCGGCGGGTGGTGGATTTGATGATTACCACCATAGCCGCCACAAGCGAAACTCTCAATATTACATGGAAAATCTGACGGGCAGAATACTACCCGTCAGACCGTTACCCTGTGTAGTCCCTTGTAAACTGTACTTTCCGCCGTGTCAAAAAACTGGTAAGTTTTAAAGAAAATTTGTATTTTTTATCTGTATTCTTTCCAAGTGTGCGTCCGGGGAAAAAGCACCGTACGGTATTCCTCCTTCATACAAACGCAAAAGACACCGTCCCGTGAGATGATACTTCATAGAAACGGTGCCTTTCAATATTCTTTTTTTCTGTTTTACTTCAATATCTGTGTCAGTAGTCCACTTCTCTTCCCAGCCTCGTATAAATCCGGCGTGAATAGCCTGCCGAAACCCGGATAGGCGGTTTGGTATAGCAGCCCCAGGAAAGCTCAGGATAGTTGAATTCACTGTCAATAATCAGCTGCGTGTCCCCATAATCCCCCTCTCCGAAAACAAGGAAATGATCAACAAAGACATACGCGCCCATGGACCCCGGCGCTCGTTCTCCTTTCACAGTAATTGTCAGGGTATGCTCTCCTTCCGGCAGCCCCTCCGCCGCATATACCAGGCGGCCCGGATCCTTTTCGTAGCCCCTTGCAATTCCCGGTGTCAGCAGCCTGACCCCCAGGGACAGGGAATCCTCCATCAGTCTGCCGTCCACCCTTACCTCCGCCATGCCTCCCAGAATATCATAGCTGGCGATCCAGGCGCAGCCGGTGCCTGAAAAATGGCAGGTGCAGGTATCCCCCTTCCGGTTGGACCAAAGCTCCGTCCCATCCATGCTGGAATAACCGGTCTTTTGCTTTTGCCAGCTGCCATGATATACAACACGGGGATCTTCGTTATTTATGATAAAATCCGGGTTATGGGTCAGCCGGGCGCGGACAGAATCCGTTCCGTCCGAGAGGACGGTAAAAGCCTGACCCTTTTCCCCATACCCCATGGAAGCCCGGAATATGCGGGACTTCAATGACGCAAAATCACGGGTACCTCTCCGTCCTGTATCAAAGGGGCCAAAAAGAACCGGATCCCTTTCTTCCAGCTGCCAGTCCCTGTCGGGAGCAGCGTCCGGGCCGGCACAGTCTTTGGGACCATGCTTTGCCGCACTGCCCTGCAGCCGTCCGATGTGCCAGTCCGGGTAAGTATCCCACAGCCCCCTCTTTTTCCAGGAAAGGGTATCCATCTCTCCGGGCACCAGGAAACGGATTCCCACCTCTTCATAGCCGCCCGAATCCGTATCATCTCCCACCCGCATGGCAAGCCGGCGCGGGCTGGCGTACGGCATATCCGACACCTCATACAGGGTTTCCATGAAACCGGTTCTGTCAATGCGGATTTCAAACCGCACCCGGACCTTTCCGTAACTGCCGTAAAGGAAGACTTCCGCACAATCCGGTTTTCCTTCCCAGCGGAAGGAATCCGCTTTCCACGGGGCAAGGGCCAGCCCTGTCAGATGCAGGTACGGCCCGCCCGTCAATACCAGCTCCTTCTGCACATATCCTGCGGTAATCAGTCCCGTTTCCGCTGAAAAATGAAGCCGGAACTGATCTCCTTCCACGATCAGGCCGCCCTTTTCCTCCCGCAGTGACGGCGCTCCTGCCATACATGCAGGCAGTCCGGGAACCGGAGCATCCAATTGACGGCAGGCATCCTCCACCTTATTTCCAAAAGGATCGGTAAACTCCAGCGTAAGCACATCTCCTTTTTGGTAAGGCACAGGGATGAGCAGGCTCCCTTTCTCCCTCGGGGCCAGATCCGGCCCCTTCATGCTGCCGCTGCTCTCCCCGCAGCGCCAGGTAACCTCCACCTCCCGCAGGTTCGTGTGGTTGAACCGGTTTTCAACGGTAAGGCAGACGGCCTCCCCGCAGGTACTTGCCTCTCCTTCCAGACGGATCGGGGAATAGGCCTTACGCACATGCCAGAACTCCGGCTTTTTCCTCCTCCATCCGTCGAGGATCCCCCATGGGGCTCCCCAGCGCCCCTTTCCCTGCCATACCTCATCCACACCGGCCCAGATGGCACAGCCAAGGACTCCCGGCGCATACCACAGCTTATCCCAGAACCGGCTGATCGTCTCTCCCCAGAAATCGCGCACTCCGGGGTCCCTTCTCTGATCCGTCCGGTCATAACAGGGAATGTGGGTGGATTCGTCATGAAGCACCGGCCAGGGGACAGGTTCATGGCAGCTTCTGTCGAAGCTGTCCACCAATGCGGCGGGATCCTGCTCCCAGGCCGCATAATGCATGCTCCAGATATCCGCCCGGTCATCCTCCTCCTGTTGGGTGATGGGATAGCTGAAAATCGTCAGACGCCCCGGATCCTCCTGATGGGCATAAGCATTTTCCATGGCAAGATTCCTGCCCCAGAAGCTTTCATTTGCCAACGACCAGAGAATGACGCTGGGATGGGATCGATCCCTTTCCAGCAGTTCAGCAAACTGATTCATAAACTTCCCGGTAAATTCCGGATCATTTTCCCTGCAGTCAATTTCCTGTCCCAAAAACGCGACAGCCGTTTCATCCTCCACATAAATACCGTATTCGTCGCACAGATCCAGGAAATCAGGCCGCGGCGGATAGTGGCTGGTACGGATAAAATTAATATTCGCTTCCTTAAACAGACGCACATCCTTCTCCACCAGCTCGTGGGTGATAGCCCTGCCGGTAACCGGGTGGATATCATGCCGGTTAATCCCCCGCAGCTTCAGCAGATCCCCATTCAGATAAACCTGGCTGCCTTCCCTCCTTATCTGCCGGAAACCAATGCGGCGGGAGGCAATTTCCATACAGGCTCCATCCTTCATCACCCTGGCTGTAAGCGTATACAGATTCGGGTGCTCACTGTCCCATTTCACAGGGGCATTTATCGGATAGGATGCCGAAAATTCCTGTCCCTCCTTCAGTTCCTCCTCACCCAGCAGAAATTCCTCTCCCTGCGGCGGACATAAGGAAAGGGAAAGATGGCCGTTTCCCCCGCGCAGCGCGGCATGGACCGTCAGCTCCGCATCCATATAAGCTTCATCAAAGGAAACGTCCCCGTGCAGACGTCCCAGATATGTCATGGGAAGGACTGCCAGGGAAACATCACGGATAATGCCTCCGAAATGAAACGGACAGATTCCTCCGGGATCATCCCTCACTCCCAATACAAGCCGGTGCCTTCCGCCGGTCGCGGCAAACTGTGTGATCTCACAGTCCCAGCTCACAAAGCCACCATAATGCTCTCCCACCGCATTTCCGTCTACAAATACGCGGGTCAGGCAGTTCACACCGTCAAAACGCAGGAAGATCCGTCCTGCCGCCCATTCCTCCGGGATTTCCAAATCACAGGCATAGGCATATTCTTCCGAAGAAGCGCTCTGCTGCATGGGAATCACCGTATCTTCCCAAAGGACATCCTCTGCTTCCTCCCGCCAGAAATCCGCACCGGGATTCCGGCATATTTTCCAGGCGGCCTCATTCAGGCTGCGCACCGGCCTTTCGATTTCCATCGTCTGCCGGGGCAGCGGTATGATCTGCGGCCTGGGCCAAATACGTTCTTCTTTCATTTTCCATACTCCTCTTTTTAATAGCCTATCATGGGAATGGGCTGAGGGCTTCTGTCATAAGGCTCCTTTTCCCCGTTTTTCACCTGATAAAGCACACGGGATGTTTCCCGAACGGCCTCCATCAGCTCCGGATACGGCTGCATACACACATCCACCATACCGATCTGATAGTTTTCCCCGTCATATCTTCCCAGGCAGAACTGGTCATTATACTGGAACCAATGCGCCGCCACACCATAAGGGTGAGCCGCCACCTTCTCCACGAATTTCCGCCACATCACGCCGCGTTCCTCCTGGTTTGCAACACCCTTTAACCCTGTGGCCGTCAGCCCCCGATCCAGGGCGCCGCAATGGTATTCCCCCAGGAGGATAGGCAGATCCACCCCTGCATTCTTCACAAAATCCATATCCCTGGTAGGATCAAAATCATAGCAGTTGATGGAAAAGACATCGAAATATTCCCAGCCCTTCATCATATCCGCATTATATGCCTTTGACCAGCGCAGGCCCAGATTCAGATGATTGGGATCCACCGCCCGGCAGGCCTGTGCAGGGATTCGGATATATTCTGCGATCAGCCTTCCTGAAAATTCACGGATATCCTTTTCCGATCCCGGATAACGGGCGGAGCAGTCCGCTATGGGCTTTTCCAGCTCCTCAAAGCCGCCGAACCCGGTTCCCCACACCTGATTCAAGGCATCTATGGATGTATATTTTTCCTGAAGGAAAGCAATCAGCCCTTTCCGGCAGTATGTCTGCGCCGGATTCCTGAGCACTTCATCCGCGATAGCCAGATTCTCCACAAAGTTAAACTCCGGCTCATTCCTGAGGAAATACCCAATCAGCCACGGATCCTCCTTCCATTCCTCAAGCTGTCCGGCGTAAGCCTCCGAACGCTCCCTGTATTCCGGCGACAGCACATCCGGGAAATCCCTGAAAATCAGCGTATCTGTCACCGGGAAGCCGGGAAGCTCACGGACATAGGCCATTTTGCTGTTCCCGTCATTAACGCCCAGCCCCGGGAAATTCCCCTGGGAATTGATTCCGTTATTCATCAGAATATGGCAGGATATTTCCTCCCACTTTTCCTTCCACTGCGCGCCATACACTTTTTTCAGGTTCATTCCTGAAAAATTGGCCATTTTAAAATGATCCAGCGGCATATAGGCGGTTCTCCTTGTAGTGCCCTCCTGAAAAAATTCGGCGTAGTCAGGATCCTCCTGGGGAAGCCAGTCGCAGCAGCCTTCAAAGCTGTCGATACGCCCCCATTCCCCCGCTCTCGTTCCGCAGGGCCCCAGGGAAAAATAATCACATCCGTCCGGATCCGTCAGATGCCATCTGCCATCCTCTGATTTAAAGGTGGAAAAATAGCCGGTTCCTTCCTTAAGCTTCCGGCTGCTGTCCCCGCCCCAGGAATTCCACTCTGGGAAAGGATACGCGGCAGCCCCTTCCAGCGAATGATACCTTTCCTTTAATTCCTCCAGGGAATGAATCTTCCCGGGCCATTCCTTCTCTTTCCACTGACCGAACTCATCCACCATTTTCTTCTGCGGTATCGGGAACTCCTCAGGCTGTGTATCCGTCATGAAGAAATTTTCAAAACGCACCTTTACATCATGGAACATTTCATCCATCCCCAGTTCAAAGCGCGCCGCCTCTTCCCTCCGGATACGGTGCCCGTGAACCACAAGCTTCAGCGTTCCCGGCGTCCGGTTGGTGAATATCGTCCGGTTGTCCAGCAGATCCAAATCCAGGCAGATTCTCGTCCGGAACCGGGGCAGGATGCCGAAGCGCATAAACAGCCGTTCCTTCTCCTCCCCCGGAAGGAAACACCGGAACATCATGGCCACGGAATGATCCTCCAAAACCTCCACATCCCCGACTAAGTACCTCTCCTTCGTCCCCTTCACCTGAGGCAGGGTAACTCCTCCCCCTCCGGCTCCCAGCAGCACCGTACAGCCTTCTTCCGCCGCTTCCAGAATCTCTGCATCCCTTGCCTGTACCTGTCCTAAATCAATTTTCATCGTTTTCTCCCATCCGCCCGTTTCCGGGGCTGTTTTATTCCTGCGGGCAATGAACCGGCCGGATGTACAGGCAGGGAACCAAGGGTTCTCCTGTACATCTGACGGCTGCCGCACAGATCAAATACTCCTGTTTCTATCATATAAAAACCCTCGGGAAATACAATGGCAGATTCCTTGTTTTTTTATACAAAACCGTTTTGCAGCCAGAATATCGGACTCTATGACAGTTCTTTTTTATATAAAACCGTTGTGCATTCATCAGAACAGAGGTATACTCTTGACAGAAAGGCCGCAGGCCGGAAAGCTTTTTCAGGAGGTTCCGACAGCATGGAAGAAATTCTTTATTATAAAATGGGCAGCGCCTGTCTGCCCGTCATAAAATACACCAATAAGGTTCATGTGGAGCCGCCCCATGTCCATATCCGGAGGCAGCTGGAAGAATATGTCCTGTATTTCCTTCTTTCCGGCGATATGTATCTGAAGGAAGGGAAAAGGGACTATCATCTGGAGGCCGGCGACATGCTCATTCTGGATCCCCGCCTGGAACACCGGGGGACAAAAGCTGCTGCCTGCACCTATTTTTATATCCATTTCTATCAGGAACAGCTGGAGGAATGCCGTACGACGGCCGATACCATAAAAAACGAAGCCCTCGCCCGCCGTTTTGCCTCGCTGCAGACCGACGAATGCACCATCCGGAATATGCCCTCCGCCCCGCTGCTTCTGCCGAAGCACCTGCATATCAGCAAACCCGGCGTCCTCCTGCACATGACGGAACTGCTGGAACAGATAACCGCGTCCCACTATAATAAGCTGGAATATTTCCGGCTTCAGACCGGCTGCCTTTTCATGGAATTCCTGCTCGCCGCTTCCCGTGAGCTCACCGATTCCTTCCTGCTGGAAGGGGATTCCACGTTCACCGCCCGATCCACAAAGATCATTTACGACATCATGACTTTTTTCCAAAGCAGCTATGCGGGGGATATCACCGGCTGCCTGATCGAGCAGAAATACGGCTGTAATTATGACTATATCAACCGACTTTTTAAAAAAGCCACAGGAAAAACCATGCTGGCTTATCTGAACGAGCTGCGTATTTCCAAAGCCAGGCAGCTGCTTTCCGACGGCACCAGCCGTATTTCCGACGTGGCTGAAAAATGCGGTTTCCGGGATATTTATTACTTTTCCAGGGTATTTAAAAAATACACCGGGACAACGCCCGGTGCATTTACAAGAAACAGTTTTTAAAATTATATTCCAAGTCTGGCATGTGGGGAAGGCCCGGGGCACAGGGTACGGCCGAAGTGGTACTTTATTTCCGATAGCTTCTGCAGGCCTCCACATAAGCCAGGATATTCTCTAAAGGAACCTCCGGCTCCAGGATATGGGTGGGGGCCACGAAAAGACCTCCCTTTTCCCCTGCCGCGTCCAGGTTCTCCCACACCGCTTTTTTCACCTCTTCCGGTGTGCCGTGGGGCATCACCGTCTGGGTCCCGATCGTTCCGTGGAAGGAAATCCGGTCTCCATACTGTCTGCAGATTTCCTTAAAGTCCATGCATTCGCTCTGGATAGGATTGAGCACATCGATCCCGGCCTCGATGAGATGGGGGATAAAGGGCTCAATAAATCCGCAGGAATGATAGAATACAAGGATATCCGGATTAATGGCCTTCACCATGTCCACAAGCCGGGTGAGCCTTGGCTTCAGCCACCTGCAGTACAGCTCTTCGCTCATCATAATCGTCTGCTGCATGCCGATATCGTCCCCGAAGTAAATCACGTCAACCCCCGCCTCCGCATAGGAGCGCGCCCGTATCATGGAGATTTCCAGAACCTTATCCAGAAGGAATTCCGCGGTATCCTCCTCTGCCATCATATCACAGAACAGGTTTTCCATCCCCCTTAAATACCATGCCGTTTCCCATATCGTGGTCTGCATGTTCCCGACCGCTATCAGATCCCGTTTTTTTAAAGCATCCGCCTGCTCCTTCTGATGGGCATTCTCCCCATGGGCAAAATCCGGGAAAGGGTATTTCTGCAAATCCTCCAGATCCTCCGCATCCTCCAGGGGATGGCGCATATAGGTCATATGCATGCTGTTGGGGGATTTTTCATGGCCTACACCCCAGGTATCAATATCCGCGCCGTCGGCAAGAGGCCTCTGGTAGAATTTACGATACTGCTCCACATCATGTCCGGGAAGCCTTATGTCCTCCACCATGCGCCATGGGAAACTGAAATATTCCTGGTAATCCTCCGCTCCCAGCTCCTTTTGCACCCTTTCGATCAAATAGGGACATAAACTGAATTCCACAGGAACCCACTCATACCCGGTGTGTCTGAGCAATGATAAAAAATTTTCTCTGTTTGTCATTTTTTCTCCCATCCGCGCTTTCGCGCACGCTCAAGTCAGGAAGGCAGAAGGGACTTTCCTTCAGCCTTTCCTTATGTTTCCTCCGTCAGTTCCAGTCTTTCCTTTTTCATATTCCGGTACTGCGCCGGCGTCATTCCCGTATGTTTTTTAAAAATACGGCAGAAATACTGGGGACTGTTGAATCCGGTGAGAGAAGCCACCTGGGTAATATCTTTTTCCCAGTCCCATAAAAGCTCCTTTGCCCTGGCAATGCGCAGCATGGTTATATATTGAGAACAGCTGATGCCGATGCTGTCCTCAAACGCCTTGCGCAGATACCGGGAGCTCATTCCCAATTCGCGGGACAGCTCCTCAATATTGATATCCTCCTCCAGCCTGCTGTGGATGCGATCCAGGGCTTCCCCCAGCTTTCCCTGGCGGCTGTCCGCCTGAAGCCGTTCCTTTTCCATGCTGCGGCTGAGCATGGCGTACAGCTGAAGCAGAGAAAAATCCAGCTGCGCTTCCTGATAATCGTCCTCCTGCCGTCTCTGATAATACCTGCCGATATTTTCAAGCAGACTGCACAATTCCCCGCAGTCCTGAAACACATAAAACGGCCGGTCATAATGGAAACAGGTGAGGGACTCCGGAATTTTCTCAGGAAGGGCCGTCCGGTAAATCAGCTGTGTGATGGCACAGGATTTGCTCACATCCACCATAAACAAATGCTTTTGGCCGGGATTGACAACAATACAGCTTCCCCTTTTCAGGGGTACAATCCGTTCCTCCACCTCCATCATACAGCAGCCCGAATTGATATAATTGATTTCCACCTGAGGGTGGGCATGGCTGTCAAACCTGTAATTTGCAGGGAAACGTATTTTACGGATTGTCTGGATAAACGTACCATATCTTTCATCTGCCAGAAGCCCTGTTAATTCTTTTTCTACCGGATTCACTCTCTGTTATTCCTTTCTTTTCCGCCGAAATATATGGAGAATGCACTATAATTTTTCTTCAATATACGTCAGTATCTTTTTCTCCATCATACTGATTTTTGGACAATCCGGCAATTGCTTTTTTTACTATATCACACTACTGTTCTTGCTTCATTAATGAAACGGAATGAATTTTAACTTTTATTGTACTTTTCGGAACCAAAGGGCTGAAAAGTATTAAAACGCAGGGCGCCTGCCCTGCGTTTGGTATTTATGTCCTATAACTGATTTCATGGATAGCAGCCTCCCGCCTCTTCATTCTCCCTCTCCTTCCTTTCCACCTCCCGGCTCAAAATATCGCCGATAAAAAGATTATTCCTGATGTCCGCTTCGCCGCAGGTATCCAGACAGACCATACTTTTTTGTTCATTCCATGGCTCACTGGTATAGCTGCGTATCACCCTGTTTCCCATAAAAGAAAGGCCGTCTGTACTTTTTGCATAAAGGACTGGTGCATCGCATATGTGGAAGGTATTCTCCTTTATCCGTATATTGGTATGGAACGGATGCTCCTTCTCCGGTTTTTCTACCTCCGGATGGATGCTGATTACCGCCTCACCCCCCAGATAGGAGGACGTGAGACAGCTATCCCCGAAATAATTGTTTCGGATCTCCACATCCTTACAGCCGCCGGATTCGTACCAGCAGGAAGCATCTCCGGCAATAAGGACAGCCGCTCCTGAAGACTCAAACACATTATTTTCTATGATAACCGGACGCGGGGTAGTAAATAATATCCCCCTGGCCCGGCCGTTTCCAAAAAAGTTATTCCGGCAGATAAGCCCGGCTGTGCAGGTCATATTTTCAAGCGAATCTCCTATTTCCGTCTCCTCCGGAATCCCTTCCCGGAAGGAAATACGGAACATGTCCGGAGATAACAGCCGGAAACAATCGGTTTCCAGACAGGCTAGCCTGCGCATATTTCCTTTTTTCAGAAACGATATCTCATGCCCTGTCTGTGCCCAGTCTTCGAATCCCTTTGATTGTTCATGGACAAATTCGCCTATAACCGTATGGGAATTCTCTATTTTCTTTATCCTGGCCGCTACACCATGCAGATTCAGACAATCATCCATCAGCCCCTGAAAATAACAGCCTTCCACAATTACCTGTCCCCTGTTGCCTGTCAAATGAATTCCATCATCATGCCCTGACAGGAATTTTCTCCCTTCCCCAAAAGAAGGACGCATCTGGATGCCGCGGAAAGTGAGGTTCTCACAAAACTGTGCAAGCAGCCCCAGTCCTCCGGAATGATAAATGGTAATATTTTCCAATGTAATATTCATGCAGTCCTTCATAAAAACAGCGGCATGTATTCTTTTTCCGTGACGCAGCACCAGGTAATTTCCAATCTTCGGCATAATTGGGAAGGTGCCATAAAACCTCACCAGCCCGTCCGCCAGTTCTTCCTGCCGGGTCGGCGGAAAGGTATCGCCGCTGTGCTGCGCTACCCTCCGGGTATGGACATCAAACTCCGTATTTCCCCACTGCCAGACCGGCTCTTTCCAGCCTTTTCCCATAAAATACAGGATATTATCCGTCACCTCATACGGAAAATGTTCTCTGTCAATTTTCACATCAATAAAGTTTTCTCCGGTTTTTACTATCTCTCCCTCCGCACTCAAAGGAATCTCCCAATCCAGGGAAATTCCTTTCAGCGTGATGTTCCTGCACGCTTCCAGAGTGAAAGGCATTACCTGCCCATGGCAGATAAACCGGCAGTTCGTCCCTTCAATAATAATATTTTCCATTTGGAACATTCTGACAGCAAGCCGCCGTGGGTTACAGATATCACTGTTTGACAAGTAATAATCCCGGCTCATGGCCTCTTCCGCCCGGAACTCATAACGTCCTGGCTCCAGTATAAATACCGCATTCCGGGGGTGCCCTGTGAATATCTTCTGAAATACTGCGCTGCAGTCCTTTCCCGTATTCGGTTCAATACCGTAATCCTTCAGCAAGATCCGCTCCATTCTCTTCTCCTTTTCATCCTGTACCCTTTGTCACCCCTTCACGCTCGCACCGGCCATTCCTTCAATAAACCGGTTCTGGAAAATCAGATACACCACCAATACAGGAATGACCGCAATGCTTGCTCCCGCCAACATTTTTTCAATGGGTGTCCCATACTGCCCATTCAAGGCCCCCAGCCCCAGCGTAATCGTATATTTCTTCACATCATTCAGCATGAGCATCGGCCATAAATAGGAGTCCCAGGTCCATAGAAACTGCAGAATCGCCAGCGCGGATATGGGGTTTTTGAACAGAGGCAGACATACTTTATGGAAAACCCGGAATTCATTGGCTCCGTCAATCCGCGCCGCCTCCATCATTTCATCCGGAATACTGTCCGCAAACTGTCTCATCATAAAGGTGCCGAACAGCGTGATGAGATTGGGCACAATAACCGCCTTGTAGCTGTCAATCCATCCAAACCACATCATCATCTGATAAAGGGGGATGATATTGATGGTGGTGGGCACCATCATACAAAACATAACCGCCATAAATATCAGGTTTTTCCCGCGGAACCGATATTTCCCGAGTACAAAGCCAAACAGGGAGGCCGTATACAGCTGGACGCTTACACAAATTACAGTTATGAATATACTGTTGGCAAAAAAACGGGCAAAGTCAAATTTTTCCCACAGTATACGGTAGTTTTCCACAGTAGGCTCTTTCGGGAAAAAGGTGGGCGGAATAGCCAGTATTTCCACAGGCGTCTTAAAACTGGATAAAACCATCCAGATAAAGGGAAACAGCATACAGCCCGCCGCCGCAAACAAAAGGAGATAGGTCAGCCATAAGACAGGGCCTTTTTTTAATTTTCGCATAATCAATCCTCCGTTCTGTTCAGCCTGAACTGAATAAGGGTAAATACCATGATAATCAGCACAAGGGCATAGCCTATTGCCGAAGCCCGGCCGAAGTTAAAATCCCGGAACCCCTGTTCGTAAATCAACAGCATCAATGTATAGGAAGAAGTCCCCGGCCCGCCCGGCGATTTTCCTGCCGTACTGGTCATAAGGATAACCTGATTGAATACCTGCAGGAAATTTATCATTCCCGTAACCGCCACAAGCAGGGTGGTGGGCCGTATCCTTGGGATTATAATGTGCCGGAAGCACTGCAGGCGGCTTCCTCCGTCTATGGTGGCCGCTTCGAAAAGCTCACCCGGTATTTCATTTAATCCTGCAATAAAAATAATAATCGCATAACCGATTTCCTTCCAGACCGTCATCAGAATAATACAGCCCAGCACCTGTTTTTCATCCAGGAGCCACATCTGGGAAGGCAGACCAAAAAATTCCAGCACCACGTTAAATACGCCGTTGTTTGTATTGTAAAAAGCATATTTCCACAGAAGGGAGACTGCAACTCCCGAAGTGATAACCGGAAGAAAGTAGGTCGTACGGAAGAACCCCTGAAACCTTGGAGAAAGATAAATCAGGGTTGCGAATATAAGTCCCAGCACGACATAAAAAAAGCAGGCGGCCAGCGCAAACACAAGCGTATTGATCAGCGATGTCCAAAATACCGGTTCCCGGAACATCCACATATAATTATCAAATCCTGCAAACCGGAAAATACCTTTGATTGGCTTCCATTCGAAGAAGCTGCCTGTCAGGCTATAAAATATGGGAAAATAATTAAAGATACCTATATAGAGCAGAAGCAGAGACATAGAAAACAATATTAACCACCTTTCCTGCCTCTTTCCTTTTCGTGTCGGTATCCCTTTTTGTTTTATGTTATTTTTCACAGTCAAATCCTCCTCTCAAAAAATAGGGGCAGGTGTTTTCCCTGCCCCGCCAAGGCATTTCTATCCTATTTCAGATACTGTGCCAGAGGAGATTTTCTCTCTGCCGTTTCCAGCAATGCTTCATCAGCCAGCTTCGCATTTTCTTCATCAAACTTCTGCAGGGTCGCCTGCGCGTCTTTTCCCTGGATAAAAAGCTCATCCGCCAGGATTTGCCCTACGGTAGTATCGAATCCGCTTGTACAGATTCCGGTCCATACAGTTTTGTCTATGTAACCTGCAATTGTGGATACCACTGCATTCTCTGCAATCGACGGATCATCCATACAGGTAGATTTTGTAGGTGCTGTATAAGTCTTGTTGGCCAGTTCCACAAGATAGCTGTCATTGGCAAAATAAAACCTCAGGAAGTCCATTGCCACAGCTTTGTTTTCCGGTGTGGCTTTGGCATTCACCACTGCCGATACTTCCGGATTGTTCCGATCCACTACTTTGGTTTCCTCATCAAATACGGGAGTCGGAAAAACGCCCCATTCAAAACTGTCGCCCACATTCCCTTCCAGCCAGCCTCCGGCCCATGTCCAGTTATACATCATAGCCGACTGTTTATTACCAAAACGTTCCTGAGAAGAACCGGAACCGGGGGCAAAGATCTTATCCTCCGTAATAAATCCCTGCAGCATCTGAGCAGCTTCCAGGGCACCGGGATTATTCATCTGGGTATGTTTACCATCTTCGGCAAATACGTTATAGCCCTTTTGATAATTCAGAGCCAGAAGAAAATAGCCATCCGGAATATCCATTCCATTTACGACAATTTTATCCCCTTCCGTCTTTGTCAGCTTCTTTGCCACCTGACGCAATTCCTCCCAGGTTGCGGGGATATCCGCTTCCGTAAGACCTGCCGCTTCCCACATTTCTTTATTATAGAAGATAGCGCCTGTCATATCTCCGACAGGAATAGTATAAACCTTTCCCTCATAAACCATAGGCTCCACTCCACGGAAATCCTGTATCAGCGCCTGTGCCAAATCTTCCGGATAAGGCTCTGCAAGCTGAGGGATAAAATCTCCATACCAGTTCAAGTGGAAATGCATCAAATCCGGCCCTGTACCGCTGGCAACTGCCACCGGCAGCTTAGACCAGTAATCACCCCATCCGAGGGAATTATTGACATCAATGGTAACATTGGGATGAATCTTCTGATAATCTTCAATTGCCTGTGCATATCTTTGATATCCTTCCGGACCCGGATCGTCATACCAGAAGGTTATTGTAATGTCCTCTCCATTATTAACCGGAGCCGACGGGTCATAGGTTACCGCCCCTTTCCCAATTAATTCAGAGGAAACCGCCGTACTCTCCGCTGCCGACTCTGAGGATACGGACTCCGAAGCTGTCTCCTTCTGAGAATCCGTACTGCTTTGGCTGGGTACAGATTCCGATACACCCGTGGGTTCCTTGGCTCCGCACCCTGCTAACATGGACACGGAAAGAAGCCCGGTAAGAATAAGACTGACTGCTTTTTTCTTCATATACATTCTCCCTTTCTTCTGACGGCTTTTTATGTTTCCCCTTACTATGAGGATGATTTTGTTTCTGCCGCCTCGATGTGGTTTCAATGTAGCAGGAAAACCACATCAAAAAAAGCACAGGTTTGAGTTATGAATGAAAAAAGAAAAAGCTACACAAAAATCCTGTATTTATAGTATTTTTTAACTTTTATAGTACTTTTCCACTTTTTATTGGTACTTATCAATATTTCTGTCCATGCTGATTTGTATATTTTTAACAATTAAAAAAAGATAACACTTTTGTCAGTCTTCTTCTGTATGGAACTCCCCATAATGTACATAGTGCTTCATCTGCGGCTCAAATTGATAGCTTTTTAATATCCTGCTTATTTCCTCATCCATATTCTGAAGCATTTCCTCTCTGTTATTGCCGGGATCCCATAATTCCCTGGTCATAAGCGGGGACAAGCAGGCATATACTGCCTCCGGTACTACTCCTTTAAAGGCCGTCCTGTCAATATATGAGGACTGAATCTGTATCACCTCACCCAGCTCCTCTCCATGCTCTGTCAAAAGGATCTCCTTCGCCGGAACCATCTGCGCCTGTCTAGCTGTCCTTACAAGAACCGCATCACTGCAAAGATAAAAAAGAAGCAAATCCAGTGCCGCGTCCTGTTTTTCCGGTGATGAAGCCCGGTTTACCGCAAAGCTGCTTTCATAATTATTATAATCATATGCAGGAGGCACAGCCTCATCCCAACAGGGAGTCCGGAAAAAACCATACTCCGTTCCCGGATGGTTTTGATCCAGATAGTTCGCCACCCATGACCAGCCATAGATCATGGCGGCTCCGCCTTTTCCAAGGAGTTCATGCGCAGGGGCTTCATTGGGCCTGCATACCCCTTCCGCGCCGCACAATTGGTTAATGTAATCCAAATTGCTGATATTTGCAGCATCGTTTAAATTCGAGCCATAACCCTCCTCCGAAAAAACAGTTAGGCCTTTTTGTGCCTGCATGGCAAACAAAAGGCTCAGCATCTCTCCGTTAAAATTAAATCCATCAACAATAATATTTCCATTGGCATCATAACGTGTAAGTTTCTCTGCCGTCTGTGCAAGCTGCTCCCATGTTTTGGGGATATCTGATTCGGTAAAGCCGGCAGCCTTCCACATTTCTTTATTATAGAAGATGCCTCCCGTAGCCTTTCCCAATCCCACATAATAGAGACTGCCTTCCATACGGATACCCGGAGGCTGAGGAAATACCTGTTCCATACAATCCTCTCCAAAAACAGACTCCGGCAGGGGAAGCATATTCTCTTTAAAATCTCTTCCATAAGCATTATGCATATGGAACATATCCGGTCCGTTCTCGTTTTCCATCGCAAGCCGAAGCTTAATCCAATAACTCTTCCATGGGAAACAGGTAAGCTTGACTGTAACATTCGGCCTGTATTTTTTATATTCTTCCAAAAGATAAGAGTAACTTTCCTTCCAATCTTCATTCACCCACATAGACAATTCCACTGCATGCCCTTCATTCACCGGATGTTCTTTAAAATAGGTGAAATCCTGATCCGACCATATATCCTCTGTTATTTTCCATACATCTTCCGGCTTTGCAGCCATCTCTTCTTCCGGTTCCGTACCTCGTTTTCCACAGGCCGCAAAAATCACTGCCGGCAGGCAGAGACAAACCGGAAGGAAACATCGAATCAACCATTTATTCCTCATGGCTTTGTCCCCCCTGTCTTCTATATTCAGACGGCGTCATTCCCTTATACTTTTTAAAAATTTCAATAAACGAACGCTGCTGATCGTACCCCACAGCCTCCCCTATCTCCCATACCTTCTTCTTAGTTTCCAAAAGAAGTTCGCAAGCTAACGCAATTCTTTTCTGGGTAATATATTCTTTTACGGGAACTCCGGTATAAGCCTTAAACATTTTGCTGATATAGGATACGCTGAATCCCATCTCTCCGGAAAGCTGTTCCAAATCCATGCTGTTTGAAGAGAAGTTTTTATCCAGATAGGAAACTGCTGCTGCCGCAATACGATTTTCTCTGCCACTTTTTTTCATTCTCGCATCTTCGCAGACTCCCTCACAGAAATTTTTTATACATGACACAATATCTGCCAGGCTGGCCGAGAGCATGATTTTTCCATACAAAGTGTCCGGCGGCGTTTCACGTGATTCCTGAAATCCCATCTCCTCAGCCGCCTGGAGGATATCCGTATATAGATGAGCAAACATCAGCTTTACCTGTTCCACGTTTTTGATATGTTCCAAAAGGAAGCACGCAAAGTCATCCAGACCGCTGTTTACTTCATCTTGCAGCCCCTGTTTCATTCCGGACAGAATCACCTTTTCCAGGTTCCATGGATACTTGCAGCTTTCCGCCACATACTCCGGAAGCTCCTGAAAGCCCAGCAGCCGGGAATCCATCATCAGAAACTGATATTCCAGCGCCGATTTTGCCTGCTCGTACAGAAACGGAAGTTTCCCTGCATCTTCCGTATAAACACTATATCCAGCAGAAATGAATGCCTCTGTATGGTCTGCCCCCGCAAGGATTTCTTTCAGAAGGCCGCATACTTTGTTCTTATTCGCCTCTTCTTTTTCTATTCCTATAATCAACGCCAACTCTTTTTCATTCATTTTCACCGCTTCCACAGTGATATTTATCTTCTGCCCTCCTGCTGACGCAAAAACGAGTTGTTCCATATCCATCAGCAGCTTCAGCTGTTCTTTATGGGCCGCCTTCGGCGGCAAAACAGTTCTTTCGATCTCTATAGATAAAACGGCAACTGCATAACTCATATTTTCGTGAAACTGTATATGATACCACTCAAAACTCTCATAAATGGAATCATAGATCTCCCTGTCATTTTCCAGAAGCTGTTTCAGGAATGCATTTCTGACGATACGTTCATTTTCCAGAAGCTGTCTTTCCAGTTTTGAATTTTTTGAAAGCAGCGTGGCAACGCCGGACTGAAGAGTCCTTACCGCATCGGCCTTCTGGCCTCCATTTTCTTCCGAACATAACTTTCTGGAAATTTCATCAATCGGTTTATAAAGCCGCCCCGACAGATAACCGGATATAAGGATTCCTGCCAAAGCGCATACAAACGCGGCAACGGCCGATGACACTGCCAGAACCGCGATTTTTTCATAGGCAGTATCCATGGGAACCGTATACAGATAACTCCAGCCGGTTTCATCTGAAACCGTATAAGCCGCCATATACTCCTTTTCATCCTCCCGGAATATATAATTACCGGACGAACTGCCGGTTCTGTTTTCCAAAAAAGGAAGCAACGTAACCTCATCAGGGGTACGATCTATCCAGACAAGATCCTCATTGGCTATATAAACCTCCGATTGCTGAGGTGTTTCCACCGTCTTCAAACTCTGATAAAAATAGGAACCATCAATCGTTACAATCAAAAGCGGTGGTTGTGCACTCCGAAACGAATATTTTACCGGTACCACCATCACCCATTCCCTGACTCCCCCCGCCAGGGTAACCACAAACATTGTATTTTCTGTTGTCTCCACATAATCTTCATAGCCGGATACAGACATTTCAATCAGCCTGAAATTACTGCAGTCACGAAGCGGCCCATAGCTGGGCGTATAGGTATTCACATCAATAACCGTATTTTGCTCCGGATAATACACATAACAGGATGTAAAAAACTGATTCATATTTAATATCCCTGATACCCTGTCAAATACGGCCTGCTTGTCCTTATAATCCACAATTGTATTATAATTAGCCGCAAAAAGCTCAAGTTCAGGATAACTTGAAAATGCTTTCAGCGACTGGCGCATATTGGATAAAAGAAAATCATTTGTATTTTTTAACTGAAGCAGTGTATCATCCGCACGCAGACGTGCATTCTGCATTACCAGCTTTTTGCTGTTATGGTAATTAATTGTGCTAAGACCTGCTGCAAGAAGTAAGACAATTATACAAAAATAAAGCCCCATACGCGTTCTATATTTCATTTCCGCCCCTTTGTCCGTCAGATAAATCAGCTCGGTAACATATGACACCGCTGCAGTTTCGGAAAAATGAACCTTCGCCTCCCCCGATAATAACAGATTAAAGTCCCATCTGATGTTTCAGACCAGCTAAAGATTTCCGCTGTCCAGCAGTTTAATGATACTGCGCACACACTCCAGAACCGCCCCATCGTTTTCTTTAAGCTTCCCGATGACCACCTGCAGCATATCTCCGTAATAGTGGGATTTCCAGTCATTCCAGTCAATACATTCATCCAGGCCGATGATCGACCATGCCAGGTCATGCGTATAACCATAACGCCAGTTTATCGTATGAATACTCTCTCCGAAAGCAGGATCCGCCAGCTTTTTCACATCATTTATGCTGTCGTAAGCATCCCTGTTAAGGGAACCGGGAAGATATGTCCGGAACACTTCGGCAAAGTTATGGCTGTCAAACGTGTGCCACATAGTCTCCGCAAGCCGCTTCATCCGCGCTTTTCTTCCTTCAGGCTCATCCGCTCCGAGGCTGTCGGGGCCATATGTACCTATTTTTTTCATATAACCATCCCACATTCCTTCACGCAGACAATAATCCATCACGCGCTCGATCCGTTTCAGGCCGTCCGCGAGCTTATATTTCGGCGCGATCTTATCACCGATAAGATACAGCGAATCAATGCAGGCAGGGGTGACCGCCGGTTCGGGCGATTTCTGTGCACACCTGAAATCCGGACAGATGATTTCATCCCCATCGTATCCCGTGATCACCGCAAACGGAACGCTGTTTCCCTTCAGCTTTGCTATAACAGGCTTATTCCTGTCTATGGAAGCGGCGATCCGCTCCATAAACACAGCCGTATCGGTAACGGCCTGATAATCATAGCCCGCAAAGCCAAACAGAAATTCGATGTTGTCCGCCGCTCCCCCATCGTAAAAATCATCCGCGTTAATCAGCCTCTCCATCTCACCGGGCACTCCGTCATAAGCACAGCGCAGCGAACTGTGGCCGCATATGGTGTCAAAGAGGAAAAAACATCTTTCCTGCATTGCATGAGGCTTGGTTGCACAGTTTCCGCAGCTGCTGCACTGCCCGTTCTCCCACTGGCTGCAGCGGGTCACTCCCTTATCCTCCTGCTTCATGCCCTCTAAATACATATAAACCGACGTGAAACAGTTAATGAAGGTAGTCGATGCAAAACCGGAAAAGGGAATCGTAAAGTCAAGCTTTGTCATGGTTCTCTTCCTCCTGACATAATATAATCTTTTCACAATTTTATCCATTGTGCTGTTGTAAAATCATTCTACTATATTCCGGTACGGACAACAACTTATTGTTAAGGCATTCCCGGAAAAACCTTTTTCTTATTTATGCATATTGTATAACAGGATAAAAAACATCTGTATAAAGGAATTTACACTATGATAAAAATTATAATTTTATGTATCGCCGGCGCGCTCTTTATCGGGCTTGTTTTGTTTATGATCCTACGGATATTACGCGCCCGCCGTAATTCACCTTCAGAAAAGGAAAACGGTCTGCCGCCCATACTGAAGGAGGAATTGGAGGATGCCGGCTTTTCCTATGACCGGCATCAGGATATCTTCTGCTCCAATGTCAACTGCTGGCAGCGGAAAATGGGCTACTGCCGTCTTTATGATGAGGTTTCACCCGGCTTCCATATGGTCATGCATTGCGAACCGGTTACTTTTTCTTATAATAACAAACGCTGGCTGATCGAATTCTGGAAGGGCCAGTATGGCATAACCACCGGCGGTGAAATAGGTATTTATAACACGGAGAAAGAAGATATCACAGTGGAAGGCTTCACAGGCCCTTTTTATGAAAGCGTACAGGATAGTGAAATGCTTCCCATGAGTTTTACACTCCGCAAATATGAAAAGCCGCTGTTTTCGTGCAGTGCCGTCCACTGGTGGCTGACCGGCTTCCGGCCCGGAGAATTTTCTTTTCCGGACACACTCTCCATGGATGCCCGCATTCGATTTCCGGATTATGAAATGCAGAAAGCCTTCACAGACGCGCTCATTGACCTGGGCTACCAGTCCCACGAATATGCTGTCCGCGGCGATACTGTTGTCCTCCATTATACCATGCCCCACAGTACGCAGCCCATAACCCGGAATTCTTTTCCTGAGGCACTGATCCAGAAGACCAACCGGAACTACTGTAAGCTTTATAATGAAATAACGGGCGGTTATGAAAATACGCCCGACAAACTGGAATATCTGAAAAATATGGCTCCAAAGCTGTTTGAATTCTGTCTGCACTCCCTATATACCCGTGATTTTTACGAAGCCTTTTCCTGGATGCTCAACCTCATCCGTGACAACCGAATATCCGCTCCGGACAAAAGGAGGCAGCGCCATGTCCCGTCTTGACACAAAGCTTAATCAGCTCTTCACATATGCTCCGGTACTTTCCTATAAAAAGGACTCCAAATTCATTCTCATGAGCGACTGTCATCGCGGCCAGGGAAACTGGGGCGATAACTTTCTGCCGAACCAAAACGTTTTTTACGGAGCCCTGGAATATTACTATGATCATGGATTTACCTATATTGAGCTGGGAGACGGGGATGAGCTTTGGGAGAATCGCTCCATGAACGCAGTCCTGCGCACCCACAGCCGTGTTTTCCGGCTTATGAACGCCTTTTACCGGCAAAAGCGGCTGTATATGTTATATGGAAACCATGATATCATAAAACGCAGGCAAAACCTGCTGAAGCCCGACTGCCGGAATTATTACTGCGACACCATAGAAAAAGAGGATTCCTTCCTCGATAAAATTCTTTACCACGAGGGACTGATTCTTCAAAGCGAGGAAGACAACAGCCAGCTGTTTCTCATCCACGGTCACCAGGGAAGCCTGCTGAACGATGAGCTGTGGCATCTCGGAAGATTTCTGGTCCGCTATGTGTGGCGGCCGCTGGAGCTTGTGGGGTTTAAGGCCCCTACCGGGACAGGACGTTCTATGAAGCTGGTAGAAAAAATCGAAAAGGAGCTTTGCTCCTACGCACGAACAAACAGCAAGATCCTGATAGCCGGCCATACCCACCGCCCTGTTTTCCCTCATCCGGGTGACTGTCCCTATTTCAACGACGGAAGCTGTGTACATCCCCAGTGCATTACCGGGCTTGAAATAGAAAACAATGCTCTTACCCTGGTAAAATGGTCGATTTCCGCCACACCGGAACGTCTTTTGTATATCGACAGACAGATTCTGGATGGGCCGGAGCCTATTGCCGCCTATGGGAACTGTGGTATACGGGAAACGGAAGCGAAATAAAACCGCCTGTTCTATGATATTCTGATTAGAATGTCATAAAACAGGCGGCAGGTGCCGTTGAAGGAGATGGTCTTTTCTACAGTTAACCTACAGCTCCATATCCTTGTAAACCAGCTTTCCCTTCCGATTCTGAGCGGCATTGCTCTCACCGATTTTATTCAGGTTTTCCACATATTCCTCATAATTGTCTATCATCTGGAAGTCGGAGAAGGCCTCTCTCTCCACGTTCATTCTCATCTCATAAGCGCTTCCGTCCGCCTTAATAAAGTAAAAGAATATGTGGTTAAAATTATCCAGAAGACCGTCCTTATCCCTGTAGGAATACACCACCCGCTCATAATCCTTCTCTTTTCCCAGCCTGCTGACCAGATAATCCTCCGCCATCCGGTAAAGAGCGTCCTTCTTATCCTCCAGAACGGACACAGCGAGAGGTTCCCGATCCAAATCATCGGCTATGCTGTTCATGGCATGTATTAATTCCCCATTCCGGCTGTCCAGCAGGAAGTAATAATATTCATGGCTCTGTATACTGAAATTCACATTATAGGAATTCCTGTCCCCGTCCGTATCCGGGTAATGATTCAATTCCATTCCCTCTCCGGTGATTCCATACAGCCTGTTAAGCCATTCTTTCCCCAGTTCTATGGCTTTTTCCTCCATAATTCCGCCTTCTGCGGCAATTTCTTCCCTGGCCTCCCTGCGCTGCTCCTCATACTCCTGAGAGGTTCTCTGAGAAAGCACATAATCCCGTTTGGTCTGGAAATCGATAATCTGCAGCAGTTCTTCATCCGTCAGTTCTCTTTCAGGCAGATGAAAGACCGAGTTATCCTGTGCATAATAAAGCACATCCGCCAGGGTCTCATCCGCTGTCTTTTCCTGGCGCAGTTCGCTTTCAGGGAAAGTGCCCCCGGCATAGGCCTTCCGCAGTTCGGCGTCTCTTGCCTTCTCATCCTGCGTATATTCCCGGGAGTAGGTATCCGCATTCACAGTCTGGCTGTCCATCACGTTTTCCAGCTCCTTCTGCTCTTCCGCCGGCACCTGCTCCATTCTTTCCTGTACAAGGGAACTGACCCAGGCCTTCACCGGTATGGCCGCCAGACATCCGGCTGCAATAATACCCGCTATAACGGCCGCTCTTCTTACCATAGATACTTTTTTTATTTTTGTTTTTCTGCGCATACGTTCGTATCCCTTCTCTACACTATCCCCGATCAACCGGTCCAGATCATCGGGCAATTCTATGCTGTTTAAGATTTCCTTTGGATCGAAAGGCTGCTTTGTATTCATATCTATTCCTCACTTCCTTCATGCATCCGCCGTTTTATTCCGCCGTCAGATAATTTTTCAGCTTCTCCTTCGCCCTGGAATGATATACCTTCACCGTTCCCAAAGGCATGTCCAGCAGCGCCGCTATTTCCTGAAGCTTATAGTCAAAGAAATACTTCTGGATAATGATAATCTTGTATGGGTAATCCAGCCGGTCTATGGCCTGGTATAAATCCATTTTTTCCTCCCGGGAAAGCGTTTCCTCCGCCGCCCGTTCCGCGGTGTCCCATTCCGGCTCCTGTACGTATTTCTTATTTTTCCGAAGCTCCCCAAGGGCACAATTGATAAGTATCCTTGTGATCCAGCTTTTGAAAAACTCCGGTTTTTTCAGTTTATCTATGGACTCCATGCTTTTTATAATACATTCTTGGACGGCATCACAGGCCAGCTCCTGGTTCCTCGTATACAAATAGGCGGTGCGGTACAAATATTCCTTATGGCTCAGCATCAGTTCCAGAAATGCATCCTTATCTCCGCGCTTTGCCTTTCTCACCAAAATTTCCAGTTCCATCTGTCTTTTCCTTTCCCTGCCAGGTAACGAAAATCTCTTTCGTTTTGCAATTGCACCATTTAGATGTTTTGGGACGGCAGAAGGTTACATTTTCCGCAGATTTTTTTTCGAAGGCAGTCAAAAAAAGGGAAAACCGCCGTCTCCGGCTGATTTCCCCTTTTCCAGCTGCCTGCCCGGAAAGAACGCCGCGGCTCCGCCTTCCGGCGGAGCATTCAGCAGTCTCCCGCATAGTAATTCACTATATGCAGATAATCCTTTCCATCGGCTATATCCAGCAATAAGGGCAGGCTGTTTCCGTTTTTCCTGTATGTTTCCCACAGTTTTTCCTGCAGTATATAATGCCTGACCAGGTTCTCTTCGTTTCCGGGAACACTGCTTTTCCCTTCATCAGAAAGGAGACGGATCTCCCCCCTGCACTCATTCACAGCATGTAAAAATTCCTTCATATTTAATATGGTAAGCTTCAGTTTCGCCATAAGAACTCCTTTCCGTGCATCCTCCATCTGCGCGCCCGGACAGTACTGCACTGCTATCCTTGTAATAACAGTATAGTGCAGTTTTTCTTATGACACTATTCCTTTACCGCCGTTTTATATCACTATCCCGCCATTGTTTCCGGTATTCCACAGGAGTCATCCCCATGGTTTCCCGGAATATCCTTCCGAAATAGCTGCTGCTGCCCAGCCCGCAGGCCTGCCCGATAGCAGTGACGGTTTCGCAGCCCTCTTCCAGCATAATGCAGGCCTTCTGTATGCGGTAATTCATCAGATACTCCACCGGCGTGGTCTGCAGGCAGTCCCGGAAAACCCGGAAGCATTCCCTTTCGCTGATAAAGGCGGCCTCAGCCACCTGCCGCACGGTTATTTTTTCCGGATAATGCTCGTAAATATACAAAAGCATCATCTTAATTTTACCGCTGATACGGCTGAGCTCTTTATTCCCCTGCTCCTGTTTTTCCGCTATTTTCAACAGCCCGCACCACATGTCCGAAAGCGCGGAACGCAGGCGGAGCTCATAGGCATAATCCGTCTCCTGGATTTCAAAGGATTTACGCAGCGCTTCCAGGATGGGCTCATGCTCCGGATTGCCTGGATACAGCCCGATGATTTCTATCCGGGACGCGGTGGTCAGGGGCGCCACGTATTTCTGCTCAATTGCGCTTCCCTTCTGTCCGCTGATTAAAACAGGATCAAACAGATGCAGAAATGAGGTCACCTTCCGGCAGCTTTCCCCCGCTCTTGTCATATGAAGGGTGTTGGAGTTCACAAAGCCTCCCATTCCGGCTGAAAAAAGCTTTGTCCCCTGCGGAGTATAGTACGTAACCTCCCCCTGCGCCATATAAAATAATTCCACATCCTTGTGCCAGTGCCACGGAGCCTGCTTTCCTGCATATTTATCCAATTCCACAAAGGAAGCTATATGGGGAAATTCCGCCGAATACCCCGGCAGCTCCTCCTCCCGGCTTCCCGGCTTCAGCTTAATACCATGTATTACCTTCAAGGTATCCTCCCTCTATTGCCTTCCTGTTTACATACTCCACAAACGCCTCCACCTTCTCCATATCCGGATTATCCGGAAGAATGCTTTCCCGGGAAGCTTTTTCCATTCTCTTTTCATAGGCCTCCAGAATATCATAAAATTCCGGGGTAAAGGTTTTATCCTCCCTCTGGAAGCCGCCGCTTCTTATCTTCCGAAGCAAATCCAGCTCCTGTCTCCTGCAGGTGTTGATTTCCCCCTTTTCCAGGATATCCACAGCCATCATGAACAGACGGATCAAATGCATGGCGTGCTTGTTTAGATGGTTATCATCCTTTTTCCGGTTGCGTTTCCCTATTTTATCATAGTCCCTGACCACATTATGCATCACGGCCCACATATTCTCATAATCCCGCAGGGGCATATGGCGGTAATCGGCATCCACAAATATTTCCGTTTCCAGCTCAGGATTTTCCGCTTTGTCTATATACAAACGAATGCTTCCCCTGTCAAAATCACCATAGCGGCGTTCAAAATCCTCCAGGGCATTCCTGACAGAATTCAGGATATGTTTTTCCCTTTCCCTCTGGGGCACGGCGTCCCTGGCAATAGCATTCTGCAGGCGCCTGAGCTGCGCGCCCGCATAGCCGCCGAAGGACTTTGCCGCCCTTTTGGACAGGAATAATCCTTTCTGATCCAGAAGCTCCTGTCCCAGTTTGGTTTTTATCAGATACTGTTCCTCTTCCAGCCCCAATATTTCACAGGTATTGGGGTTACATTCCAGCAGCAGCTTCACCATCTTATTAAAGGAATAAATCACCGTGTCCGTTTTATCATCCTCATACTGTTCAAACTCCGTCAGTCCCAGAAGATCCGAAGTCATATTCAGGGTTATCCCCCTGAAATCAATATCGCTGTTTTCCTGATAGGTCCCGTAGGCATAGCTCCCGCCCAGGCCAAGGAGGATGATTCTTTTCCCCAGCCTTTCTTCCTTCCGTAAAAAATCATACTGTCCGGTATTCATCAGGGCTTTAAAATCCTTCATACTCACACACCATCTCCATAGCCGTTTTTTCCCAGTCAAACAGACACTGGGGATTGCCGTTCACCGTACTGATATCCTTGAGCACCAGTTCAAAAGAGCACCGGTTCCTCCTGCATGCGGAAAGGATTCGGGACAGCTCCCGGCGCACTTCCTCCTTATCCGTCTTTCCCAGAGAAAGCTGGGAAGGGTTGGGTTTGCTGGATATCACATATCTGGTGCCGATGCGCTCCGCCGCCGCGTCCACATCCGCCCAGGGGGTGATGGATATCTTCCGCAGATTGGGAATCTGTTCCAGGATATCGATTTTCTGATCCAGAGGTTCACAGCATCCGTAATATACATAGCCGAAGGGTTCCATGGCCTCCTTCATATATTGGATATCAAATTCCTCATGCATCTGCGGGGAAACCGCCGCAAAAATCTGGGCAAGGCCCCGTCCCCATACCTTTTTCAGATTATTATGGACCAGATCCCCCGGTTCCTTCGGCATGCCGGAGGTCAGCGCGGAGGCACAGTGGCAGTACATGGCATCCATGTCTATCAGGTTCAGCCGTTCATATTGTTTTACCGTATTCAGAAAAATATCCGTCAGTTTTCGGGCCAGCCCATGCATGAAATCCGGATCATCCACCAGGCCGAACAACAGATCATCAGCGCCCATCAGCGTGGCAATGGTGTCCCAGGTCTTGCATCCCAGGCCATATCCCGTAGCTTCGCCCACGATCTTCACAGGAAGGATATCCCCGACGGCTTCCCCCACCTTTTCCCATTGTCTGGCTGTTTCCTCCCTGTCATAGGTAATGACCGGATCATGGAGCATATCCAGGCCTGCTTCCTGAAAAACATTATGATATTTATGGGAACTGATCTGCTCTCCTTCAATCAGTTCTTCTTCCACTTCCACGCCGATTCCGGTGGAATGGATTATTTTTTCCACAGCAATATAATTCGGAAGCGCCATATCTGCGGGCATATGCTTCCATTGATAGAGACTTCTTCTGAGCCGTCCTTCCAGCCTTCTGAAATCTTCGTCTTCACACCTCAGGGTGAGTTCTTCCCCGATTGCCATTTCACCCCAGGGGATTTCATCTATCAAAACAATAGGACGTATCATCTGCAGATCATTTACTGCCGTATGCAGCCTGATTTTTTCCCTGTTTTGGTCACTGTTTGCCGCCTGGGCGTATTCCGCCGCCAGTTCCCTGATAATATGGATGTCCTTCATTGCATACCCTCCCTTGCATTCTTCGGTTACTTGTATTATAGTGGCATAAAAGGGCCGGATATAGGATATTTTTGCCGTATTTTTTGTATAATATTGCTCTCAGGAAAGGCAGTGGCTTCTATGCGTGATTATATCAGCCACGTGGCGCCCTTCCTCAGTGATTTCGCAGAGGAAACACTGATGGTAAGCGACGCCATGGGATATGAATCGAACCCGGATTTCTTAATCGACCGGAGTAATTTTAATAATAACCTGATTATGTATGTACTGTCAGGCTGCCTTGTTGCGGAGCAGTATGGGGAAACCCACGAGATCCTGCCCGGCCACGGCATCCTGATGGATTTGAGGGATACCCACAAATATTATTTCATGGAAAAGGGCCATTCGGAAATCATATGGCTTCACTTCAGGGGAACCCCTGTTGATGCGGTTATCAACCTCCTGCATACAGGGAATATGCTGCCCCTGCGATTTGAAGATGCGTCCTTTGAGGAGCATTTTGCCGCCCTGTACAGACTGGCTGCCGCAAAACAGCTTCCTGATGAATTTGACTTTTCCTGCGCCATTTATTCCCTTCTCATGCATGTATGCAAAACGGCGCGCATCAATGAACCGGACGGAATGGACAGCTTTGCGCTCGCCGCCTCCCGCTATATTTACGCCCATCTGGATGAACCGGCAGGCCTGGATGCCTTCGCCGGCCATATGAAGATGAGCAAATACCATTTCTGCCGCAGGTTCCGGCAGGAATTTCAGTGTACCCCGCTGGAATATATCCAGCGGCAGAAAATCAATAAGGCAAAGCGGCTGCTGATATATACCCGGCTGTCCATTGCGGAAATTGCCTGTCAGCTGTCTTTTTATGACCAAAGCCATTTCAGCCGGGTGTTTACACAGCTGACAGGGGTATCTCCGGGGAAATTCCGGAAGGGGTAAAAATACGAATGGGCCGGATACCTTTATATATCCGGCACATCAGTATTCACTGCATCATTTGTTCCAACCTCATACCTGCCGACAGTTCAGGCATGCTCAGTTATCCTTCAGATAATCTGCCGACTCCGCAAGAATGAGTAAATTGGATACTTCGCTCCAGCAGCTTCCCGGGAAAACTCCGCCTATACATCTCCTGCTTTCCCAATCCGACATATTTACGCGCTCACAGATATATCCCGGCGGCAGCTTTTCCCTTTTTACCCGAATACTGTCATCCTTTAAAAGACTCGCATCTTTCGGTACATCCCATGAATAAATCGGTCTTTCTTCTGTAGACATATACTGGTTTACCCCCAGGGAAATTTCCTTGAAAAGATCATAATACAGCGGATTTTCCGTATAACAATACAGCCGGTAAAGGCTGTCGCCTGACAAGGTACAGATCCCTGGAGCCGCATGCTTATTCTGTACATTTGCAAAAACAGCTCCTGTCGTTTTCATGTTCAGCCGTGCGAATTCACTTTCCTCCGGGAATCGGTAATTATAGGCCACGACCCAGCTGCTGCACAGCCATGCACAAAATTCGGCTCTGTCCAGCCATTTTCTATCTTTTGTAACTTCGTAGAGGACGACCATGCTTTCCAACAGGGAAAAGCAGCTTTCGCTGTCAGGACACTGCAGTATCTCTCCCGGTCCGCCTGTGGTATATCCCTGCCTTGCAAAGTTTTCATATAAATATTCCGCACTCTCTATCGCAGTCTCTAAATATTCATCCTTTTTAAAGTACCGATAAGCCTCCGCCAGCCCGGCCGGAGCCAGTGCCGCACTGGTGGATCCTCCTACAGCTATTTTCCCGTCTCTCAGGTCAATAAACTGTCCGAACTGCCCGTTTTCCCTCCACAGTCCGACAAAGGCCTCTGCCAGTCTCCGGGTTCCCTCAGGAAATCTATCCGGTATGGGAATTTTCTTTTCATTCATGACTTTAAAATGCTTAAACAAAAAATAAAGCATGTCGGCAGACTTTCTTATCAGATGCAGGTCCTTCATTCCCTTCGAAGCAAATCCGATTCCTACCTGGTTGCCTTCTGCATCTGTCCCTTCCATAAAGAATCCTGACTCTGTCTGACAGTCAAATAAATGATGAAGGGTCAATACAGCCCTTTCCTCTTCTAGCTTACCGCCCAGCTTCATCAGCGCATAAGAGCTCATGCCCCCGCCAACCCAGCCGGTCTGCCAGGCCATGCCCTGGTCCTGATCCTTCGTAGTCACTCCATAAAAGCCTTTTTTATCGTACCAATTCATAGTATTGAATTTCTCACACAGTATTTCAAACTGTTTTTTAAACGGAAGTACTATTGGTGCATCGTCAGCCATATCCATGCATTTGCGTGTTTCAAAAAATTTTCGGTAGAATTCCTCCATACTCCTGCATAAAAAGGAAAAACATTTATGTGGGATTTCCATTTCGAAGCCATCCGGAAAATCCAGTCCCTCATCCGTGCTTTCCACCATAAATGGCCAGCGATAGGCCTCTTTTTCTCTGTAATGCGGATACTTTATCCGTATTTTTCCTTTTTCATAGGTCAGTCCGAGATTATGTTCATTGATCTCCTGTACCGTATAGACAAGCACTGCTCTGTTCTCTTTTTCACTGTATACTCCGATGCAGGGGACGCTGACGTCCCCTGCAGTTACATCAATACATCCGCTGCCGTCGGGATTAAGCCGCGGTACATCTGTAATGATCGTCGGAATATCGGGGCCTGCCATTTCCGGAGTAAAAAATGGCGGATAATCCATTTTCACTGACCGGAACTGATTCCCCTTGTAGCAGCATGCCGGAAACAGGATATATTCAGTACCATCCGTCGGGAATTCTATCGGATATACATACTCCATATATCTTTTTTGCATTATTTTGCCGCCTTCCATTCATCAATCTGTTTCTGAACTTCATCAATAATGACCTGGCTCCCTGCCTGCTTCAGTTTCTCCAAAAATACCGGCATAGTCTTTTCAGGATTCACGGAACCGGTATCAAGACTTAACTCATATTCCTTCACAACCGCACTTACACTTGCGATCTCATTCTGCACATTGGTAGGATCGAACACGAAGCCCAATGCCGGTGTTGGTTTTGCAATTTTATTCAACTCAATGGTATCAGCCCAGTCGTCTTTTCCCTGTCCTTCCTTTAAATAGGCAAGGAACTGATTGCCGTACATCCAGTCCGCATTTGGCGCATAACCGGAATTTTCAATAGGACGAATATAGATGTCATCTATCTTTTCATAATGTTTTCCTTCGATACCCTGTGTAATCAGATTATAGATATAAGGATCTGTATTGAACAAGTTCAGGAATTCCATGGCCTTTTCCGGGTGCTTACTCGTTCTGCTGATTGCCGTCATAGTTGCTGTGATACCTGTTGTGGGAAGCCAGGAATCCGACAGCGGAACGTTGATCACATCTCTTCCTCCGAATAACTCCTTTGCTATGACATCCAATCCGGGTTTTAATGTTCCTGTAAGGCTTGCCGCATGCAGCCCCGATTTCATCTCCATATTACTATCATTGAGAGTCGCCGCATCCTGACGGATATAACCTTTTTTATTCCATTCATACATCATCTTATAATGTTCCATCACCTGCGGAAGTTCAAACTGGTTGATTACTTTCAAATCCTGATCATCCAGCATTACCACTCCTGGAATATGCCTGCCGGCAAGTTCATCATATCCCATGTTGAATGTGAGGAAATCAAGCATTCCACCTTTGTTGCAGGCAAAAGGATACATTCCGGGGTTATCCGCCTTTATCGCTTCCAGAAGTGGTTCCAGATCCTTCAATCCCTTAACGGATGTGGTATCAAAATTATACTTATCCACATATTCCTTAACCAACATCACCGCATTTGTCATTGCCCATATCTGCATATTCGGCACACCATAGATATTTCCCTTTACCTTTGCAGCGTCCCAGCCTTCCTGAGGAATCAGCGTCTTTAAATCAGGAGCATACTGATTGAGCAAATCGTCCAGCTCCAGAAACGCATTCTTATTTATATTATTATAAAAATTATTACTCCAATGGGCCGTATAGCACAAGTCAAATTCTTCCTGGGAAGCGATTACCATCTGCATTTTCTGGTCATAGCTGCCAAAATCCGTTTCAACTATTTTCAAAGTACAATTCAGTTTTTCCAAAAGGTATTTATTTGCTTCATCCAGCACTGCCTGCGTATCAGCCTGCGGCCCATTTCCTGCCACATACCATATAAGCTCAACGGTTTCTCCTGATGCCTGCTGGCTTTCAGCCGGTTTTGTCCCCTCCCGATCCGCTTCCGTCTGCCTGTCTGTCTCTTTTACATCAGCGCCTGTATCGTTCGTCGATGCCGCGCCGCAGCCTCCCAGTGTCCCCACTAGCAATACTCCTGCCAATAACAATGCCAGTTTCTTTTTCATACTTTCTCCACCTTTCTTTTATTATAATTTTATAGTAGGTCTATTCTTTTACTGCTCCCACGGTAAGTCCCTTCACAAAGTATTTCTGGAAAAAAGGAAAAATAATGAGCATCGGTCCCGCTGCAACAAGACATAATGCCATTCGCGCAGTTTCACTCGGAAGGTTTCCGACATCAATCCCAATATTGCCCGCCTGTATCGATGATGAGAGGAATTGAATATTATTCATGATACGATACAGGTAATACTGCAGCGATGTAAGATCTGGATTATCAATATAAAGCATGGACAGCCACCAGTCATTCCAGTATGTAAATGCACAAAATAATCCAATGGTAGCAAATGCCGGTTTCGAAATCGGAATTATGATCTTAAAAAATGTGTTTACTTCACTGGAACCATCGATTTTGGCAGCCTCTACCAAGGATACTGGAATATCTGCAAAAAATCCTTTCATCAGGAAAACATGCCATGGCATGATGATATAAGGCAGCATCATCGCCCATACAGTATCCTTTAAATGATAATATTTTGAAATCATAATATAGGACGGCACCATTCCCCCGCTGAACAGCAGTGTAAAAAACACCAGAAAGGATAATATCCTGGACAGTTTGAAATCTTTTCTTGCAATAGTATAAGCAAGCATACCGGTAAAAATAACACTGAAAAATGTTCCCACCACCGTAACAAATATGGTAACCCCATAAGATGTGAGAATCTGCTTCGGGCTTTTAAATATGTACGTAAATGCAGTGAAGGAAAGTTCTTCAGGAATGAAGCGGTATCCATTTATTGCCAGCGATCGTTCTGAAGTGAAGGAGGCCGCCAATATCAGAAGCAAGGGCAGCACACAGCAAATGGAAAGCAGAATAAAAACTGCATTTATTACAAAATGCTGTATTCTGTGCTTCGTCTTATCTTCGATCATATCTTTTCACCTCCTCTAAAATATAGCGCTGTCTTTGTCAATTCTTCTTACCACCAGATTACTGCCCAGAACAAGCAGGAAACCAACAATGGATTGATACAGGCCGACCGCAGACGACATTCCAATATCCCCTGTTACACGCAGGGCACGGAATACATAAGTATCAATCACATCTGTCACCGGGTAAAGAGTTCCCGAATCCCTTGTAAGGAAGTAGAACATCCCGAAATCTGCATAAAATATCTTTCCGATCTGAAGCAATGTCATAATAATGATAACAGGCTTCAAATAAGGAAGCGAGATATAGATGGCCCGTTTCCATTTCGTAGCTCCGTCAATGGCCGCCGCTTCAAAATAAGAAGAATCGATCCCCATAAGCGTTGTGTAAAAAAGCAATGTCATGTAGCCAATATTTTTCCACACATATGATACCAGGAGAATAAACGGCCAATATTCAGGTTCATTATAGAAATTAGGGACCTCCATTCCTGCATTTGCCATTATCTTAGGTATCATACCCATCTGAGGGCTCAGCAGAGCATACAGAATGTAGCTGGCCACTATCCAAGATATAAAGTACGGCATAAAAAGAGCCGTCTGGTACAATTTTACCTTTCTGCTTGTCAATTCAAATAAGAGCAGCGCCAGGATGACGGAAAGAGCAAGGGTTAATGTTATAAAGAGAAAATTCAGCCCCAGCGTATTCCTGGTAATTCGGAAAGCATCCTGCGATTTGAAAAAGAACTCAAAATTTTTTAATCCGACAAACTTGCTTTTCCAAATGCCCAAGGAATAATCCATTTGCTTGAAAGGAATAATCAACCCAAACAGAGGTACATAATAGAATGCCAACAGAAACAATAATCCCGGTATTGCCAGCAAAAACAGATTCCAATTCATTCTCCGTTTCTGCACGGTCTTTTTTTTCTTCACAAAATAGCCTCCCTGTAATTGACGATTTAACTGCTGTAAAAAATGCTCATGTACATTTTGCATATCTGTAGTATAGAAAATATCAAATATAAATGATAGTTTAAAACCGCGCTATTTCATTCCATTTTACGCATTCAGACCGCAAAAGCACTTTTTTAGATAAACATAGCGCCAAAATGTATATCCATTCTGCCGGGAATAACTTATAATAATTAACAGCAGGCAGCATACCTGAACAGTTTTTATGTTTAAAATCAGCCTTATTACACGAGGAGTTTATTTATGAGAACATTTTTGTCATTTACCAAACGCAAATATTTCCGAAAAATACTCCTTCTGCTGACAACTTTTATTGTTGTTTTTTTTATCCCCTTTGCACTTCTTTCTTATCGGAGCGCAAAAAAAAATATACTCAACAGCATAAACAGTTCAAACAGCATAGTTCTTTCGCAGATAAGCAGGAACTATCTCTCCTTTTCTCAAAATATAACCAATGTGTGTTTGGAGATTTTTTTTGATAACTATATCCAAAATATTCTTTATTCCAAGGATATCTCTTACAGTGATATCTACACCGGCATGAAAAATCTGACTGATACTACGCTCTGGGCTAATCCTTCCATTCATTCCATCAGCATCTATAATGGAAGAAGAGATGAATTTTTTTCGGTGACATCTACCGGACGCGTTATCGAATCGGAATTACAGGAATATGTCAAAAGCTTTGATGTCCTGCCCAAGCTGACACCGGTTCTCCGGCCGGTCACTGCCGTTTATAACAATTATGAATCACAGAAATATATGATTTCCTATTTTATGTATCAATTCTCAGATCCGGCTCAAAACAACGAAAGCTATCTTGTGATAAACCAGCGCGCGGACTGGTTCATAGAGAGCATGGATATATCGGAGGGCAAAAATATCCCCGCCTCAGCCGTATATCTCGTAACTGATGATTATCGGATTTCCAACAAGCAGTTTGCCGAAGAAGATTCTTCTGTTTTTGAAGCCCTGCTTGATGATTTTGAGCAAAGCCACAGAGCAGCTTCTAATTTGGAAGGGTTTTATATTACTTCTTTTCATAATGTGAAATATCTCATCACTTATGCCTGCCTTAATAATTCGGACAATTTTCTGATTATGATTCAGAATTACGATGATGTGTTTGAAGACCTGCTGAATCTAAGAAATGATTTTCTGGTGATCGGAATTCTGTTTTTCCTGTTCGCCTTTATTTTATTGCTCGCTGTTTCCCAACGTATATATTACCCGGTAAATAATATCATGGGATTTTTTCAGCAGGCCACTGATTACACCATGAATGAATTCGATTTCCTGAAGAAAACGATCCGCCATGAACGCACCCTTCAGCCATTGGCTCTGCAGTACAATCTTCAGCTGCTCCTTGCAAAATCAGATCAAAAGGGCATTGAACAGTTTTGCAGCAGCATGCCGTCCCACTGGCTTTCTGCCTGTGATCACGAACATATCCTGCTCTCCGTTGTCCTAATCCACATTGACAAACTGGAAAACAATCGATTTTCCTTTACATCGGAAGACAGTAACCTTCTGCTATATGCCCTGAAAAATATCACGGAGGAGCTGCTGACATCCAAAGTACAATTTTCCCTGTTTGATACGGAGGATATCTCCTACGGTATCCTTTTGAACCGTGAAACCATATCTGATGATGTGCTGTCCAATGTCCTGCAAAAGCTGCGTACATCGGCCATTGAATTTTATGACATCACTCTGACCATTGCGCTCAGTGATGCACAGGCGGGTTTAACAAATCTTTCTTCCATGTACAAAGATGCTCTCACCTTTTCGTCCTATAACTTCATTTTTGGAGGCAACCGGATTATTACCTCCGAAGACTGCAGGCTTAACGAGCACAATGCCCAAACCGCCTGTCCTCCCGAACTGGTCAGGCATCTTGAATCTGCCATTCAGGAAAAGGATATGAAGCGGATAAAGCTTTCTTTAGACGATATAAAAATGGTTATGTCCACATTTAAGAGAAGCAATATCCTGATTTGTACCATTTCTCTTGTTAACCAGATAACCCTTTGTCTGGGAAATATACAGCCTGAGTCGGATACTATTTCAGACGCCGGTTATAATGATATTTACTCCAAAGTCCTCTCCTCTGAATCGGCAGATCGTTTCTTTACGTTTCTGTATGAATATCTGGAAACCCGGCTCGGTGTCACCGAAACCGAAGATTCCGACTGCGACAATCTGTTCATAAGCGTAATTATGAATTTTGTACAGCGCAGCTATTTCGATAAAAATTTATCCTCGCAGACTATTTCAGATTGCGTCGGTATGTCAAACCGATATACCATGCGTAAATTTAAAAGCCTGACCGGACTTTCCCTCAATGATTATATTAATGATATCCGCATGAAAAAAGCGGCCTCCCTTCTTCTCAACACTTCTTCCTCCATCAATGATATTGCGGAGCAGGTGGGAATTGATAATGTAAACTATTTTTACAAGTTATTTAAAAAAGCCTATGGCTGTACTCCAAGGGAATTTCCGGAGTACAGAGAAAGAAGCAAATCATAGGGAACCCGGCTCACGGCCGGCAAGCTTCTTATCCAGATCGATAATCCGGGTCGCCACGCGGCTTCCGAACCGCTCGTCATGTTCTACGAAAACAAGGGTGGGGCCGGATGCCAGGATAGCCTTTTCAAGCTGTTCCCGGAAATAGATATCCATGAAATTCAACGGTTCATCCAACAGCAGGATGTCACTTTCTTCCGACAGGGCTCTCGCCACATCCACCTTGCGTTTCTCACCGCTGCTGTAAGTCTGCAGAGGGCGTTTCTGCATTTCATCGGGAATATCCAGGCGGCTGCAAAAGGAAAGGAATCGTTCCCACTGCCCGTCATCCCGGATCCATTCCCTGGGGCTGCCCTCCTGCCACAGCGGCTCCTGGTAAAAACAGGATATGGCAATCTCCTCCGCCGCCTTCCTGGCCTCGGTTTCCAACTCCCCTTTTATCAGCCGCAGCAGGGTACTCTTCCCGCAGCCATTGGAACCTCTAATCCATATCCGTTCCCCACGGAAAATCTCCATGGAAAAATTCCTGAATAAGGGTACGCCGTCATATCCGAAGGTAAGCTTTTCAAGCTGCAGCACCGGCAGGTCCTTATCCGTTCCGCTCCCTTCCGTATCCTTATACAGATACAGCGGAGGAACCGTTTCATAATTTTTCAAAAGCTCCTTTTTCTCAGCGATCGCTTCCCTGGCCTCCTGCTCCGCATTTTTGGCCTGACGCATGAATTTGGCCGCCCGGGAAGTGTTTCCCCGGTTATTCGTGGGGTACGGATTCTTCTCCTTTTCTGCCGCCGCAGCCCAATTCCGCCGGACAACAGCGCCTTTCTCAAGTACTTTTATTTCCTTTTCCAGACGTATTTTCGTACGTCGTTCAAACGCTTCTTTTTTCTCCGTATTTTCCTTCCAGCTGGAATAGTTTCCTTTTTCCAGGGTAATGTCGGTCTTATTGATCGCCAGAATATGATCTGCCGTTTCATCCAGGAACTGCCTGTCGTGGGACACAGCGAGAAAGCCTTTTTTCTGCTTCAGATAATGTGCGATGGCCTGTTTTCCCCGGATATCCAGGTGGTTTGTCGGCTCATCCAGCAATACAAAGGCATTGGGGCGTAAAAACAGGGCCAGCATGAGCAGCTTGCTCTTCTCACCGCCGGAAAGCACTCTGAAATCCCTGTCCAGCAGTTCCTCCGGCAGCCCCATACGATACAGCTCCCGGCAAATCCGCGCTTCCAGCTCATAGCCTCCCTCTTCCCTGTATTTTTCCTGAATGGCGGCGCAGCGCTCTATTTCTTCTTTGTCCGGATGTTCGGGAAACGCTTCCATAGCATCCTCCATTGTCTTAAAACCACCTATGATTTCTTTCAATACATCCCCTGTTTTTTCATAAGCTGTTTCGAAATGATAGGGATAGTACTCCATGGAAACGCTTTTTATAAGCTTTCCCTGTGTCGGTTCCAGCTCCCCCTCCAGGAGCTTTAAAAAGGTGGTCTTGCCCCGTCCGTTCCTTCCGGTCAGTCCAAGTCTCCAGTCCGTGTCCAGTATCAGGTTAACCCGTTCGAATACGGGGTTGTAATAAGGTTCATAATAAAAACTCATCTCGTTTATTAATATTTTCGACATAAACAGCCTCCTCTTCTCTCCGGCGGCTGTTACGGCTCAGATTACAGCAGGCTGTTTTCCGCCGCAAGGCTTACCGGAGTGCCATACTTAAGCACCATTTCCGTTTTCTCCCATCTCGTACAAATAATCATTCTAATCCCTCCGTTCTCCCGCCTGCGGCGGTATCCTTTTGGTGTAACCTCTGTGCTGAAGAATTTACACCATAATCCTTTCGGGCAACAAAAAAAGAGCCTGAGACAGCCTGTGTGCATCCGCCGCGGCATAAATACCGCAGCCTCATGTCATCTGCCGCAGCAGATACCATACACACAGAAAAGAAACCTGCGGGCATACCGCAGCCAGGCGCAGAAAAGACCGTCCGTACCGCACAAAAAGCCGCCTTTCCGGGAGATATGCTTCCTCACAAAGCACCCTCACCGGAAAAGCAAAACCATCTGTATCAGTTACCGAACAGTCTTATTTACGCAATCTCATTTCTGTCTCAACCTCTTATATACTTTTACTGCCTTACAGGGTGAGTATAGCCGTTCTTTGGCTGTCTGTCAAGCTCTCTGTCCGGCCTTCTGCTCCGTTTCCTCTTCCCGGCTCCATTTCTTGCGTTCCACCATCCTGCCCATAAGGAAAGCGATGATTCCCACACCTATGGCTGTCTGGACACAAAACAGAAGACTTTCTATTTCACCGGGGATCTCACCATTCAGAGCGGTTTCAAAAACCGGTGTGAACCAGGGCTCGTAATCTCCTGCAATCTCCTCGATTTTCTGGCTCCCCGCATCGTCGGAACCGCCGAATTCCGCTCCTTTTAAGGCAAAGGGAGGGATTACTACTATTAAAATTGCAAGAACGATCAGTACAATCGCTATCTTGGTATCCTTTTTCATTTTTACTCCTGTCTGCACGCTTCTGCGTGCGCCTTTATCCTATGCTTTGAAAAAGCCGATGGATTTCAATTCCGGCTTCGCATAATTTTCCAGCGCCATCATGATCAATACGGTCAGAATCCCTTCCACAACAGCCAGAGGCAGCTGTGTCGGCGCAAATATCCCCAAAAATTCCAGTGCGGATGCAAACACGCCGCCGTGGGTGCTGGGGAAGGCCAATGCCAGCTGGATGCTGGTCACGCAATAGGTAAAAAGGTCGCCCAGGAAGGCCGCCAGAAAAATGCCGGCCATCTTGTTTACCTTACATTTACGGCACAGAAGGTATATCCCGTATGCCACAAAGGGGCCTGCTATCGCCATGGAAAAGGTATTGGCCCCCAGAGTGGTCAGGCCGCCGTGGGCCAGAAGGATTGCCTGGAATAAAAGGACAATGATTCCCAGAATACTCACCGTGCTTGGCCCGAACAAAATGGCCCCCAGCCCCGTCCCCGTCATATGGGAGCAGCTTCCCGTCACCGACGGGATTTTCAGTGCGGACAGTACAAATATGTATGCGCCCGCCATAGCCAGCATGGTAATGGCTTTCTTGTTCTCCTGAAACTGTTTTCTGATATTGAAAAAGCCCTTTACCAGAAAAGGCAGGCAGATAACGCCCCATGCGATACAGTATCCCACAGGGAGATACCCCTCCATAATATGCATGGCGTTTGCCGCCGGGTATACCGCAAAGGATACCGCAAATGCGATACTCAGTTTCAGCACCTTCTTTTGTTTCTCTGTCATATCAGCTCTCCTCTCTCATTCCGGCAGTCTGCAATTCTCTGCGCTGCCTGCTGTGGTGTTGCCGGATAATTTCCATCATCCGCCGCCAGCCCCTTTTGTATCAGGGCTTCCCAGATCACCATGATGGAAGGCTTCTTCAAATGCGCCTGTTCCATCACGTCCGTCTGCATAAATATTTCAGCCGGCGTTCCGTCCGCAATCATATTCCCGTCACAAAAGACAAGAATCCTGTCCGCAAAACGCCAGGCGAAATCTACATCATGGGTTGCTATCAGCATCGTTTTCCCATCTTCATGAAGCTTGTTCAAAATATCTTCCACCTTTTGTGCATTCACCGGATCCAGGGCCGCCATGGGTTCGTCAAAAATAAGCAGTTCCGGTTCCATCGCCAGAATATCGGCAATGCTTACCCGTTTCTTTTCCCCGCCGCTGAGATAATGGGGCGCCCGTTTCTGCAGTTCTTCCAGCTGCAGATAGGAAACGGCGCTGTCCACCCGTCTGATAACCTCCGCCCTGTCCAGCCCCAGGTTCATAGGCCCGAAGGAAATTTCCGCGCGTACATTGGAGGCGATGATCTGGCTGTCCGCATCTTGGAACACAAAGCCCACCTGTCTGCGCAGCAGTCCCATGTCCTTTTTCCCGATTTTCCGTCCGTTCAGGAAAATTTCTCCTGCATCCGGCTTTAAAACCCCGTTCAAATTCAGGAAAAAAGTGGATTTTCCCGCTCCGTTAGAGCCCATCACCGCTATCTTTTCTCCATGGCGGACTGTGAGGCTGATATTCTTTAATACGGGTTCCTCCTCGTAGGTAAAGGACAAATCCTTCACCTTCAGTAATTCCTCTTCCCTCATCCCTTCCCTTTCCCGGCCGCTGTTCCCGGCCTTTTGTCCTCTGTACCGGCCGTCTCATTCCATCCGGCAGTCCGAAAGCAAATCTGAATTCTTACAGCACACATCCCAGCACGATTACCGTCAGAAGGTAAACCCCCGTAAATACCAGCTGGCCCGGGGCCGGCGCTGTTTCCTCCGTCAGGAATTCCAACCGCCCCTCATATCCTCTGGAAAGCAGGGCGTCGTAATAGGTTCCCGCCTTTTTCAGGGATACCAGGAACAAGTTCCCGGCAACCAGTGCAAAGCTCCTGCAGGACTGCCGGAAGGTTACATATCCAAAACGGGCCTTTGCCGCTGTCTGCATCTGATCCGCGGCATCGATCAAGATAAAAATATAGCGGTATATCAGGTTCATCAGTTCCACCAGCAGGGAAGGCAGGTGAAGTTTCTGCAGAACGAGCACCAGCTGATTGACCGGCGTGGACAGGGACAGCATATACAACGCGCTGATTCCCGCCATGGCTTTCAGGAAGACGGCTCCCGCCAGCAGAAGGCTGCTGCGGTAAAAACACAGATAAAAAAAGAATAGGTGCAGATTCCAGTCCCCCAGCGGGCTGCGGCTAAAATCCGCCGCAATGGCAGCTCCGCTCATGATGACAAAGGCCAGAGGTACGGAAAGGAAATGCAGATAGGCCTTTCCCGGAATTTTCCCCTTTATCAGAGTCAGCAGACTCATGGTCAGCAGAACGAACAGGGAAACCGCCGGCTTATCAAGCGCTATGGTCAGGCACAGCGTCCCCACGGCCAGCAGCATCTTCAGCCCCGCATTCCAGCCGTTCATGCCTGAATGGTATGCATAATAGTCAATTTTCATGTTCTCTTTTCCCTGTAAACGGCATGACATAAAAAAAACTGCCTGTACCACAGATATCCCTTCCTGCGTGTACAAACAGCCGACACAAATAAGCTCCCCAAAGGAGCTCATTTCATAAGTACCTGTCCATCGCAGTTCTTATAAAGCCTGATAAAAAGGCAGGTCTTCTGACTTAAGCATTTTCGTATTTTCCGTCTTCCCGTTTGCACAGTGACTGCCCTGCGGCCTGAAAATACTACGCTATTACAGCGACGGGATCGTCCGGGATTCGCACCCGGTTCCCTATTATCCCGATGCGCCTTCCGGCAGTATCGGGCACCTTTTTATCCTATGTTTTCCAAAGTATAACATTAAGCGGAGAAATGTTCAATGGGGAAAAGGGGAAAGATTATTGTTTTTTAGCCATTAGGTTGTGGTTCCCGTCCTGTCAGAATCCCCTGCCCTGTGCGGGCTGTCCCTAGTGCCCCTCGGTTTTGCTGTGAGGCCTCTGCGCTGCAAGGTTCCTGTGCAGGCACGCTTTCGCTCGGATAAACGCGCAGCGGTACTAACGCTGCAAAGGACGCAGCGTAAGGAC
>OGYI01000596.1_pt1 | contig 44385 bp, 39 predicted proteins | sample 1576521 | NCBI WGS metagenome assembly OGYI01 (sample SAMEA3541484, study PRJEB24748) | human gut metagenome | biome: human gut; feature: human-associated habitat; material: faeces | place: China | collected 2012
CTGGTTCTCAAGCCCATTCCTCCCCCAGGCCTCCGTTACATCGTAAAACTCAGAATATACCGGCGTCTGGATCAGGATGCTGTCACCTGGTTCTGAAAACAGCTTGACAAGAGAGGACAGGGCAGGCACCACCCCCAGGCTCCAGCTCATGAGCTCAGGCCTGATTTCCCATCCATTGCGCCTTTTCTGCCAGCCCCGTATGGACTCAAAATAAGAATCCGGTCTGGAGGTATATCCGAAAATCCCCTGTTCGGCTTTTTCCTTCAACGCATCTATGATGGGCTGCGCCGTCCTGAAATCCATATCCGCGACCCAGAGCGGAATCACATCCTGTCTTCCGAATTTCTTCATGCGTTCATCGTACTTTGCCGCCCTGTTCCGGCTTCTGTCGATTACTTCATCAAAATTATATTCCATTTTTATGCCGCCTTTCTTTTGGTATCCTGTTTCTGTGAATCTATTACATATATAAGCAAAACCCGTGCCAACTTCCAGGAACAGCAGCCGGAAAAAAATTAAAAAGGCCTGATTCACTGGGAAATCAAGCCTTTTTTTCAAATATGGATAGGGATGGGGAATTATTTTCTGTTATTGTAAATATTTTCTTGACAGGGATAAGGGGTGGTATATAAGGATATTTTGATTTCAATCGGTTTAAACAGGTTCTATTAGGTTGTATCGGGTTGAACTTGATTATATTTGGTTATATTTGGTTGCATGATGGACTTTCAGCAGCCCTCCCTGCGGTTCCTGTTTTTTATAGCAGTATGATGAAAGCGGTGCTGCTACTCCCTATTTTCCCAGATTTCACGTCCCAGACAGGTCATACGGCTTCCTCCCCTTCCCCTGCTGACCCGCGCCATGCCATATTCCTTCAGGATACCAAGGATTGTCCTCACGCCAATCTGGGACAGGAAGAATTTCTCCTTTTTTGCACATTCCAGAATCCCCTCCCGCCCAATGGCCTTTCTTTCCTCTGTACATTGGTATAGAACCTTAAGCACAAACCAGTATTCTTCCGGATCGATTCCCCTTTCCTCCATGGCCTGCTGCCACGGTACAGGACTGCCTGGCCGGGGGCTGCCCGGAGCCGTTGTCCCAGATACCTGCTGCCCTTCCTCCATTTCCTTGTTCTCATATACAAAGGTCGGGGGAAGATCCTTAACCGTTGTGACCGGGCTGCCTGTAAAGCTGAAGTATTCAGCCAGGTTCCTGAGCTCACGTATATTCCCGGGCCAGCTATAATGAAGGAACAGATCCTTTACTTCATCCGATAACACGAAATCCCCCTTCAGTTCACTGTTAAAACGCTCCATTAAAAGGAATACGTCATCGCCTCTCTGGCGCAGGGGCGGAATCAGGACAGGCAGGGTGTTCAGGCGGTAATACAGATCCCTTCTGAAGCTTCCGTCCCGCACCTTTTCCTCCAGGGATTCATTGGTGGCAGCCACAATCCGTACATCAATGCTGATAATTTTGTTGCCTCCCACCCGCATGATTTCATGTTCCTGCAGCACACGCAGAAGCTTTACCTGCAGGGCAGGGCTCATCCCCTCCACCTCGTCCAGAAACAGGGTGCCATGATGGGCAAACTCGAACAATCCCGGCCTTCCGCCCTTTTTCGCTCCTGTAAACGCCCCCTCTTCATATCCGAACAGTTCACTCTCCAGCAGGTTCTCAGGCATTGCAGCGCAGTTAATTGCCACAAAAGGCCCCTTGGACCTCCGGGATGCCTGGTGGACCGCATTGGCAAACAGTTCCTTGCCGGTGCCGGTCTCCCCGATAAGGAGAACCGGGGATTTTGTGACCGCCATGCGCCTGAGTATCTGTTTGGTCCTCTCAATGCCTTCGGATACCCCCACCACATCATCAAAACCATACTTGGCCCGGTAGCCCTTGTGCATCAGCTGGTTCCTTAATTCATGCTGGCGGTTCTCAGCATCGTTGAATCTCTGGAGAATGGCAAATGCACCGATGCAGTCATCCTTCCTCAAAACAGGGACCACGGTCACACCCACGTTAACCCCGTTAATCCGGATGACCTTTGGCTCTATTTTCTCCTTTGACTTCAGGCATTGCAGAAGAGGCAGGTAGGCCAGGGATGAGGACGCCTGTTTATGCAGGACCAGGGAACGTTTCAGACCTGTAATCTCCTCCGCCTTTTTATTCATGGCAAATATCTCCGCCCGCTCATTAACCCCGATAATGCCCTCGTCCAATATTTCCATGAGGATGTCAAACTGGCTTTCCAGCCTTCTGGAACGCGCAAACATCATATCAAAATTATAAGTGCTGGTGACAACGCTCCCAAAATATTCCTGGAACCTGGGAGTCTCCAGAAGTTCCTCCAGCCCCAGCTTCAGCGCTGCTTCAATCATGGTTTCCGATGTCAGGCACCGGTGCCCGATGTTCATCACATGTTCCACTCCCTGGGGCACATAACGCTCTTCATCCGGGGTCACTGCCATCGTGACGCCTTCCACCGGCTCAGCACCCGGGTAAAAGGGAATGAAGCTGATATGGTTGACTCCCAGCTGGTTCAAGGTAGCAGTTGCTTCACGGACCATCTTTTCCGTCATGTTGACAAACAGCGCCTTTGTACCGGCCGGAATGGTCCGCAGCCGCCGGATGGTCTCCCACATATAGGTCACGTGTATCTCACTAATCCGGGCATCAATGGGTATGTACTGCGGAACCTCCTCCCTGTTATCAAAGGCATCTGTGGACATCATGTACAGATCAGCCCTCACCATATTGGAAATAGTCCCCTCCATCACGCTGTAGGACCGCACCTTCACATAATCCCCAAATAACTCCTGCACCTGATTTCCATAAAACGCACTGGCCCTTGGGTCCAGGGCTACAATTGCAACCTGTTTTACCATATTCCCCTCCACTTTAACCATTAAAACCATTATATATCCGATACGCCTTGGATTTCAACCATAAATCGCATCATTTCCCCCAAAAAACGCCCCAAAAGCATTCAAATCCATTGCAGATACCCCATATGGAATCCGGCACGTTTCTTGCTTGTAATAATCAGTAACCATATCTGTACCTCAACACAGATATCCGGCACTGCGTCAACCGCGCAGTACGGGCCAAATCACAGATAACAGCAGGAGGAGACTTAGATGAATCGGGAAGAACTGATTACTTTATTAAAACAGGAGGTGGTTCCGGCCCTGGGATGTACGGAACCAGTATGCGTGGCCCTGGCCGCTGCCAGCGCAGCCAAGGCAGTGGGCGGCAGCATCTGTTCCATCCACGTGGAAATGAATCCAGGCATTTACAAAAACGGAATGTCCGTGGGATATCTGCCTCAAAGCAGCGGCTGCAGAAAGTATGACGGATTGCATGGGGATATAAATCTTCAAAATAATGAGGCTCTCGCTGTTCTCTTACCGAATCGAAAGCCTCTTGTTCATTAATTTGCTTGATTACCTTTTTTATTTCTTTCTCCGCATGGTACCGAAGCACCGGACTTCCCATGGTGGTTACAAACACCAAATCCTCATACTCTCCGGCTGCTCTCCAACGCCGTCCCAGCGTCTTCTTCAGCAGATCCACTTTATTCTTCTGGCTCTGGAACATCTCCTCTGCTTCACCAAAAAATGGAATTTTTCTATAAGAATTATGGGTCTTAGGAGCTGTCAGGCGAAGGATCTTCTCTCCATACTCATATTGGCAGGATAGAGAACGGTTAATATGAAGACATTTATTTTCAAAATCAATGTCTTTCCACATCAAGCCTCCAACCTCTCCGATCCTCATCCCTGTCAAGAACATGATGTAAAACATCTCTTTATACCAATTGTGCTCCATTGCTGCTAAAAATGTATTCTGCTCCTCTCTGGAAAGAAAACGGCGCCGCACCTGAGTGTTTTCCCACGGCACATTGATTTCAAAACAGGGATTTAATGGAATAATCTGATTGTTTTTAGCTGATTCCATGCATTCACGCATCCTTCCTAATGCTTCCCTCATAGATGAGGTCGCCCTTCCTTCCTGACTCATTCGATTGATGACCCCCTGTATATCAATGTTCGTAATACTCGCCACAGTTCTTTCTCCGAGGGACGCCCCAAAGGAACTATAAAACTTTCGCTTCATAGGGAAAACGCTGGTTTCTTTTACGACCGGCAGCTTGTATGTTCGGAACCATTCCTCAAACCATTCATTTAATGTCAGATTTTTCCGCCTGTATTCCACAGCATTTTGAGCCTGTTCCTTTAGCTCCTGAAAAATTTTTTTTAATTCCCGCAGATTAAATCCGTAAATACTGACATCATTTCCGTTGATTTTCGCCCGCGCCTCGTAGCGGCCATCCTTTCTCTGATACAGCCCCTTTCCCAATTCTCTGCCTTTTAAATCTTTCCCCACGCTTTTGTTCTCCCCTTTCATCTATGTCAGTCTTACATCATCATCCGCATACCGCCAGTCATTCCATGCTCCTGTTCTTTTTTCTGCTTTCTGGGGAAATATTGTTTTTTCTGTACTTTGTTCCCGCTATTATTTAAAATCCATTTATCCAACTGTACTTTATTTGCATATACTCGTCCGCCAATTCTGACTGTAAAATTATTATTGGTCTTTGTTAGCAGCTCCCTTGCCTTACTTTCCCCGATTCCGAGGTAAGCACATACTTCCTTTACATTCAAAAGCGCCTTATCAACTAATACTTTTTCCAATCTTGTTCCTCCTCAATCTGTCTGAAACCGCATAACTTCTATAATAGCCACTGCAGCAAGCATCGCCAGCTCTGCCGCTGTTACCAGCTGTTCTTCTTCCCAGAAATATTCATCTGATATTTCCCTACTGACTGCAAGAGGATTCCCCGCTTCCTGTTCTCCCATCTGAATCGGAGCCAGTGAAGCAATCAGCTCCCTGCAAAACCGCTGATCAGGACAAGTATCCAGAAACCACATCTGCGTATTTACTACTAACCGATCAAACATATCTGTTACGATTATCTTTTCTGATTCCAAGCCATATGTCCCTATAAAATTTGCCAGATTCTCTGATGACAAGGAAAGCATATATTCTTTCCGGCCCCCGCCATCCATCGGATACATATAGGCGTATCCCACATTTTCCGTGTCCAGGATATCACGAATTATTTTTCTATCTTCCTGCGTCATATCATTCTCACTTTCTCCTGTTTCCAGGCAATCCTACTTCCAGTGCATTTTTCTCTGTCAGTCACAATCAAAATAAATTCTTCCCTCCGCTGGGGAATATACTTCCAGTCCATATTTTTCTATCATAATCTGAAACTGCGCTATCTGCATGGCAGAGCGGGAAAGACTGTTCCTGCTGGCAATCAGCAATCTATTCGCCTTGCCGTGTTTGACTGCATGGACAAAATTTTGAAAACCAGGGCGTTTCCAGAGCGGCTTTGCCCCAATGTCACTGGAGCTGCCCGCAATCTCAAAGCCCATCTGTTCCCCATAATCAATCAATTGTTTAAACTGCTTCTTTAAAATGCCATGTGTATCTTCCGGGGCATCGATAGCGCAATAAATCCATGCTCGTTTCTCTGCTGTCGTCTCCATCCCTGTTTCTATCTTCGTTCCTTCTCTTTCCGCTCCATTTCCACATAGATTCTTCTCCTGTTGCTCCATGGGCCTTTCGGTCAGAGACGGGCTACCGCTCATTCCAAGTATTCCATCCAGTCCAAAGCTGACTGCTATAGCATGGTCCACATACTGCATGGTGGAGGCATTCAACTTCCCTATGTACTCTCTGAGACGTGTACGGTCAATGGTCCGTACCTGCTCCAGGAGAACTGTGGAATCCTGATGCAGTCCCTGGCAGTTTTCCGGCAAGCGGATATGGGTGGGCAGCTTTCTCTTTTCTGTCTGGCTGGTAATCGCCGCCGCAATCACAGTGGGACTGTGGCGGTTTCCGACATCGTTCTGGATAATCACCACAGGACGGACACCGCCCTGCTCACTTCCAACTACCGGAGTCAGGTCTGCATAGAACATATCTCCCCTCTGTATTCCGTTCTTCATGTGTGGTTTCTCTCCTTTCTGCGTATTTTCATAACACAAGGACAGCGGCAGCCTGAATCACAGGCTGCATAAAAACAAATGACCAGCCGTATGCGGGCTGCCACTGTAGTTTCTATTATGAAAAATGTTACTTGTTCTTCGTCTCGTTGGCTCCTATTCGACACTACTCCCCGAAGCCGGACACATCCGTATCACTTTTACACACGTCTGCGCCGTAGGCAGCATACATGGACCGGTTCTGGTCAGGAACCGTCATGGGCATCTCACCCCTCCGAGGATCTCTCCAAGCCGCCCTCATTGCTTGTTCCCGGTTATCCGGGGCTGTGACTGGACGGAAGTATCATTATAGGCTGTTCAGGATTATGGCAGGCGGCTTACCACAAGCCGCTTTGGGATGGACGATTCCCGCTTTGCACCTTTGATGTTATCTTGTTTGACAGACACTCTGACTGTCTGCAGGTGGTCGTGGCGCATCCTCCGCTGTGCTTTCCCTTCCGGGCTGAACAGCTAACGTATCCATACTGCTGGATATGACCACCCGCAGGCGGTATTTTTCAAAGAACAGAGGAGAGAAAATTTCTCCCTTCACTTACTTCCACGTTGAGTGAGATGTTTGAGAACCAAAAAAAGCAAAATTTTTTAATTTCTTTCCATCAGTTCCCGTAATCTCTCCAGAATCTCCTGATACTGCATTTTTCTTTCCGTGGTTCTAAGCACAGCGATGACTTCCTCGCTGGCCTCCGGATACAGCTTTTTAAAATCCGGAATTTTATATGGCTTTGCCATAGGCTTGTCCTCCTTGATTTTCGTTGATTGGCGAAAACGAAGGACAAGTGGCGGACTGCGGCATCTCGCAGCTGGTACTTTAAAACAGAAAAGAACGTCTGCTTCCGGCGCATAGCCGCTGTAGGCGTTCTTTTTTCTTTCGTGTTTTACATGTTCTGTCAGTACACCTTCAAGGTTATAAAGAGCTGTAGACTGACATGTGATTTTTTTAGCAGGCTACCATCCTGCCTCTTTTTATGAAGTCCGATTAAATGTCGCTGCTACAAATCAGCAGCGATGCAAAGGCAGACCAACGCATAAAAATACCCCCAAACTCAAAACGGAGTCTGAAGGGCCTATATTCTGGCATACAAATATCGCCCGACAGTAGTACCGTTTTTTTTGACGGGCAAATCTAAAATTATGCCATTAGAAACAGTATAAAAGATAATCGGGAATTTTTCGGGGTGTTATTCGGGAAGAAACAGGGAAGAATATCGACAGAAGACAACAAATCAACCGTTTTTACAGCTATTTGTCATCCTCTGGAAAAAAGCAGTAGCCAACACTCCATTCATTTTGAATATATTCCCTGCCAGATGGCAGGAGTTTCCTGCGCAGAGATTTGATATGAGCTTTCACACATTCATCTACATTATAAGCAGAGTCCTCCTTCCAGACAGCACGGTATATCTGTTCTCGGCTCAATACCTGGCCCGCATGACGAGCCAAGTAGAACAATAGATCAAACTCTTTTCGAGTTAGATTCATCGGTTTTCCTTTAAGAATGGCTTGACGTTTAACAGAATCAATAATCAAATTTACTCCGAAAGCTAATGTATAACATGAACTCTCAATCGTATGTAATTGCATATATAACTCTATTAGCGAACGTGCCTGTGCAAGACATTCCTCCATATCACAAGTTTTTTCCAGATAGCCATGCGCACCTGCTTTGAATACAGCAATCCTCTCTGCCGCTTTTGGCTTTGAGGATAATACAAGAACTGGAATTGACCTAATCTGACGAATCAGCTTCAAAAGATCTATTCCATTTATCTCTGGTTGAATGATATCCATGATTACGAGACAGAAACTATGCTGAGTAAGCAGTTTAATTCCCTCATTTGCCGAAACCGCATGATAAACTCCAATCATTTTATTTTGCAAAGCACATTTCATTTTACAAAAAACATTGGGATCACTGTCAATTATAAGAACCATCTTTTCGTACTTACACCTCCGGTCATGCAAAATCTAATCATCTATTCTGCATAGAACTTGTCTCTGAGGATTAACCTCTAAATTATTTTCCTGCGTATATTCCACACTTATAATTTCCGGTTGATTCTCTGATTATGGCAACATCTCAAATATAACATTTACATTGCCTGTATTGTTGCTGTATTCTCCAGCATTGCATATAGCTCTATGTCTCCGACTGTATTTTTAATCTGCACTTCCGATGTCTCTAATTCAAACTTATCACTGTTAGCTGTCGAATTCGGGTGTGCAACACATAAGCAAAGAGTGAAGGTATCCTGAAAGGAACTTTCGCTTTTCACTTCTCAATTATTATGGTTCCGCCCCGTCACGCAGGCGGTTGGTTTCTGACCGCATCCACAAGAATCAAAGTCAAACCGACATATCCGGCGAGGGCCAACACAATCAGTGACAGCAGCACAATACAGATGATACGCAGCGCCCGCTTATTACGCAGACATTTGCAGGTCAGTACAATACCAATGATTGCGACCGCCAGCAGAAGAATGGCGGTTCCGAGCGTCATACGTTTATCTCCTTCTTATAGAGGGTATCTTCCACGCGCAGCGTGTCGATGATGTCAGTGAACCAGCGCAGCTCACCCCAAAATTTCTGGCGCAGCCCTTCCACATTTGCTTCACTCTTTCCTAATTCAAAGAAGTCGCGCCCGGTCTTTACCGCAACGTGCATCTTTCCGTCTCGCCGGAAAGCCATATAGACAGTGCAGCCGATCTTGTCCGCCATGGCGGTAATATATTCCATCATGTGCGGTGTGAGGATGTAGAACGCTTCCTGCGAATCACTCGCTCTGACACAGAAGCGCTTGCTAAACTGTTCGTTATCCATAGTGACATTGCTGTTCATCTTTATGCGGTCTTTTTTGCCCCGTTCGGAGATATATACTTCGCCGGAGAGTTCCTTTCCGAAGTCGCAGATAAGCCACTGCCCCTTAAAGAACGTAGCGCTGCTTCTCTCCGTGTTTCCATCGGCATCGGTAGTCTCTTCCTCATTGATAAGCTCGATGTCGCTCAGTTCAATATTCAGACCATTGTAGACCGCCTTGATATGATCACTGCCGGTCGCCTTATTATAATCGAATGGAAACACCATGTAGCCAGGTTCTAATCTGCCCCAAGGGTTATATTCCACGGTATCTCCCAGTGTCTCCTTCAGCACACTACCGATGATATCGTCGCTGAGGAGCTTTTTGAGTGTGCTGCTGCTACTGGATGACAGATACGCAAACACCAGTGTTATTACCAGTAAAACCAGACCCATTGCGAGGTTTTGCATAAAGAACCAAACGATAATCATCGCCGCACCGAAGCCGTAAGTCAGAACCTTGGCAACCGTTGCCTTGCTGCGCAATGATTTGAGCTCGGATTCCAACTCTTTATTTGTCATCATCTGCTTTTCTTCCATAATCATCTCTCCCTTTTTCAGAACATCATTTTTACATCTTCGCGCTTGCTTGCGTCTGCGGCGAAGAATTCCTTCGGCTGGCGCGAGCCTGCCAGCAGCTTGGCCGGGAACATGACAATCGCTGTGTTGTAGGCGGTAATGCTGCTGTTATACAACCGCCGCGCCGCCTGTAAATGTTCTTCCGCGTCGCGGATTCCCCGCTGAAGCTCTACGAAAACATTGCTGGAACGCAGCTCCGGATAGTTCTCAGCCACGGCAAAAAACGTTCCGCTTAGGGTGTCCATCTGCTTTTGAGCATCATTCATTTCCGCAACGCTCATGCCGCGGCGCAGCTCGATGACCTTTGTGAACAGCTCGCTTTCATGCGCCATATAGCCCTTGGCGGTGTCTAACATTTTGATAAGCATATCGTAACGCTTGGTCAGCGCTACCTCTATGCCGGAGAGTCCCTCCTGCACACGGATCTCTTTTTTCTTGAAGTCATTGACCGTTCTGATGCACCAGAACGCGATGGCCAAAACTGCAATCAGAATAACAATCATCGGTTTCATAACAAATTCTTCCTTTCTCTTTTTCCTCGATCCGCCCCGCGAAAAAGGTTATAATTTCCCGCAGGATGTCGTTCGGATCACACACCGGTGTCAGCGAGGCCGTGAATATCCTGTGAATCCTATCGATGTCCCGCAGATCCTGTTTTTCCGGAATGGCCGGAAAACAGAACCTGAATTATACACCAGTGTCAGCGCATGATCGCTGTCCAGGCAAAGGCTATACTTTTGCTCGGGGCAGTATCACCAATCTTCCGAAACATCACTAAAATACAGCCCGAGGAAGGTCAGAACATAGCCGGAATCGACCAGTTCGCCCTTTTCATTAAAATTAACTTTGCCGCCGCCGGAGGAGCCATCTGCGTTCATCAGATAGGCAGCCTCCTCATCATATGACACCGGCCCCCATGCGAACGGGTCAAGTTCATCTGCCTCATAGACATTCCATCCTCCGCCATTGATCTCAAGTATTTCTCCATCGGGGTACTCCCAGAAGCCCTGATAAGCCTCCACCAGCATATCCAGCTGGTAGATTGCTCCATCGTCATTCCCGATATGGAACTGGATATCCGAATCGAAGTAGAAGCTGGTGATCCACTCACCGTCAAAAGTATAACAATCATACCGGTAGTCGCCGTTTTCATATTCATCAACACACTCAAGATAGCCGTCAGCTTCCACCGACCCGCTGGCATAATACATGGTAAACCTGCCAAAGCCATCCATCACGATACTGGCAGTGCCCATCGTCTCATCCATTCTCCACAGGCCCTTGGTGCAGGCATACGGGTTTTCCTCATAACCCTGCACATCGGTATGGGCGTAGTAGAATTCCGAGCCCATATAGGGGACATCAGAAGGGAATTCGCTGACAGGATACAGTTCCGTAAAGACCAGTTCCTTGCCGCCATCCATGGTGTAATAGATATTTTCGGTGTCAAGATTCTCGGTCAGGGTGCGCCAAAGACTGTCCATCATGAACCAGCTCAGTGTATCCTGGTCGAAGAAAAAGAACTCCTCTTTTTGCTCACGGTCGTGAAGTCCTGCAACCAATGTAGAATCTGCAGACCAGTCCACGATCCAGCCGTCACTGTTTTTGCTGATGGTGATGATAAAGTCCAGTCCGGTCAGTTCGCTCAGCTCATCTGCCAGCTCTTCAGCGGTTTTCTGGGCGCCGGTATATTCAATGGGGTATTCTCTGACGTCTTCCGCACTGAAAACGGCATAGAGAACATCCATCTGGGTTTCCTCAGCTGCGCTCTGCGACGATGCCGCCGGCTTCAATGAAGCCGACGAGCTGGATGCGTCGGAAGACGATGCGCTCCCGCAGGCTGCAAGCATGGAAATGAGCATAGTCAATATCAATAAAACACTAAGTTTTTTCATATGGTACCTCCGCATAACCATTGCACGCGCTTTGGTCGTTCTTCAATCATGGAAATGATCTTGTTTTCCTCCATTGGTCTTTGCTCTTGATTTGAGATACTTTGTTTTCTTTTAATCAATGAAGCCGCCGCCGCTTCCGCTGTCGCTGCCGCCGCCAGAATCGGAGAAGCCGCCGCCTCCTCCTCCGCTGTCACTCCAGTTGTCGTCGCTTCCGCTGTCACTGCCGCCGGAAGAAGAGGGCGCCCTGACTTCAGCAACCTCCCGACCAATGGAATCCATTGCGTCATAAAGGGCCATTTCCTGCAGCCAACGGTACATATCGTCATCCAAGGTATCCGTTCCTGTGGAGACGGCTTCCGGATACTTTAAGGCCAGCGCCTTGGCCACCTTTTGGCCTTTACCCATCGCAACGGCGTAGACCATGTACTCCCGCCATACGGAAAATTCCGGGAGTTCCTTATCCGCAAAGGTAGTAAAATCATCCAGAAACCGTCCGAAGGCTTGCCAGAGGGCCAGGTCATCCTCACCCTGCTGATTCAAAACATAGCAGGAGGTTTTAAAGAAAAATCTCCAAAAATGGATAATGGCTTCTATAACCGCCACCACCACAAAGACGCCCAGGCCGAACTCGAGGGATTCGCCAAACTCGACCCCATAAGGCAGTGTACCGAGCATACGGATCAGTATTGCAAGGATTCCTGTGGCCGCAGAGCCAATCAGGCGATGCTTCAGCCTTATGCGGGAATATCTTGCCACGTCCTTTGATTTGACTCTTTTCGTAAATTCTCTTTCCACGGCACCCTCGAAGTTGTAGCGGAAACTCAAGGCTGCATCCCGATTGTCCTTAATATACTTTTTAAGGTCCTCTATAGAAATCCGCCCGCTTCCATCGGCTGCGTTCAGCAGGAAATCCCACAGGGCCTTCTGATAGTCCGGAATATGCTCCTGACCCTGGGCTGATTCTGCGGTCTCCTGCGGCGCGTCAGATGGGAACAGCTCCTCGCCCAGCTGCTCATTCAACAGAATCGTGGCATCCGATGCGGTCGTCTGGAAATGGATCAGTTTTTTCAAATTCAACTCCAACAGCGTTGCAGACAACTGCCGGGAGATGCTGGACTTGCTGTCGTAGAAATGCACCAGCCGGTCGACAGCAGGGGCGAGCCGGTCATCCGGCAGGTCCCTGTAATACCGGGGTGACTGGGTGGGGCTGTTCCTGTACTTCTTCTGCTTGCACTTGCGTATAATGTTCTCGATCTTACTATGTATTGTAAGTATAACAGGAAACCCAAAGAACGAGCCGAATAATAAAATGCAGAAAATATTCCAGCCTATTTCATCCATGAAGTTCCGAAAGGAGTAACAAATCTCATCGCAGTAGTAACAAATCTCATCGAAAAGCCGCTCGATGAAATTCAAAATGGGATGATTCGCTTCCCATACCTCCTGCTCGGCATGATAGACCTCCCACTCGGCACGATAGGCCTCCAGTTCAGCCTGCTTACGCTCTTCTTCCTCCCGCTTGGCGTTTGCGCTGTCAGCCAGCTCTTTTTCCTCTGCCAAAATTTCGTAGAGTGCCTCGCCCTGCTGCTCCCATCCGCCGTAGAAGCAGTCCGCAGGCAGGGTAGTACGGATATCAACGATGGTCCCCAGAGAGACGTTGTCTACCTGCAAGGCCGCAGAGCCATCCGGCTGCTTTTCAAATGTACCATTCAGCGGTCCATGCGCCCAGATGCGGAAATCCTCATCCGGGACACCTTCAGGCACGATCAAGGTGGCGGTGAGCGTACCAATATCGGAAATATCGGTCTCTCCGGTCAAATTCCAGAAAAATTCGCCCACATCGGAATAGAGCTTCACGGCATTTTCCACCCAGTAGCTGATCTGGAAGACGCGGGTACCGCTGCCTTGCTGCCGGAAATAGATGTAGACGGTATTTTTCCCATCGCCATCCTCCACCGCAAAGGTGTTTTCGGGGCGGTTTTCATTGTCCGGTTCGTCAAGCTGTGGTACAGGCGTCCCGTCAATCGAAACTTCCCAATCACTGAACACCCGAGGACCGGCGAATCGATTATTCACCCCCAAACGGGTAAACTCATGATCACCGTTGAACATGACTTCCCTGGTTTCCGTGATATATGCGCTTCCATCCTCCATCAATACAATACAAAAGTCCAGGGAATTCAGCACAGCGCTGTAATCTTCTGCCGATGCGGTCAGCGAAAACAGGGGAATTATCAGCATAACAAGGAAAAAGCATAGTATCTTGCGTAAAGAACGCTTCATAGCACGACCTCCTTTCATCGGGAATCTTTATCAGAACTTGATGGTGACCTTAGCCTTTTCGGCTTCCTCCACCTTGAAGAATTCCTCTTTTTTAAAATGGAACATCTTCGCTATCAGGTTAGTGGGAACCGTTTCAAGCAGTCTGTCATAGCGCAGAACCATGTCATTGTAGAACTGGCGGTAATTCGCCAGTTTTTCCTCCATCACGGAAAGCTGCTGCTGCAGATGCAGGAAATTCTGGTTTGCTTTCAATTCAGGATAAAACTCCGCCACAGCCATGAGATGGCACATAGCTCCGGACAACTCTGCGCTGGCTTTCATCTGGTCCTTTGTATCTGCCGCGGAGAGATAGCAGCTCCGGGCATCGGTAACAGCCTGCAGCGCCTCTTTTTCGTGGGAGGTATAGCCCTTGACCGTTTCCACCAGATTGGGGATCAGATCAAACCGCTGCTTGAGCACCACATCGATCTGACTCCACTGAGTCTCAACCTTTAACCGCTCGGTTATCAACCGGTTGTAAGTGGCGATGCCCCAGACCAGAAGCAAAATAATAAAGGCGACTATCAGGATAATCATGATCATACTGTTTTCTCCTTTCTTCAGAAGATTCTCAATTATCAGTTCTCACCTTGACCGGTTCCGGCTGTGGCTTTTTGAATATCTACTTTACGGATTCATATCTGCAAGTATTTAGTTATCTCATAAACCGCCTTAACAGCCGACAATATTCCGATACACATCGAAGATCAACAATAAGGCAACGGACACCCACACCGGCAGATCGGCATAAATCCCCCTCATTTTCGTACCCTTCATAATGTACCATACCATACGAACGAAAACGTAAAGTGCCAACACGGGCAAGAGATAAAACAATAAAAGATTATACTGCCTTGCTTCCTCCGGATAACCAGAAAGCAACGCCAAACACATCCGCGTAATTCCGCATCCGGGACATTTAAACCCGGTCCAGAGATAAAACAGGCACGGAATCCCAAGTCCTGTACAGTGAAGCCATATACAATAAAGCACACCTGCTGCAAAACAGAAAAGCAGGCGGCTTATACAATCAATCAAACGTCTTTTCATTTATGAAAGTTCCCGGCATTTCTGCCGGGAGCATCCTTCCCTATTTACATTTCAAAATTATCATAATCTTCTACTACCAGACTGTTTAAGTCACTCTGCAGAATCGCCATTGCTACGATGCCAAGCCCGAAAATGCTTAAGAGCAGATAAACCAACCCACGGCTTGATGTGGGAGTTCCATTTGCGGTTTTCGCGGAATCAATGCACTCGCCAGTTTTGAACACCCAGTACAGCCAGTAAATCGTGCAGGTGACAAGGCTTAACAGGAATACAACGATGCCGCTTTTGGTGTTCTCATCCTCTTTTACTTTGTTCACATCATTCACTAAGCAGACCTGCCAATAAATTGCGTAGATTCCGCAAGTAACGATGGAAAGAAGGATTGCGACCGCTACATTTCTTTTCTTAATCTCTGTCATAATTTTTCCTTTCTGTCCGGCAAAATAGCCGGTTCTTTTCTTTTATCGTACCATGCCTCCCATTAACTGGATTAATGCAAGGTTCTCATCACTGGTACCGCTGTAATTCGGGAATCCTAACAGCTCCGCGCAGAATTTTCTGGTCTCAAAATCCGGAGAAAGACCACTGAGCATAAACGCGTCAATCACAGAGTGGCCCACATATCCCTCTAAGAAATAACTGAGGTCAATATCATCGGATTCCACATCGACTTCTTCTGTAAGATAACTGATAAGAATCTCTAAGGTACTATCTACATCCTCCGCCGCGGATTCGTAGAGATAATAGGTTGTACCATTCTCTATCAGCTCAAAACAGTAGCCATCCCCTTCTTCTGTCAGATACCAGCCAAATACATAGGACTCTCCGGTTTCTTCATCAATCAGGTACAGGTTGTCATAGTCAAGGCTCCATATTCCATCGATATATTCGATCTGGATTTCGCCGTTATCCTCATAAAGCAGGTCAATATATGCCTCGTCGTCTTCAAAATAGAAGACAAGAGCCATTTCGTCATCAGATCCGATCCAGTAGGTCCCATTGGCCACATACTGGATCACGCTTGTGGTGGTCATCATTTCTTCTAAAGTAGTCTCCAGATTGCTTCCGTCTCCTTGACTGGATAAAACAACATCACTAATCTGGATATATTCTCCGTTTTCTGTGAAGTACCAGTCAAAATCAAAAGCCGTCGGATCATCCGAGTAATCTTCATTCAAATACAGGTAAAGCGTATCTATATCCGCTTTCCAGTATCCTTCCAGATCGGTCATCTCTCCATCTGTATCTAAAATCGCAAGATAAATCTCCTTTTCATCAAAAGATGCTGCCACGATCTCCTGATCACTGGAGATCCCCGCCCAGATCGTTCCTGCCAAAACATCTGCCATTTCCGAGTCATTGATCCCCGTAGGCTGTACTTCCAGAGTGGGTTCTGCTTTTTTTGTTTCTGTCACAACGGTTTTTTTAGAAGATCCGCCACATCCTGTAACAGATATGCACATTGCCGCCGCAACTGCCACTGCTGCCATTTTTCTTATCATGTACCTTCTTTTTTTCATATTCCTTCTCTTTCCTCCATCTCATTGAACCGTCTTAAACGCTCTCTTGCCGCTTCTAACTGCACTTCTATGTCTGTAGACGGCTCCTGCTTTTTTGGTTCTATTTTTTTCGATTCCGGCCTTGTTTTTGTGTTTGCAGACACCTCCTGTCTTTTTTGTGTTGTTTTTGTTTTTTTCTGTTCTGGCTTTACAAGTGCCCCAACTGCTCCGCCCGCGATGCCGCCAATGACGGCCCCTGCTGCTGCGGCTCCCGCGACAAACACATTTGCTCCCGAACCGGCGGAGCCTGTATCTGCGGCGCCGGTAACCACTCCTTCTTTCACAGGAACGTTGTCCATACTTCCCATAGAAACTGACCCAGTAGCCGTTTTCGATACCCCGGCAGCATCTGCCTTCGGGGCCGCTGTATTTCTGGCATGTTCACTAATCTGTGAGATGGTGGTACTTGTGTCTCTTTCTGTATATACAGCCGGACGGATTCCTGAATCTGTCTGAGACGGTCCAGTTTCTATATGCGAGGATTCTATGTGAATACTGCTGTCTGCCCCGGATGCAGGTGCTGATGCGGTTGTCTCTGCTGTCGCTGTTGTCGCCATCGCTGTCGCTGTTGCCGCAGTTACAACCACCGGATTACCATAAAAATCCCGGTTATGGGCGCGAAACTGATTGCTTTTTGCCACAGCCTTCTTCTGAGCCGCAATATACTTCTCACCGGACTGTTCCAGGGCCTTTGTCATAAGAAGAAGTACTCCTGCCCTTGTTTCCAGGGATGCAGACAGTCTTGCAAGTCCATTTCGCACTTCCTCTAACATGGTATCCTTTCCAAGAGAATGGTTTACTTTTTTGATCTGCTCCAGGGCATTATCTAAATTTTTAATCGCTTTGTCATATTCTCTTTTCTGCTGGTTCAGATTGTCTACCGAAATTTTTACAGAAGCCATAAGCACCCCCCTATTTCAGATTGATCTTCAGTTTACCTGCAGAGCTGGAGATTTTCTGCTCATTGGCGCTGTATACATCGGCTGCTTCTGAAAGAGTCAGCGCATAAGTATTGACTACATTTAATACCTCTTCGCATTTTCCGATAATGGCATCAAAACGGCTGTAAAACTCAGCAGAACCACTGCCGGTCCAGGTGGATTTTAAGTTTTTCACCGCTGTTTTGCTTTCAGAAAGATAACTGTACATGTTTTTATAGCCTGTTTTAATATTGTTGGAATAGTTTTTTAACTGTTTGGGATCCACTTTAATGCTTGCATCTGCCATTTTTTCACCTTCCTATTTTCCAAGATATTTGTGTACCAGATCCATAGCCTTATTGTCCGCCTTGGTATAACTGTCGGAAAACTCTCCTAACGCCGCTCCCATCTGCTGCAAAATCTGGGTCAGCTGCGCCAGATTGGCTTTATCTGCCTGATAGCGTTTCAGATAGGAAGCGCTTGCTTCCCCGCTCCATACAGAGGACACTTTCTGGATATTTTCATCTAACTTATTCATCTCGCTTTTCATTTTTGATGCCAGATTGGTCAGATTCGTTCCCGTGGATTTTAATTTTCCTGCATTTACCTGCTGTGATGCCATTTTCTCTCCCTCCTATCTCTTGCTTACCACTGTCTTTACTTGTGCTTCTGCTTTTTCCATGGAAGTGCAGGCATCCCGCAAAAAGGCGGCGATTTCCTTTAATGAAGCTACTTCAGAGGACAGGGCTTTACTCTGTTCCTGCATAAATTTCACAAATATCCCACCAGCTTTCCCAGACCAGGATGCAGCCATAGCCTCATTGGCAGCGTTCATCACTTTTACCGTCTGGTTCTGAATCTGGTCTGCTGCCTCTTCTAACAGCTTTGCCTGTTTTTTCACCGCCTTGGAATCAAAATTGATTGCCGCCATTATCGCATTCCTCCAAACTTAAGTTTTCCTGCATTCCGGTTCACTGTTTTCTCTGTATCCTCATATACACCGGCCAGTTCCTTAAGAACCTTTTCATAATTTTCAAACATAGCAATGATCACGCCGGAGCTTTTCTTTAACTGTCCCGCCACTGCATAGATATCATCAGCACTTTCTCCTGCATAAAAATCCTGCAGTTTGCGGAAAACCGCATAAGTCGCGTCTGTATTTGCTGCAACGGATTTTTTTATGGAAGTGATCTCCTGTGCCGCCCGCAACAGCTCTTCTGTGTTGACTCGGTTGATCCCGTCTCCTGCCATATGCCACCTCCTAAACTTTTATCCTTTTGCGGCCGACTGAATCTGATTGCTGATCTCTTCTTCTGCCTGCTCTAACTCATCTGCAATCCAGAGCAGACCTTCTGCCGTCTCTGCATACTGGTCTGCCATTTCGGCAAGAGCCGCCCGGTCCTTCTGGTAGTTTTGCAGAAAACGATCCTTCACCTCACTGCTCCAGGTACTTCCAAGTCCCTCGATCACAGTCTGAAAGCGTTTCAGCTCTTTTCTCACATCGGCAGCCGAATTTTCCACTTTTTTTGCGGTAGAACGCAATGTCTGCGGATCCATTTCTATTTTATTTCCCGCCATGCTCCCCTCCTGTCTTTTTCATCAGTCCATGTCCTTCGGACATGGTGCTCTCTGGGGGATGCGCACGGTTCGGTTGGGTAATTTGTCCCGTTTTGCGTGACACCGAACCGGCGCGGTGTAATGTCTGTCGACATTACACCATAACCACCCGGCTGCCGTTTTTAATTCCTACTTCCCGGAATGTTTCATGATCCTGAATCAGACCTTCCAGCTCCACAGAACCAAAAACAATGTTGTCCAGCCCCGCAAACAGGTCATGACCTTCTAGCTCCGCGATCTGCTTCATGATCTGCTGCTTTGCTGTGCCGATCTTCATACGGTCATCCAGCATAAACTCATAAGTTTTGGCATTCCCCGGTATCTCGATTTCCAAATGGATCTTACTCATGTTTCTCCTCCTCATTCAGCCAGCGTGTATACCCATCGCTTGCGATCTTCCCATCAATTTACACACAGCATGAATTCATAGGCATAGCCGCACAGGATCTCAGAGACGCAAACGCCGGTTCCTGACACTTCCGGAGAATCCGTTGCCTCTCTGCCATACCAGGTTACTTCCACGACGGAACTCGGGTCTCCGAAGAGTTGGAACTGAATCGTAATGCCATCCTCCCCATAGCCTCTTTCTCCGGCATAGCCTCCATACCACAGAAGTTCATCGTCTTCTGTGGTGAACCGCGCGTATATGGTTCCGTCGTCGCTGAACTGTCCGATCTCCATGGAGATGATTCCATAGGATCCCACAGGCTCATTGGTACTGTAAAGTATATTCGCCACTTCCTGGGCGGTTAATCTGGAAGAGCTGTAGCCCGGTATCCATGCCCCGCTTTCATCCACATAACTGCCGTCCGGCGTCTGGGTATCCGCCGCCATGTAGCCGTCTCTGTAGAAATAGTACCAGATACCGTCAATCTGCTCCCACTGACCAGCCGGATTGCTGCCGTCATCTCTCTCGTACCACCAGCCGGCGCCGTCATACTGCCAGTACCCCGCATAAGCGGTACAGGGTGCGGCCGCCGCCAGTGTCATTGCCAATACACCTGCCAGTATCCTTTTTGTTCTCTGTTTTGTCATCTTACCTACTCCTCCTTTATCAAAGGTGTCATAAAGAGCACTGCCCTTCCTTCCTGCTCTGCAAAGGCTGCTCCCGGTGGATAAACCCTGCTCCGTTCAGAAGGTGTCACTTCATATTCAAAAATCCCCTGCTCATCAAAAGCTCCTCCAAGGTGGATTCCCTGCTTCCACCCGGCAAACTGCCGGATGGCCCGATAACCGGACAGTTCTTCATATTCTCTTGGCGACAGCGCCATAAAGAAATGCAGTTTATGCTCCATTCCTTTTTCAAATACGTTTTCCAAAACCTCACTTACGTCAAACTCTTCACTGTATACGGCTTCCATAAACTCTGACGCGCTGTTGATCAGAAGGATCGTGCGTTTATGATCGCTTAAGGCTGTCTTTACGGAGGTTCCCGCCTGTCTTGCCTCATATACCAGCTCGTTTCGCTCTGAAAGCTGCGGCAGCAGAATATGTTCCATAAAATGGTAAAGCTCCTCTTTGTCTGCCATGTAGCCGTCCAGTTCATTCTTTCTGGAAAATTCTTCTATTTCTCTCAAACAGCCGTCAAATACGTAGACATCGGCTCCCTTTTTCTTCATCTGTAAGGCAGTATATTTTAAGAAGCTGGTCTTACCTGTTTTTCCCGAACCACATACGGTAAAACACAGGGTACGATCCAGATCACAGGTCTGCATCCGTCCCTCTTCCGCGCCCATAACAAAAACAGAATCCTGTAATGTCTTAAAATCTTCCTGTTCCAGAAATTCCCGGCCATCGATGAGCTCAAGGTCTGTTCCCAGTTTTCTTGCTCCGGATGCGCTCTGCTGTGTCAGCGGTTTTAACTTCTCACGGACAGCAAGCATCATGCTTTCCCCCTGGGACGCTTTTACCGGAAGGGCTGTCTGAAATTCCAGAGGAACCCCTTCTTTGATCAGACCTCTGCCTGTAGTCCTGTCATCCGGAAGGATCTCAGAGCGCATTCCTATCACGCTGTCATATTCAAACCGGTCTGCCAACTGAAGTCCGATTCCTTTTGTAATGTTCTGAAGGATACGGCTTCGGATATCGCCGGAATTATTGCAGGTCAGAATCAAGTAAATCCCATAACTTGCGCTTTCTCTGGAAAGCTGGATCAAGGTACTCTCATACTGCTCATAACTGTCAGAAAAGGCCGGATAATTGTCAATGACCAGGAAAACCGCCGGTACATCCTCGTATCTTTCCCGGTAATCTCGGTAGGAGCCCATTCCCCTTTGGGAAAACAGTTTCTTTCTTCGATCCAGTTCTTCCTCCGCAAAACTCATCATCATCTGGATCTTCTCATCATCCCCCTCCATACAGATACAGCCTGTATGGGGAAGTCCGGCAAAGGCGGTCATCGTGCGACTGGAAAAATCCGCTATGTAAAAATTGATCTGCTTTGCCGTATAATGAAGCGCCGCGCCGTAAAGGATGGTCTGCACCAGTGTGGTCTTTCCCGCGCCGGCAGAACCGCAGATCAGCAAATGGCCATCTTTCATAAAATCAAGACAGACAGGGAACTGTCTCTGGTTTTGCGGATCATCTGCCAGGCCAATGGGAATCTGCAGCTGCCTTTCATTCCAGGAAAGCTCCAAATCGTCCAGGTAAAGGATACTCGGAAGGGGCGCAAGCCAGATCTGGCGGAGAGGCTTTATGTGGTTTTCCTCTGCCAGCTTTGTCGCGTACTGCACCATGGCATCCAACTGGGTGAATTTTTTCACATTGTCCCCTTTTTTCTTCTTTTTCTTCTTTACCGCTTCCGGCTTGCCTGTCAGTCCGATGATCACCGCTTTCGCCTTGCTGTCATCACTAAATGGAATTTCCGGTGTATAAGGCGCTCCTGACCAGCCGGACTGGAATTCATCGAAAATCTCATCATTTCCCACCTGGAGGAATCCCCGTCCGGTTCCCGTGATGTAGGCCGCGTCCGTGCGCTTTAACATTTCATTGGAATCCTGTTTATCTGCTACACGAAGGCAGACACGGAATCTAGTATTGCTCCAGATCTCATCATCCACTACGCCGCTTGGCTTCTGGGTTGCAAGAATCAGATTGATGCCCAGGGAACGTCCCACACGGGCCGCGGATACCAGCGCCCGGACGAATTCCGGCTGTTCCTTTTTAAGCTCCGCAAACTCGTCGGCAATAATCAGCAGATGGGGCATTGGTTCTTCCGCCTCCCCATTCCGGTACAGCTCGATGTACGCGTCAATATGCTTGATCTTATATTCATTGAAAATGCGCTGCCGCCTCTTGATCTCCGCATTGATCGAGAGCAATGCCCTCGTGGTCTGGTTTCCGCCAAGGTTAGTGATCACGCCGGCCAGATGGGGAAGTCCGATAAAGCTCTGCGCCATACCGCCACCTTTGTAGTCAATCAGGATAAATGCCACCTCATGGGGATGATAATTTAACACAAGGCTCAAAATATAGGTCTGCAGGGTCTCGGATTTTCCACTTCCTGTGGTACCTGCCACCAGACCATGGGGGCCATGATATTTTTCGTGGATATCCAGATACACCGGCTGTTCTCCTGCCTTCTGCCCGATCATGGAGCGCATGCTTTCATAGGTGCGGTTTTCCAGCCATTTATGGTACATGTCAAGGTCTTCCACTTTGGAAGTTTTGTACATATCAAGAAATGTAAGCATATCCGGGATGGCTGCATTGGAAGCATTTTCCCGTACCTTAAAGTTAGAAAGCTGTCTGGAAAATACGTCCATTTCAGACAAAGTTACGCTGTCAAAAGCAATCTCCGACTGCTCCTCAAATTTGGATAAGGTACTGTAACAGCTTCTGTAGTATTCTTCCCACTGTACAATGGTATTGCAGTGAGACGGCAGCTTATCAATGGCGTCCGCGCTGAAGACCACACTGATTCCCGCATTCTTTGGCGGATCTAAAAGGTATTTGGAAACGGGTTCCCCTTCTATCATGGAAATGTCGCTGATAAATATTACATAATGGGGAAGGACTTTCTCCGTTTCTTCCCTGTTTTTCTGATTTTCTGACGCCTCTAACCGCTCCCGGATCACATCGGATAAATAATACATGACATCGCCCATGGCTCTGGAATCACAGACGATCATGCGGAGCTTTCCGTCCGGAGTGAACGTGTGGGGAAGCCAGCGGACGTATTCCATTTTTTCAAGATCTCTTCCTGGAAACACATAACACATGCGCACATCTGTATATGGATGAAGGGCCGCGATCTGGAGAGACAAAAGACGCATGAGCTGGTTTCTCTTTTCTTCATCTCCGCTTACTACACCTAACAGTCGGTAATCATACAGGGAAACTGCAACAGGTACCTGATGTAGTGTTTTAAATTTCTCCTGCAGTTCTTCCATCTGGTCATTTAAAGGATCATGTTCACCGCCCAGTTCTTCTTTAATTCCTTCGATCTCATTGGGAGAAGGCCTGTCTCCCGTTCCAAGGCGAAGGGAGAGAAAATCCTCATGGGTGCTGCTTTTTTCCCAGAGCCTGCGGGTATTGGAGGTGGTAAATTTCAGAAGTTCCCCGGAAGAAGGGTACTGCTCTGCCAGAACCAGATGGTTATATTCCGCCTTATTCTTTAACTTTTTTTCCACCCGGACCATATATTCCAAATATTTGCTGACCCGGTTTGACTCGGATTCTTGTTCTTCTTTCTTGTTATAAGCAGAATTAACGACTGCCCATACAGCACCGATCCCCGCTGCTCCCAAAGACATGCAGATACTTCCCGCGCCAAAACCGTCGCTGGTCATGGCTGCCGCCAAAGCGATGGGAATCACCATGGTAAAAGAAGGACCTATGGTAAAGATTAAAGGCTGCCGTTTCTGCTGCTGTTTTTTCGGGCATTTTTCAATGGAAATCGTCTCTCTGTCCAGATTCAGCATCTTTCGCGGGGTGCGCAGGAAATACACAGTTTCCACTTCTGCCTCTTCTGTGGACTCCTCTTCAAAATGTGGAATTTCCACAGCCTTCAGTTCCCGGATCTTGCACTGTCCATCGGGTTTGTTGATCGCCAAAAGATTATTCAGATACACGATCTTAAGACCTACAATATAGATGATGTCCCCGTAGTGGAGCCTGGTCTTCTCTTTTACCAGCTTTCCGTTTAAGAACGTACCGTTGACACTGTTTTTATCTGTTATGTAGGCTGCCCCTGACTCAAAGGTGATCTCCGCATGGCTTCCTGTTACAAAACGGTTTTTGTATACAATATTGCAAAGATCATCACTTCCGATCTCCAGCTTGAAAATGCTGCCTTCTTTCAGCATGTATTTTCCGAAACTTACATTTTCCTTCTGGACCTGGTCGATCTTAACGGAAAAATACAGATCCGTCTTCGTTACCATTCCCTCAATCACAGTACCGTCTTCCAAATCAGCGCTTTCCACCGAATCTCCCTTTAAAATCAGGGAATACTGGGGGGACCCTCCCAATGTCCAGTGCCCGTCCCACACCTGCACATTCAGCACCAGCTCTTCTTTTAATCCGCTGACAAAGGGACGTATGGCAATGGGAAAATTACGGTTATCTATATTAGGGAAATAGGTTTCCGAAAAACCATTTTCGAAGAAAACGGTCATAAGTAATGACATAGATATTCCTCCTCTAATACACGTTATCCAGTATGCTTGTTACAGCCTCTTCTAACGGCTCCATATAGGAATCTTTCATGGTTCCATATAACGCAACCAGGTAATCGTCTCCAAATGGAAGAAGCATTATGGAAACTTCCGCCATAACTTCGTCTTCTTCCGTATACACAAGACCGCTCACATCCTGATAAAACGGTCCTGTGCCATAAACCGTCAGCCCGGAATCTGTCGTCATCTCATATACCAGCTGCGCATCCACACCCAGGGTATATCCCAACATGAGCAAAACATCGGAAGGATCCGTGCTCCCTGCCATTTCTTCTATGCCTTCCCTTGTATCTCCTAAAATGTAAACAAACGAGTAATCTTCTTTCTCCGCGCTGCCATAATCTAAAAACACGCCGCCATCTCCGTATCCTTCTTCAAAACTCTCGGGATAATAGACGACGTAGTTTAAAACCTGTTCCGACGCCAGCACGTTGCAGTCGGTTCCAAATACGCCGCCTTTTTTACCTCCCAGAAATAGAACCAGGCAGATGACGATAACCGCCACGACGGCTGCTCCGCCGCCGATTGCAACGGGCAGTATCGGAAATTTCTTCCCTGGCTGCGCGCCTGCTGATTTCTTTTCCCTTTTTTTCTCACTGACTTCCCGTTTTCTGACTTCCTGTTTTCTGTTTTCTGCTTTTTGCGCTTCCTGCCGTTTTGCCTGGGCTTTTTCCTGCGCCGCCCGTTCTCTGGCCCGTTTTTCCTCCTCTTTCTTTTCCCTGGCCCTTCTTTCTTCCGCCTCCTTCTTTTCTCTGGCTCTTCTTTCTTCCTCCCTGCGGATCTCTTCCTGCTTTAACTGGGCCTGTTTTGCCATTTCCTCTGCCCTGGCAGCTCTGGCTTCTGCTTCCTTTGCTTCTTCGCTTGCCCGTCTGGCCTCCTCCTGGGCCTGCCGTCTGGCTTCTTCTTGCTGCTCTTTTTGCCGTCTGGCTTCTTCCTCCAGACGCCGGATCTCCGCTTCCATTTCCGCCTTTTTCCGGCTCATTTCTTCTCTTCGTTCCTGTTCTGCCTGTTCTTCCTGTTGTTTTTTCCTTTTGGTAGCAAATAATGCATCCGCTTCGTTTCGCTCTGCCATACTTCTTCTCCTCTCTCTTTTTTCCTGATCTTTTACAGAACCTACCAGTAGGAGCTTACATGCTCCCTCTCTGTCATGGAAAGAATCTCATCATGACTCAGTTCCACATTTCCAAAACGGACGAAGATCCCGTTTGTCACCGCGCTGTTCCACACCTTTGGATCTGTAAGAGGACGAAAACGTATTTTATCCACATAAGGACCCAGATCTAAAAGCAGCCTGCTTCCTGATATGAAATCGATCTGCAGAATATAGGATTGTAAGGGCTTTACAGCCAGAATATACTTTCTTTCCACATAAGTCCTCCTTTCAAATACATGATTTCTGCATAAAACAGATACACAATACTTTTACTGTACGACGGATCATTCTGAAAAAATATTAACCAAAGGTTAGTATTTTTCGTAGTACGCATCCTCTGCACCTGTTTTCCACCATACTGTAAAAAGCATCAAACTCATAACAGCAACAGCAGCTATAACAACGTTTCTTCCTGGTTTCTTCATAATCACTTTCTTCCTTTCTTTTAGATACATGATTTCTATATATAGACACATTGTGTTTTTACCGTATAATGGATTGGTTTGAAAAAATATTAACTAAAGGTTAATTATTTAAATATGAATGGAATTGTTTTTCCTTGTCTTAATCCCTCCATGCAAAAAGGGCTATATTTTCCTGCAGGAACTCGATCAGCCAGCCTGTTTCGACATCAGAGGGGCTCGCCGCGATAGATCATCCCGTCCACTCTCCACAAATCCCTGGTGTGGGCATAAGGATTTTCCTCATCGCCCTGCACATCAACATGGGTGTAGTAGAATTCCGATCCCATATAGGGGATATCCAAGGGGAATTTGCTGGCTTCGACGAGGCTGACGCGCTGGATGCGTCGGAAAGCGATGCGCTCCCGCAGGCAGCAAGCAGGCAAATGAGCATGGCCAATGTTAATAAAAAACTTTGTTTTTTCATATGGTACCTCCGTAGGATCATTTCATCCGGTAATAAACATCTTCATTCCAGAGGAGAACACCTTCATCAAACTCAAATACACGGATGGAAATACCGGGATGCATGGCAGAATCCGCATAATAGGTACTGTCTTCATCTGTGGAGCAGGAGAATGTGCCGTAGTCCATTACCGTACCCAAGACGTTGCCGGGCGCGCGCTGATAACAGTTCCAGTTTCCATAACCGTCGATTATAATGTAGGTCTTCGCCGAAAGGTCGCCGTCGTAATACCAAACGCCTTGGAACCCCGAAACATTCCGCTGGTGCAGATAGGAATCGTTTCTTTCCATAATATCCTCCTATTCCCCGTCAGACAGATACAGTCCAGCGAAAATGTCCTGATAAACGGACTTCATCTCATCATCAGCTGCGTCAATCGAAACGCCGAAACCGTAGAGATAGGTATAGCGATCTGTGTCCATGGCAAAAACGGTCCATTCACGTGTGTCCTCATTCCTGCCTGTGGTATAGGTCAGAATATATACCGGGTAGCTCATATTCACGCTATACGCCTCGTTTTTCTCAACGCTCTGCAAACTCCAGGTGTCCGCCTCCCCCAAGTCCAGGGCGCATCCGGTCAGGTAGTCCTCCAGGGTTTGCCCATCATCCAAGAAATCCCGCGGTAGCACCGTGTTTACCACAATGACCTGCCCATCCTCTGCGACATCCGCATAGTAATACGTGCCGTCCTCGTAGTTTTCAGATTGCAGGGTTTCCATATTGGTAAAGGGCAGCGCACCGCCCATCAGTACAGGAACCGCATCACCGTCGTCCGGGACCAGGTCGCCCCAGGCAGAGAAGGGCATCAGATCCAGGCCACTTTCGGTACAATCGATCGCCCAGAAGGATATCACTCTATCCACCACCGGAGCCGAGAGCAGCTCGTAATATTCGTCAAGAGTTCTATGCGCTACCTCCGACTCCTCCGGATCCCAGCTCCCGGTGGTGTTGGTGTAGAGGGTCACATTGTCCAGATCCCCGTCCTCGGCGTAGGTAAAGTAGAACCTCCGCCAATTCTGCTCCTGCCCGTTCCAGGAGAGGGTGAAAACGCCCTGACAGGACTCCGCCGTGCTTCTGGAGCCGTAGTTGTAGAAGCAGCTGCTGCCTCCCACATAGGCATTCACATAGGTGTAGCTGTTGCGGGACCAGCCCTCAAAGACCAGCTCCGGCTCGCTCTCACTGCCGACCAGAGTGTAGAGGGCGTAGACCTCTCCGCCATACTCGCACAGACTGCCCACCACCAGCTCCGGCACCCCGTCGTCGCTCAGGTCCTTGATCAGATAGCCGATGCCGTTCAGGGCATCATCCCCCAGACCCTGGGCTGCCTCCAGGACACCATACTCTCCGTCCTCCACATTGTCCATGTTACTGCCCGGGTCGGACGCCAAAACGTAAAACCGCTCCAGCAGCTCATGATAGATCTCATCTGGGCTCCTTCTGTCGCCGGTGGAAGACTTATCCGGCTGGTACTCAAATGATCTGCTCCCCGCGTCCCAGTGCCACACCAGTGTGATATCGCCATCGAACCACATGGTCACGTCGCTGTCCCCGTCGCCGTTCAGATCGGAAAAATCAATCCCCTTGAACAAATCCCATACATCGTCCCCAAAGGTGATCGGATAGTCCACCCAGCCAAACGGCGTCTGGTCCTCCGTGTCGTAATAAAGTGTGGCATTCATTTTGTTGACACACACCAGCACACTAATTTCCTCTCCGCCGCAGGTGATGGTGCCGCCGTCGCGTGTAATGCCCCACGTACGCCAGTCGGCACCGATGATGTCGTTGCTGCCGGAGCAGGCCGTCAGGCCCAGACAGAGAACCATTGCCAGCAGAAGCGCAAAATACTTTTTCAACGGATTCATCATTTCACCTCCTTCCTTTTACCAATCTATCCGGTAATACGCGCGTGTATCGTTCCAGATGAGAATGTCTTCATCCAGGTCACACACCCAGTAACTCACACCATCATATACATCAGACTCTGCATAGTAGACAGCGTTTCCATCTGAGGAGCGGGAAAATGTGCCGTGGTCAGTTTCCGTACCTTTAGGGTCAGAGGAATCAACGCATTCGTAATAGCTCCAGTTTCCATTGCCGTCGATTACAATGTAGTCCGTTGACCAATAGTAATTCTCGTAATACCAGGTGCCTTCAAGCTCCGAAAAATCCCGATAAAACAGCTCGATATCCTCGCGATATTCATCAGTCCAGTTTGAACCGGAAGCGCCTTGCCAGTAACCGCCCCGTCCATCGACGTAGTCGAAGCAGAGGTCCAGGTCGCTGTAAGCGCCGATCGTAAGATGGTCACTATCCGCGCCAATACCGCCGCCGTCCAGGAAACGGCCCAGGGTGCTGCTGATATAGATGGCCTCCCCCTGTTCCTCGCTATACCAGAGATGACCTTCGTCTACCACTTCGCCGCCGATCCACAGCTGCCAGTTGCCGCTTGTATCGAACTGCAGGTAGTACCATCGGCCGTTTCTCTCGCACCGCCAGAGACCCTCGTATTGAGCGAATCTGTCGTAGAAGAATACTTCGCCGGAGATGTAAAGCCCGTCGCCACTTAGTTCGATACAGCTGCAGTCCAAGTCGCCGCCCACATTGCTGTACAGATAGGAGACATCCTCTTCCGGTTCAGAAGAAAGATACCCTTCGTCGGCCACTTCCACCACACCGCTGTCGGCGTTGATGGAATAGAGTTTCCAGTTGCCTTCCGCATCGAACCAAATGCAATCGCCGTCGGTATCGCTCCCCCAGCGGCCCTCGACTGCAACATGGGACTTAATGGTTAGATCGGATATGCGGGCATCGTAGAACCAGGAGTCATCCGGCTGATAAACATACCCCTTGTCTTTCTCCCATATCCACGCAATGTACGACATGCTGTAATCCGCATGGCGGAGCGTTATACGCAAATCGCCGTTGTAGTCACCGGCAAAATTATTGACGTCAACCCATTCGACATCCCAGTCTGTATCGTGGAGCTCATCCGTCGGAAGCTCGGCTTTGTCAAGCAGCCTGTACTCTTCCTCTCCGTCAAAAAAATCATCGGAATAATAGAGATATATCGCTTCCTGGTCGTGGCGGACTAATATTGGTATCATCTCTCTGTTCCGCGCGATCTCACCACCGTAGTCACATTCAATGACCAAATCCGTGTCGTCCAAGTCGCCGTCCGGGCTGTCCGGGTTGTCCGGGCTGGCGCAGCCTGCCAGTAGGACAAGGCTCAACAGCACAACCGTCAGCAAACAAAAGAACCATTTCATGTATTTCATATCGGCCTACCTCGAATCCTTCTTTTATCACTGCAAATCCTCTATCCGGCAATAAGAGCCTTCATCGCCCCAGCCAGGAACATCTTCATCAAGCACATACATCCGACATCTCACACCGCCAGGCACAGACACATCACCAGTGCCAGCGTCAGCAGGTACAATGCTTTTTTCATGTTTTTCATATCGTCCACCATTAAATCATGATTTACCAGGGATTCTCCAGGGTTTCACCGGTGGAGCTCATATAAAGCGTTTTCCCATCCATCTGTGCCTCATCCGTCTCACCGTCATCCCAGATGATCATAACCGTATTGCCGGACAGTTCCCATGTACCAGTCCGGGACTCGGTCGTGCCATCGTAGAAATCACACTGCAGGATATACTCCCGGGTGAACCGGAGCGAATAGGACGAGCCCGAGTAACTTTCATCAGTCAGGACATATTCCGCCAAAAGCTGTTCATTATCCAGAGCGTCCTCACGAATGTAATAGTCGTCTCCATTGGAAGCGTCAGACCAGCGTACCAGGACCTGTCCATCCGAAACCAGATAGTACATGTCAAACGCAGATGCAGACAGCGCGATCTCTTGGCGGAATACAGACGTACCCGTATCTCCCACAAACTCATCGAATTCCCTGTAGGTATAGGTTCCTTCCGTACCGTACCAGAAGTAGGTCCCATCCTCGCTCAGTGTCAGGACCGTTGCATACTCCGAATCATGATCGCCTCTTAGGTACCAGTTGCCGTAGTAAGACGAAGCAAGCGCCGCTTTATCCACAAAGTCGGGATAGCCCTTTACCCAGTAGGTTTCACCGGTATCCGTTACCATCGTATCCGCATCGCCGATCGGGATTTCCACATCCCCGATAAACGGCACATCCGTCAGAGTCAGGACTGTTCCATCGATATAAGCATCTCCGGTATATCCGGTCGGATCACCATATTGGTCATATTCCTCCCAGATTTCGGCTGTCCCATCGATATAAATACTGATCAGTACCGACGTGGTTGCACCGATTCCTTCCACCGGAGACCAGTACCCTTCCAAATCCTCAATGCTGATTTCTCCATCATAGACATCTTCTTCATAGCCGTATTCTTCATCGCTATCTTTTGCTCCGCAGGCAACCATGCCCAGGCACAGAACCAGCGCCAGTAAAAGACTCATATACTTTTTCAAATTTTTCATGCGTCATTTCAACTCCGATCAGTAGAATTCCTCATAACTGCCGTCCTCGCTGGGCCAGTACAACATGTCATTTTCCAGATAAAAATCGTATGTCTTACTTTCATCCCAGAAGGATACCGCCTCGTACTGATTAACGCCTGTTTCGCGCACAGTGCCGTCGTCAACGTTTTCCCAATAGCCATTCTCGCCCCGCTCATAATACGTCCACATGGTGCTGCTGGCATCGAACTCGATACACTTTGATCCATAAATGTCGCCATCCAGGTACCATGAGCCGGAGAGTGGGATGTAGTTGAATCCATCACCGGTCTGCTTACTGTACGTGCTAAAGCCGGGGATCTCCAGCTTACCGTCCTCGCTGAACCAACACATTGTGGCAACGTTGAATGCGTCGTCAACGAAGTATACACCGTCGTATTCCTCCACGTACCGGAATACGCCGTTGGTATACGGTTCGCCATAGTGATTATACATAACGTAAGGCGCCCCTTCGCCGCTGTCTTCCTCTACGACAATGGTAAAGGCATCCTGGCCTATCCACGTGCCCAGGAAGGCGCTGTAGTCATATTCGACCGGATCACCAAGGGTTGTTAAATCAGAAATGGTCTGCGGGGCGTCAACCGCGTCATCGCCGGCCGTTTCTCCCAGCGCATCGCCGCTCACCTTGGTGAACGTGCCAAAGGAGTCGATGTACAGCGTATCATCCTCGTAAAACCAGCTTATGTGGGCGATGGCGTCATGCTCGTTATAGAGGTACACATAGCCGTATTCCTCCACATACTGAATGTTGCCGCTGGCAAGTAGCGCCTGATCGGCGCCATTCAGCCGAAAGCGCTCGCTATTGGTGATACCATCGACATGCTCCATGACCAATACACTGTCATCCTCGCCCAGCCATGTGCCCATATAGGCGCTGTAATCAAACTCGACGGAAGTATCAATGACTAAATTTTCGATGGTGTCCGGAGCGGTATCCTCAACACCGCCAATAATGTCATCATCGTTATCACTATTACCACCGCCGCAGGCCGCCAGACTCAGGCACAGAACCAACGCCAGCAAAAGGCCCGCATACGTTTTCCATCTTTTCATGTTTCTTTTCTCCTCTCATTTCATTCAGATATCTGGTGGATTATGCTCTCACTTCGCCATGGACAGCAGTTCATCATGGCTCAGCTCCACATTGCCGAACCGGACACAAATACCTTCAGTCACAGCACCATTTCACACCTGTAGGTCAGTAAGCGACCGGAAACGGATTTTGTCCAGATAGGGCTTGACCGCTAAAATATACCTTCGTTCCATATAAGTCCTCCTTCCCCATGGCACTAAAAAATCCACCGTACAGTCATTGTACGGTGGATTTTAAGAAATAAACATTAACCAAAGGTTAGATTTTTTGTGAGAACAGCTCGGCAAGTTGCGCTCTCTTGGTTCGGATTTCGCCCTCGATATGAAGTTTGGAATAAATCTGATTTATGTATTGTTTGATGCTGCCCTCGGAGAGGAACAGCTTTTCTGCAATCTCCCGGTTGGACAGACGTTCGGCCAGCAGCCTCACGATTTCGTATTCCCGCTCTGTCAGTGGAGCCATAGTAGCCGGACGTGCTGCCTGGTTCTGTATCTGCTTTCGGCGCGCCTCATACCCATCACCAAGCTGCGCAATGCGTTTAGCAAGGGGATTATGTTCCGCGCACCTTCCCAGCAGATCCTTCAGGTAACGGTAGTTCTCCACAAAAGGCATCATAAATTCATCCGGTTCTGCATCCCGAAGGGCCCGCTCAAACACTTCCCGGGCTTTTGACCGTTTGCCCAGCATCTCATAAGCCGCAGCCATCTGAATGCGGATATGGAGAATCACCAATGCGTAGTGCATTGCTTCGCACACAGTCAGTTGCCCCATACTGCGCCCGATCACTTTGGCGTAAGCACCTTGGGCGAGGTACACTTGATTTTCAATCATCTCCATCATCGGCTTGCCCGGCGCAAGGAGATGGATCGTGGAAAGCTGGTGATCGGCGAAAACGGGAGGAATTCGTTCCATCTTGCCCAGCAGGGCGTGATAGTAGGCGCTGGTTGCGCTCCAGATATTAACCCATGCTGCGTTGTGCTTCCGAAGCAAATCCACACGACGTTCCTCAAAGGAATATCGTTGCTCTACATCCGTACACAGGGAAAGCCGCCACGCAAGGAAGTCACAACAAAGCGCCATATTTTCCTGCCCATTTCCTTCAATCTGCGCATATACGCTTTCCAGTTCGATGTGTGCATCCGTGAAGTAGCCCCGCTGAAAGGCGGCCTCTGCCCGCATGATTTTTTCTGCGCCTTGCCCATGGTCGTTCGTGATTTTGTAATAATGGGGCATACACTCGTCCATCTCTGCAAGCTCGCTTTGCAGCTCGCCTGGCGCACGGTAGAACATCATCAAAACCGAGGGTGATCCGAAAGTCCAACCGCCGCTTTTGTGGATGCTGATAGCCGGGCGTGACATCTGTACACTGGCGCTGCGGTGCAGACGGCTCATGGCACTGATGTCGTTATAACAGAGGAAACTCATAATCAGGTCACACTCGCCCAACAGGTCGCCGCGCTCCTTTGCTGGCATCTCCGGATGCTCCTCGATAGCGGCCATCAAAAGAGCTTTCATTTCCAGCATTTGGGGAATCAGCCGCCAGTTGAACATACTGCGCATCAGCACCAAAATTGATAACGGATGCTCTTTCAGCACGAAAACTGGACACGCCTCAATATCGGAGAGCACGGTCTGTGGATTAAGCGAGGCAAACAGAATCCCCGCGTCCTTTTGTATGACACGCAGCAGGGCATCGTAATTTCCGCTTCGCCGGTAAGCAGCTATAGCGTGCAGATACTGCCTGTGGTTTTCGTACCACAATCCGAAGTGCTCCAGATAGAGCGCCTGTTTTTCTTTTTCCAGCGTCTGAAATGTACGCTCGGCACATTCTTTCATCATGTGATGGAACCGATAAGTCACGCCGTCCGGCAGACATTTTACAAATGCGTTTTTTGCAATCAATACGGCAAGCAACTTTTCTGCATCCGTGTCTCCTGTGACGAAGCGTGCCATTTCCACGGTAAACTCATCGGCAAGCCCCATGACTGCCAAAAACTCCCGTTGCTTTTCTGGGAGCGGGTCAATCATGGCAGCGGTGAACGTAGCGTAAATGTCGGAATTATGGTCAGGCAGTACTCCGTGTTCGAAGAATGTCCGTAGGTTCAGATAGATGGCGGAAAACCAGCCCTCGCTGGAATAGAGTAGGGCCTCAACCTGCGCATCGGAAAGCTCGGTGCCGCATCGGTGAGCATAAATGGCAAGCTCCGTGTGGTTTAGCCGTAGGTGCTCAGTGCTAATCTGGTAAATCTTGCCCCCCAGCCGGACGATTTCTGCAGCGGGCAGAAAACGGTCCCGACTGGCAACAATCAGGTGTACGTTACCCGGCAGACGATTTGCAAGGGTGCAGAGAAAACTGGAAACACGGATGTCCTTCAACAGGTGAAAATCATCAATAAAGATGTAGCAGTCAGTTTCGCCTGCCAGTTCATGGCAGAGATCGTCTGCCAGTAATCCCCCGCCGGCGGCGTCTGTGGGGCAGGTATAGTCCAGCAGGAAGTCAAAGCCCGCACGGGCAAAGGCATCCTGTACGCTTTTCCAGAAGATTGCAAGGTTGTCAGAATACACGCTGATGCGAACAATACGCAGAGATTGTACCTTTGCGCGTTGCTCCAGATACCAGTTCACCGCCGTTGTTTTACCGTAGCCCATGGGTGCCACCACCGTGGTCAGGACGCAGCGAGAGATGGGCCGCAGACTCTCCTGCAAGCGCTCGGATATGTAAATAGTATTCAGGTTCCATTTCAGTTTTGGCATGATGCTCACCTCCGGTTCATTTTATTTGTATCTGCTTTACGCGGGTCAGACGGCTTCTTCGCATCTTTCGGAATTGCCCAGGATCTCCCAAAACGAGATGCACCGGGAATACGCCCTTCAGCGCAATATTGGTTGACACACCGCTCCGATACGCCCCAGCGATAGGAGGCTTCCCGTATGGAAATATAGCCTTTGATTCTGTCCATGCCATTTCTTCGTTCAGATATGATTTCACAGTTCCTATTATATGCGAATATCAGAGGAGAAGCAAGCCATAACTCCTTATTCAAATTGTAGTATTAGTAGAAAGAAAAATAGAAAGTAAGGTGACGATAATTATCCCGACTTTTTATCGTGAAAATGGCTTAAATCCTCTGTTTTTGCAAATAGTCTGGATAACTCGAAATTCGGGACAGTTACTATCAGTTCATGTTTTTCAAGAATTATTAGTACGTTCCTCTTTTCCACCAGAACTATAAAATGGTGTTGGAGGTGAACCAACAGTGGATAACATAGATAAACCGCAAAAGCTGGATATTTCTTACATGGGGCCTATCTTCAAGGAATACCGTGAAAAAGCCGAACGTACACAGGAAGAGGTTGCGGAAAAAGTCGGCATTACTATGCGTTTTCTTATGGCGTTGGAAAATGAGAACCGAAGACCAAGCATTGATGTTCTTCTTCATCTTGCAGATGCGTTGAACATACCGGGCGATGTCCTCCTGCATCCCCAGTTGCAGACCATAGACAGCGAGGATGAACAGCTAATCCGTATGATGATGCGCTTAAATGCCAGAGACAAGAAAGTTCTGCGCGCTGCCATCCAGATGATGCTGGATGAGGCAGAGTAGCACTGCTTTAAAACATTTTCTTTTTTCTGATAATAAATTATTTTTAAAGTGATCCCTTCCTTACACACGTCATATTGACATATCCCATACGTCAGCCAAAGGACAGAGCTGCCCCCTAGCGGCGTATGGGATTTTTTTCAGTCCTGAATCGTCATCCTCTCAATGTAAAGAGCAGACTACTCCTGCCACCGTTCTCCCGCCAGCGCTGTTCCTTGGTAAGCAGCCCCGCACGTTCAAGGTCAGTGATGGCACGCTCCACTGTCCTGCGGGACAGGCGCAGTTCGCTGGCAATGGTTCCAATGGACGGATAACACTGGTTCTCCTTATTGCAGCGATCTTTCAGGTACATATATACCGTTTTGGCGCGATGGGGCAGGTCACTGGCATAAATAGTCGAAAAGTAAGTGATAACACCTCACCTCCCTGTTAGTCGGTTCTGAGCGGTGGACGGTATGGTGCGTGATGCGCTCTGGGTTTCCTTACCGGAGTCTGCTGTTGACCTCCGGATGCCCGAATAGGCGGGGTTCATTCTTTCCTCTGGAGATGGAACCACTCAGTACCGTCCGGTTTCCCAACGCCTTGGACAGAATCTTAGCGCTCTCCGAGTTTGGCGCAAACCCACCGAACAGAATATCCTGACAGTTATCAATGATGATGCTGGAGCCTTCTTTGCCATAATTTTTCTGGAGCTGTGCAAAGGACTGGATGATTGGTACCATAGAAATCCGTCGTGACCTGCCTGCCGAGAACATCATCTCCATAGACTCAATCTTTGGAATGGTTCCAATCTCATCCGCAAACATCATCACCCGGTTTGGCAGCTTACCGCCATATTCATTGGCAATGGTAAGCATCTCCCGGTAGATCTGCTGTAAGAACAGCGACACCATGAAATACTTCGTATTGTCTTCCTCTGGCAGCACAATGAAGATAGCAGACTTCTCTTTACAAAAGGTTTCTGTATCCAGCTTGCTATCAAAGCACAGGATCTGCTCCATCTCGGAATCCAGAAAGGCATTCAGACGGGACATGGCTGTAGACAGAACGGATGCCATTGCCTGATCCGCTGAGTTGAGTGCCGCTCCTGCGAACCATTTCGCCTTGTGGGTCGGCGGCAGCTTGTCCATCAAAAGCTGGAACAGGCTGCGGTTCTTCACCGGAGAGGGAGCCAGCAGATCCTGAATCAGCTTGAACACGGAAACGATATGTCTTTTCTCCGGCGGACAGAATTCCGCAATCAGCAGGATGACGGAGGCGAGAAGCCCTTCTGCCGCATCATAGAAAAAGGCATTTTGTCCATAGCTGCTTGCTTCCGCTCCATCAGAACAAATAATGGTCTTTGCCGTGATCTTCGCATATTTCTCCGCCTTCGCTTTGGCTGCTAAGTTATCCGGATGCGCCAGGTATTCATCCATGTACTTGTTTACCAGCGTCAGGATATTGTCTCCGTCTGATCGGGTCGGATTTCTAAGGTCAAGAACAGAGATGTTGTAACCATAGCAGTCCTTTGCGATTCCCGCATAGTTGCGGAACAGATCTCCCTTGGTATCTGTACACAGCCAGCTCATGCCGGATGCACAGGCATATTCAATATTGGGATACAAAAAGTTGGCGGTCTTGCCCACACCTGCCGCTCCGATCATCAGACAGTGGATATCTCCGTCATCCACCAGGGCTGTGACAGAACTGCCTTTTTTCTTGCAGCCAACCACCAGCCCCTGCACATCGGGCAGAGCTTCTCCGCGTCTCCATTTCTCCGGTTCGTAAGGGACATGAGCATAAGTGTCTTTGATTTCTTTTTCCGTGGCGAACCGTGCTGTACCATGCTGACCATCGCCTACGGTTTTTGATTTGATTCCATTCAGAGTATAATAATGCGCCAGTAAGGAAAGCCCACCAATGACGGCGAACATTCCCAGACCAGCGCACAGCAGCAGTACAATCTGTCCACTTTCCAATCCCATTCCTCCCTTCAGTTCATCTGCATCGTTGGCAAAGCCGTTCCCTGATCTGCCTGTGCCATACGGCTCTTACACATTTCCTTTAGATCCTCATTCCAGTCCTTTTCTTTTGGAAAAAGCGGGAACACCGTCTGGTATCCCTGCTCTGAAAGATTTTTTGTGATTCGCTCCCGTGCCTGAATGCCTGCATCGTCATTATCCAGACACAGTCCGATACTCTTAATATGCGGATAGTCGGAAAGCATCTGCATGATTACCTGGTCTGACACACCGCAGAGTGCCGCATAGCTGTGGTCTTTCCAATCCTTTTGATAAATATAGATGAACGACAGCATATCGATGGGCGCTTCGAACACATAGATGATATCGCTTTTTCCAATATAGTGAAAGCTGTACCTTGGATCACAGCTCTCCACATTTCCCTTGAATCCATCTCCCTGCGTGTAGGTGCTGCGTTTGTGTGCGTGGCGTGCCACACCGTCCTTGTCAAAGCCGACAAACACCGCATTGTGATATTTGGCATCCTCATATATCATTTGCGCCCTGGCAAAGAATGAAACCACAGACTGGTCAATGCACCTTGTTCTGGTCAGATACCCATATACCCGGCGCATATTGGAATGCGCTTCAGGCAAAGCAAAGGGCTTCGACGGTTCCTGCTCCTGTACCTTTCCCGAACGGTATGCCTGTCCCTGTTCACCGTTCAGCAGCATGGTCACTGCATCTGGAAAGCTCTTATCATAAAACATTCTTACAAAGTCAATGGAACAGCCGCCCTTTTCGCAGGCGTGGTCATACCAACGATTCCCCCGAATCGTGATACTGTGGTCACTTGCCAGTCTCTTGTCCCTGCCGGATGGGAGGAGTTTTTCTCCCTGCCGGTGAAGAAAGTCCACCAAATCCACAGAGTTGGCGCGTTCCTTTTGTTCATCCGTAAAATAAACATATCCCATATGGCACACCTCCTATCAGTATGTGTAATGCTGTATCGGTTCCTGGTCATCCCGCTTATGTCCCTGCGCCTGTTTCTTCTCTGCCAGCCTGCGGCGGCGTTTCCGGTCAATATGGAATGGGGTAGCTCCTGTCGCCTTCTTATAATCCTCACGGAACAGATTTTCCAACCGATGCATCAGCCTTGTGGCAGCAAGAAACACGGATGGATCACGAAACGAATCCAGATGCTCCAGTAAAAACTGTGCATAGATATTTCCCTGTGTGGCAGACGCCATGAGCAGAGGAATTGCTTTCTCTTTGTCACGCGGAACATCATGGCCGCACAGATACAGCTTTCCAAGGGCGTAGGCTGCATATTCATGGTTCTGTTCGGCGGCCTGTGTGAACAGCACTGCCGCTCGCTTCACGTCTTTTTCTAAGTGCTCCCCGTCCCGGTACATTTTTCCCAGGGCATACTGGGCGCTTGCATTTCCTCCCTCCGCAGCTTTCATAAGCCAGACAACTGCCTGCTCTGGATCTCCGGCTCCATTTTCCAGCCACAGCTTACCAATCGCATACTGGGCATTCACATTTCCCAGCTTTGCGGCACGCTGCCAGTATTCCGCGGCTACCGTATCATCACGCTCTGTACCCGTACCTGTGTACAGCATCTGTCCCAGACGGTACTGCAGCTTATCATCATGGCTTTCTTTCTCCAACCTGCAAAAGCCAGCAAATGCTTCCCGGAAATGCTGTTCAGCCGTCTCACTATCTTTGGCGGTACCGATACCGCCACGATACATCTTTGCCAGCTCATAGCTGGCATAAGGATTTCCCTGTTCTGCAGAGTTTTGATACAGGAGAAATGCACGAGTATACTCCTGCTCCACACCCTGTCCGCGGTAATAAAGTCCTGCCAGGGAATACTGCGCATACTTGTGGTTTGTATCTGCCGCCTGGGAGAACCATTTCGCCGCAGATTCATAACTTTGTTCTGTACCAAGTCCAGCTGCATGCATTTTGCCAATCCGGTACTGGAGATACGGACGCTGTTTCTCCTTTGCAGTCTGTTCTTCGGCACGAAAAGCTGCCAGCGCTTTCCCGTACCATTCCTGCGATGCAACCATGTCAATCTCCCGTCCCAGGCCATCCGCAAGCATTCTGCCCAGGTCATACATCGCCAGTGCATTTCCGGATTCCGCTTCCTGTAAAAACAATCGGAATGCTTCTACAAAATCCGATTTGATTTCTTCACTGCCGTACAGATATTGTCTGGCCTTTTTATAATTCTTGCTCCACCATTTCGTTTCAGGGCCACCATGGGAATTTCGGGAGTTTCGAGGACTTTGCTCTGTAGAGACAAACTCCTGCTCCTGCCACTCTGGAACATTCTCTTCCGCAGAAATTTCCAGTATTGGCATCTCATCCGGCGCATGGACAGAGTCTGGCATTTCTTCATCCTCAAAAGTAAAATGGTGACTGCCCAGCTTCAGCGCTTCGGCAATCACCATGTTTTTGATACTTTTAAATTGTGGCTGTTTAGAAAGTGGCGGCAGGGGCGGGGCTTCTTTCTGATACGTCAGCAGTATCTCATTGTTCCACTTTTCCCATGCCTGATAAAGCGCAGATACGCGGCTGTCCTTTTCCAACTCATCCACGATCTGGTCAATGAGATTTTTTACATCCCGTTTCAGATAACCATAGACCTTTTTCCCTTTGGTATTTTGAAGCCTCCGGGAAAGCTCTTCCATCCGTTTTTCAATCTCCGGGCTGGCCATGGTACCAGAGCGCAAAGCGTCCATCATCTCCCGCATCACATCTGTAGCCCCGGTTTTCAAATCAGCACGAGTCTGGTTCTGCTGTTCATAAATGTGTGCGAAGTCCTGCCGGAAAATATCATGAGCCAGCTCAGAGCGCATGGCCTCAATGGATTTCTCCATGAGATAACCGTCATTATCTTTGGCAGAATACACCATCAAATGCACATGAGGATGATGCCCCTCATTATGAAACGCAGCATACCACCGCAGGTTCTCACTGTTAATCTTCATGTGCCTGCACAACATAGCCCGTTTGGAACGCAGCAACGCCATCCATTGTTCCGCACTGTCATAACCGAGCCTTGCCGCATCTTCTCGCCGCAGGGATACCACATGAGTCCAGACCACTCCCTTGTGAGCTGTGACTTCCTGCTGTACTCTGGAAAGAACCACTGGCTTTCCTGCGTCCGTGAACAACCCATGCTCTCCCACTCTCTCCACACGGGGACGGTTTGCAATATAGTCCACATAGTTTTCACGCTTGGCAATCAGATCCAGGTTTTGTTCCAGCGCACAGGAGATAAACTCCGAAGCATTTCCGATCGTTGGCCGTAAAAGAAAATCCGCGTATTCCAGCATATCTCTCGATGCCGGGATATCGCGGATTAACTGCTGAATGAGTTGCTGCTGGTTCCTCGTTGCCGGAAGATTCCTCTTACTCTCATCGATTTTCTCCACACCTTCACGTGTAGAGATATATCGTACATAGTTTTCCAACTGAGCGGTCGGAGCATCCCGCAGATAGCGGGAAGTAAAAATGATTTTAGGCACAGCATCCCTCCATTTGTAATTTTATTTTTCTTGACATATTTTTGCGTCCCGCATATAATAATAGTACCAGACAGGCAACGGCGTGTGTCTGTCCAAGCGTTGAAGCATAACAGCGTACCGGAAAGCCTTGTTATGCAGAGCTTTCGAGAGGGGTTGTGCAGTGAAACCTCAAACCGGAGTAGGCTTTAGCCGAAAGAAAATGCTCATAACCGTCCTGCAGGCGCAGGACGGTTTTCTTTTTACCATGCAACTTAAAAAGCCATTGTCAACAGCTTTTCTGGTCAGGAGTACACTATGGATTATCTTCAGGTATGTGCAAAAGCCTTTGAGCATCTGCTCGACACAAAATATCATATCGTCATTGGCCGGAAAGGAAAACTGACCGAACTGAACCTGCTCTTTGACCCGACTGAGTTTCATCATCTCATTGGGCTGCATAAGCTGCACGATCTCCGTCTGTCAAGAGGTAACCGTGAAAAAATATTCCGTCAGATTCTGGATGGCAGCCTCTCCATGGAAGATTTGAAGAAGAGTCGGTATTTCTCTACAATCCAAAAACGAATGGAACCTTTCAGCCAGATTGAAAACTTCCTGGACAGCAATAAACTCATTTTTCGATACAATCAAAAACTTCAATCCTTTTCGCTGATTGAAGCGGAATATCTTCTTTCCACTCCCTATGAAAGTACCGACATTTATATCTTCCTCGATCAGCGCCCGGAACCAGACAGCTTTTTCTGTCGCTCTTTCTTTCCGAAAGAAGAAAAAGACTACACAAAAGGACAGGCGGTTTATACATTGCTGAAAAAGGAGAAAATAACACTTTCAACGGGAAATATAATCACACAGTACGACCGGCTCACACCAAAAACCGAACCCGCAAATATACTTACGCAAGAAAATACTGATGTTAAAAATTAAAATGACTGCACTGGCCATCAATGTCATTTAGTTATGGAAAGACAAAAAAGATAGCTGTCAATCATAAAAAGTAAACAACTATCTTTTTGGTTCTCGTATTTATAAAAAATATCCTACCGAATTGAAATTTGTTATTCTGTAACTATTTCTCATTATCTTACTTCATATGCCGAAAAATCTCGGCAACTGATTTGGTATCCGCGTCAGATTTGACACTTACACCCCTCACCACTGAAATACATCCAGTAATGGGAAGCCTACTAATTTTATATCGTTATGCATCGATTTCTATAATATGCTTTATAATTTAAGCAAACTCACATTAAATCATTTAATTGCTTTGTCGATGCAATAAGTGTGTTACTCTTATGCTGTGCAATAATTCTATTAAAATGTCGTACCGTATCAGCATTTGCAAATCGATGATCTACCACATTTATTCCATCTGAGCCCTTTGCAATAAAAATTAGATATTGAGGCGAAAGTGGAAATATCATTCCAGTCGAGTTCTGCACCTCAATAACAGTTTTATGCTCAAATGCAGGATTATCAGATGTGATAAACGAACCTGCTTCATCATATACTTCAAACAAAATCATCTGACAGCCTGCTAATGCTGCATTAACTACGCTATGATAAAAACCCCCGGTCTTTTTAAAAAACATTTTGTATAGTTCGGAATACCAGATCCCTGTCATCAATTCATCTGCATAACTCGTTCCTTCCTTAATTTCCTCTTCCGACGGCAGTCCCTCTGCTTCATCCTGACACATTGAGACAAAAACTGGGTATAATAAATTCTTTTTTATGCTTGTATATACCCCCATCGCATCAAAATTTGGATTTCTGCAAAGCATCATAAAAAATGATGTAAGCATATCATTTGCTATATCTATAGGAATAATTCTTTCGCTTTTTCCCAAACCAATTGGCGTTCCATTATGAACAGAGACTATGAATTTGTTATAAACATTCTCCCAGTTATTTTCCCAAAAATTATCAAAAGAATCTTCAAGAATATAGCAATTTAATTCTTCAATCTGATTTTTTATGGATGATTTACTTGCCAAATTCCCATCATTATAATAAAATTCCCAATCATCTATTTCAAAAAAATGTTTTTCAATACTGTTTTTTGTCTTGATAATACTATAATCTAATTTCCCATAAATCGGCCGTCGAAATCCAGTCCTCAATAAATCATATATCTTTGAAACAAATTCATTTTTTACTTTAGGACATGACCTGCATATATAAGAAAATTTAAAATTTATAGTGTAAAGATGCGGTTTCCAAAGAACAGAATTCCTATTTGCGCCCCCTCCAATATTAGAATTATTAAACGCATAAACACCATTAAACTTTTTATCCGGCTCTTTTGAGGTTTCTACTGTCGTTTCCCATGCTTTCATATAAACACGTGGAACAAAGTGTTGTCTCTTAGTAGGCATCCGTCTACTCACATCCTTTCCATAACATATATTCCTAGGCGTTTGCGAAACGCCGAAACCCGCATAAATACGGGATTCTTTTTGTCACAAAATAAAACAACTCCTCACTGGTTTATGGTAAAATTGAGTTGCCCAGAAACAATCAACCATCCACCAGAAAGGAGTTGTACTTATATGATACCATACAAACAGCTTTCTTTGGCAGATTTTTTTACCGATTGCCAAAATAAATTTGATAACGATAAATATGCGTTCCTTGAACTTCTTGAAAATACCATTAACCTTGATGAAATTGTCCCGGCGTCTTTTGGTTCCCATTTTCACGCTGCCACCGGCAGACCCCGTAAGCATCTTCTTTATTCAATGCTCAAGGCTCTGTTATTACAGCTTATTTTTTCGATCCCTACCACTTCCCTCCTGATTGTTTTCCTCAAATATTCTCAGGAATTACGGGATTTCTGTGGCTTTGACGTTGTTCCGGATGCTTCTAAATTTACCCGCTTCAAACAGGATTTCTTGCCGGACTTACAATCTATGTTCGATCACCTTGTTGACCTGACCGAACCGATATGCCGGCGGATTGATTTGGAAAAAGCATCCATGCTGCTTTTCGATACCTCCGGCATTGAAGCCTGGGTGACGGAAAACAATCCCAAATATGCTAACCGTATTATCAAACAGCTCAAATCCTTTAAAA